>Ga0265314_10000985_pt1 | contig 33545 bp, 30 predicted proteins | sample 4126metaG_FD_203106 | JGI IMG/M metagenome (GOLD analysis project Ga0265314, IMG submission 203106) | Rhizosphere microbial communities from Carex aquatilis grown in University of Washington, Seatle, WA, United States - 4-1-26 metaG | ecosystem: Host-associated > Plants > Roots > Rhizosphere >...
CGGACGGCAAGAGCTACTGTCTCTCCTCCTGCTCGTCGGACGGGGATTGTCGATCGGGCTACGTCTGCGACAAGTCCCTCTCGGTCTGCTTGCCCGACTGCCGCAAGAACTGGTCCTGCGGCAGCACCCTGACCTGCAACCAGTCCGGCGGCAACTGCGAACCACCCAGCAAGACCATCCAGGTCGGTGGCGCCTGCATCTACAATGTCAGCTGCACCACGGGGACCTGTTTTCCCGCCACCGACAGCAGCGGCAACGCGACCGGGTGGACCGACGGCTACTGTTCCGGGGACTGCGCAAGCGCATCCTGCCCGCAAGGGAAATGCCAGGCCCTGGCGGACGGCAAGAGCTACTGTCTCTCCTCCTGCTCGTCGGACGGGGATTGTCGATCGGGCTACGTCTGCGACAAGTCCCTCTCGGTCTGCTTGCCCGACTGCCGCAAGAACTGGTCCTGCGGCAGCACCCTGACCTGCAACCAGTCCAGCGGCAACTGCGAGTAGCCTGCAGACGGATTCACCGGAAGACGCGAGCCGGGCCGAAAGGATTTTGTACCTGCCCACCTGTAGCTCCCCTTCGGCCGTGACCGTCGACCGAGAGTTGACAGGCCGCTCTATCTGAGCGGCGCTCCGTACATGGACATACGCTTCTCGATGTACCCGAATTCAGTCCCCGATGGAAACTCCCACTCGGAGAGCAGGTTGCCTTGGGAGTCGACCTCCTGAATGACCCCTTTCGTCGAATAGGCGACGACAGTGTTGCCGTTGGGAAGGCGCTGCAAATCCCCCATGACATCGTTCTGGATAGTCGGACTCGCCTTGTAGGCCCATACCTGGCTCGCCGTCTTGCCGCTCAAATCAATTTTGACCTTGAGCGCGATGGATCCGTCTCCGGTGCCTCCCAGCGGTCGTAGGACCACTGTGCTGTTGTTGTTGAAGATGAGCAGGTCGCTCAAGCTGATGAGATCGATCCCGTGCTGGCCACCTACCCACGAAACGCCAGTGATGGTTGGTTTCGGTCCGTTGAGCCTCCATACCGTCGACCCATCGCTGCGCTTGATCTTCACGATCACTTGGTTGAACAAATCGGAGAAGACAAGGGTATCGTCATCCTTGGAGTACTGCACGTTGTTGCAGTGACAGGTGACACTGCCCTTGGTCATTCCCTCCGCATCCGATGAATTGACGATGGTCTTGACGGTACCGGTGGACGGTGAGTACTCCTTGATGTCCTCGCAACCGTAGGCGTCGTTGTAGGAGTAGAAAGCCACGGTTTCGTCGGGCTCGACCGTGAGCTGGTGACTGAGCCCGGTAAAATCCTTCGAGAGATCCTCGTCCGTGCTGCCGTCCATGGCCACCCGATGCACCGAGCCCGAGCCCGCGGTGTTGATCCACATGTGGGTGCCATCGTAGCTCATCTTGACCCCGGTTACCTGCGGCATCCCGATGTCGTATGCCCACACGATCTCACCGTCGGCATCGAGGATGTAGGCGGGCGCTGCCGACGAGCCACGCAATCCCAGGTATTGCCCGGTCACCAAGAACCCGCCAGAGAGCTTGGACTTGTCCCCGCTTGTCGCTACCGTGATGGTCGGCAGCCTATTGGCAAGCGAGCCGGTCGCGAGGGTGGCATCGTCGCTGGTGCAGCTTCCGCCGCCGCCGCTCACCACGATTCGGTAGTGGTACGTCTTCCTCTGCTTCATGCCCAGCAGCAAAGTGGTGTTGTTGCTCCCAGATGGGCTGGCAACTGGCGCCGTCATGCCATACGAGGTGTCGAGGCCGAAGTCGATGTGCGCAGAGGACAAGCCTGAGAGGGTAGTCGACCACGTGACGACGCCAACCGTGGCAATCTTTGCGCTGATCTTCGAGGACTGCGTGATGCAGCTCCCAGGTATTCCAGCGCCGCCATCAGCCCTGCCCATGCCGCCAGCCGCGGTCGTCCCGCCGATTGCTCCGCTTCCGTTCCTGACGCTATCGACGCCATCGCCGCCGGCTCCGCCGGAACCGACGGTCGCGCCGTCACCGGCCGCCGGACCACCCGTGCCACCGCTGCTGGATGCCTCACTCTCGCCGGGCGAGCCCCCCGCGGCGGTCCTACCGCCAGTACCAGACGGTCTGCCGCTGCTGCTCCCACCACTGCCCATCCCTCCGCCCGATCCGGTCATGCCGCCTTGCCCGCCCATTCCCCCACGGCTGCCTTTGGCCCCCGCCTGACCGGCGCCACCTAGTCCGCCACCATTCGTGCCATTGCTGGAACTACATCCCACGGCAGCGAGGCACAGAGTGCCGTACAATGCCAAGTAACTGCAAGGTCGGATCATTCGATTTTCTTCTTTCACGAGCGACGCGACCCGCGTTGCCCTTGCAGCGATGGACACCCTTGGCGGGTTGGAGATTGCTCTCGTCGCTCATGGCACTGCTTGCGCGCATCAGGGGCTGGCCGATGTCGCCGCTCACCCGGGCTATGTCACCACGCTCCTTCGTGGAATCCGTCACAGGCAGACGCGGGGGCTCGGGTGTCGCAACGGTGGCGCGAGTGGTGAGCAGGTCGAGGGCCGCATCGAAGCGGTGGCGGGCGACGGCCAATCGCATTCGCGGACGTAGCCTTGCGGAAGCAACCGAAAGAGCCTGTCCCATTCTCAGGCGTGGGGATTAAGTCAAAACCGGAATCTGCCGATGATGTCTTCCGGATTAAACACGCCATGGATCTGCATTCCGATTGCCGTGGCTTCACGATGTCGGCCGCGGCGGTCGGCGCGACAACGCCAGGTGCCGCATGACGGCGAATGGCGTGGTGTCTGATGTCACGGCCGCCCGCGGGGTGGAGGATGATCTGAGTTTCAGCGAGCTTCGGTTCCGCCAGATGTTCCACGGGCATTCGGCAGTGATGCTGGTCATCGATCTGGCGACGGGAGGCATCGTCGACGCCAATGAGGCGGCAGCGCACTTCTACGGCTGGTCCGTCTCCGAACTGAAGGAGATGAATATCCAGCAGATCAACGACTTGCCGCCGGAGATCGTGCGCGACCGAATGCTGGCCGCCGCCCACTCAGCCAGCGCTCGCTTCGAGTTTCGACACCGCCTGGCGGACAGCTCCACCAGGGAGGTGGAGGTCCACAGCAACAAAATCCAAATCGGGGGACGGGCCTATCTCTACTCCATCATCCATGACATCACGGAGCGGGTGCTGGCGGAACAAACCGAGCACGCATCCCATGAGCGTCTGCGGCGTGCGGAAGAATTCGCACGTTTCGGGCACTGGGAGTACTTGCTGGACGACCGCATCATGCACGCGTCGGAGGGGGCGAGCCGCATCTACGGATTTTGCACGCCCACTATTTCCCTGGAAGACATCAGACGCTGCCCGCTATCGGAGTACCGTCCGATTCTGGATAGGGCTCTGCGCGATCTCATCGAACACAATGTACCTTTCGACCAGGAGTTCGTGATTCATAGGATCTCGGATGGTGAGATCGTGCAGGTCCATTCCAAGGCGGAATACGATGCGAAGACCAAGAGGGTGTTTGGTGTGGTACAGGACATCACGCATCGCAAACGAATCGAAGAGGAGAGGGAGCGATTGATTCGCGAGCTTCAACAGGTGATCGAGCAGGTCAAGACCCTGAGGGGGATCGTGCCAATCTGCGCCCACTGCAAAATGATCCGCCATGACCGCGGCTATTGGCAGCAGGTGGAGGCCTATGTGAGCGAGCACACCGAAGCCCAGTTCTCGCACAGCATTTGCCCGGAATGCCTCGAACGATTCTATCCCGAAGAGTAGCTGGTTGTTGCCAGGAACCCGCCTGCGCCCGAGCCCCCAAAGTCGAGCTGTTCGAGTAGACCCAGCCCATTGCTACCCCCTGGCCGCAATGACCAAGCGGCCAGCCTGGCGGGGAGTGGGTAGGCGGGCGTTCTTGGTCTCGGGGCGACCGCTACGGCAGATACGAAATCCCGTTGTGGCCCGCTACCAGGACCAGATCGCGGGCCGAGCCGGCAGAGTAGTCGTGGGACGTGCCGGCAGCACGCACGATGGCGCTGCCCGGCCCGTAACTGATGCCGCCATCGATCAGCGTTCCTTCGAGGACGAAGTTCACCTCGTCGCCCAGGTGCTGGTGCATGGGGAAGCGGGCCCCCTTGGCCAATTTCACGATCCCGGCCTCGGCAAAGCCCGAACCGGCGCCGGGCGCAAAGTGAAAGAAGCCCACGCCGGGAATGGGCGCGGCCTGCCAGCTCGACCGATCGTCGATCTTCTGCAAGACGCCGCGCAAGGCATCGAGCGCGAGAGCGAAGTGCCTGCAAAGCTCGGCATAGAAGGGGGCAAAGCGCGCCTCGGATGCAAGATTGGCGAGGAGGCGTGCCCGCGTGCGGGACATCTGCGCGGCGTCGGCAACCGCGTCGCTGGACTCCCGGCCGAATAGGAAGTGAGTCAGGGCCTCGTTGCTTTCGAACCTAAAGTGCGCGAAGCTGGGCGAGACCTCGACGGTGTCATGGTCGGACTCATCGCCTGCCCGTGGGTCGAGCAACTGGGCGGCCCATTCCTCATGCTTCTGTTCAACCATGGCTTATGCCCTCGTGAAAACCAATCGCCTCGCGCAACTGAGAGAGCGCCCTCGCGAGTCTGGATTTGACTGTACCGACAGGCACGTCAAGCCGACAGGCGATTTCGGAGCAACTTAGTCCTTCAAAGTAGGCGAGGTCCAGCACCGCGACCAACTCGGGTGCGAGGCGACCGGCAAGATCTTGGGCACGGCGGGCATCAATCCGGTCGCCACCGCCCGGGACCGTGATGCCACCCGACGAGGCGACTTCCATCTGCTCGGCCACGCGCTCATCGAGCGCCCGTCTACCCAGGCGATCGAGCGCGCGCGAGCGAGTTCTCACCATCAGCCAACTGCACACGCTTCCACGCTCGGCCGAGTAGTCAGAAGCATGATGCCAGACCTCGAGAAAGACGTCGTGCAGGAGATCCTCTGCCGCCGACGGGCCCAGCATTCGCTTACCGAGGTTCAGGACGCGCGCGCCATGGCGATCGTAGAGCGCGGCAAAGGCTTGCCGATCCCCGGTCGCGATCGCACCCATAAGCGCGCCGTCGGGATCCGCAGGGGGCCTCGAACGACCGGCTTGGGAGGAAAGTCCCTCGCTCTCCATGGAGCAAGCGTAGCAAGCGGCATCGACGCGGCAACAAAAAACCAGCCGCGATCCGATCGCGGTGGCCGTCCGTACAAGCTTTGCGACCAAGGAGGAAACCGTGATGAATCAAAAGAAGACTGCTACGGTCCAAAAACTCTACGCTGCGTTCCAGCGCGGCGATCTGCCGACTCTGCTTTCCCACATGAGCGACGACATCGACTGGGGCATCGATGCGCAAAGCCCGACCGCGGTCCCGTGGTATGGGATTGGCACCGGGAAAGATTTCGCCGCGGGGTTCTTCAAGAACCTCGCCAAAGAGTGCCAGTTCACTCGCTTCGAGCCCACCGCGTTTCTGGAATCGGACACGGGCGTGGCCTGTCTTGTGAGCTACGACGCCATCATCAACAAAAATGGCCGCCGGGTTTCCCAGAACGTGGTCCACCACTTCACCTTCAAGGGCGACGATCAGGTGGTTCGCTGGCGGGCTTGGGAGGACACCGCAAGAACTCTCGCCGCCTGGAATGCCTGACAGCCAGCACAATCAACCATCCATAGGAGAATCCCATGCGAACCATGTTGAAGCTTTCGATTCCAGCCAAGGCCGGCAATCAGGCCATCCAGGACGGCAGTCTTCCGCGCATTCTTCAGTCGACGATGGAGACTCTGAAGCCGGAGGCGGCGTACTTTTCTTCCGAACACGGCAAGCGCACGGCCATGCTGATCTTCGACCTCAAAGAGCCCTCGCAGATTCCCGTGGTGGCCGAGCCCTTCTTCATGGGCTTGGAGGCCGAAGTGGAGCTGATACCGGTGATGAACGCACAGGACTTGCAGGCCGGTCTCAGTCAGCTCTCGCGCAAGTGAATCGGCCGGACATGCGGTGCCGATGCGCCGCATGTCCAAGCTTGCCGTCATGAAGACGAAAACCAACGTGTTGCTGGCGGTCGTGGCGCTGGCAACGGCCGGGGCGGGCTATGCCTGCTGGCCGCGGACACCCCATTTGCGCGGCTTTTCGCCGACCGACATGGGCGGACTCGAAACCGACATGTGGCGCGCATACTACGATCGTCACTACGCCGCCCTGATAGGCTGCCTCTATCGGGTAAATCGCGACGACTACGGATTCTCGCCGCTCGACAGTGCTCGGGTGGCGTATTACGCGGCCAAGGCGGCCAAGATCTTCCAGCCGACCACCAGCCGCGCGGAGGCGCAGGCGGCGCTGCCTTCGCTCGAAGCCTATTTCGAGCTCATTCGACGTCGCAGTCATGAACCCTTCGACGTCGCTAGCGCGGCACGAACCGAGCTGGATTGGTGGCAGCTACGCAGGGAACATGTGACCTTTGAGGACTACGGCAAGGTGGTGGCAAAGGTGGCTGCCGAGGTCTACCGCGCGAGCAACCAAGAGATCCGCCGGGCGGGCCAACTTCGCGCGGAGATGATGGACTACCGCGACCAGCGCGGCGACGGCCGGATGAAGGAGGCGGACTGGCAGCACATCCGCGAGAATCTGGTCGAGTCGTACGCCCTGCTCAAGAAGGGCGTGGCGCGGTCAGAATTCGATCTGCGCGCCAATCTCCACGACCCGGTTAGGGGGGAGAGCGAAGAAGTCGGTGGCCGGGCGGGCATTGCGCGAAAGGAAGCGGAATAGGTATTTGCGCCAGTCGGCCATGCCGCCAGTGCCCCGCTTGGGGATGAGTGTCTCCCGGCCGAGGTAGAAGCTGGTGTCGCCCGGTTCGGTAACCAGCCCGCGCTCGCGACAGCGGCGCAGGATGTCCATCACGTCCGGGCTTTCCATGAAGCCGTAGTGTGCGGTGACTGCCCAGAACCCCTGTTCGAACCGCCTGAGCCGGATCTTGTGGTGATCGGGTACCCATGGTACGGCGTCGGTCGTGACCGACAGAATCACCACCTGTTTGTGCAAGACCTTGTTGTGCTTGAAGTGGTGCAGGAGCACGCTGGGGGTACCGCGGCGGGTGGACGCCAAGAACACCGCGGTGCCGGATACCCGATACGGCTGGGTCGCTTCCACATCGGCGAGAAACAGTTGCAGGGGCAAGATGTCAGCGGCGAACTTTTCGCCGAGGAGAGTGCGCCCTCTGTTCCAAGTGACCATCACGGCAAACACCCCGGCCGCCGTCGCAATCGGGAACCATCCGCCGCTCATGATCTTGGCGGAGCAAGCGCCAAAGAACGACAGGTCGATGATGAGCAGAAACAGCAGCATTCCGCCCGCGCGCAGGAAGCTCCAACCCCAGCGATCACGGGCAACCCAATACGACAGCACGGAGGTGATCGCCATGGTGCCGGTCACCGCGATGCCGTAGGCGTTGGCGAGATTGCTTGAGGCGCGGAAGCCGAGCACCAACGCGACACAGGCAACCATGAGCAATCGGTTGACCTCGGGAATGTAGATTTGGCCTTCGGTCTTGCCCGAGGTGTGCACGACGGTAACGCGCGGCAGGTAGCCGAGCTGCACCGCCTGCCGGGTGAGGGAAAAGGCGCCGGAGATCAGCGCCTGGGAGGCAATCACCGTGGCCACGGTCGCAAGAACCACCACCGGATACAGCCACCCCGACGGCACCAGCGCGTAAAACGGATTGCTGATCGCCGACGGGCGAGCAAGCAACAAGGCGCCCTGGCCAAAGTAGTTGATAAGAAGGGCCGGAAACACGCACGAGTACCAAGCCGTGCGAATGGCGCGCGGGCCGAAGTGCCCCATGTCGGCGTAAAGCGCCTCGCCTCCCGTGATGCAAAGGACGACGCTGCCTAGCACCAGGAATCCGTGCCTGCCGTGGGTGGCAAAGAACTCCACCGCATAGATCGGATTGATGGCCTGCAGGATCTGCGGCCGGCGCACGATCCATGGCAGTCCCATCGCGGCGATTGCAAGGAACCAAACCAAAGTGATGGGGCCAAAGACCGAGCCGATGCCGCCGGTGCCGCGCTTTTGGACCCAGAAGAGCGCGATGAGAATCCCGCACGTGATCGGCACCACGACGGGCGAGAACGTGTGGGTCGCGACTTCCAAGCCTTCGACCGCCGAGAGGACCGAAATGGCCGGCGTAATCACGCCGTCGCCGTAGAGCAACGCGGAGCCAAAAAGGCCCAGCGTGATGAGAAAGTATCGTGATCGCTTGACGTCGTGCCAGTTGCTTCGCCTGGGCTTCTTTTCGTCGGCGTGGGTCTTCGATTGTCCCACCCGTGCGGCCAGGGCCATCAGCGCCAGCACACCGCCTTCGCCGTTGTTATCGGCGCGCATCACGTAAAGGATATACTTGACCGAAATCACCAGGGTAATGGCCCAGAACACCAGCGAGAGGAGCCCGTAAATGTTCGCGGTGGAGGCCTCAACGCCGTGCGGAAGGGTCACACATTCCTTGAGAGCGTAAAGCGGCGAGGTGCCAATGTCGCCGTACACGACACCCAAGGCGCCGAGCGCCAGCTTGGCCACGTCGGAACCATGCTTGGCCGCCCCCGGATCGACGCCGTGTGAACCGACGGCGGCCGGAGCGGGATGGCTTGCTGGGGCTTCGTTCATTGGGTAGCGGACGTCAGGCCGTACGCGTCGCTCGATTATGCCAGAGAAGGCATTTCTTGCTTGTTTCCCAAACTGACCCACTACCCGAAATGCCGGTTCCTGGACCTGCGCTGCGGCCCCTGTTAAGGCAAAAAGCCAAGGGACGGCGGGGTGAGAAGCCGCCGTAAGGCAGTTGCTGGCTTGGCCGAGGCGGTCGAGACGCTACGCCGGGACTCCGGTCCGTTGCTGGGTGTGGTAGCCGGGCGCAAACGCCGACCTGGCATCGACGCCCGGCAAGGGCCGCGTTCAGACGCGACCCAGCCGCCACAGCATCGCGCGCGTCCTATCCAGAAGCTCGCGCAGCCCCCGCCGCCGTCAATCCGGCCGCTCAAGCACCTATGAGCTTTCGAGAGGCGGTACTTAGAGCCCGTTGGTGGAAACCGGACCGGTATCGACGACCTCGAAGTCACTGCCCTTCACCTTGCGCAGGTTGGACACCAGGTCGTCCATGTAGGGCTCCCAGCCCTGGTTCGACTCGCCCGAGATGTACCAGTTGCTGCCGTTGTCGGCCAGGATGATGCCGTACTTCTTCATCGCGGTCAGGATGACCAGGGTCGGACCCGAGAACGCGCCGGTGTCGAAGCTTGCCTTGAGGCGAAGGCGCAGCCCCATGGGCGGCAAGGTCGTGCTGGAATTCCCCGCCGCGTGGGTGGCGGGATGGATGTAGCCCTGCGAGCTTCGGCTGACGGTGAATCGGATGGCGTGACGGATCTCGCCAGCCATGACTTCGTCGAAGCGAACCAATCCCGGAAGGATGGGCAGCCCTGCCGCGTCGGCCGAGGTCCAGCCGTCGGTGCGCAGGGCATTCGAGCCGAGGTGGAAGATGGCGCCGTTGGCCGCGGTCCAACCCGAGGTGCCGGTCGGATTCTGGGCATTGTAAAGCTCGTACAGGGTGCAGTTGCCAGGTGCGCCCGCGGTGTCGAGGTAAAGGACGTGGCGGTCGCTGTCGGTCGAGGCGCCTGCGCCGCCCTCAATGGGCGCATCGAGCGGAATCGGGTAACAGAACTTGTTCGTACCGGTTGGACACGGCAGCGGATCGCTTTCGGTTGTGCCCCAGCTTTCGCTCCAGGTGATTGGTTGCGGCGTGGCCCCTGTGCCGGCCTTGAAGGGAATCCCGTACTCATCCGAAACCGTGCCCCAGTCGGGATGGAACGTGGTACTGGACGACATGTTGGAAAGGTAGGTAGCGCTGTTGCTGTGCAGCGGATAGCCCGAGATGTCCAGATTCCAGGGATTGTCGGCCGGGAAGATAGCGCAACCCGCGATGCTTGGGGACCCGGTAGCGACCGGGTTGGTGCTGCCCACGGACGACGCGCCACCGCTGCCCGACCCGCCTTGCCCGACGGCGCCACCGAATCCCGGCGACCCGCCTTGCCCGACGGCGCCACCGAATCCCAGCGACCCGCCATTGCCGGGCACACCGCCCAAATCGGCGTCAGGGGATGTCGACAATTGCCCGGAGCAGGCGAGCAGAAACGACACTGACAGACAGCCGCATAGGCTTGAACCAGCAGCTTTCGTCGAATCCATCTTTCGGCTCAGCATGATGGCACCTATTGGTTGGGGGAGTCGCACACGCCGCAGAACTCGTTTAGCATGCGCCTTTTTTCCGGCGAAGGAAAGCGGGCAATGTGTTGCGTCGCCCGTCGCATGGCGGTAGCTCTCAGCCATGTCCACCCCCATCACCAACGTGATCGGCTTCGACGACGGGCCGTTCGACAAGTTCGGGTCTGGCGCATCGAGTGTGTTGCTGGTCGGCGCGGTGTTCGCGCGCACGCGACTCGACGGCCTGGTCAGCGGACGTGTCCGCCGCGACGGTCGCAATGCGACCTCCACCATGACGGCGCTCGTGCGCGGATCGCAGTTTGATGAGCACGTCCGCGCTGTCCTTTTGGGTGGCATCGCGGTGGCTGGATTCAACGTCGTCGACATTCACGCACTTGCCGATGAGCTGCGGCGGCCGGTCGTGGTGGCCGCGCGCCGGCCGCCCCGGTACGCGGCGATTCGGCGAGCCCTCGCACACCTGCGCGATGGCGAGAGAAAGTGGTCGCTCATCGAGGCGGCTGGTCCGATGGAGCCGGTGCGCGGAATTCTTGTTCAGCGCGCCGGCATCTCACTTGCGGACACGACGGCGATGCTAGAAGCGACGACCTTGCACGGCAAGCTGCCCGAACCGCTGCGCGTGGCACACCTGATTGCCGGCGGCATCGCGGCCGGCAGAAGTCGCGGCAGAGCTTGATCGTTCCATTTGGGAACAAGTTGTCTTCCCGGTTGTCTATGCATGCATGCTGCCTCCTTGGCGTGCGACCGCGGTTTGGCTTCTGGTCTTGGGTGCGATCGCGACAGTTCTGGCGCTGTCGGTCCGGACGCTGGTGCCGCCACCACCGCTCGGTCGCGATGCCCCACCGGACCGATTCTCGGAAGGCCGTGCGCGAGAGATCGTGGCCGATCTCACCCAAGGCATCGGCCGACGCGTGAACGGCACCGAGGGGTATCGCAAGGCGGTCGCGTACCTGGAGGTTGAGTTGGGCAAGATCCCCGGCGTGGAGGTGCAGGCCTACGAAGGCTCGGGGACGAACTTCCATCGCTTTGCTCCGTGGGCACCGTTCGTGTTTCAAAACACGAATGTGCTCGGGCGCTTGCCGGGAAAATCTCGCGATGCGATTCTCCTCGACGCGCATTTCGACACCCTTGCCGATTCAGTGGGTGCCGCCGACGACGCCGCTGGCGTGGCGTGCATCGTGGAAATCCTGCGCGTCCTCGCGCGCGCACAGCCCCTCGACCGAACCATCATCGTCAATCTCAACGGTGGCGAGGAGAAGGGCGGCCTCGGCGCACTGGCCTTTCTCAAACACCCTTGGGCGAGCGACGTCCGGGCCTACGTCTACTTGGAAGCCTTGCCCGGCGGCCGAGCCGTGTTGCTCGGCTCGGGGCCCGGCCAACCTTGGCTCGCCAAGGCCTTCGCACACGCGGTGCCGCAGCCCCTCGGCAACGTGGTGGCGCAAGATCTCGCACAGAGCGGGCTCTTGCCCTTCGACGGTGACTTCACGCCGTTCCACCAGGCGGGCCTGGTCGGACTGGATGTGGCGATGGTTGGAGATGCCTGGGGCCTTCACACCGATCTTGACCGTTTGGAACGTCTGGAGGCCGGCGGCATGCAACACATGGGCGACTCTGCCCTTGCGGTCACGCGCGCGCTGGCCAGCGGGAGCACGCGCCTGACGCGCGACCCGCAAGCGGTCGTGTACTACGACATTCTCGGCCGGACCATGCTCGCCTATTCAGTTTCGACCGGACGATGGCTGGGCCTCGCGGCGCTGGCGCTGTTCGCAGTCGCGCTGGTGTACCTAAGGCGGCGGATTTCACTTCGTGCTTCCCTGGGTGCCTTGGGAGCGCACTGTCTTGGGCTTGCCGCCGCCGTTGTTGCGGGAGTTATTGCTGCGATCTTGCTGCGAGCAGCCCACGGGGCAAGCGGATGGTTCAGCACGCCCCTCTTGCTTGTCGCGTGCTTTTCGTTCCCGGCCTCGGCAGGCAGCATCACCATTCAGGCGTGGTGGCGCAGGCGAACCATGCGCAAGATGGACGGCGACGTCGAGCGCGTATCGCTGGCGGCATGGGCGGGGGGCCTTTGGCTCTGGTCCCTGTTGCTTGCGCTGGCCACCATAGAAGGCGTGGGCAGTGGGTATTTGGCCTTCCACTGGGTGTGGGCCGGCGTGATCGCACTCGCCCTGACCGCAAGGTTTCCACGCGCAGGCTTGCTCTCAGGCTTGCTCGGCATCGTCCCGGGCGCAATCGTCACGGTCGAGCTCGCCAGTCTTCTCATCGCGAACTTGGTCCCTATGACAGGACTGTACCCGGCAGAGGTGCCGTCGGACATCATGGTCGCAGTCCTGGTGTCGATGTCGACCGGGCTCGTGGGTATCGTCGCGTTCACGATTCCCTACCGAACCGGCGGGCTGGGCAAAGCATCCTTGGCTTTGGCCCTGGCGGGGCTGGCGGGTATCGGCGTCACTGCAGTTCGCACTCCATACACTGCGGAACGTCCCAAACGCGTGGCGGCCGTCCATGCCGCCGACGGCGACCAGAGCGCGCTCCTGCTTGGCAGCTCGGGCTTACAAGGCATGGCGCCGCTGCTGCCGTTCCTCCCGAACGCCTCGCCCGCACCTAAATACTGGCCCGCTTTCGATATGACCGTTCCGCGCCTCACCCACATGTTGCCCGCGCCTGTGCCGGCAATGCCCGCCCCCTCGGCCCAGGTGACCTCGAGCACCTACGATGCAGCGACCGACTCGCGAAGCATCCAATTGCATCTGGGCGGGACCAGTCCCCAGCTCCGACTGGCCATACCAAGACAGGCTCTCTTGGGCTGGACGGCAAGCGCCATGCTGCCGGTGCTGCCGGCGCCCGAAAGTCGTTACTTGGTCAATTTCGAGGGAGTGAAGGAGAGCGGCGTCGATTTTGGACTAACAGTTCGCGGCGTGCAGCCGGTCGAGATCGAAGTGCGCGGTGTGGACGGCGCGCCTGCATCGGGACCCGAGGTCGACCAGCTTCGCCGGCAACTGCCCGACTGGGCGACCCTGCGATCGTTCACCTACCGCACGGTCCGCTTGTCGATCTAGCCGCGCGCTATCCTTTCGTGCCGCTGTCGATGCTTCCGCCTGCGCCGCCCATGCCGCTGTCGATGCTTCCGCCCGCGCCGCCCATGCCGCTGTCGACAACCCCGCCGGTGCCGGTCACGCCGCCGCCACCACCGTAGTAGCCGCCCGTCGCCCCTTGCGCCCCACCCTGGCCCTGGAAGACACAGACCGACATTCGTGGAGCACAGCCCTTGGCGTAGCCAGGTTTGTCTTGGACGCAGACGCCACAGTCGCAATCGCTGTCGGTGGCGCAGCTCTTCACCATGCAAACCGCAGAAACGCCGTAGGTCAAGTGGCAGGTCTGGTTGACCAGGCAACTCACGCCGTCGCACGTGACCACGGCACAGCCGTGGCTGTCCGGACTGGAAGCGGTCGGCAGGCATGCCAGGTTGCCCGGGCAGGTGTAGCCGTCGGTGCACGAAATGGGAACGCAGCCGTGGTTGTCGGCGCGACCAGCGTCGGCCCCGCAGCGCGTGTCGGCGGGACAGGCATAGCCGTCGGTGCACTTGATAGGAGCGCAACCGTGCGTATCCGCATCCGCACGCGTGGGGACGCAGGTCAGGCCGCTCGCGCAGGAAAATCCCTCCGTGCAAGGTGTGACCTCGCAGCGCCCGGTGGCGTTGCAACGCTGGTCTGGGGCGCAGGAGGTCGCCGTGCACGCGGCCACACATGCCATTCCGGCTTGTGGGCAACACGGGACCGTCGCCGAAACGCACACCTTGCCGACGCCGCAGTCGGAATCGATTGTGCAATCGTGAGGCGGTGCATTGATGCCTCCGCAGTACGCCCCTCCGCAACCCGCGCTCGTCGAGGGCAGCTCCTGCAGACACTCATTGTAGCCGCTCGGGCAATCGCTCGGGGTCCGGCACAGCGGACGCCCCGCGGGTGGATCGTTGGCACCTGGACAGCTCGGGCCGGTGGGGCCCGCAGCGCCGTCGAAGCCCGTGCCGCCGGTTCCGCCGGAGCCAACTTCGCCGAGACCGCCGCCACTTCCACCCAATGCGCTGTCTGCTGGAGCTCCACCAAGACCGCCGCCAGCTCCGCCCCTGCCCCCTGCACCGCCGCTGCCGCCGATACTTGCATCAGGACTTCCCGCGCTCGCGTCACAGCGCCCGCAGCCCCCACTCCCGCCGCCGGCTGCGCCTCCGGCACCAACCCCGCCGCTTGCGACGCCTCCTGAGCCGGCACCACCGCTTGCCGATCCGCCACTTCCCGATCGTCCGGCAACGCCGCCCGCACCGCCGGTTCCGCCGGATGCTCCGCCGCTGCTTCCTGCCAGCGGCGCAGGGCCGTCGGAAACACGCCCAGCGTCGACGGATCTTCCGGTGCTGCTGTTGCAGCCATTCCCCAAAAGCGCGGTCAAACCAGCCAGGCCGACGAACGACAGGAACCCAGTTGAGAATCGCATGTGCCCTCCGTTGGAAGGATATGCGGAAGTGGGTCGGACCGTAAGAGACCCGCCGGGAAACCCGCGGTTCGGTGAGATGTCGGTCACGCTTGTGCTCTACTGCGGCGGACGAGTGGTCTGTAGTCCGAGCACCCACGAATCTTGCTTGTCGCGCCCGCTTCGGATTCATATTGGGCGATGGTCAAGACCGAGATTCGCGTCATCTATGGCGACACCGATCAGATGGGTGTCGTGTACTACGGCAACTATCTGCGCTTCTTCGAGGCCGCCAGGAACGAATGGCTGCGCGCCAAGGGCGCCTGCTGGCGAGACATCGAGGCGACGCACGCGGTGTACCTGCCCGTGGCCGAGGCCAAGGTCAACTACAAGCGCCCGGCACGCTACGACGACATCATCACGGTGGAGACGCGCCTCGGCGACCTTGGCATGGTGTCGCTTCGATTCGACTATCGCATCGTTCGTGGCGACGACCTGCTCGTTGTCGGCCACACTGTGCACGCGTGCATCAGCCGCGACGGCGGCATTCGCGAGTTTCCCGAAGCCTTGCTCGCACAGCTACGCGACTCGGCGTAGCGGCGGCGTCCGATTCTTGATGCGACGGTTGTCGCGGCGTCACGAAGCCTAGGAGCCTAAGGACAAGCCGTACTTCCGCAGCTTGTCTTGCAAGGTGGCGCGTCCCATGTCGAGCATGCGGGCGGCCTCGCTTTGGTTGCCTTTGGCGGCGTCCAGGGCGGCGACGATGAGACCGCGCTCAAAGGCAGCGACCTGTTCTTTGAGCTTGGTCGGCGTGTGCGGGGCCTCAGCCGGGCCGGCCGGATCGGGGAAAAATGCCGGGTCGAGGGTACCGTCGGGCGACATGGCCACCGCGCTCTCGATCACGTTTTCGAGCTCGCGCACGTTGCCGGGCCAGCGATAGCCTGAAAGGCGCGCCAGCCACTCGCTCTTGAGCGCGATAGGCGGCACGCCGAAACGCCGGCAAGCCTCGGCCAGAAAGTGCCTGGCCAGTACCGGAATGTCGTCCGGTCGCTCGCGCAGAGGCGGGATTTCGAGGGTCACGACCTTGAGACGGTAAAACAAGTCCTCGCGAAAGCGACCCTCGGCCGCCCACTGGCCGAGATTCCGATGGGTGGCGGCGAGGATGCGCACGTCCACCGTCTGGGGGCGATCTTCGCCCACCGGACGAATTTCGTTTTCCTGCAGAACACGCAAGAGCTTGGCCTGGGTGCCCGGGTGCAGCTCGCCAACCTCGTCGAGCAGCAGGGTACCGCCATCGGCTTCGCGAAAAAGTCCGGGTCGGGACTTCACGGCGCCCGTGAACGCCCCTTTGCTGTGACCGAACAGCTCCGCCTCGGCCAGCTCGGGGGTCAGCGCCGCGCAGTTGAAACGAACGAAGGGCTTGTCGGCCCGTCGCGAGCCCGCCACGATGGCCTCGGCCACGCGCTCTTTGCCAGTGCCGCTTTCGCCGGTGATGAGCACGGTGACGTCCCGGGCGGCCACCCGCTTGATGAGCAATGCCAGACGCGACATGGCCGAGGAGGAGAACACCAGTGAATGCAGAAGGTCGACTTCGCCGCGCAGCTGTTCGTTCTCGCGTTCGAGGCGCAGCGTCGCGATCGATCGCCGAACCACCTTCAGCACTTCGTCCACGTCGAACGGTTTGCGGAAGTAGTCCAGCGCGCCGAGCTTCATGGCTTCCACCGCGTGGCGTTCCGATCCGTGCGCGGTCAGCAGCACCACCCGAGGCGCCGGCATCATCGCTTGCGTGCGGCGCAGGAACTCCATCCCGTCTACCCGGGGCATGCGCAGATCGGAGAGGATCAGGTCGAACTCGGCGCCGGTCAGCTTGTCGAGCGCGACCTGTCCGTCGGCGGCCTCGTCCACCTCCAGGCCTTCTTCTTCGAGCAGGCCGCGCAAGGTGTAGCGGCCGACGGCGTCGTCATCGACCACCAACACGCGTGGTTTCATGTGATCGCCTCGGCGGGTTCGGGAGCTGCCTTCTTCGATTCCATGGTCGGCAAGATAAGTGTAGCCAGACATCCGCCTTCCGGCCGATTTTCGAGCAGCAGATCGCCGCCGTGCTGCCGCGCCAGCCCGCGTGCCAGGGCCAGGCCCAGTCCGGTGCCCCGCTCCTTGGTGGTCGTGCCGGCTTGGAACAGGCGCGCCTTGACCTCGTTGGCGAGCCCGGGACCATCATCGCGCATCTCGATGCGTGCGGGATCCGGAGCCCCGACCACCTTGATGGTCACCAGCGTATGCGCCGGTGCTGCCTCGAGCGCGTTTTGCAGCAGATTGATGAGGATCTGTTTCACCTTGCGGGCGTCGCAGAAGGCCGCGATGGACGCATCGCCGTCGACGGTGACTTGCACATTGCGCGCGTACGCCATCCCCTCGTGCAGCGAGACCACGGACTCGCACAGCTGGCGCAGACCTACCGACTCCTGGCTGAGCGGCGACAGCGGCCGCGAGAAGGTCAGGAACTCTTGCAGGATCTCCTCCATGCGCAGGATTTCGTGTTGCATGACCTGCAGGCGTTCGGCCCCCTTGCCCTGGACGTCGCGGGACACCAACACCGCCAATCCCTTGATGTTGGCTAGCGGGTTCTTCAGCTCGTGGGCCAGCTCGCCCGAGAGCACCGTCAGCTCTTGCGCGTGGGCTTCGTTGCCGCGCAGGACCTCGTCGCGCGCTTCCACCGCCTCGTTGATCATGCCGCGAAAGGTGCCCCGGACGGCGTTGGCGCTCATCGCGGTCCATCCCAGCAACGCCACGAAAGTCACGGCCTTGGCCACCAGCAGAGTCGTGGGCTGGGGCAAATGTGAGCCGCCGCCATAAATGGCAGGCATCAGGTTGGGAATGACCTGAAACCCGGCCAGGAGCGTAAAGCCAAGGACGAGTACGCTGAACACCGCAACCGAGATACGTAGTACGCGCGGCGTGCTGAACGTGCCGAGGAAGAAGCACACCACGAGAGCCATGGGTAGGAGAGGGCTGTCGATTCCCCCGGTGGCCAGGATGAGCGCGCCCAAGGGGAGCAGCTCGAAACCCGAGAAGCGTCTGTCGTCTCCCGGGCGCCAACGATCCCGAGGGTGCCGGTGTCCGAACACGAGGTGCAGGGGAATGGATAGCAGCAGGAAGCCGACGATGGCCCATCGCCAGATGGCACCGTCGCCCACCAGGGTGAGCGCCAGGAAGAGCCCAATGATCGGCAAGAGCACCAAGCGTAAACGCGAGAGGCGCTCCAGCCGCTGCCGCATCATGCGCATCTGCACTTCGTCGATGTTGTCCTTGGTGATGGCGGTCATGGTGTCACTCGATTCAAGCACGATTGGCGGGTCTGTGCAGGATAGGGGCCAGGACCACAGGCTGATTCCTCAAGGATCTGACGAGGCCGTCTGCCGCCCTCCCGGCGGCGCCTTGCCGGGTTTCCGGCAGAAACGCGATGCGCGCCCTCGGAAGGACACGCCTATGGTCCTCTTCAACCCTTGGCCTGGCCCTTGCTGTTGCGTCGGTCGCAACCGCACCTCAAGGAGACCATGCCAGCCCTCATTCGCATCGCCCTACGAAATGTTCTGCGCAACCGGCGCCGATCGCTCATCACCTTCTCAGCCGTTCTGATTGCCATCCTCGCCACGTTCTCGCTGCGTGGGCTGGCCAACGGAATGGTCACGGCCATGCAAGACGCGGTCGTGCACGGCCAGACCGGCGCCCTGCAGGTCCATCGCGTGGGTTACCTGAAATCCACGGGTGGCTCGTCGCTCGACCTCGACGTGCCGGCGGACGCCGCGTTCCTGGACAAAATTCGATCGGTGCCCGACGTGCGCGCGGTCTCGGCCCGCCTCGCCTTCGGCGGCATGGTCAATGCCAACGACACCACATCGCCCGCGTTGTTCTCCGCGCTGGATCTCGACGGTGAGCTGCGCGTCTGTCCCCTACGCGAGAAACTGGCCACCGAAGGCCGTGCCTTTGGCGTGGCCGAACCCGAGGCCGCGGTGTTGACGCCCGAGCTGGTGCGCACCCTGGGCCTCAAGTTGGGGCAGAAGGCCGCTCTGCTCACCAACGACAAGGAAGGCACGCTCACCGCGGTCGATCTCACGGTCGTGGGCGTGTACGGCCAACCCGGCTTGCCTTTGCCCGAGAAGAAGATTGGCTTCGTGCCCCTGGCCACGGCGCAAGAGCTGCTGCACATGCAGGGCCGCGCGACCGAGATCGTGGTGGCGGTCGACGACTTGAAGGCCATCGACCAGGTCAAGGCGGCGATCGCCAGCGCCGTGGGGCCCACGTACCAGGTGTCGACCTGGAGCGAGCTGGTTCCCTTCCTGAAGGACGCCGTCACCTCGTGGCGGTTCATGTCGAACCTGTTCACCGGCATCTTTCTCTTCGTGGCCCTGCTCGGCATCGTGAACACGATGCTGATGTCGGTGCTGGAACGCACGCGTGAGATCGGCACCATGATGGCGCTCGGGGTTCGTCGCCGCAGCATCACCGCCATCTTCCTGCTCGAAGCCACGGCGCAGGGATTTCTGGGCGGCCTGGGCGGCGCACTGCTTGGCGGCGCCTTGGTTTTCAAGGTGGGCCAGGCCGGGCTGCACTTCCACATGTCGAACGCGACCCTGCATGTTCATCCCTTCATCGACCTCGGCTTCTTTGTCTTCGCCCTGGTGCTGGCCACGGCCGGTGCGGTCTTGGCTGCCCTCTGGCCCGCCTTGCGCGCCAGCCGTCTTCGCCCCGTCACAGCTCTTGCTTCGGTGTAACCATGCGCATTTCCCATCTCGCTTTTCGCAACCTCGGCCGCAACAAGCGGCGCACACTCGTCACCGGCCTCACCATCGCGTTCGGCGTTTTCGCCATCGTCTTCTTGCAGTCCTTCGTCAACGCCTTGATGAGGAACATTGTCGAGGTGTCGGTCGAAACCAAGGTCGGCGCGGTTCAGGTCTTCAAGGCCGGCTACCTGGGCTCGGACGATCCCCTGAAGATGACCCTGGTCGACTCGCCCGAGCTGGTGGCCAAGATCCGCGCGGTGCCGGGCGTGGCCGCGGTCGCGCCGAGGCTGGACTTCGACGGCATGCTGTCGAACGGCAGCGAGGGCACCATGTTCTCAGCCAACGCCATCGATCCGGCGCGCGAATACGCAGTCTGCCCCCGGCGTGCCACCTACTTGGCGAAGGGATCGAAACCGCTCGGTCCTGGATCCGAGGAGGCCATCCTGGTGGGGCAAACCCTGGTCGAGTCCCTGGAGGCCAAGCAAGGGTCCAGCCTGGTCATGCAAGCCTCGGGCGCCCACGGGGGCGTCAACGCCCTGGACGTCAGCGTGCAAGGCTTCTTGCGCACGACGCACCCGTCGGAATCCAAGCGAGCCACCACAGTCACCCTGGCCTTCGCGCAAAAACTCCTGCGCATGCCGGGCGCGATCACCCACTACGTGGTCGGCGTCGACAACGTGGACAAGCTGGACCAAGTGGCCGGCCGCCTGCGCACCGCCCTGGGCCCGGACTTTCAGGTCACCACCTGGCGTGACCTGGACACCACCAACGCCGGCCGCGCCAAGATCATTGCCGGCCTGATGACCGTGGTGACGGTGATCCTGTTCCTGCTGGTGATGACCGGCGTGGTGAACACCATGCTCATGTCGGTCTACGAGCGCATCCGCGAGATCGGCACCATGCTGGCTGTGGGCGTCCGGCGCCGGCAAATTCGCCTGCTCTTCGTGTGTGAGGCCGCGTTCATGGCGTTGGCCAGCGCACTCGCTGGCTCGATACTGGGCGCGCTGGTCGTGCGTCTGATCGGCCGCGGTGGCTTCACGCATGCCTTCGGCCCCAACGAGGCGGTCACCTATTACCCGGCGGTCGGAGGCAGGTTTCTGCTGACCGTGATTGTGCTCGCCGTGCTCGGCGCTCTGCTGGCCGCGCTTTATCCCGCCTGGAAGGGCTCGCGCCTGCGGCCGGTCGAGGCGCTCAGGACCACCTGATTTCTAGAAAGGAACACCCATGATCAAAACCTTCATCGCGCTCACGTGTCTGCTCGTCGGTACCGGCAACGCCTTCGCCAACCCGCCCAGCGCCGACGAGCTGGTCCATCGCTACGACGAGGTGATGTCGCCCAAGACCTTCGAGTCGGTCATCGAGATGGTGGCCCACCGTCAAGACGGCACCACCCGCAATTACACGTTGCGCGCGCTCAAGTCGGGCAACGACAAGATGCGCGCGTGGTTCCTGGAGCCGGCGGCCAGCAAGGGGCAAGAGATGCTCAAGGTCGGCGACAACATGTGGGTCTACATGCCCAACCTCAAGCGGGCGCTTCGCATCGCCTCGCGCGAGAGCTTTCAGGGCGGCGACTTCAACAACGGCGACATCATGCGCGTGAACTACGTCGCCGACTACAGCGCCAAGCTGTTGCCCGAAACCGACCCCGCGGCCTGGGGCGTGGAGCTGACCGCCAAGAGCGACGAGGCCAGCTACGACCGCATCCGGTTGTGGCTCGACAGGGACAAGCGCTTGCCAGTGAAGGCCGAGTACTACGCGTCCTCGGGCAAGCTCTTGCGTTCGGCGACCTTCGAAGCCACGAAGCGCTTCCACGGCCTCGAACGTCCGTCGCGGATCGTGATGCGCAACGAGCTCGCCACCAAGCGTTTCTCCGAGATGACCATGATCGACATGAAGGCGGGTGTCGAGGCTCCCACGCAGAAGTTCGTGCTCGACGATCTGGGGCGCTGATCATGCGTCGACCATTCAGCACGGCTCTCCTGTTTCTCGCGGCGACCCCGGCCTTCGCGCAAGAGATGCGAGACGAGCAAGAGGTGGCAGCGCCGCACGAGAAGGCACAGGTCAATGGTTACATCAGCCAGCGCGTGGCCTACCAACAGATCACGCCGAACGTCCCCATGTCCACCCAGGACCTGCCCAGCATCGCCACGCTCACCGAAGCGAACGCACAGCTGAAGGTGAACCTGGGCACACGCGGTTCCTTCGCCTACGCCGATCTGTCGCTGGTGTACCAGGGCGGCTGGCTGTTCTACGAAGACGACGGCAACGGCGGTCGCACGCGGGTGCCCAACCACGACGTGCCGGACTTACACCCGGCGGTGGTGTCGAGTGAGCTCTATCTATCGCTCTCGCCCAAGCCGTGGCTGAACCTGCTGGTCGGCAAGAAGCGCATCACCTGGGGCGCGGGCTTCGCCTTCAATCCGACGGATTTGATCAATCCGCCCAAAGATCCCACCGACCCGAACTACCAGCGCGCTGGCAATTGGGTGGCTCGGGTGGAGCTGCCGTTCGAAAAGTTCACGCTCTCGGCGCTGTTCGCACCGCAGGCGCTGTACACGCAAAGCGGCCTACCTTACGCGTTCATGCGTTATCCGGACTACGCGCCGGCAACTGGGGCCGACGCCCGCGACCAAACCTCACACTACCTTCTCGCGGGTCGGCTCTATGCCTTGCTGGCTAGCACGGACGTGAACCTCATCTACTACTTTTCGAACGCGTACCAAGACGACTTCCGCAACAAGTCCCGCCTGGGCCTGAGCTTGTCGCGCTACTTCTTCACCGATTACGAGCTGCACGCCGAGGCCTTGCTGACCCGAGGGTCTGCGCGCAGCTTCCCGGTCCACGTGTGCGTGGAGGACCAAGCAGCCTGCGCCAGTGGCCCGTTCTTCACCACCAGCAAGACCGACAGCACCGCCTTCTACCCGCGCATTATCGCCGGCACCCGTCGCATGTTTGCCGACGAGAGCCTGCTGTCGATCGAGTACTACTACCAACGCGACGGCTATGACGACCAAGAGTTTGCCGACGCTGTCGCTCTCCAGACCTACGCCAAGAGTCAGCCCAGCGTGACCAACGCTGTCTCCGGCAGCGCCCTGCCCCAACGCTACGCCTTCGATCCGCTGCGCCGGCACTACCTCATCGTCAGCTACAGCAAGCCGCGCATCGCAGACGATTGGACCGTCGGTGCCGTGCTCATCGCGGGCGTGCGCGACCTCTCGGGCGTACTGTCGCCCTCGGTGGCGTGGAACGTTCGCGAGTGGCTGAACCTCGGCCTCTACGGCTTCGTACCCATTCACGGCCTCGGGGTCGGCGAGGCCCAAGTCGCGGGTGCCAGTTTCAGCGAATACGGACTTTCCCCCTACACCTTCCGCGTGTTGTTCGAAGCCCGCGGGTATTACTGACTCCATGAAATGAACAAACCAGAAAGAGCCATCATGCCAAACACACTCGTATCCATGAAAGACGTCACCAAAATCTACGAGCTCGGCAAAACACGCGTTCCTGCCCTCCAGGGCGTTGACCTCCACATCGAAAAGGGCGAGTTCACCGTGATCATGGGCCCGTCGGGCTCGGGCAAGTCGACCCTGCTCAACATCGTCGGCTGCCTCGACCGCCCCACCAGCGGACGCTACCAATTCAAAGGCGCCGACGTAGGCGACCGGGATTTCGACAAGCTGGCCGGCCTGCGCAACGAGAACATCGGCTTCATCTTCCAATCGTTCAACCTGATTCCCGTGCTCGACGTGGTGGAGAACATCGAGTTCCCGTGCCTCATGCGCACGCAGCGCGAGTCGGCGCCGTCGCTGCGCCGGCGTGTGCATGCGCTGGCCGACGAAGTGGGCTTGACCCCTTACCTCAAGCATCGCCCCGATGAGCTGTCCGGTGGCCAGCGACAACGAGTTGCCATCGCCCGCGCGCTCATCACCAACCCTGAGCTCGTCCTCGCCGACGAGCCGACCGCCAACCTCGATTCCAAGACCAGCGAGCAGATCATCGCCATTATGCAGCGGCTGAACCAAGAAAAGGGTGTGACCTTTCTATTTTCCACCCACGATCCGCGGGTCACCAAACACGCCAAACGCGTGGTCACCATGGCCGACGGCAAGATCGTGCAAGGCACGCCGTTGGCGGCGTAGCCGTCGCCTGCCGGGACTGCCCCTGTAAGAGTCTACGGTATGTAGATCGGTGGTGGCGGCGGTGGCGGTGGCGGTGGCGGCGGTGGGGCAACCTGCCCGGGCGGAGGCGGGGGCGGTGGCGCGGGCGGGGCCACGGGCGGAGGCGCGGGCGGGGGCGGCGGCGCAGGCGGCGATGGCGGCGCTGGCGGCGAGCCCGCTGGCGGAGCCGGAGGCACGCTTGCAGGCGGCGCAGGCGGCGCGGTCGCGGGTGGCGGCGGCGCGGGCGGCGCGGGTGCGGGCGGCGGCGGCGGCGGGGCGGGCGATCCTGGAGGAGGCGGCGGCGCAGGCGGCGGCGGGGGCGGCGGCGCCGCGGGCGGCGGCACGGTCTGCACCGGCGGCGGCGGGAGGTTGGTGTTGCTGATGCACGACGAAAGGTCGAAGATCATGAACTCGAGCGCCTTTTCCTGCGGCGAAAGCGCGGTTCGGTTGGCACAGCAACCAGGGAAGACCGAGCCATTGGCGTTGGTGGGATCGCCATCGAAGCCGCCCGTGGACGCGGCATCGCCCACGTGCAGGGCCGTGTAGACGAAGCGGCCGCACTGGTTGGCGACCGGCTGGTTTACCGGCGTGTTGAAGGTGAAGTAGTGCGTGTAGGTCGCAGGGCCGTTGAGGTTGCTCGAGCTCTGCGGCTCGTACAGCCAGCGCTGCGACGGCGGGTTGATTTGGTCGACGGCAGTTCCCTTGACTCTGCTCGAAATGGTGAGGATGCCTGGCGTGGTCGACGCGTGAACGTTCATGAGCCATTCGGAGAACGCCTGGCCCCGCGGGAAGGTGGTGTCGACCTGTGTGTCGCGCGGAAGTCCGCCGATCACACCGGGGGTGCTGGTGTACACCCCGTTCTTGTCACCGACCCAGGTGGCAACGTCGCCGAAGACCGACGTGGCGTTGGTGAAATTGCGGATCCAGGCGTAGTGGTAGTGTTCGGCAAACACGCGGCCACCAGCATCCAGATAGGCCTTCATCCGGTTGGGCGCGTCGGGATAGGATATGTAGGTACCGTTGGCCGACGCGGGGCCGCTGTCCGTGCCACCGCCGCCGCAGTTCAAGACCAGCATATCGTACTGGTTGAGGTCGGCTTGGCTGTCCCACAGGTGATCGCTTGCATCGGGGAAGGTGCCCGTCGATCCGGTGACCGTGTTGCACGTGTCAGCATCACTCCCCTTGGTCTGATTGTAGAGGCGGATCGAGCCGCTTCCGCTCGGCAGGGTGAATTCGGACGCGTCGACGCCAATCCTTCGCAACAGGCACTGCAGTCGCTCGGCGATGTTGTTGTCGCACGAGGCGACGCACTGATTGCTGCTATTGCAGACCTGGCTGTTACTGCACTTCGGCGAGCAGGTTCCCACGTTGGCCGTACACGGATGCGCCTGGCTGGCGGCAAGTGCCATCTTGGGCAGCGACACTGTGTTCGCGTCCCCGTCGCCGGTGTTGCGGGGCAAGCGGGTCATGGGAACGCCGCTGCCGTCCACCCAGCCGCCAAGGTCGTTGTTCGTGCATGGATTGACGGTCGGGATCTTGATTTGGCGGCGCCACTTGCCGATCTGGAACACGATGGGGATGTTGCTTCCGTTCGGCGCGTTGGTCAGGGTGAAGCTGCCGTCGGTGCCCGACAGCGCCGCCGCGATCGGCTCGCCCGACGGAGTCCCACACTGATCGCAGGTCGGTCCGTGCGTGATCGGATCGAGGGTTGTGTTCGGGATGTAGACCATCACGTTGTAGATCGGGTTCACGCCCGCCGGGTCGTACACCTTACCGGTGATGGTCGTGGAGCTTGCGTCGCAGCGGGCGACCTGGCAGATAAGCCCGCCGTTGCACACGCACGCATTGCCGCTGCAAATGGTGCCGGCAGGGCAAGGATCGTTGCAGGTGATGGAGCTACCACAGCCGTCCCCGATGGTGCCGCCGCAATACTGCGCGCCGGTGGAGAGCTTGCAGGTAAGCGGCACGCAGGACGCATCGCCAATGCATTGATTCTTGGTCGCGTTACACACCTTGCCGGCGCCGCAATCGGTTTCGTCACAGACCACGCTGCCGCCGCAGCCGTCGCCGATGGTGCCGCAGTACTTGAAAGGGGTACCGTTGTCGCAGGTCTTGCGGGTGCAGGTGGTGTCGCCCTTGCAAAGGCCGGTCGTGGTGTCACAGGTCTTCCCGGCGCCGCACGTGGTGCTGCAGTTCAAAGCGCCGCCGCAATTGTCGCCCACCACGCCGCAGTACTTGAATGCGGTGCCGTTGTCGCAAGTGAGTGGCGCGCAGGTGGAACCGCCCTTGCACAGTTTGTCGGTGCCACAGACCTGATTGGTCTTACACCCGCAGCTCAGCTTGCCGCCGCAGCCGTCACCAATCTCGCCACAATAACTGAAATCGGTGCCATTCTCACAGGACTTGGGCACGCAGCCCGCATTCCCCTTGCAAATGCCGTCGGTCCCGCAGATCTGGTTTGCCGCGCAGTCGTTGCCGCAATGGAGCGTGCCGCCGCAGCCGTCACCGTTGTCGCCGCAATAATTGAAATCCGTACCGTTCTGGCAGGTCACCGGAATGCAAGTTGAATCGCCCTTGCAAAGGCCAGTCGCGGGATCGCAGACCTGGCCCTTGGCGCAGTCGTTGCCACAGTGGAGGGTGCCGCCGCAATTGTCGCCAATATCGCCGCAGTAATTGTAGAGGGTTCCGTTGGCGCAACTGACAGAGGCGCAGGTCGGCCCGCCTTTGCAAAGGCCTGTGGTGGTGTTGCAAACCTGGCCGGCCGTACAGTCGGCGCCACAGTGGAGGGTGCCGCCACAATTGTCACCCACGTCGCCACAGTAGTTGTAGGCGGTTCCATTCGTGCACGCGAGGGGCGTACAGGTTGGCCCGGCCTTGCAAAGGCCGGTGGTGGTGTCGCAAACCTGGCCGGCCGTGCAGTCGGCGCCGCAGTGGAGGGTGCCGCCGCAGTTGTCGCCCACGTCGCCACAGTAGTTGTAGGCAGTTCCGTTGCTGCAGGCGATGGGCGGGCAGGTGGGGCCGCCCTTGCAAAGTCCGGTCGTGGCGTCGCACACCTGCCCGGCGGCGCAGTCATCGCCACACGTGATGCTTCCGCCGCACTTGTCGCCGATGGTGCCGCAGTAGTTGAAGGCGGTTCCGTTGCTGCACTCGCTGAGCTTCACGCATCCCGTGCTGCCCACGCAGAGGTGATCCTTGCACTCCCAGCCCGTCGCACACGGCGCGCTGCAATCAAGGGATCCCCCGCAGCCGTCCCCGACCTGACCGCCGCAGTATTGCCCGCCCGTGGGGTTGCACGAGATCTTCGTGCAGACCGCGGGCACACATTGGTTGTTCTGGCAGATTTCGCTGGCGATGCAACCGCCGCAGTCGTTGCTGCCGCCGCAGCCGTCGCCGATGGTGCCGCAGTACTTGCCCGAGCCAGTGCCGCATGCGACCTTCGGACAAGTCGGGCCGCCCTTGCACAAGTGGCTGTCGCAGGTCCAGCCCTGCTGGGTGCAGCCCCCGCAGGTGATCTCGCCGCCGCAGCCGTCGCCGACGGCGCCGCCGCAGTATTGCCCGCCGATCGGGTTGCAGGTGGTCGCCGTGCAAGGGCCGGCTGGTACGCATTGATTGTTCTTGCACACTTGGCCGGCGTCGCAGGCGCCGCAGTCCTTCGTACGTCCGCACCCGTCCCCGATGGTACCGCAGTATTTGTTGGCGCCGGCGCCGCAGGAAGCCGTCGGGCAGCCGGGATTGCCCGTGCAAAGTCCGCTGGTGCAGCTCCAACCGGCGGGGCAGTCGCCGCAGGTCAGTTTGCCACCCGCGCCATTGCCGATCACCCCGCAGTACTGGCCGCCCGTGACCTGGCAGGATGTGACGACGCCACCGTCGTAGCCTGGATTGCCGCCGCACAATCCACCGATGCATTCCACCCCCGCCGGGCAAGACCCGCAGTTCAAGATACCCGTGCACCCGTCGCCAATCTTCCCGCAGTACTGCCAACTGCCGACCGTGCAGCTCGTGATCGGCTGACAGCCACCGTCGCCGCTGGTCAGCCCACCACCGCCGTCTGAACCGGAGCCCGGCAGGGCATCGGGCAACGCGATAATCGGCGCGTCGGCCACCTTGATGCTCGCGTCGGGGCCAGGTTTGGCGCCGCCTCCACCACCACCCACCGCATCGTTGCTCTGGCATCCGGAAAGAAACCCGAAGACCACGAAGGCGGCGAAGGACAGCAGGGCAGTCCACTGCGAATGCTTAGTTTTCAACATAGTCAGTCTCCTACCCGGATGGAGTTGTGTGTCCCGCGAGCGCATAATTATACCCCAAAAAAGAGATCTGAAGAAGCGCCCACAGCGGCGCAATGCGACAGCGAGCCCTGCGCGACTCTCTCCTGATGCGCGGCGCAGGTCGGGCCCGCCGCCAGCCGGTGTCAGCGACGAATAGTCGGGGAACTACTGCTTCGCGAACGCCATGGTGACCTTGGAGCCGGAGCTCGAGTCGGTGAAGTGGACCAGCAGGGTGTTCCCTTGCACGCAGTAATCCTCTGGGCTCGAGTCCGAGCTCGACCCTGACGAAACCATGGCCAGGGTCGTCCCGGTCGTCGTGTACGTCCCTTCCTCGCTGATGACGGCGTTGCGGTACACGTAGTCGCAGTGACAACTGCCGGGCGAGCTCTCCCCGCACGACATGGACACGCCGGCGTCTGTCGCTGAGGTGCCGATCGGACAAGCGGAACCCACCGCGCAGGTCGATGGATAGCTTATAGACTCGGTACCATTCATCGTCATCACCGACCGGAATGAGCCGTCGGCGGCAAACGTCAGGGTGCCGGTTTCCTGGTAGTTGTCCGTCCTGGTGTAGGCCGGACAGCTCGCCAGGGTTGTGAGGGATGGTCCGCAAAGCATGGTCGCCGGCATCTTCCAGGCGCCGACCACCGAACCGCCGCAGGCATCGAACGAATCGCAACTCGTGCTGGTGCTTGGGCTTCCGCCCGCCCCAAGCGAGCCGCCGGTACCGACAACCCCGCCGCTGTTACCTCCAGCCCCCGCGCCACCCGTACCCGAGCCTCCATTACCACTCATGGCAGCCCCATGGCCGCCGTCTACACGTCCTTCCGAGCTCCCGCCGCCGCAGCCAAGGGCGAGAAGACCGGTCAAGCTCACGGTTACAAGTCCGCACGCCAAGATAGAGAGCCGTTGCATGAGTCCTCCTCAAAACGCCGCCTTGATTGTAGGAGCGTTGCGAGAAACAGACAATGTCTGTCCACGAGCCAGTGTGGTCGCCGCCACAAGGTCGCGCTAGCGCGTGAACGGCAAGTGGAACATCAGGCCGCCCTGGAAGGATGGCGAGCCTCGCCACTCGAAGCGGAAGAATGGAAAGATGAAGCTGGGGATGTTGCTCGGTCGGAAGCGCATCGCCCGACCTACGCGTCTATTCGGGCCAGTTGACGACCAGGCGCAAGCCAGCGTCGAAGGCATGAAGCCCGCGCAGGAGACCGTGGCGAGCGTCCCAAGCGCCGTTCTTCAGATCGCGCCCGACCGCTGCCACCACGCGCTCGACCACCGCCTCGGGCATGCGCGCGAAGCCCGAGGTGGCGTTGCGGGCAGCGGCGTCGAGCACGCGTTCCGGATGGGCCCAGAAGGACATCAGCATCCAATCGCACACGTCGCGCGGGATCGGCACCACGTCGACGCGCGTCCGGCCGCCGAGCCACGCCGCCAGGCGTTCCATGCTGGGAAAGATTCGCCGATCCAACGCGGCGACCTCGGGAAAGTAGTCGGCCATCAACCACATGGCGCCGCTCACCTCGGCATCGCAGGTCAGGAGCACGACCGGCCCACGCGAAACCCGGCGCAGCTCGCGCACCCCCTGTGCCTGCCACTCGTCCCAGTGGTGCAGGGAAAGCACGGCCATGGCCGCATCCACGCTGCCGTCGCGCAAGGGCAGCGCATGCGCCATGGCCCGCACCGCCGGGGCCAAATCGCACGACCGCTGGGCGGCCATCACGCGGCTGGGCTCGACGGCAATCACGGTGCGATCCCGAGGCTCGTACGCGCCTGTCCCCGCGCCCACGTTGACCACCGATCGAGCGTCGCCCAGCGCCGCCACGATCAACGCCCGAAAGTGGGGATCTTCCCGGCGCGTGCCTGCGTAGCCGTGGCCGATGCAGTCGTAGCGGGAAGAAATGTTCGTTGCCATCGCAGAGGTCAGGCAAGGCTATCGAAGAAGCCAGACCCTCGCCCGCGAAAAGCGAATTGCTTCCCGCGCGACAGTCGCCAGCCAGCGGCGAGGAGGGGATGGGCGCCGCCGGTCGAGAATCCTGCGCACACCTTAGCCAAGAAACATCTCAGCCCAATAGAGGGAGCGACCTCGAACGTGCACTGTTGGGTAGTCTTGGCTGAACCCTATCCTTTGGCATCTCGTCCCACGTTCTTCCGTCGAGGAGACGCCCCGCCTTCTTCTTGTTCTTGCCGCCCCACTGCTTAAAGAAGAACGGCACGCCAGCGATGTAGCACTGATCTCGAATACTGGTGACCCACTTCGGATCCATGGCCCGAGATCCAGGTCCCGATTCCCCGCCGACTATCACCCAGTCCATCTCCCTTAGGTCGAGCTTGGCCAGAGGACCAAGTAGGGGTTCGAGAGATAGAAACTTCACCTTTGCCCCAGTCCCCCGAAGGCAATCGATGCGATCGACGTAGTCAGCATTCTCAACACTGACGCCCATCCAGACGTTCGCGGGCCAGTCGATCTGTGGACCTACCTCCGCAAGTCGATCGGCCCGCTTTGTTAGCACCTGAAAGCAATGCCAATGCGCACGCCGCATCACCCCGAACAGGCGTTTGATGTACGCGAGCGGAACCTCCTTGTGAAACAGATCGCTCATCGAGTTCACAAAGATGGTCTGAGGCTTCTTCCACTGCAGGGGCAGCTCCAACATCTGCGGCTGCAGCGTCAGCTCGAAACCATTTCGGTAGTTCGCCTGCCCCATCGCCTTCAGGCGCGCGGCCATACGTTCGGCATAGCAGTGCTTGCACCCCGGACTCACCTTGTCGCAACCGGTAATCGGGTTCCAGGTCGATTCCGTCCACTCGATTCCGGATCCCTGGGCCATCAACGCACCGCCTTCAGAAGATGGTTCGCGATTCGAAGCGCGGTCGGCGCCCCCTTCTTGTTGCTGGCAGCGAAGCACAGAAGGTAAAGCGGGCACCGGGCGGAATTGCGTAGGACGCCCGGTTCTTCGGCCACGCCGGGAAAGATATCCTTCAGACGCTCGACAAAATAGCGACCGATGGTCTCGGTCGTCGCCTTCACGACGTGATCCTCCTGGGTGCCGAAGAGGTTTAGCTCGGACTCCACCTGGTAGAACTTGTCATACCAGTCCTGCTTTCCAAGCAGTGCGTTCGATGAAGATGTATCGATCGAAGCGGGGCTGCGTCTTCAGCGCCAGCCGGGCCGAGCCGTCGAGCAAGTACTGCGGCGCCGACTCGGCGAGGTCGGGGAAAGGAAGATTGTCCGACGTCGTCCCTTCACCCTGACCCATTGAGCGATAGCCCGTACCCGCGAACGCGTCGATATACGCCCTAACGAAAGGCCGGGTAGGAGTTGGTTGCTCTTTGAGCGCCGTCGTGTACCGGCTGAGGTACTTGCCGAGGATCTCGAGCTTGGTGGACGTCCAGTCACCCCCGAAGCTGTGGGCCTTGCCATACGTTGCCGCCCGCTTACGCGTTACCATGACGATCCCCATGCTGCTCGCGGAGATGAGTCGTGTCCATTTTCACGGATGATAGAGGTGGCACTTGCATGCTCACGACGTTGCTCAAGACCGGCCATACTCAGTTTGTCGGCAATCGTAAGCCGGAAGTTGCGTGCGACCAATGGGCAGCCCGTTCCGGGATGTCAATCGGTCGACGGCAAAGACCTTCGGATCGGAGCGATCATTCGGTGACCACCCTCGCGGCCAATAGGTTGCCGAGGGCCCGCGCCATGCGCAACTTCTCTCCGCGCGCGATAGCGATGCCAAAGTGGCGCAGCCGCGGGCGCGCCTGTGCCATGGGACCGCAAGCCTCTTTGAAACAGAGCCGTCAAGTTGAGATCTTCAGGCGATTCCAGCGCCGGCGTGATTGGCACGATTTCTGAAGTAGTTCCAGGCATGGTTCAAACGCGAACGAGGTCTCTTGGCCAACGACAAACGGCGGGCTTCACGATGATTGAGATCATGCTTGTGCTCGCTTTGGTGGGATTGATCATGGGCGCTATTGTCGTTGGTCTGCGCAAGCGCGCTATCGACGGACAAATCATGGTCACGCGCATGCAAGTCCAGCAATTGGGTGCCATGGTTTTTCAGCACAGGCTTGCCAATAATGGCGAGTGCCCATCCACCAAACAATGGGTCGAGGACCAAACGCTTAAGTCCGAGCCCAAAGATGCCTGGGGACATCTGCTGGTCATTGTGTGCCCAGGCGAACACGAGGAAGGAGGTGCCGATATCATTTCCCTCGGCCCCGATGGACAAGCGGGGACCAAGGACGACATCGAGTCCTGGAAACTCCGATAAGAAAGGAGGAAACAGAAATGTCCGCATCGGTGCATCTGACGAAAGGAGGCAACTAGGTTCATAGCGCGCGCTCCGCACAGCGGCTTCGGCAGCGCTACGCAATCCCTTGGATTCACGGACAAAGCTCGCCCGCGAATGGAGCCAGTCAGTCCCGCCAGGACGTGGACGCGCGTTTGGCGCCAAGCTGCGACCGGGGCGCTTGGGCGACGCGTTCGCGGTACCGCTGAAGGCGCTCGACGTACTCTCGGGTGCTCTTGGGCATGGGCACGCGGGCGCGGGTCATGTGGAAGATCAGCTCCTTGCCCGTGGCGATCAATTGGAGGCCCTGCCGGACCTTGAGCTGCTCGTCGAGTGACGACGTCTTGGATGAACGTGTCTCGAAGGCGCACAGCTTTTCCGCAGCCACCACCAGGGCCGCCCACACGTCGAAGATTTCGGGGTCGGTGTGCAAGGTTTCGCACCTCACCTTGGCCGCCGCCACGAATTCGCGAATCAGCGGCTCGATGCCCGAGAAGGCCTGCATGCCGCCAAAGGTGGCGAGCAGCTGGTCTTGAATGACGTCGATGGTGCGCATGGTCTGCGCGATCTTCATGTAACGGCTCTTGTAGAACTCCTCGATGGGGAACGCGAACGCTTTGAAGGGTTCGCCCCACAGCTCGTCGATGCCTTCTTCGCCGCTGCGATGCAGAACCATGCGCCCAAGCTCGAGGGCCTCTTGCAGGTGCTGGCCGCACTCGCGCATGAGAGCGTTGTCAGGACGGATCTCGATGCCGAGCGACTGGATCTCCACCACCTTGGTGAAGACGTCGGCGGCGCGATTGAACAGTGCGCCGGCCAACATCGCGCCCTTGACGCGTTTTCGGCGAGGCTCGGACTCGGCTTCGAAGGCGCGGCGAGCTTCCTCAAGTCGCGCGCCGGGAATGTTCACGCCGTGCTCGACGTGGTTGAATAGCCTGCGGGTAAGCGCTTCGATCAATCGCTTCTTGGCCGAAAGCGTGTCGGCGGGAACGTCGTAGGCCTTGACCCAATAGCCGTCGCAGTACACTCGGCGCTGTCCATCGATGATGCGCTCGCTACCGAGGGAAATGGGCAAATCGGTGTGCGTGATCGCAGAACCCATTGCCTGTAATTTAGCGCCGATCGCTGTTCGCGCCGCAGGCGGAATGGGGTTGCGCGAAATGTTTACGCGGACGAAATACGGCCGAAGCAAGGGCGCCGCATCAGTGTCGGTGACACTCCTAGATGTCCGGATCATAAGCAGTCCTAGATGTCCGGTCTGGTTTGGTCTGTGTTCTACCTGAAAAGGGGAAGAATTGTTTGCGGGCTGTGGGCAGTGTGGGCAGGCCGAAG
>Ga0265314_10000986_pt1 | contig 33471 bp, 17 predicted proteins | sample 4126metaG_FD_203106 | JGI IMG/M metagenome (GOLD analysis project Ga0265314, IMG submission 203106) | Rhizosphere microbial communities from Carex aquatilis grown in University of Washington, Seatle, WA, United States - 4-1-26 metaG | ecosystem: Host-associated > Plants > Roots > Rhizosphere >...
GGACGGTCACTCTTCAGATCCGAGGCCAGGCCGAACAGACCTATGTACTGCAAGAGACGACAAACCTGTTGGACCATTCCACCCAATGGAATCCAGTCCTGACCAACGTCACTTCGAGTGGCCTGATGCTGTACTCCGATCCCAATGGATCACAGGCCCCGGCCAAGTACTATCGCGCCATCGTGCCTAAGCAGTGAGTCATCCTTGGGCCATCCATCATTCGGGGCGGGGCGGGGTTGAGCCCGCCCCGGCTGATTGTCGCATCGGCAGGCTGCGGGAGCACGCCAGTGATAGGAGGCACCGTTACCCTACCCCAGCCCCAGGACATCCGATGTTAGAGAGCCTTCCTGGCCCCGTTGCCTTGTTTGTAACGGTGATTCGGGGGTCCGGCTGGAGGGAATTGCTGGCGCAGCGGTGCCAGAATCAGGTTTTATGGGCCACAGCGAAGGCCTGGATTAGCTGCGCATTGGCGGCAATGGTGGTCGGATTCTCGACACTCGGCGGAATCCCTTCGCTGCACAAGGCGCTCCACCACGAAGCACGCGCTTCAGACAGCACTTGTGCGATCTGCCTCTTTGCTCATAGCCAGATTGATTCCGCCGACACCACCCCGGCGCTGAACCATCCTTCAGACACGGGCACCGAGTGGGGTTCGTCTCCCGCCAGGCTCCTGCTCCCTCGGGCGCCCTATCTCCTCCCCCCAGGCCGCGCTCCGCCCGCCGGTTGCGGAGAGGCCTAATCGATCCAGCGTCCTTCGCAGGCTGAGGAAGACCCGCGTTTCTTCCCGCCTGACCATCTGCCATTCCACATTTTGACTGACTCGTTCCGGAACTCCCGGAACGAGCTGGGGCGTGGTAAGGCGAGCCGGCCTGCCAACGACGCAAGCTTTACCCCTCATCACATGTCCTTAATTAGACAATATTTTACGAATCATGAAACGGTTTTTGACTCAGAACTTCAGAGCCGGGAGCCCAGCCCGGTCAGCCCGGGCCCGGGCCAGACGGATTGTCCTGGCGGTCGCCTCGTTGGCATGCGGCGAATTCGCCCAGGCGCAGAATGAGGCCGCCCCTGCGCCGCCGCCGCCGGAGAGCGGCAGCAATACGAATATCGTGAAAATGGAAACTGTCACGGTGGTCGGGAAGCTCGACGACGCCAGGGAGCAGATTGTGCCCAATTTGGGCGCCTCGAGCTACAGCATCAACCAATCCCAGATCGCCGCGATGCCGCAGGGCGAGAATGCCGGATTCAACCAGGTGCTATTGCGCGCGCCCGGAGTCGCGGAGGACTCACTGGGGGGCCTCCACGTGCGTGGTGAACATGCCAATCTGCAATACCGGATCAACGACGTTTTGCTGCCCGAGGGTATCACGGGGTTCGGCCAGGAACTGGACACTCGTTACGTGAGCTCGGTGCAACTGGTGACCGGTTCCTTGCCGGCGCAATATGGTTTCCGGACCGCCGGGATTGTAGATCTGCACACCAAGAGCGGCGCTTTTGCCCAGGGCGGAGATGTCTCGGTGTACGGGGGTAGCTACGACACCCTGGTGCCCAGCGTCGGCTATGGTGGCTCAGCCGGGAACCTGAACTACTTCGTGGACGGGAGCTACGACCATAATGGGATCGGGGTAGAGAATCCCACACCCAGCAGCCGGCCCATCCATGACTACAGCAACTCCTACAAGACCTTCACCTATCTATCCTACGTGCTGGACGACACGAGCCGCATTAGCGTGATTGGGAGCGCCACCTACACGACCTTCGAGATTCCCAACACTCCAGGGCTGGCAAACGACCCTGCCAACGTATTCGCTCCGGGAGGCGCGCCGGGTCTGCCTGCGACCTTCGATTCAAGCACCTTGAACGAGAGGCAAATCGAGCAGAACTACTACGGCGTGGTGGCTTATCAAAAGTCGGTGGGAGACCTGAACCTCCAGGTGGCGGCGTTCGGAAGAAGTAGCAGCGCGCACTTCCGGCCGGATATCATTGGGGACTTATTCTTCAACGGGGTGGCCAGTGACGTGGATCGCACCATCTATTCCGGGGGCATGCAGGCGGATGCCAGCTATGGGCTGGGCGAGAAGCATACCCTGCGCGGGGGCTTGATTGTCCTGGATGAGTCGTCGCCGGTTAGAACCACGACCACCGCGTTTCCGATCGAGACCGATCCGGGGAATCCGAACTTCGGTAATCCGAACGGTTTTCCACGCGCGATTGTGGACAACTACAATCTGAACGCCCTGTTCTATGGGGCCTACTTGCAGGACGAGTGGAAGATCGTGCCCAAGCTGACCCTCAACTTTGGGGTGCGGTTTGACGGGTTTGACTCGTTCGTGGACGAGAACCAAGCCAGTCCTAGGGTCAACTTGATCTACCAGCCCGCCGAGGCGACCACCCTGCATGCGGGCTACGCCCGTTATTTTACACCGCCAGCGCTGGAGGCCGCAAACGCACCGACGGTGGCCAGGTTCATCGGGACGTCGAACGAAACCGAAGTGAAGCTGGACGACTCGCCCAAAGCGGAGAGGAGCCATTACTTCGATGCCGGCGTGACGCAAAAGCTGTTCGCCGGGATGCAGGTGGGGTTGGACGGCTATTACAAGCGAGCGAAGAACCAGTTGGATGACGGCCTGTTCGGCGCCTCGCTGATACCCTCGCAGTTCAATTATCGCGATGGCGAGGTCTATGGGATCGAATTCACCGCGAGTTACACGCATGAAGGTTTTTCGACCTATGCCAACGTGGCTTGGTCCCAGGCCCGCGGCAAAGACGTCGTTTCGGGCCAATTCCTCTTCGGGCAGGACGACCTCAATTATATCAAAGATCACTGGGTCTGGCTGGATCACGACCAGCGGGTGACCGGCTCGTTCGGTGCCTCATATTTATGGAAACATGATGCCGGCACCACCCGCCCTTATGTCGATGCTCTCTACGGGAGCGGACTGAGGACTGATCTTACGCAAGCGGACGGCTCGGTGGTCCCCAACGGAGGCAGCGCGGGCCCTTACTACTCCGTCAGTGTAGGTTGTGAGGAGGCTTTCAAGATCCACGGCAAGGAACATTTAAAGGCGCGGCTAGACGTGGTGAACATCACCGACAACATCTACCAATTGCGCGACGGGTCGGGCATCGGGGTCAACGCTTCGCAGTATGGGATGAGGCTCGGGTTCTTTGGCACCCTCACCTACCTGTTCTAGGGCTTTGATGAGAGGGGCGGAATCCGGCCTAGGGAATCTGCTGGCCGCTGCTGGCCCAATTGATATCCGCACGCCCCGGGTCCGCGGGCTGGCCGTTTCGTGGCGTGCAGACGTAGGCATACTTGAAATACGCAGCGTGGCCGTCGCCAAAGACGATATTGCCGCCCGAGTTGTGGCGTCCGGAGAATCGCGTGGTGAAGTTGTACGAGCTGCTGACGTCGGTTGGGTTGCTGCCGTAGTAAGGGAGTTCGCTGGTGTGAGTACGCTCTTCAGAGAACGACACGAACGCCGAAGGGTTCACTGCTTGCGTGATCTTGAAAGGTGTCTCTGGGGAGTTCGGGTAGGAGATCCGGGCATTGATCCCGTAATTGAAGGTCGGACCAAAGGTCGGGTCCGGGTCGGTAGCGGGATTTCTAGGGGTCGCGTCGGAGGTTCGGCACTTGAAAATGGATAAACCAGCGATCCACGCGTTGATGGCCTGAGTATTGGTTCCGTACTCCCAGAGCGGTTTGCCCCTGACGTATTGAGGCAGCGCATTGAACCAGGCGGAACGGCCAATAGCGGTGCCATCGAGCTGGTTCTGCGTCTCGACGGCGTACATCTCGGACCAGACCGGGTTGTGGTCCGGGGTGGCCACATAGCTCAATTCCCTGGGGGCCGGATAGGACTGATCGTTATCGTCGGCATACAGGAGGATTGCCTGCCCCCACTGTCGAAGGTTGTTGAGGCAGCTGATACGGTCGGACTTTTGCTTGGCCGCAGCGAGCGCCGGCAGGACCAAGGCGGCCAAGATGGCGATGATGGCGATGACCACCAGCAATTCGATGAGGGTGAACCCCGGCTGCGCATTGCGGGGATAGCCGTGGCGCACCCTTATGGCGTGGCTCGGTAGGCTATTTGTTTTGGCAGGCACTGAACGCGCCGCGCAAGATATGTGAGGTTCTAGGAGTTAGCAAGATTTCAACCACGGTGTTTCCAGTTGAAGCTTCGTCCGTTGCGGACGAGAAACCGCTTGACTTTTGAGGCGTTTTGGAATGAGCCTGCAATGGTGAAGAAGTCGCCCGCGCCGGATCTCGGCGGGGGGACGCATGTTTGGCGGGGCGCCGGATGCAACGAGATGGGCCGCATGAAACATCTGCTTCAAGATCTGATCTATGGAGGCCGGAAACTTTGTTCGGCGCCGATATTCACCACCACTGCAGTCCTCACGCTGGCGTTGGGGATTGGCGCCACCGCTTCCCTCTTCTGTTGGATCAACGCCCTGTTATTTCGTCCCCTGCCCTTTCCCGACGCGAATAGAATCCTCCTGGTATTCGAGGTGTGGAAAGAAAAAGGCTGGGGCCGGTCGGCAGTCAGTCCTGGAACATTCAAGGATTGGCAGGAACAGAACCGGTGTTTTAGCGCTCTGGGCGCATTTGCACAAACACCGATGATGGTCCGTTTGAAGGATGACACCCAGAATCTTCAGGGTCTGCAAGCGTCGCCGGAACTGTGGGATGTGCTCAAGGTTCCTCCCTTTGCCGGTCGGAGGTTCTTACCGGAAGAGAGCCAACCGGGAGGAAGTAAAGTCGCAATCATTAGTCATCAGTTGTGGAAGCGGGAGTTTGCAGGATCTCCGCAAGTGCTTGGCAGTTCTGTAGAAATCAACGGCAACCCCCATGTGATAGTAGGGATTATGCCCGAAGGATTTCGATTCCCGTTCAATACGGAAGTCTGGACTCCGCTCGTGATCGAGGGAAGGGACCTGGACCAGCGTGATCGCCGCGAATGGCTCGTCGCGGGACGTTTGCGCGACTCGATCCAAATGTCAGAAGCAATGGCAGAGATGAGTGCTATCACGCAGCGGATCGCCGCACGTTATCCCAAGACCAATCAGGGGTGGGATTCCCTGATTCTTCCGCTCCGAACCCTCTTCGTGGGTGACGACGAGGTGCGAAAGTTCGCGGCTTTGTTCCTGGGCGGCTTCTTCGTTCTCTTAACTGCATGCGCTAACCTGGCCACCCTCTTAATTGCCCGGCTTGGAAGACGACAGAAGGAAATTGCGATCCGGTTCAGTTTGGGGGCATCACGGAAGCGCGTCCTTCGTCAATTGCTGACGGAGAGTTTGCTGCTGTCGGTCCTAGGGACTTGGGCCGGGCTGATCCTGGCCACCTGGTTGTCTTCGTTGGTCCGGAGTTGCCTGCCCCCGATCCTGCTGGGTCAAACCCCTTTGATCTTTGACGGCGTTGTTCTGGCCTTCACGGTCGGCTTGTGCCTCTTGACCACGCTTGCCTCAGGAATCGTCCCAGCGTGGAGGCTGGCGAGTTCGGATCCGGGGGAGATCCTAAAGCAATCATCTGGCGTTGCCGGAGCACGAGGAGCCTCCAGAAACTGGTCGAATGTGTGGATTATCTGTCAGGTGGCTTGCGCAATCGCTTTGCTGGCCGGGGCGGGTCTGATGGTTCACACAATTGGCATCTTGAACCGTACAGATCTGGGTTTTGAGAGCCGGAATCTCCTGATGGTGAACGTGGACCTGGTCGGGGCGCACAGGGCGTCAATGGATGTACCGAGCCGAGTCAATTACTTTGATCGGCTTCGCAATGAATTGAGCAGCGTGAACGGAGTCGTGCAGGTAGCCATTTTCCGTGATGGTGGTCACGTGGATATTCTGCCTGAAGGCAGCACGTCGGAAAGACAGGTTGATTTTTATGAGTGTTCCACGAATTTGATTAGCTGCTTGCAAGTGCCACTGATTAAAGGACGGTGTCCTAACGAGCTGATAAACGAGGAGGGGCTTTGTGAAATCATGGTTAACGAGACGTTCGCCAAACAATGCTGGCCAGGTCAGGACCCGATCGGGAAGAGGATCAAGATTGCCAATGTGGCCAAGGCAGTACTGATGCCGGTGGTAGGCGTGATTCGCGATTTTAAGATGGATCGCAGTGAACTGAAACGCCCAATCGCCTTAGTTAGTTATCGGCTAAGCTATCTGGATATAGTTTCACTCTTTGTCCGGGTACAGGACGAAAATGCGGCAGTGATCGGATCCACGCGCGCGACGGTCCGCGACTTCGATTCCACTCTGCGTGCCCCTCGAGTCCGAACCATGTCGGAGCTTCTGTACGAGGTCATCGAATCGAAGCGCTTGGCGCTGTGGTTGTTGGGGGGATTCTCTGCGGTGTCTCTGGTTCTGTCCGTTTTAGGTGTTTACGGTGTGATTAGCGATTTGGTGTCTCAACGCGAGCGAGAGATGGGGATACGTCTTGCGATTGGGGCTCAGCCAAAGGATTTGATTGCCATGGTGATCCGGCAGGGCATGTCACCGGTCTTGGCAGGGATCGTATGTGGTATCGTCGGGTCCCTAGAACTACGAATCTTGCTGGAGAATCAAGTTTTCGGGATCGGCAAAGTAGATTGGATTTCGTTATCCATCTGCATCTTGCTCGTGATCATCGTGGCTCTGGTTGCCTGCTTTCTACCGGCGTTCAAAGCCGGTAAAACGGATCCCATCCTCGTTCTCAGGCAAGAGTGACCTCGTTTTACGAGTTGCTGGATAACCGATTTCGATTGCGCGAGCCTTTGCGGAGCTCGCGAGGTTGGTCCTATCAATCAGGGATCCGGTCTTGTCATCGTAACCACCGCCTTCCGCGAGATTGGAGGTTCGGCCTCGCGCCGTCGTTCAACCCTTACGTGTGTCGGACGTCATCCCGGGGGCGCTAGCCTCACCCGGTAAAACCGACGCGTTGCCGTAATGCTGTCAGTGACGCTCCCTGAGTTGTGTGGCCCGCCAGGCAACGCTTGCCAGGAATTCGATCCGAGATCGTTCGTAAATTCGACGAAATGGTCCTGCCCCGGGCAGGGGGAGAAGGTCAAAATAACCTTCGCGGGATTGCTCACGCTGGTTTCCAGAACCGCGGAGAGAGTCGGCTGACAGACACCCTGCACGACACTCAACTGCACGGTCGCCGTGGAGTAGTCACCCCCCAGCAGAGGGGGGCCGCCTCCGTTTGGCGCCACGATGAAGTCCTCAACCAGGTTGGACACGGTGGTGCCAGGGTGAACCGAGAAGTGGGCGATTCCCTCAGCCAAACCCTTGATCGGCACAGAGAACAACTCCACGGTTTGCGCAACACCCGCTCCAGGCCGGTTGACAAAGGAGTCATAGATCCCGCGCTGATTGGCGCCGTCGGTCACGCCGTCGGAGGAAGCCCGTGGATCCTGGTCGGAGGTGGCCTTGTGCAAATGATCATAGGTGGGCAAGGCCACAGCCCCATCGGCGTCGAGGAAGTCAACGTACCACGAGAAGATCCGATTTACGTTAGTCCGGAGAGAAGGAATCACTTGGGCGTAAACGTGAAGCATTGTCGTTGAGCCGATGGCAACCTGATTGGTATCCAATGCAACCGTGACGCCCACGACCTGGGCCAAGGCAGCGGCGGAGAGCAGCAACGGCAATCCGCAAACCAAGACGATCGCGCGCGCTATCTTCCGGGCGGGGAGGAGGCGCGAAGCCGCCGCCGCTCTAGGAGAACAGGTGAGGGGCAGGGAGGCGCGACCGTCTGCCCATTCGTGCCTGTTCACGGCCCTCCCCCGATGTGGATCAGTTGTCATGCGCGTCATCTCCACTCCGGATGAGAGCAGCCTCGATCCAGGTTACACGTTCCAACTCTGCTTGCGACCTCGCGGCGGGCGTGGGATCGGCGTCTCCGCCAACCAGACTCAGGGTGACGCCAGGCCCGAAAGGGCCTACCTGAGGAGAAGCGCCCTGAGGGCTCAGGGCAGCAACGACGGCGGTCAGCTGAGGTCCGCTCCCATTTCGAATTGAGGCATCGCCGACTTTCCATAGCTGGTCGGGCGGCCAGATCACCTGGCCAGCCGACTGAACGGTGGCCCGCACTACAGTTACAGCCGGCGCAGGCAGTTTGCCCAAGTAGTTGTTCCTAACAACATCCAGGTCCGCCAAGCTGACCTGGCCATCGCCATTCAAGTCATCGTTCGGACTCTGCCGAGACGGGGGTTTTAGCAGATTCTGCCAGACCTGGTAGAAGTCGAGATCGTTGACCGCTCGATCGCCGTTCGCGTCGCCCGTGAGGACTGAGAAATTGAAGTGGTAATCCTGTGGCAAGGACAAGCCATTGGATCCAACTACGCTAGCGGCCTTCAGGGTGGCCGCGTAATTGCCATTGGACAAGCTGACCCCGCTCAAATTAATTGTTGCGGTGTGGCTGGCCGGATCAAAGGTGAACCGGACAGCACCCACCGGGGCTTCTTGTCCGGTGGTCAAGTTCTGGAGTTGCAGCGCGTCCGCTCCGAGAACGATGGTGTTACTACCCGAGAAGGTGACATCGATTTCGTTGATTCGCGAGCGCTGGGCGGAGGTGCCATTGACGGCTACGCTGACGATTTGAGGCGGTGTTGCACCGATCGTGTTGAGGGTTTGGTTGGTGCTGATGGGGCTATTTTGGTCAAAAACGATGGAGGCTTGGTTTTGGATTTTAGTGCCATCGACCAGTCCCGTCTTGGAGCTGACCGTGTAATTGACATGGCCTTCTCCTTCAGGCGCGGTTACATCCGGCGGGAGGAAACCGAGCAGCGGATCTTTAATGGGTTGCTTGGTGATGGGATCAAGCGAGGAAATCGTCCACGTGACCACGCCGGTCTTGGTGTCGATATCTGCAACCACGTTGGCGACCACATCCTGGGCGGCAAGAAACACCTGCCCAGCCTGGTGCGTGGCGGTGCCGCTGAGGGTCACCGTCGAGTTTCCCAATGTCACTTGCCCGAACTGGAACGTGCTCAAGTCCAGGTTCGGGTCGAGGGTGTCAGTGATGTTGACCACCTGCGCTGGGGCGTTGGCGTGGGCAGGATCGTTCTCGAAAAAGATCGTATAGCCGAATGGCCCACCCGGCACGAAGTGGTCTGGGCCAAAGCCTATGGGACCGATTTTCTCGTTCGGATCATGGGCGAAAACATTGGTGATCTGCCGCACGAACCCCGAAGCCCGGTTCATGAGGTTGAGCGTGGCCCTCTGCCAGACGGAATTCCGAGCGGCGTTTCCAATGTCGTCGTGGAGCTCCTGGTCCACTGACGGGTCCCCGCCAGACTGGGGGGTTTTCCCTGTTGCAGTATGGTTCGCGGCCTTGGCAGCCAGGGTCGCCTCGGAGATGAACACTTTGCCGTCGCCGTTGAGGTCGTTCTGCTGATTCCGGAGCGCGGAGACAAAGTAGCTGGAGTAGGAGCCGGAGTCATTGGCGGTCTCGTTGGCACTTGCCGCGGCGTTCCAGCGAAGTCGCGGGATGTTCTGAAGGCCCATCCCCATCGCCTGACTGAAGCAGGAATCGAAAACGAAGAACATCTGTCCGGGCATGGGGTCGTTGGCGATCATGTTTCTGATCGCGTTGGAATCGACCGTGGTGTTTGGGGAGCCCGGGGCGGCATCCATGATCATTGCGCCGTTTCCATTCGCGCCATGACCGGCGTAAACGAACTTGATTTTATCGTCGGCATTGGCCATGGCTACGGTCTTCTTCCAAGCGGCTTGGATATCCGCGAACGTCACGGGCGGGCCGCCAGGCACATCCCGGAGCACAGTAATTTGATTGCGTGGTATGTTGAGGTAATTCCGGAAGTAATCGATCCAGGTTTGGGCATCCTTTTGAGTGCCAGCAAGGTCGTACTGGTGGCTGCCATAGGCGAGGCTGTAGTCCTGAATAGCCACCAGGATTACGAAGTCTTGATGGACGCCGTCAGCTTGTTTGCCGGGCTTGGGCATCGGGTACGCGGAGTTCAGCCAGTCGGTCAGCAGATCGCCAAAGGAATCCGCGCCATCCTGGATGGCCTGCTGAGCGCGGTCCAATGAACGCAAGCCGCCGCTGACCGCGTCACCCAGAAAGTCGATGGCCGCGTTGTGGGTAAGTGAATCGAAGACACTGGACCAGGTATTGCCAAGGGCGGTTGCGGCGGTGTTAGCCATCTGGTTCCAGATGGTCGGATCGGTAGGGGCCGGCCGGGCGGCGTTGATCAGATCGACCAACCCACCGCCGGGGTTGGCTCCCGCGAGGCCTACCGACTGGGGCAAGGTGACCGGAACGTTGAAGGAAGGGTCAGTGATAGGCAGGTAGCTGATTGGAACATTGATCGTCGTCACACCCGGATCGGCGGTGACCCACAGATCCATCGTGCCGGACGTGCCCGCGGGCAGAACACTGTAATTCGTGGTGGCCCCAACCAGGCTGAACAAGGTGAGTTGGTCGAGGATCTGTTTACCATTGGCGTTGAGGGCAAAATGCAGATCCGAGGGGAGGTTCACTGTCACGAACTCGACGGGCAGATCCACCAAGCCCGTGTTCGACCACGTGAGGGTAAAGGGCATCTGAACGCCTGACCGAACCGTGTCGGGACCATTGAGTTGGACCTGGAAAAGTCCTTGTCCCCCGTTCTGCACCTGGATCGTCTGTTTTGAGGGCACGGGCAGGCCGTTTTCAATTTCCGCGACAGTGTAGGTTCCCGCGGTAGCGCCACTCAGATTGAATGTTGCCACGATTTGTTGATTGCTCTCAATCGGAACGGTGGCGCTGTCCCTGATCAGGCCACCAGCGGCGGATTCCAGCGCCAGCTGCGTGGTGCCATCGAAAGGTCCGCCGGTGAAGGTAAAGGTCACTGAACCGGTGTTCCCTGCAACTACAGGTGTGACCGCCAGGATCTGCGGCTGGCTGAAAACATGGAGGGTGACGCTAAGCGGAGAAGGAGACTGGGCCGGGAAATCCGGGACAATATGGATCATCCCCGGGGCGTTCAGGACGGTGTTGATCACCGCGGCCGTCCCCGCCTGCAGATGGGCCGAACTGTCGTAGCCATCAGGTCCGGGCAAGGTATCGCCGGTGCCGAAATAAACCGTTGCCCCCACCTGGCCTTGGACAGAAATCGAAACAGCTTGTTGCTGTCCAAGGGCGTCCCCAAGGTCGAACACGACTCCGTTCGGGGATGCCAAATCGGCAGTAGCGGGAGCATCCGGGGTAAGTTGTGAATTCTGGAATTGGATCAGGTCGGTAGCAACCAGAGCGTTGTTAAGCTTGCCGCTAGGCAGAACTTCGGGCACTTGGCTCAGGACATCGAGATTAACGCCGGCAGCATAATAGCCAGACGCAAGAGCCGGCAGTGTAAACGTCTCATCCAGGGTGACTTTGCCGCTGGCGGGCACTTGCAGCGTCTGAGTGACAAGCCCCAAATCAACCATAGGCAAATCGCGGAGCGCAACATCCGGCGAGGAGGGAGCCAGAAAGAAATCGTTTTGCCATTGAGTTCCCAAGGTGGAGGTATCCACAGTCCCTTCGTTCGCAACGACCAATGTTATCTCGATCTTCCGGATTCCATCACCAGACACTGGGAGAACCTGGGCGGCAATCGAGAGGGGGACCAAGTCGACGCCACCGCCAGCCACCTGTTTTTCCAAGGCGCCCATATCGACGTAGGGCGGGACGCCTTGGCCGGTATCGGCCACCGAGGTATCGCGACGCCGCTGCAGGCCAAAGAGATCGGTCACCGGCGCCACGTTCCCGTAAGCGGAGTCGATCGCAGGCGAGTTTGCGCTCAGTTCAAACAGCCCATTGGCGGGATCGGCGTAAAGCGGGTCGGCCGAAATGTTCCCCTTGGGGTTGGACAGGGTCCAGGTTGTCGATGCGGAGTTATAGAAGTTGCCGTTGGTCGCAATTGGGTTGAATGCGTCGGTATACTGCACCACGAGGGTGAGGGAGCCGTTGTTGGTCTGCACGCCTGCCACCGAGGCGTTAGTGAATAGATCATTGACAAACGTGCCTGAATTGCCGGCAAGGAACGCTGCGGACTGGCCGCCGTTGATCGTGTCGTTGGTGAGGCCGAGGGTGCCGCTTCCATAGTTGCGGTAAACGCCGTAGCGCGAGAAGCCGTAGATCAGCGAGTTCTGGATTTGATCGTTGCCCGTTCCCTCCACCAGAATACCGTCCATCGCGGTCCGATAGATAATGGTATTGCTCACCGTGATGTTGGCCCCGGAGATGTGCAGAGCGGCCTGAACCCCTTGGCTGGCAGCCCCGCCATAGCGCATCTCCACATAGCTAAAATTGGAAGCGCTGTTGTTCAGCCCGATGTAAGCCCAGTCCCCGGCGGCCGGCGTCGTGGCGATGCCGTCCCCGTTGGTATCGCCGCCCGCGTTGTCGTCCTTAACCGAGGTGATGGTGATAGGTGCGTTGGGCGCGCCCACGGCGTTGATCGGACCGAAGCCTTCCAAGCGCAAGTTCGGGCCGAGCTTCACGATCGTTCCCGGGAGGATGGTCAAGGAAGCGTTGCCGTCTACCGTGACATTGTCGTTGCCATCGAAGATCACGAGGCCGAGTTGCCCGATGGTCCAGTTGCCCTCGACCGTTCCATTGCCCACCACATCCATGGCGTCCAGGAGATTGCCGGTCGCGGTGATGTTATTGATCGTCCAATTCGAGCCCGGTTGGACTGTGACCGCCGCGCCGCCGACGTTAGTAATCGTGGCGCCATCGATGGAGCCGACAGCAGAGTTCTGGAAACTTATCCCCGCCGCTCCCACATGGTTCACGAGTAAGTTGTGAACAGTTGCCTTGATCGATTCTCGCAGCCGGAGCCCAACATCAAACCCATCTGAGATTGTGAGGTGGTCCAAGGTGAGCGTACCTGCATCCGCCAGCAGAGAAGGAGTGCTGGCAAGCGTGGAGTTAATAGGTTCAAGGCCCGCGTACCGAATCTCGACATTGGTTAGGCTGCTCGCGCCATTTTGGATCCACAGGCTGAACCAATCGCCCGGGGCGGCTTGGGTCGTCTGTCCGTCGCCGTTGGTGTCACCACCGGTGTCGTCCCTGATGGAAGTAAAGAGGACCGGGTCACTCGTGGTGCCTTGGACGAGTAAATTGCCACCCACCTGAAGCCCCTTGTGGGCGGGGAATTTCAGAATTGCGCCAGCACCGATGGTCAAACTCGCACCGCCGTTAACGACCAAGTCATCGCTAAGATCATACACATGGTCTCCCGACCAAATCCGGTTCCGAGCCACGCCACTTGTGGCAGACACGTAGATGGCGTTGCCAAGGCCAGAGTTGTTCCAAGTCGTCCCACTGAGATCGAAATCGACGTTGACCGCCAGATAGACCGCGCCCGATCGAGCGTTACTGATCACATTGTTGCCCAGACTAAGGTGATTGGTGGTCTCGTCCAGGCGCAACCCGTAATTGGCCACATCCTGGATCTGGTTCCCTGTAACCGTCGCTTTCCCTGAGAAGATCCACACGCCTTGAGCTAAGCCGTGTGCGACCAGGCTGTTGGTGAGGTACAGCGCCCCGTTGGATGAGACAGAAACGGATGAGTCAGGGTTGCCGTTTGCGATCTTCCCTCCGTAAAGCAACTGGGCATGATCGATTGTAGCTGCGCCGCCGTTTGCCCAAATCCTGTCCCAATCCCCGGCCGCCGGCGTCGAGGCGGAGCCATCACCGTTGGTGTCGCCGCCGACGCGGTCGTCCTTTACCGAGGTGAAGACGATGGGAGAGGCATCGGTGCCGATTGCAGAAAACTGTCCCGTCACATTGATCTGCTCGCCGGAAGCCATCTTCACGATTGCTCCAGCCCCGATTGTCAGACTCCCCTGCGTAGCGATGGTCAAGGTGCCACCCGTAAGGAGGTAGACAACATTGCCAGCCCAGGTCCGGGGCCCGTCAATGGTTCCACTGGAGGTATCAACGGAAACCGCGTTGGCATTGCCGCTGTTGCTCCAGGTGGTTCCGGTCAGATCAACGGAAGCTCTGGCAAGGAAGTAGACGGCGCCACCAGCGGCGTTGCTGATGGTATTGTTGGTCAGGACGAGTGGATGGGTGGTCTCGTTGATCTTCAGGCCGTAGTTGGCGACATTCTCGATGACGTTGCCTGTCACTGTCGCGTTCCCTGAATAAACCCACACGCCCTGCGCGGCGCCGTTGGCTATCGTGCTGTTGGTCAGCGCCAGGGTCCCGTTACTGCTGACGGAGATGGACGAATCCGTGTTCCCCCCAGCAATTTTGCCTCCGTAGAGCAACTGCGAATGGTCCAGCGTGACTGTGCCGCCGTCGGCCCATACCCGGTCCCAATTCCCGGCGCCGGGCGTCGTCGCAGCGCCGTCGCCGTTAGTATCTCCCGCAAAACTATCGTCCTTGAAGGAAGTGAAAATGATCGGGTTGGCCGAGGTTCCGAGTCCGGTCAGCTTGCCCTGGACGTCGAGAACGACGCCCTGATCCAATTTGAGGATCGCACCCGCGCGAATTGCCAAGCTGCCGGTGGAAGAAATGACGACGTTGCCCTGGAGATAATAGTTCAGCGGCTCGTTCCACGACTCCTGATCGGTGATCGCTCCACCCCGAACGAAAATAAAGTCGTTCAAGCCGGACCCGGTCGATGTATTGCCTGTATCCGTCAGCCCCGTGTTTGCCTTGATTTGCAGCGGGCCGGAGCCCGCATGATCGATCGAGTTGTTGGTGACAATCACCTGGTGGTTGGAATCCACCCGGATGCCGAACAACGCAACGTTGGAGACGCTATTGTGGTCCAGGCTGGCCGTGCCGTCATATACCCAAATGCCTTGGCCGAAACCGTGGTCAACCACACAGTTCGACATCGTGAGCGAGGCGGACGATCCCGCTCCCGAGATGCTAGAATCACTTCCGCCAGAGCTAAGGCGCCCACCATAGGCCAGCCGAGTGTAGGCCAGGTTCGCTGTGCCACCATTCACATAGATGCGGTCCCAATCGCCAGCCGCAGGGGTGCTGGCAGCACCGTCTCCGTTCGTGTCCCCGCCTACGCTATCGTCTTTGAGTGAAGTGAAGTTGACCGGACTAGCGGCTGTCCCCTCCACATTGAGGGTCCCGGCAATTTCCAGATGCCCATTTCGATCCCCTTTGACAACTGTCCCTGCCGGCACGGTAAGATTGCCCGTCGGAGTGACGGTGACGGTCCCAGCTAGGTAATAGACTACGCTGTCATCCCACGTCTGGGCACCGGTGATGTTCCCGCCATCAAAACGGATCGCTTCGATGCCCGTGCCCGACAGGCTGGTGTTCGTGCTGCTCCAGACACTTGGGTCTGCAAGCTCAACGGCGGTTCCACCCACATTCTGAACTGTCAACTGGGTCGCCTGGACGGTCGCCTGACTGGATCTGACCCAAACCCCATCTCCTCCTGTGTTGCGGATGAGCACGTTGGTCAGGGCGCTAGCGAGAGTCGCCCCGCCATCAAAACGAATCGCCGCTCCCTGGACATTCTCTACTGTTGAGTTTGCAAGGAGAAGCTGGCCGGACTGCACCTCGATGGCATTGTAGAAGCCATAACCAGCGTAACGGACATCGACGTAACCCAGGTTCGCGACCGCACCACTAGCCGTCAGAGTGAGTCCACCCCAGTCTGCAGCGGCCGGTTTGGTGGTGGTGCCGTCCCCGTTGGTATCTCCCCCGATGGTATCATCTTTGATTGAAGTGAACACGATGGGCACGCTCGCGGAGCCCGAGGCGTTCACGGTCCCGGCAATGGTGAGGTTGGCGCTGACCCCAAATTTGATAATCGCTCCGGCTTGAATCGTAAGCGTGGCGCCGGCAGGCAGGTTGGCTGAGAATGGGATCTCCTCCACGACGCCAGGAGCCCAGACCGTCCCATCCGGGATGTCTCCCGACCAGATCTTTGGCTGAGTGGATTGAACAGACGCAAGGCTTGCCTGGCTGGCTCTGGCCACCTCGGGCGCCTTGCCAACCTGCGCCTGGGAGGAACTTGGCTCCTGTGGGTTTGGCTTAAGAATCGGCGCGGAGGCGATGAAAGAGAGGAAACTCGCGTCCGATCCACTCACCGGCACCTCGGAAGCGGGGAGCGTAACTTGCAGAGCGTGATCCGCAGCGTGCTGGCTGGCCAAGGCGACCAAAGGCGTCGCGGCAGCCACGGCACCGGAAAGCAGCAATCTCGGCTCCAACGGCTCCAACTGGAACTCTTTCGCGTGGCTGTCGGGTTTCAAAGCAACGTCACCAAAGTCGCAACAGAAATCGCTGCCGGCTCACTTGAACGCTGTATTTACTGGTCGTTGTTATGGACAGAATGAGCGGTGCTTGTCAAGCAATTAGCCGGGCGGAAAGCCCGACGGGCAGCGAATCGCGACCGCTGCGGCAGTCTTCAACGAGCCGGAGGAGCAGATCCGCTCGGGTAATCAGCGGCGTTCCTACGGGTCAGCTCCCGAACTGCTCGTCGGTGAGCTTTTCTAACTGCTACTGGATCCGCCGTGCAGGGAATCGGCAGTCGGCGTGGTCGATCTAACGGGCCGGTAGCCCGTAGACTTCGATTTCTTCCCAGCAGTTCAGGGCGCCGGAACTGCTTCCGTTGGTGTATCCGCGAACGTAGCGGGCCTTAATGCCTTTTGCATCGACGACTTTCCCACGGTTGGTTTCGAAGTATTCCCGATCTGTGCCGGCTCCCAAGCCCAGGGTGTTGTCGCTATCGTTGTTGAAGAGCGTAACCACGTTGGTTTTGAACTCGGGATCATCAGAGACCTGAACGACCACATGATGCATCAACTGGACGTAGCGATGATCGTGCCACATCGCGACGGCGTACAGGGTGTAGCTCTGGCCCAAATCGACCTGAACGAATTGTTTGCCCTTTTTCATCTCCACCGTATCGCCATCTTCCGGCTCCTTTTTGCCATCGGTGAGCTGGCCGAGTTCGCCGGTGAACGGGCGCACGCTAGCGGTGACCGGCTTGCCAAGTGCCACGTTGGTAACTCCCTTGGGCACGAGGAACGGCGGCGGTGCTTTATCCGAAATCGGCTCTATATTCGGCCCCTTGGGCAAGTCTTCAGGAGTGCCTTTGAGGGTGGGCGAGGGAAGACTGAGTGCGAGCGGCTCTTTCTCCGTCGAGTCTGCGCCGGCATCCGCCGACGGGGCTAGAAGGCCAGCCACGAAGGCGGCAAGTGCAAGCGCAGGAACAGATGAGGTCTTCATCGTGACGATCAGGGTAATGCAGTATCGAACGGATGCCAACCGCGGTTCTTTGGTGAGGGGAGTTGACGCCCTTGGACATTAAGGGGAAATTAGCCGGATGAAACCCTGTTTGACTCGCCGCTCATTTCTCAAAGGCACAGTTTTCACCGCCGGTGGTTGGTCCGCCCTCGGTTTCTTCCCGAGCTTGAACCTTTTAGCCGCGAGCCCAAGCGACACGCTTCGGTGTGTGCAAATTGGCTGCGGCGGGCGGGCGATGACTCACTTGGACGAGGTCATTGGCAAGAGCAAGCAGATGCTAAAGGCGATGGTTGATCCGGATGAAAAGCGGCAGGCGGCGGTGCGCAACTGGCTCAAGCAGCACCAGCTCGATGCCGACGGTGTCCAGGCTTTCACCGACTACCGGCGGATGTTCGAGCAGGTCGGCAAAGACATTGACGCCGTGTTTATCGCGGCGCCAAACCATCACCATGCGCCGGCGGCGATGATGGCCATGCAGCTGGGCAAGAGCGTTTACTGCGAAAAGCCGGTCTGCCACGACGTCAGCGAGGCGCGCAAACTGCGCGAAATGGCCCGCAAATACAAGGTGGCTACTCAGATGGGAAACCAGGGACACTGTGAAGAAGGCTATCACCGCCTGTGCGAGTTCATCTGGGCGGGGGTGATCGGCAAGGTGACTGAGACGCACAGTTGGACCGACCGTGCGAACGGCGGTGTCGGTCCACGTCCGCCCTACGTTCCCCCGCCGGAGGGCCTCCACTGGGACGAATGGATTGGGCCGGCGCCTTATCGCGATTTTCACACTGACCTCCACCCGCATGAATGGCACGGGTGGTACGATTTCGGCAACGGCTCCATCGGAAACATGGGCTGCCACGTGCTGGACGGCGTTTACTGGGCGCTTAAGCTAGAACATCCCACCAGCATCGAGGTAGAGGAGATGCGGGGCGGTTCCGATGAGCGCTATCCAACCGGCAGCAGGATTCGGTGGGACTGCCCGGCGCGCGGCGACATGCCGGCAGTGAGGGTCTATTGGTACGAGGGGCTGAACAAGAACACCACGGCCGAGGCGGTCGGCAACCTCCGCGCCGCCAAAGGCGAGGCCCGCAATCTGCCTCCCCTGCTGATTGAATTCCAAAAACAATACCCCGACGAGCAATTCGACAGCAGCGGCACCCTGTATGTGGGCGAGAAGGGCGTCATCTATACCGCTACTTATGGCGACCGCATGCACCTTATTCCCATGGAGAAAATGCAGGACCTTACCCCTCCGCCCAAGACTCTGCCGAGGTCGAAAACCATTTTTACGGACTTCATCGAAGCTTGCCGGGCTGGGCGCACGGACACCGCCGCTAGCTTCGAATACGGGACGCGTCTGACCGAGTTCGCCGCGTTAGGAAACCTGGCTCAGCACGTGGGCGAAGGCAAGAAGGTCCTGTGGGATGGCCCCGGGATGAAGGTTACGAATTTGGTTGACCTTAATCAGTGGGTCAAACGCGAGTATCGGAAGGGCTGGCGAGTCTAGTGGTTGAGCCCTGGGTTCGGCTGCTTTCTCCCGCTCCGCACGCCTCCTGGTTTCGCGTTCGGGCTCCGCGCCTTCAGGTTTCGACGAGGTTGGGGTCAATGGCCAGGAAGGCGAGCTTCGCCTTTCGGGCCAGCGGTTCAACCTCTTCGCGATCCAGCAGGAGGGTTTTGCCGGCCTCAACCACCAATACCGCGACTCCGGCGCTGGCGCAGGTCTCGATGGTAGTTTTGCCGACGCAGGGGATGTCGAAGCGCATATCGTGGTTCTGGCGTGCCACCTTCACTGCTACGGCGCCACCCTTCGGTCCTGCTAGTTCACCACCGCGAGTCAGGCACCGGTCCGTCCCCTCAAAGCCTTCAACTGCCAGGACCGTCCCGCGCTTAACCACGACGGTCTGGCCGATTTCGAGGCGAGACACCTCCTTGGCTAGGCGGAGGCCAAAACGAATGTCCTCTCGCTGTTCCTTAGAGGCCGAAGGCCCGATTTCAAACCCGTGCTGAGGCATAAGGGGCTTCAGCCAGGGCGTCGCTTCGATCAAATCCACGCCGTCCTTCTTGAGCTCTTCAGCGATCCCGCCAAAGATAGTGTGGGCGTTCTTTTCCCTCAGGCGCAAGAGGAGCGCCACGGCGCGCAGGTCCGGACGCAGGTTGAATAGATTCTTAGGGGCGATCTGGCCCACCATGACACATTGGCTAATCTGGCGCCGGGTGAAGGCGTCAATTAGTTTTCCCAACTGACCCACGCGTAACCAGACGATCTCATCGACCAGGGAAGCCAAACCCGAATCCGTCTCGCCTTCGAAGGCCACGGCCACGAGTTTTCCAACCCCCGCCGCGCGAGCTTGGCGGGCAAAAATCAACGGCAATGACCGGTTTCCAGCGATCATCCCTAGTGCAGGTACGGCGTTTGACATGGAACAGACGATAGGGGCGATGGTCGTTCAAGCAATCGGATAATCCGGCCTTAACAAGACTGAATCACTTGATCAGGTCGTCCAACATGGCGGCCAAGCGAACTCCGGCCTTGGTTAATTGCTCCTCGATCACGGGCTCGTTTTTATCGAAGTAATCCTGACCCAGCAGGGCTCCATTTGCGAGAGGCCGCCCTGCGGAGTCAACGTAAGCTCTGGACAAAGCCAACCGATGGGATTCGTCCAGCCATTTGTGCGGATCCTTTTCGCGCCGGTATCTCTTGATCGCGGCCTTGGTGGTGTGCTGAAGCAGCGCCGTCGCAAATGCCTCGGCATTGCGGTCTTTCTCTTTCCTGGCCTCCGCTTGGATGATCAGCGAGTCCCAGACCTCGTGCAGGTTGAAACCTTTGCGGGGATGCTGGTTTAGGAAGCCGACGATGGCGATGTCATTGCCTCCTCGGTCAGCCTTGCGTCCGGCGTGCAGGGGTTGATGAATATCGCCGACGAAATGGAGCAAGAATTTGGTCGCTTCCTGTTTTTGTTCCGGCGAGAACTGGGCTGATCCGAGCACCTCGCGGCACCGCTCGATGGCGCTCACCACCGATTCGCCACGCTCACTATCGGTCCGCGGATCGTAACGGTCCGCAGCCATGTCCGCATAATGGAGTGGATGGGTCTGAGCGGCGTCACGAACGTCAAAGTTTGCGAATACGTTGACGGGTGTGCCGGGAGCTTTTTCTTTGATATAATCCGGCCAGAACGCCGCATCCATCATTAACTCGGGACCGACCATGCCCGGCTTGCCGCTCAGAAGGCGGTTGATCTTGATTCTCGTTTTGGGCGCCATGGTCTCGTAGGCTATGCAAGCGACGATTTCATGGCCCTCCTTGCCAAAAGCGTGGGCGGCGGATGGCCACAAAGCGCCCGAACATCCGAGGACGGCCAGCCAAAGGCGCATCGGAATGAAGGAACGGACGCTGGCTGGGAGGGTCCGAGCGGATGGAGGAGCCTCGACTTCGGTCCCGAGGGGGGTGCAAGGGTGGTTTGAAGATGACTGGAGTTGAGCGGTCACTTTTTGAAAGGCATGAGTTATCGGGTTGGGCCCTGCGAACCAGGGTGTTTCGTTCACCGGTTCACCGGCGAGGTGTGATTAGCACGAAGCCGCGGCCAAAAACACGGTGACCCTAGTTAAGTTTGGAACCCTTGTCAAAGACGTGAGTGCGCCTTGGCTTCATCGCCGGTGGAAACATGGTGACGCTGATGTCGTGACCTTTCGTTCGGGGGGCACGAGGTGGCGATGAAACCCAAGGGTTTACAGCCTCGGCGGGACACCTTATGCTGCTGTAACCGTTTCGGACTCCGTGGCGGAGAACCTAGTTCCGCCAGCCACGCGTCGCGTTTCAAACACATTGTCAGTCTTGAACATGGGTAAGGGCACCAGCACGCCCCGCACTGAGCTTTTGGCTTGCGCCACAGCGGGGCGGGTTCGATGCGGCCTCACGACATCGTGCTGTTTGTCCCCGGCGTCTATAAACCGGACCTTCCGCGAAGGGGGCTTGGTGGTCATGGGTTTGATTCTTTGTTTCGTGCTGTCGAATCCGGCTCGGCTGATGGCGGCAGAAGCGCCGATCACCGCGGCAACGCAAGAGGGGCAGGCTGCGATTCTATTTAACGTCGCGCTCTTCGTAGGATGGCCCACTAATACGCTGCCCATGTCGGAAACCCAGTTTTGCATCGGTATCCTGGGCACGAACCCACCCAAAACGGCCCTGGAACGCACTGTCAAAAACCAGACCTACGATGGCCATCCGGTGAGAATTCGCACGCTGGCGAAAGTGGAAGATGTCGCCCGTTACCACGTACAAATGGTCGTCATTGCGGAATCTCAAGAGCGACGCCTTGATTCAATTCTGGCGGCCCTGGGCAACAGCAGTGTACTCACGGTGAGCGAGATCGAGCATTTCGCGGAACGCGGGGGGATGGTCGGCCTGGCGACCGAGCCCCACACCGAGTTCTCGATTAACCTGGATCGCATGCGCCAAGCTGGTTTAACCGTTAGTTCACGAATGCTTGGCCTCAGGAACGTAGACCGTGTGAAGTCATGGTCCGACCAACCACGCCCCTAACGATGCGCACGTGGCGTAAACTTTCGATCAAAGCCAAGCTGCGCCTAGTGATTTTGGCCAGCGTTGGTGGCGCGCTGCTTCTTGCGTGCATGGCGATGCTAGCGTCGGAAATGGCGACGCTCCGCCAGGCAACGCGCGCAGATTTAGGCACGGTCGCCTCGATCGTGGCGGCAAACAGCACCGCAGCGATCTCGTTCGACCAACCAGACGAGGCCAATGAGATACTCGCGGCGCTGCGGGCGAAGCCGGCGGTAGTCTCAGCGGCCATTTATGTGCCACCTCATCGGTTGTTCGCTCATTACGAAAGCCCGACGGTCAGGCTGGAGGTGCCGCTCGAACCGGGTGAAGACGGTTTCCATTCCGAAGGAGACACTTTGGTGCTTGTGCAACCGATCTCGCTCCAAGGCAAACGGCTGGCAAGCCTGTATGTCCGCTACGACACCGCGCAGAGCCTGCGCGAACTCTGGAGAGCCTACGGCGTTCTGGTCCTCATAATCCTAGTGGTCCCGTTGGTGCTGGCTTGGTTGCTGTCGTCCCGGCTTCACGGCCTCATTTCAGCACCGATTCTGGCCCTGGCCACGACCGCCAAGGCCGTCTCACAGAAGCAGGACTACGGGTTACGCGCCGAGAAATTGGCGGATGACGAGATAGGTCCGCTAGTGGATTCCTTCAACGGGATGTTGGACCGGATTCAGGAACAGGACCGTGCCTTGCGCCAAGCCAAGGATGAACTGGAAGCGCGAGTGGCCCAGCGCACGATCCAGCTTTCGCTGGCCATCAGTGACCTCAAGCAAGAGATAGCGCGCCGGGAACTGATCGAAGGCGAACTGCAATCCGCCAAGGAGGCGGCCGAGGCTGCGAGCCGAGCCAAGAGCGAGTTCTTGGCTAACATGAGCCATGAGATCCGGACACCAATGAACGGCGTACTGGGGATGAGCGAACTGCTTCTTCAGACGGAGCTCTCATCGGACCAGCGGGAGTTCGCTCATACCATTCAAACAAGCGCGGAAGCGCTCCTGGTGGTGATCAACGACATTCTGGACTTTTCCAAGATCGAGGCTGGCCATCTGAATCTCGAATCAATTGAGATGAACCTGGCGGACGTGATCGAGGGACCCGTGCGGCTGCTCGCGGAACAGGCGGAGGCCAAAGGCATCGAGCTATGCTGCCTGATCGAGCCCGACGTGCCGCTGCAACTGCGCGGTGACCCGGGACGCTTGCGGCAGGTGTTGACCAACCTGGTAGGCAACGCGATCAAGTTCACCGACAGCGGCGAGGTGTATGTGCACGTGGAGCGCTTGAGCGACACCAAAGACCAGGTGAGTCTAAAGATCGAAGTGCGGGATACGGGCATTGGAATCGAACCGGACGTCCAAGCTCGGCTGTTCCAGGCCTTCAGTCAAGCGGATGGCTCGATGACGCGGAAGTACGGGGGCACCGGATTGGGCCTGGCGATCTCAAAGCGCTTGGTCCAACTGATGGGAGGGGACATCCGGGTGGAAAGCATTCCCAAACAGGGATCAACTTTCTGGTTCTCGGTCAGCCTCGCCAAATCCTCGGTGAACGTCGCAGCCAAACCCGCGGTGATCACTCCCCCTGACGCGAGAATCTTGGTCCTGGACGACAACGCGACCAACAGGCGGATCCTGGAGCATCAACTGGCTACGCGACACCTGAGGGTCGAGATCGCATCCTCGGGCACGGACGCGCTACTGCGGCTACGGCAGGCTGTTCGGGAAGGCAGCCCTTTCCATGCTGCTTTGCTAGATCTGCAAATGCCCGAAATGGACGGCTTAGAAGTGGCGCGTTCGATCAAAGCCGATCCCACGGTCGCCCAGACTCGGCTCTTGCTCCTCAGTTCACTGGGACGGCAGCTCAACACCGACGAAATAGCGCACGCCGGGATCCAGATGTGCCTCACCAAGCCGGTTCGACAGGCCGAGTTATTCGAGCAGTTGTCGCGTCTGCTGGACAGCAAGCCGGTGGCACTCCAGAAGCGCGCCGAGACCAAGGAGCCCGTGCATCCGCAAAAAATCGCGCCGACTCTTCCCGTTAAGCCGCTTCGCATTCTGTTGGCGGAGGACAACCCAATCAACCGCTTGCTCGTTCAGAGGCAGCTCAGCCAACTGGGTTATCAAGCCCAGGTGGCCGAAAACGGTGTTCAAGCCTTAGGTGCCCTATCTCGCCGCGTTTTTGACGTCGTTCTCATGGACTGCCAAATGCCAGAGATGGATGGTTACGAGACGACGCGGGAGATCCGGCGTCGGGAGGTGGATCGGCTCAAATCGGATCCCGGGGGAAGGCCGCCGTTGCGGATCATCGCGATGACGGCCAGCGCGATGGCTACCGACCGCGAGCGATGCATTGAGGCGGGGATGGATGATTACCTGGCCAAGCCGGTGCGCCTCCAAGCGCTACGAGAACGCCTAGACCGTTGTCTGGCGGCGGTGGAGCACCGCACGATGCGTGACTTCCCGCCTGCGCCGACTCACGGACCGACGGGATAAGCTCATGTGGAATTGGAGTAATCTCTCGATCAAGACCAAGCTGCGGCTGGCCACGCTGGTCACCAGCAGCGCTGCCCTGCTCCTAGCCTGCGCCGCGTTATTTGCTTTCGAAGTAATCCATTTCCGCCAGATGGCCGGGCGTGACCTGGAATCTGTGGCGGAGATGGTATCCTCAACCACTTCGGCGGCGGTTGTCTTCCACCAGGTTAACGAGGCGGAAGAGATCCTGGATGCCCTGCGCAGCAGACCTTACGTGATCACCGCGGCAATTTACCTGGCTGACGGTTCGCTCTTCGCCGGCTACAGCATGCCTGGGGTCATCGGCCAGTTCCCGGCGAGCCCCGAACCTGATGGTACGCGCCTAACAGGCAAGTACCTCACCATCACACGTCCGATCCAGGCCCGTCAGAACCGCGTTGGCACTTTGTATTTGCAGTATGATTTCCAGGGGAAGTCGACAGAGCTGCTTCGCCTCTACGCAGTGCTGGTCTTCTTCGTGCTGGGCGCTTCCTTGTTTCTCGCGGTGGTTCTGTCCACGCGCGTGCACCGGTTAATCTCAGAGCCGATCATCGCGCTGGCGCAGGCGTCCAAAGCGATCTCGGAGCGCAAAGACTATACTGCGCGAGCCAAGAAGTTCGGCGGCGACGAATTGGGATCGTTCATTGATTCGTTCAACCAGATGCTGGACCGGATCCAAGAGCAGGATGCCGCCCTGCGCCGCGCCAATGACGAACTGGAATCACGCGTCGAGGCACGCACACGGGAACTGCGAGAGCTTCAACGCCAGTTCGAGCTCATTCTCAACTCCGCCGGAGAAGGGATTTATGGATTGGACCTGGAAGGCCGCATCACCTTCGCGAACGCGACCGCCTCCAAGCTCTTGGGCTGGGAAGTGAGCGAAATGCTGGGCAAAAGAGACCACGACTTCCTCAGCCATAGCGCTCCGAATGGGCAAGTCTATAGCGCCGAGCGTTGCCCGATCTGCGCAGCGCGCGCGACGGCTTCTGGCAAGCACCTGCCTGAGGAGCGGCTGGCACGGAAGGATGGCAACAAATTCCAGGCGCAACTGGTGATCACGGCCATTCACGAAGCGGGGAAGACGGTTGGAGCGGTGGTGGTTTTCAGCGACACCACCGAGCGCCGAAATCTGGAGAATCAGCTCAGACAATTCCAGAAAATGGAGTCGGTGGGACGACTGGCGGCCGGCGTTGCTCACGATTTCAACAACTTGCTGATGGTAATCCAGGGGCACGCAAGCCTGCTGGACGAGCGGGAGAGCCCAGACCCGGAGACCAAGGAAGCGCTGCAGAATATCCTGGAAGCCTCGGAGCGAGCTGCAACGCTTACGCATCAGTTGCTGGCCTTTAGCAGAAAGAAGGTTCTGCAGCGCAAGCTGCTGAACCTTAACGGCGTTGTGTTGGGGGTCACGCGTTTGCTCCACCGGCTATTGGGGGAACACGTTGAGGTCCGGATGGATCTGAGCGCCAGCTTGCCCACCATCTATGCAGACGTCGGCACCCTCGAGCAGGTGATTGTCAACTTGAGCGTCAACGCGCGTGACGCCATGCCCGACGGCGGCGGGCTCCTCTTGAAGACCTACGTCGCGACCGTCGACGAAGCCAACGCCCGGCGTAACCCGGAGGCTCGCCCGGGCCAGTTCGTATGCCTAGCGGTGAGCGACACAGGTACTGGCATGGACCAGGCAACTTTGGACCGCCTATTCGAGCCGTTTTTCACTACGAAAGAAAGCGGACGCGGCACCGGTTTGGGTTTGGCCACGGTCTACGGTGTGGTGCGGCAGCACCAGGGCTGGATCGAAGTGCGGAGTCAGCTGGGGAAAGGGTCGTCCTTTACGGTATACATTCCGGCGACCTTAGTGAGTCCCGAACCGGAGCCGGAGCCCGAGCCGGTTGCTCCGAGGACAGAGGGACTCATGGGCCATGGCAACATTCTACTGGTGGAGGATGAGGCCTCATTGAGGCGTCTCACTCGCCGATTTCTTGAGGAATACGGCTACAATGTGATTGAGGCCTCTTCGGGGGTGGACGCACTGCGCCGATGGACGCAGCTCCCCCGCCCTATCGACCTGCTGGTAACCGACATGGTGATGCCAGGAGGCGTGTCGGGGGGCGATCTGGCGCGGCAGCTTCGCAAATCCGAGCCAAAACTGCGGGTGCTCTTCACCAGTGGATATACCGTCGAAATGATCGGCCCCCAGGAGAACCTCCAGCCAGGGGTCAATTTCTTACCCAAGCCGTATACTCGCCAAGTTTTGGCTAAGGCCGTGCACCGCTGTCTGCAAATCAAGCGGCGCGAGCTGCGAAGCCCCATGCCGGGACTGTAGCCGCGGATCCGCGCCACATCATTGACATTGAATTCGTTACGTCTCGAAATCGTCTGGGATAAAGTGATCAAGCTGGCGGAAAGACCGGGGGCTCCAGCCCGAAGAGCTTCCGGGTTCGGGTCCCATACGTCCCTCAAAACCATGCTGGCCGGCGTGCTCAGTTTGGCCGGCACCTGCATACTCCTAGGACAGACCCCGGGCTCAAAGCTCTGGGATTTCACCACCGGGGCCCAGATCAGTTCGTCGCCGGCACTGGCCGCCGACGGCACGGTGTACGTGGGGTCTTACGACGGTAATTTGTACGCGCTGAACCATGACGGCAGCACCAAGTGGGTGTCGTTGCTGACCTACCCGATCAACTCTTCGCCGGCGGTTGGGGGCGATGGGACAATCTACGTCACGACGACGGTTGGGTTGCTTTACGCGGTGAACCCGGGAGGCACAGTCCTGTGGCGCTTTTACGTTGCCAGCGGCACATCATCATCCCCTGCGTTGGGCACTGATGGGACGGTTTATCTTGGCGGGTTGGACAATATTCTCTACGCCATCCACCCCAATGGCAAGGAGGCCTGGGAATTTACGACCAAAGGCCCAATACACGCGTCGCCGATCATCGGAGACGACGGCACCATTTATGTAGGTTCGCGGGACAACCATTTCTACGCGGTAAACCCCAACGGGACGAAGAAGTGGGATTTTACCAGCGGTAGCACCATTGACGGCTCGGCCGCGATCGGGCTGGACGGCACCATCTACGTGGGCAGCTCAGATGCCCGACTGTATGCGCTCGATGCGAGGGGAACGAACCTGTGGGTATTTACAAACAGGGCAGCCGTTGTCTCCACTCCCGCGGTTGGTCCCGACGGCTCGATCTATGTCGCCGATACTGGAGGCAAAGTCTCGGCAATTGGCCGAGGCGGCCTGGCCGTATGGCAGACCAATCTGGATTATGGTGTGTCCTTGTCCGCTCCGGCGATTGCCGCCGACGGGACGCTCTACTTTGGCACTCTCGGAGGAGTCGTCTATGCGCTCTCGAGCACTGGGGTTAGGCTGTGGACTTATTCCACGAGCGCCGCGATCACCTCCTCGTCACCGGTCATCGGGCCGGACGGAGTTGTGTATATCGGGTCGGACAACGGCCACCTCTACGCGCTGGCCGGGAGTGCGCCCTTGGCGAACGGCCCCTGGCCGATGTTTCGCCGAGACCCTCAACACACATCGGGCGGATTTGTGCACCGCGTGCTGCCTTCCGCATATTCGCCCGGTGAAACGATGCCAGTCACGCTCAGCGCGACCCCCGCAGCGTCAGTGAGCTTCTATTCCGTGGAGGAAACGCCGCCGTCGGGTTGGCAAGTCGGCCCGGTTTCGGACAACGGCTATTACGACAGCACCAACAACAAGGTTCGGTTCGGGCCGTTCTCAGACGGCCTACCGCGGCAATTGACTTACCAAGTGATTCCACCGTTTGGCGACACGGGACGGAAGGTATTTGCTGGAGCCTCGTTTGTACAAGGCTCCACGCGGTTGGTGGGAGGCAACGAACTGGTGGACATGGTACCGTTGCACCCCGCGGATATCCAACCGGCAGACAATTGGCTCACGATCGGTGAGCTCACCGCCTACAGCACGGCATGGAAACGTGGGACTGCGTGGCAACTGCCCCCGAGCCCTGTCCCGGTGAGCTATTTGGAGCAGGCAGTTGAGCTCTGGCTAGGAGGGGAGTACTACGGCGTGGACACGAATTTCGCCGGCCCCCCCGCATTCTGGCGTAATCCAACCAACGCCGGCAGCGTGGTCAACGGGGCGCTCCCGCTGCCTCCGGGAACAATCGCTACCAATGGCTGGGCCGCATCCGAACTGCCGGCCAGCTATCAACCAGGTGTGAGCTTCACAGTCACGATTAGGGCGGAGCCTGCCACTAACGTGACCGTTTACGCCATCGAGGACCAGCCCCCTGCGAACTGGACCGCAAGTCAGATTTCCAGTGGAGGCTTGTGGGACGGGCCGCGAGGAAAAGTCAAGTGGGGCCCGTTTTTTGACACTCTTCCCAGAACGCTCACCTACGTCGTGAGTCCACCGACCAACGCGGCCGGCACGGCTACCTTCTATGGCACTGTAGCGCTTGACACGGATATGGCGCCAATCGGGGGTGCTCGAGAGGTGCCGATCACCGGTGGCATCGGCCAGGGTACGTTTGCTTCGCGTGACCTGCCCCCGGACTACTCTGCGGGCCAAACCATGACGGTGAGCATCCAGACAATCCCCAACCCATCGGGTATTTATTACGTGATCGAGGACACCCCGCCTGCGGGCTGGGTGGTCGGACTCATCAGTGACGACGGCTTTTACGATTCGGTTAATGGGAGAGTGAAATTCGGCCCCTTCTTTGACGACCTCCCTCGGGACGTGAATTACCAGGTCACACCGCCGCTCGGGGAGTCCGGGCTGCGGGAGTTCGTGGGCACCAGCCTGTTGGATGGCGTCACCAACTACATTGGAGGCGATCATACGGTGGTATCGGTCTTGCCGCATCCCGCCGACTCAACCCCGATCGATCATTGGATCACGATCGGAGAGGTGACCGCTTACGGGGCAGCTTGGAAATCCGGCGCAATCTGGCAGTTCCCGCCCAATCCGATTCCCACCGAGTACCTGGCGAAAGCGATCCAGCTCTGGATGGGAGGCGAGCATTACGCCCTGGATAAGTCGATAACCAACGCGCCTGGGTGGTGGAGAAACCAAACGAACGCGGCGAATTTGGCGCAGGCGCCGACCGGGATCATCTCGGGCTCGGTTGCGACAAACGGGACGGCCAGTGCTTTTCTGCCCAAGTCGTTCCAAGCCGGAGCACCGTTCGCCGTCACGCTCAGCGTGGTCCCTGACACCAACGTGCTGGTATATGCGGTGGAGGATCAGCCTCCGGCGGGATGGGCGGTTTCGCAAATCAGCGGTGGCGGTTTTTCCGACCCGTTCTTGGGCAAGGTGAAGTGGGGGCCGTTTTTTGATGGTCGACCGCGGACGCTGAACTACCTAGTAACGCCGGCGCCGACTGATCAACCCGCCCGGTTCCTGGGCGGTGCGGCATTTGATGGAATGATTAGCGAGTTCACGGGCAGACGGCAGACATACCCGGGCGCTCAGAATTTCGCCCCTATCATTACCAACCTTACTCTGGTGGCAGGCACTGGAGCCCAAATAACGTTCAACGGTTTTCCCGGGGAAGCTTACGTTCTCCAAGCGTCCGGGAATCTCTTGGATTGGCAGAGTCTGCAGACGGTTACCAACACCGATGTATCCGCGAGTTTCGTGGACACCAACGCGGTAAACTTCCCGCAGCAGTTTTACCGCCTACAGTGGCCTTAGGAGACGGCGGACCCGAGCGCGACTAAGGCGGGCTCCCCCAGAGAGCGGGCATCTTCACCACCGGTCAGCAGCGCGGTGGAACGCCGGCCGGCATTATGCCGGCGCGACCTGAGTGGGGGCGGGACCCAGCTCGGGGGGCAGGTCAAGACCCCATGACGGCGACCTTGCTGTTGGCGGTTAGCTGGAGTTGATTAAAGAGGCAAGCGCTCACAGCACATGAACGAACAACTCCGCGTTTTGATCCTCGAGGACCGACCCGACGACGCGGTTTTGATCAACCGGGAATTGCGTAGAGGCGGCCTGCCCTATTCGGCAAAGCAGGTGGAGACCAAAGAGGATTTCCTTTACGAACTTGAGCATCAACATCCTGATCTGATCCTCTCAGATCATGCGCTGCCTTCGTTCAGCGGCGACGCCGCATTGGCCCTGGCCCAGGAGCGGTGCCCGAACGTTCCGTTCGTGTTCGTGACCGGATCGCTAGGAGAGGAGCGGGCAGTGGATGTGCTTAAAAAGGGCGCGTGGGATTACGTTCTGAAGGACCACCTGGGCACGCACTTGGTGCCGGCCGTTCGCCGCGCCCTGCGCATCGCGGAAGAACGCCAGGACCGGCAGAAGGCCCAGCGGGAATTGCGGGAGAGCGAGGACCGTTTTCGGACGCTGCAGGACGGCGTCAAGGACTACGCCATATTCATGCTTGATGAGCGGGGTCGCGTGGCGAGCTGGAGCCATAGCGCGGAGCAGATCATTGGGTATCCCAGCGAGGAGATACTCGGCAAGGACTTCGCCTGCTTTTACGGAGCGGCGGAAATTGAGAGCGGCGAACCTGCGGCTCATTTACGTGTGGCATCGGAGGAAGGGCGCTTCGAGCAGGAGGGTCAGCGACTACGCAAGGGTGGGCAGGCTTTCTGGGCGAGCGTGATCATAACTGCGCTGCGCGACGAGGGTGGAGGGTTGCGTGGTTTCACCCATGTAACGCGTGACATCACTGAAAAACGCCGGGCAGAGGATGCCGTGCGGCAGAGCAACAACCGCAAGCAAGCGATCCTCGAGACGGCCCTGGACGCCATCCTCGGGCTTGACGAACAAGGAGTGGTCCAAGAGTGGAATCGGGCGGCCGAGCACTTGTTCGGTTACCCGGCGTGTGAGGCGATTGGCAGGAGAATGGACGAACTCATCGTGCCAGCAGGGTTGCGCGAGCGCTATGGAGGCCGCCTCGCCGAGTATCTGCTGACCGGCGCCGGGAGCTTGTTAGGCCGCCCCATCGAGATGATGGTTCAAAGAGCCGACGGCACGCAGTTCCCGGTCGAGATGGCCCTCACCCGTATTCCCAATGAGAGCCCGCCGGTCTACACGGCATTTGTGCACGATCTGACGGCGCGCAAACGGGTCGAAGAGGATTTGCGCAAGAGCGAAGAGCGCTACCGCATGCTGGTGGAGAACGTCGAAGATTATGCGATCTATTTGCTGGACGCACAGGGCCGGGTAGCGAGTTGGAATGCCGGCACCGAGCGCTTGGAAGGTTATCGGCCCGACGAGATCATCGGCCAGCACTTCTCGCGATTCTTTAGGCCGGAGGACGTTCGATCTGGGCTGCCGGAAAGCGAACTGAAAGCCGCCGAGACCCAAGGCATCCACCGGGGCGAAGGCTGGCGGTTGCGCAAGGATGGCTCGCGCTTCTGGGCGCACGTGGTTCTGACTGCGTTGCGGGACACCGAAGGAAACCTCTACGGTTTTTCGAAGGTGACTCGCGATATGACCAAGCAGAAAGAGGCGGAGGAACACATTTGGCAACTCAACGAGGGCCTGGAGAGGCGGGTGCTCGAACGCACCGCGCAACTCGCAGCGGCGAACCAGGAACTGGAGGCGTTCAGTTATTCGGTATCCCACGATCTTCGCGCCCCGCTGCGCCACATCATGGGTTTTGCAGAAATACTGCAGCGCAACGAGGCAGGCCACTTGGAGGAGGAGAGCGGCCGCCACCTCCAGACCATAGTCGAAGCGGCCGGCCGGATGAGCCGGTTGATTGATGATTTGCTGGATTTCTCGCGGATCAGCACCACGCCGATGCGGTTCGTGCCGGTGGATCTCAACCAAGTGCTTACCCGGGTGGTGCAAGATTTGAGGCCTGACTGTGCCGACCGACAAGTCCAGTGGGCCATCGGGCCTCTGCCGCAGGTATCGGGCGATCCGAGCCTGCTGCGGCAGGTTCTATTTAATCTGCTTGCGAACGCCCTCAAATTCACTCGAACGCGCAACCCGGCTCACATTCAGGTCGGAGCGGTGGAGTCCCCTGAGGAGTGGACGATTGCTATCCGGGACAACGGAGTGGGGTTCGACATGCAGTACGCGAGCAAACTTTTTGGTGTTTTCCAGCGGCTGCACGGGGCGGATGAATTTGAGGGGACGGGCATCGGCTTGGCTAACGTGAGGCGGATTATCGCGCGGCACGGTGGCCGGACTTGGGGCGAGGCCACGCCTGGTTCCGGAGCTACGTTCTTCATCACATTGCCCAAGGCCAGCCTTCCCAAGGAAGGTGGTCTGCTGCGAGGCGTCAGCTGAGGGTGGAACTCAGTTGTTAGCTTTGAGGTCCGAGAGAATCTTTTCCGCAGCCGCCCGCGGATCCTGGGCTCCACAAATGGGGCGGCCGATCACGAGCCAGTCAGCGCCCGCCGCGATTGCCTGGGCTGGCGTAAGAGTGCGCTTCTGATCGCCCTTCTCGCTGTCGGGGGGCCGGATGCCGGGAGTCACCAGTTTCACATGGCTGGGGATACGGGCTCGCAACGCACCGATCTCCAGCGGGGAACAAACCAGGCCCCGCAGGCCGGAGTGGACCGCGAGATCGGCCAAGGTCTCGACCTGACGTGCCACGCCGTGGGCAAGACCGATTTCAGAAAGCGCGGCGTCGTCGAAGCTGGTTAACACGGTGACCCCCAAGACGAGCGCAGGCGGGCGCGCGAGTTTGGCGGCGGCGTCCTGGGCAGCTTTCTCCGCCGCCTGCATCATGGCGCGACCGCCGCTGGTATGGATGGTCAGCATCTGAATATCCAACAGCAGAGCCGCCTCAACGGCCTTGGCGACGGTGTTCGGGATGTCGTGGTATTTCAGATCGAGGAAGACGGGAACGCCCAGATCGCGAATGCGACGAACAATGTCGGGACCCGAGGCGGTAAAAAGCTCGTTGCCAATCTTGAAGGCTCCGACCACCGGAGCCAGCTTTTCGGCCAGGGCCGCGGCGCGTTTGGCAGTCGGCACATCGAGAGCAGCGATGATCGGATTCCGCATGGGCGGACTCTAACAGCAAGCTTGTTCAGCGGGCAAGGAGTGGGTCCCCTGCCCTGTCCAGCAGGTGGTGCGGGGACGACGACGGAGTTCATCCTCTCGACGCTTGCGTCACGGGTTGGAGCATGGGAGCGGTGAAGGGCTGGGCACTGGTGTTTGTTGCTGGCGGCAAGTGGTTGATAGTCAAGGAAGGCGTTTTGAGAGGGTTCGACGCGTCGTGATGGATGTGACTGTGCTGGAATTG
>Ga0265314_10000988_pt1 | contig 33412 bp, 27 predicted proteins | sample 4126metaG_FD_203106 | JGI IMG/M metagenome (GOLD analysis project Ga0265314, IMG submission 203106) | Rhizosphere microbial communities from Carex aquatilis grown in University of Washington, Seatle, WA, United States - 4-1-26 metaG | ecosystem: Host-associated > Plants > Roots > Rhizosphere >...
AAACGTGTTCCACGACGCTGTAACTTCTGCATGGGTTCCCCTCCTCGCTGTGCCTGGGAAGTTCTTCACCGAACAAACCCGTTTAGCACACAGGAGGGAACCTGTTCACTACATCACCACGGCTACTTCAACGATCACGACACGACGATGAGGTTACGGCCCGCACTGGAAACACAATCCCGGAACAAGCTGAAATCGTCGCAACGGCAACAACTGCACTGGCTGCAGACGACCGCAGCCAGTGGCACCACGGCCACCTTAACAACCACGATACAATATGAGGCATTGGCCTAAAAAGTGCTTCCATCTTCTCAAGAGTGCATTTGGGCGTAGGACTTACTCAACGGCGAATATTTTTTAAGGGATACGATCATGCTCAGCACCATTTTAATTGTCGTTGTAATTCTCGCGTTGCTAGGCGCAATTCCGGCGTGGCCACATAGCAGAGATTGGGGCTATGGCCCCTCTGGTGGGCTCGGCTTAGTTCTGCTTGTTCTGATCATTTTGATCCTTATGGGAAGACTTTGAACAAGCCAGCCGACTTAAGAGCTGTACGATAACAAATGGGCCACTCAATTGGTGGCCCAAACGGAAGGCCGTCTGGCGCTCTGTTTTCCAATCAGCCACGAGGTGCGTATCGAATTAATCGCATTTTTAGAAGTTCAAATGGCTGTATTAATTTCGATCCACCGCATCAATTCGAGTCGGTGAAAATGAAGTCAGGCGGCCCTGTCTCCTTCCGATGTAAGCTATAGGCGGATACAAACTGCCGTTGATGGCGCAATTGCTAAGGTTTTACGCCCCTATCGGTGCGCTCGGCCCACTTGCGATTGTGGTCAAAATTTTCGGAGCTACTTTATTTTCTTGGTGAGGTTGGGGAATTTGGTGGCTTGGAAGAATACCTTCCCGATTTCCACGTTAAAATCGTCTCCCCGGAATTGCTCTTTCAGGTATTCCGGTTCTGCAATGACGATAATGAACAGCTCCTCCTTGTATTCAACCTTGCCAATTACATTCAGTCCATCCAGCGAGAGATAGCCCTTATCTTTCGGGTGCACGCAAACGTAGGCCAATTCGCGCGGTGCTTTTCCCTTAGGCGCGGGCATCCGAACTTTTTTCTTTTCCATAATCACACCATCCTTGTTTGGGGTGGACTGCCGATAAAGTGCCCGGCCGCCAGCGAACTTGACACCTCGCGATGCTGGCGCTAAAGATGTGCCCCTTGCCACTGACGGGCGATTAGCTCAGCTGGCTAGAGCACCAGCTCGACAAGCTGGGGGTCACTGGTTCGAATCCAGTATCGCCCATAGGTTTAGCTCCTGGCTATCAGCTTCTAGCTATTGGGAGTGACGACCGGACAACCCTTCAAAATCAATAGCCATCCCCATGAGGCAGAAGCGGGCTGAGTGGGTGTGGCATTACATGCGCTATACCTTCGCGCGCTTGTCCCGCTCCGTCTGGGTCTTTAACCTGCGGCTCTTGCTGTCCAAGCCATGAATATACAGATCCAGGTCTTTGACTAATTTCGCCATGCGCACGCGTTCGTCAATGCTCCAATCCCTTGAAGAATCGGGCAAGTTTGTGGTATCGGGTTTCATACTTTTTACTCCTTGTATGTACTCACAAATTGTAGCTAGCCAACTCCCCAATGTACACAACCCTATTCTCTCAAGTGGAACCTGGGCGCATGAAAAAGGGATAGGCCGTCTCCTCTCCCAAGAGCCACGAGCCAACCTACTTCTTAAATTCACCCGGCTTGATTTCGCGGACGCGGACTTCTTTGAAATACGAGATCGAACCCTGCGTGGTGTACAGGCGGATCGGCCCTTCGAGCGGCAATGCTTTGGGATCGTACTCATTTTCCGCGTTGATCGGATTGCCGTCGAGCGTTGCGGCCATTTCCTGGCCGACCACGACCACACGGAAGGTGTGCACGGTTTCCACGGAGGTTCCCTTAAAGAGGCCGCAAAAGCCCATGTTGCGCACCTGAATCCCGACATAAGGCGCGTCCGAGCGAAGCTTCACGATCACTTCCACATCGCCGTATTGTGCCGTGGTATCACACCAGCAGAATACGCTGGGTGTGCCGTCGGCGACGAGTTCTCCATTTTCGACGGACCACTTGCCTTTCTTAAAGTCAGCCAGCCAACTGAGGTCCTTGCCAATGTTGTAATTGTGCCAGACCGGCGAATCCGGCGGCGGCGTTGGAATGGCCATGAGCGCGGCGGCAAGCGGCGAAGTCAGCACTTTGCTGCCTGGCGCGGGTGCCGGACCAGGCGCAGGAAGAGGCGGTGTGGGTGGAGGAGGCGGCGGCTTGGTGGGACTGGGGCTCGGGTTGGTCGAGGGATGCGGAGGCGGCGGGGGGCTGGGCGGCATGTGCGACGGCGTGGCGCTCGGCGCGGATTTCTCGGAGGACGTGTTTTTGGAATCGTCCTTTGCGCCGGTGTCGTTCGAGTTGCCGCGCAGCATGAAGAACGCGATCAGGCCGAGCACAAAGACGCCGATCCCAATTACCAAATACAGTTCGCCGGAGCTTTTTTCTTTTGGGGCTGGGCGGCTTTGCGGAAGGGCGGCCCGCGCGGTTGTGGCTCGCTTGACCTGTGAAGTCGGGCCGACCGCGGAAGTCTTGCCCGTGGCAGCGCGGATATTTGAGCCGGAAGTCGGGGCTTTCTTGACCGTGGAGCGGCGGGCCATGCCACCGGACGGCGTGGCGGACGTCGCCACCGGGGTGTGCTTGGGGGCACAGTTCGGGCAATACAGGCTTTCGGTTTCGCCGCTGCCGACGCGCACAGGCTCGCCGGAAATACGCGAACCGCAGCCATCGCAATAGAAAATTTCCAAAACGAATACTCCGCGCCCCGAATAGCCTCAGTCCGGCCCCTCGCTACGCCTGCATACTACTTCCAAATGAACCGGTGACCACTGCCGCAAACGATTTCCGCCTTGCTCGGCGCCGCAAGACGCCCTTCGTTTGAAATGTCCTGGCGAAGATGCTAAACGCAGATTGGAAATTGTGACGAAGGAGCACGCAGTGACTCAAATTGCCCAGAATGGTCCGCGCATCAAGGTGCTGGTCGCCGACGCCCTCAGCGAGAGCGGCGTGGCGATTCTGCGCCAGGGCGGACTCGACGTGGACGTGAAGACCGGCCAGACCGAGGAGCAGTTGTGCGGGCTCATCGGCGGGTATCAGGGCTTGGTCGTGCGCTCGGCGACGAAAGTCACGGCCAAGGTGCTGCAGGCCGGCAAGCAGCTCCAGTTGATCGGCCGCGCGGGCGTGGGCGTGGACAACATCGACCTGGCCGCGGCGACGCAGGCCGGCGTGGTAGTGATGAATACGCCCTTCGGGAACATCACTTCGGCGGCGGAACACGCGATCGCCCTTCTGTTCAGTCTCGCGCGCAACGTACCTCGGGCCGACCGCGGCATGAAGACCGGCGACTGGCCGAAGAAGGGGCTTACGGGCGTCGAATTGAGCGGCAAAACGCTGGGTGTGATCGGCATGGGCAAGGTCGGCGCGATCGTGGTGCGCGTGGCCAAGGCGCTCGACATGCAGGTGCTGGTGTTCGATCCGTACCTCACGCCGAAGAAAGCCGACGAATTGGGCGTCTCGAAAAGCGAACTCGACCCGCTGCTTGCGCAGGCGGACTTTCTGACGATCCACGCGCCGCTGACGCCGGAAACCAAGGGCCTCCTGAATAAGGAACGCCTGGCGAAGATGAAGAAGAGCGCGCGCATCGTCAATGACGCGCGCGGCGGGATCGTGGTCGAAGCGGATCTGCTCGCCGCGTTGAACGCGGGCGCGCTAGCCGGCGCGGCGCTGGATGTCTTCGAACAGGAGCCGCTGGACAAGGATTCGCCGCTACGCAAGTCGGAGCAGATGATCCTGACGCCGCACCTGGGCGCGAGCACAGAGGAAGCGCAAGAGCGCGTGGCCGAGGACATTGCCAAACAGTTTGTCGAGTTCTTCCGCGACGGGCTGATCCGCTATGCGGTCAATATTTCGGTCGCGCTGGACCCGAAGGTGCGCCCGTTCGCGCGGCTGGCCGAATTGCTCGGTGCAATGGGCGCGCAGATGTCCGGCGGCACGGCCAAGACCCTCAAGGTCGGCGTGTACGGGAAGGTGGCAACGGCCGAGACCCGCGAAATCACGCTCTGCGCGTTGAAGGGATTGCTGGGCCGCACGACGGGCTACCCGGTGACGCTTGTAAACGCGCCGGGCATCGCCGAAGCCCGCGGCATCGAGGTCATCGAAAACAAATCGGAGAAAGCGCCGAACTACGCCAACTTGATCGTCGTTGGGATCGAGGCGCAGGAAAGCGAACACACGATCTACGGCACGTGTTTCGACGGCCAGGAAGCGCGGATTGTGCGCATCGACGATTTCGAGATAGACCTGCGCCCCGCCGAACATCTGCTGCTCATGTTCTATCCGGACCGCCCCGGTATGGTCGGTAAGTTCGGCACGATCTTGGGCGAATCGGACATCAACATCGCCAACATGGCGGTGGGGCGCCGCGAGAAGCGCGGGCAGGCGGTGGTCGCGCTGACGCTGGACGATCCGGTGCCTGAAGAAGTGCTGGAACGACTGCGCAAAGCGGCGCGCATCGATGAACTATACATGATCCGCATGGGCATGTAGTTCTCGTGGCTCGTGGCTCGTGGCTCGTGGCTCGTGGCTCGTGGCTCGTGGCTCGTGGCTCGTGGCTCGTGGCTCGTGGCTCGTGGCTCGTGGCTAATAGCTTGGCCACAGGCGCATGGTACTTGAGTATCTTCTTCCGCAATTCCGCATTTTTTCAGGCATAAATCGATCTCCCGCGTCCGTGTAATACGCAGAGGAACGGGGAGCGCTGGTGAATCGAAGCGAGCTGGAACGCACGTACGTTCAGCATCGCCAGGGGCTGTATGCGCTGGCGCTTTCGATCACACGCTGCGCGCAGGGCGCCGACGATGCCGTGCACGAAGCCTTCACGCGGCTTTGCGCCAAGGCCACTAACATCGAAAGCGATCCGGTCGCGTACGTCTTCGCCTCGGTACGCAACGCGGCGGTCGAACAGTTGCGCCGGCGCAAATTTGTCGAATCGCCGGCATCGCTCTTTAATGGGCACGCGCCAGACCCACGCATTGAAGCCGAGCGCGCGGAGCGCGACGCCAGCCTGCGGCGTGCCGTGGACAACCTGCCCGACGAACAGCGCGAGACGGTGGTGCTGAAGGTCTACGCGGGTCTGACCTTCGAACAGATTGCGGCGGTCTCCGGGACGCCGCTGCAGACGACTGCGGCGCGCTACCGCCGCGCGCTGGAAAAACTGAAGTCGGCCTTCGGAGAAAAACCGTGAGCACACCCGAACCCGACGTTGAAGGGTTTTTGCGCGGCATGGACTGGCGCGCGCCATCGGCGGACCTGGACCGGCGCGTGACCCAGCTCACTCGAACGCAAAGGACGGCCTGGCGCGGCTACGCCTTTGGTACGGCGGTCTCCACGCTGACCGCGGCGCTGGTCTTCATGGCTTTGAATTTCAGCGCACGCATACCGGCAACGCCCGCGTCTGCACCTATGGAGACGGCCCAGCGCGAGACCTCGCAACCCGCGCGGCCGGCGGCTTCCGACTTGCGAGCGCCGGAGATCGTGCCCGCAAGCGCCAAGCCGCTGCGCATGGAGCGGGTCTTTAATACGGGACGGGAAGACCGGGTGCTGGCTGAAAACGAGGAGCAGTACCGTCGCATCCAGGGGCAGACGCTGCGCCAGATTATTCTGTTCGATCCCAAGAATCAGCGCCGCGTCGAGTTGCTGATTCCAGAAGAGCAATACGTTTTGTTGCGTTCGGCCATGTACTAAAAAAAGGAGAAGTGAGCGATGCTTGGAAAGTTACTGCCCCCGCTATGCCTTGCACTGGCGCTTAGTCCGCTGTGCGCTGAAGAAGGTCCGATGCCGGCGCCCCCGCCCGCGCCTCAACCTGGAGTTGTTGCGCCTGCGCCCCAGACCATTCGCACGCTCCAAGCCTTAAATCGCACCTACGGCTTGACCGCTGCGCACGAAGCCAAAGTAAAGGCCAGCTACGCGGGAGTGGAAGTCGCTTCGGCCGATGCGACGCTGCGCAAGCAACTCAAGCTACCTGACGGCTTCGGCCTCGCGGTCAAGGGCCTCGATTCAGAAGGACCCGCGGCCAAGGCGGGCGTGCAGGTGCATGACGTGCTCTTCAAACTGAAGGATCAGATGCTTGCGAACGTACCGCAGTTCGTGGCCCTGGTGCGGACGTATAAGCCCGGCGAGAAATTCGATCTGGTTCTGATTCGGGAAGGCGTGCAGCAGACCGTCTCCGTGACTACTGTCGAGAAGGAACTTCCACCGCTGGAAGCTTATACTTTGAACGATGGCGCTCCGGACCAAAACCAATTTTGGTTTAGAAACATGCCGCTTGAACAAGGCGTAGTGAATAAGTGGATGCCGCTTCCCAACGCCACGGGTGAAATGCGCCTGGATGACGGCGACCTGAAAATGGAGCTGTCCACAAAAGATGGCAAAACCATACTGCGTGCCCAGAGCAAGGACGGCAAGGTGCTCTACGATGGCGAATTCACGCCGGACAACCCGAAGATTCCAGAGGAAATTCGCGAAAAGGTCAAGCAATTCGACTTGCTGATGAATCTGGATGAGCAGGGCTTTAACCAAGACCTGCCCCAAATGCAGCCGGGCGTGCGCCCGGGCACACAGACGCCGCCGGTAATGTTCTTTCTGCGCGGGAGGGTACATCCTCCGGATTCCGCGCCTATGGTGCCGCCCCTGCCACCGAAGGAAGAGAAGTTTTAAAAAGAACCTGACGAGAAAAAGCGCGCGGCGTTCCAGTTCGCACCGGAACGCCGCGTTTGTTTTTCAGGCGACGCCGTGGAGTTTAGACGCCTTCGAAAAGCGTGTACCGTAAATGCGGCTGCACCAAGCCCTTGAATTCATCAAGTTGAGGCTTCAGCGCCGGCGCGTCGAAGTTATCGCCATAGTGATAAAGCAGCGTTTTCTTCCGAATCGCTTCGGGCAGGCTACGCATTTCGGTCAGCGTGGCGTGGACGCTTTCAGGTTGGTCGAAGAACTGTGTATCGTGAAAGCAGATCTCGGCTTCTTCCATCATGCGCTGATACGCGGGGAAATCGAAGCGCGTGTCGCCCGAGAAGAACGCCGAGCGCCCGCCAGGATGGATCACGTACAGCCCGTAAGACGGCCAGTCGTACTTGCGTTCGATGTGCACGTGATCGGTAGGGAAGATCTCGAACTTGTATGGGCCAACGGTGAACGACTTCTTCTCCGGCTGCCCCGGAATCAGCGGGTGAATGAAGAAGTAGTCCTGCAACAGCGCATAGCGGTTCTGGATCGTGTTCAGGCCGCCCTTAAGCGAGTGGTCCCACAAGTTCACCAGAATGTTGATCGTGCTGTAGAGCTGCGCCTTGAAGGGTTTGCCTGTGGCCTTGTCATTGAAGACGAAAGTGTTCATCAACGCCATTTCTTCCAGGCCGCCGATATGGTCGGCGTGCTGGTGCGTGATGAAGACCTTGCGGATCGCCGGGTAATTGATCCCGCCGAACTGCGTCTTGTAGTGCTGGAAGCCGGGCTTGTCCTTGAGTTGAAAGAGCGCCATCGGCCCGGTCATGCCGAAGTCGACGAGCAGCGTATCGTCAGGGGGCCCGGGCGGAATGTCGCCCTTCCAGGATTTCTCCCAGAATTCAAACAGGCAGTTGGAGTTGAAGTTGCGCTTGGCGAAGGCAGAGCCCACGCCCAGAAACGTGATGGTCAGCATCGGTTGTCCTCCGGGCCATGATAGGCCAGTTGCAAATGAACCCGGCATGATAGCCAGGCCCGCTTCAGAGCTTTCGGAAATATAGGGGCAGCGCTTTTTGCGCGCAAGGCATTTAGCGGCTCAAAAACCGCCCTTTGGGCGCGATGTCGCGAAAGTAATGGTATATAGAGGAGGAAGGCTTCAGGGGGCACCCATGTCCAAGCGTTCGCCGTCCAAACCGAAGTCGAACGGTTCGCGTGCCCCCCGCCCTGCCGCAGACGCGTGGGACGCGCCACACTTGCAAACCGCCATCCCCGGCCCCCAAGCGCGTGCGCTGATGGAACGCGACAAGCGCTACAGTTCGCCTTCATACACGCGTTATGTTCCCCTGTGTGTGAAGCGTGCGTTGGGCTGCGTGATCGAAGACCTCGACGGCAATCGCTTCCTCGACTTCACCGCGGGCATCGCGGTCAATTCAACCGGGCATTGTCACCCGAAAGTCGTCGCCGCGATTCAAGACCAAGCCGCCAAGCTGATCCACATGTGCGGCTCGGACTACTATAATGAACCACAGACGCTGCTCGTGGAAAAACTCTGCCAGATCGCGCCGGGCAAAACGCCCAAGCGCGTCTTCTTCACGAACTCCGGCGCCGAATCGATCGAAGCGGCCTTCAAGCTTGCGCGCTATCACACCGGCCGGGCCAAAGTGATCGCGTTTCTGGGAGCGTTCCACGGGCGCACGTTCGGGGCCATGTCGCTGACGGGTTCCAAGATTACGCAGCGCGCGCACTTCGCGCCGCTGGTCCCCGAAGTTCAGCATGTGCCCTTCGGCTACTGCTACCGTTGCCCGTACAATCTCAAATTTCCAAGCTGCAAGCTCGAATGCGTCAGCGTGATCGAGAAGACGCTCTTTAAGGCAACGGTCCCGCCGGACGAAGTCGCGGCGATCTTCGTCGAACCGATCCAGGGCGAAGGCGGCTACATCGTCCCGCCCGAAGGTTATCTGCAGTCGCTACGTGAACTCTGCGACCGTCACAAGATCCTGCTGATCGCCGACGAAATCCAAACCGGCTTCGGGCGCACCGGGAAGATGTTCGCGATGGAGCACGCCGGAGTAGAGCCCGACATTCTGTGTGTGGCCAAAGGCATCGCTTCGGGCTTGCCGCTGGGCGCAATGATCGCCAAACACGACGTCATGGACTGGCAGGAAGGCGCGCACGGCAGCACGTTTGGCGGCAATCCGGTTTCATGCGCCGCGGCGCTGGCGAGCATCGATCTGATCGAGCGCCTATACATGAAGAACGCGGCGCTCGTCGGCGCCCATATGCTAACGCGGCTAAAGAAGCTGCAGGCACGCTTTCCCGAACGCATCGGCGACGTGCGCGGACAGGGCCTGTTCATCGGCATCGAGTTTGTCAACAATTCGCGCGCGCGCACGGCAGACAAGAACCTGCGCGATGAAATCGTGCAACGCGCGTTCATGAAGGGCCTGGTCCTGATCGGCGCGGGCGAAGCCGTCCTGCGCTTCTGCCCGTCGCTAGGCATCACGAAAAAGGAAGCGGATTGCGGGCTGCAGATAATCGAAGACATCCTTGGGCACATCGTTGGCACGCATGCGCATGGGAAACCAGCAAGAGTTGAGAATGTAGAAGGCTAAGGCACCGGCGGCGGCGTAATTTCTCCCGCCCAGCCCATCGCGCGGAAGAAACAAAACAGCAGCGCCGCAACGCCGCCCGCAAACGGAATCGTGAGAATCCACGCCCAAAGTACGCGCCCGGCAATATTCCACTTCACCGCGTGAATGCCGCGCGTCGAGCCGACGCCAAAGATCGCGCCCGTGATCACATGCGTCGTGCTGACTGGAATGCCGAAATGCGTCGCGGTATACAAGCTGACCGCGCCGGCGGCTTCGGCCGCGAACCCGTGCACCGGCTGAAGGCGACAGATACGCTGGCCCATGGTCTTCACAATGCGCCAGCCTCCAAAGAGCGTGCCCAGCCCCATCGCCCCGTAGCAGGCCAACATGACCCATTCAGGCGGAACCTTCGTGTCCTCTGGGAGCATCTTGCAGGCAGTTAAGAGCACAAAAATAATCCCGGCCGTTTTTTGCGCGTCGTTGCCGCCATGGCCCAGGCTGTATGCGGCGGCGGAAACCAGTTGCAGGCGCGCAAATAGCTTCCCCACCCGAGTAGGTGTGGAATTACGGAACAGAAAATACATGAGTTGCATGAATACGTGCCCGAGCACCAGACCCATGATTGGCGCGACGAAAATAAATACCACTGTCATGATAAAGACCTCGGGAGAAAGCACCCCGAAGCCAGCGCCCGCAGCCGCCGCACCGCCAACGCCACCCATCAACGCATGGGAAGAGCTGCTCGGAATGCCAAAATACCAGGTAATCAGGTTCCAGATGACCGCGCCGATCAGGGCCGCCGCGACGACGGCAACGACGCCGTTTGTGCTGAAGCTGCTCGTATTTACACCTTTGGCGATGTTCCCTGCGACCTTCGTGCCGAAGACCCAATACGCCGCAAAATTGAAAAAGCCGGCCCAGAGCACGGCCTGCAGCGGCGTCAAAACACGCGTGCAAACGACCGTTGCAATCGAATTCGCCGCATCGTGAAAGCCGTTGACGAAGTCGAAGATCAGTGCCAGCCCGATGATCGCATAAATTACATATGGATCAGGCATTCTTCACCATGATCGAGCGAATTGTATGGGCCACGGTCTCGCAGGCGTCGATGGCGCTTTCGACCAGTTCGTACAGCTCCTTCCAGCGCAGCACTTCCATCGCATCGTTGCTTTCGAACAGCCGCGCCAGCGCCGCATGGTTGTGTTCGTCGCCGCGGTTTTCGAGCGTGTGAATTTCAATCAGGATCGCATTCAGTTCGTCGGGGCGCTTCATATTGCGGATCAGCTTGATCGCGTCGGCAAGCTTCTTGGTAATCTGGACGGCGGTTTCGGCCTGCTTGAGCATGTCTTCGTTGGGCTTCTCGACGCGGTAGAGGATCATGCGCTGCGCGGCCGCGTCGAGCGCGTCGACGACATCGTCGGTCTCGGTGATCAGGTGGTGGATGTCTTCCCGGTCGAGCGGCGTGATAAAGCTCTTGTCGAGCCGGGTCATGGTCTCATGCGTGATGAAGTCGCCGCGGTGCTCGGCTTCGCGAATCTGCGCCAGGATTTCATTGCGGTTTTTAAAGTCGGACACCATCAGCTTGAACAGTTCGGCGGTCTTAATCGCATTTTCCGCAGCCTGGTCGAACTGGTCGTAAAACACCTTCCCGTTATCGCCAAAGAGCATGAGTCCGCCTCTCGTGTTAGTGTAGCATTAGGTTTGGATTAGCGCTTAATTCAATAGGGGGATAGAGCAAGCATATTTCAGGGATTTTATTGGTGCGAATTGTTAGGAATCCTTACAATTCTCCCGTTTCTGACCGCTCACTAACCGGCCTCTAATATGAAAATAGATGCTGTGACGCGGACACCAGAGACAAAGGACGCGCTCATGGCGAAAGAACACATTTTGGTTGTTGAGGACGAAGAGGACATCCTCGAGCTCCTCAAATACAACCTCTCGAAAGAGGGCTACAACGTTACCTGCGCGTGCAGCGGGGAGGAAGGCCTGCGCCTGGCGAAGAGCAAGCGCCCGGGCATGGTTCTGCTCGACCTGATGCTGCCCGGCATGGACGGCCTGGAAGTCTGCAAGCAGCTCAAGAGCGATCCCGAGACGCGGAATCTTCCCGTGGTCATGCTGACCGCGAAAGGTGAAGAGACCGACGTCGTCACGGGCATCGAACTGGGCGCCGACGATTACGTCACCAAGCCATTCAGCCCGCGCGTCTTGATTGCACGGCTGCGCAACATCTTCCGCCGCCGCGTTTCGCCCAACGGTAACGGCGACGAAGCCGAAACGATTCGCATTCATGAACTCGTCATCCATCCCGGCCGCCACGAAGTCGTCGTGCAGAACAAGCCCGTGGAACTGACCGTGACGGAATTCCGCGTGCTGCATTTCCTAGCCAAGCGTCCGGGCTGGGTTTTCACGCGCTACCAGATCGTGAACGCGGTGCGGGGCGAAGACTACCCTGTCACGGACCGCTCGGTGGACGTGCAGATCGTGGGCCTGCGCCGGAAGCTGGGCTCCGCGGGTAAGTTCATCGAAACGGTGCGTGGCGTGGGTTACCGCTTCAAGGAATAGCCGCACGGCGTTTGGGCATTTCACAAGCGTGCAAGCGCGTTTTCAGCCCGCGCCTCCCCACCCGAGGCGCGGGTTTTTGTTTCACTTTGGCGCCGCATGAAAATTAACTGGCGCAGCGGCGCGGCCTCGCTCAACATGCGAGCGGAGAAATTCAGCGCGGAGGAGTTTAGAAATGGCCGATCTCGAAGCGTTCAAGCGCAAAGCGGCGGAAATGGCCGTCGCGCAAATTAAAGATGGCATGGTCGTGGGCTTGGGCACCGGTTCGACGTCCAAGCACGCCGTCGACGCACTCGGCGCGCGCATGAAGGCCGAGAAAATTAAAGTCATCGGCGTGCCGACTTCGGAGCGCACCGCGGCGCAAGCCAAAGAGCTTGGCATTCCGCTCGCCACGCTCGAAGAGCAGCCGGTCCTCGACATTGCCATTGATGGCGCCGACGAAATCGAATTGGGCACGCTGGCGCTGATCAAAGGCGCAGGCGGCGCGCTCTTGCGCGAACGGCTTGTGGAAGCCGCGGCCAAGCGTTTTGTCGTGATCGCCGACGAGACCAAGAAGGTTGAGAAGCTGGGCGGAAAATTCGCCGTGCCGATCGAAGTTGTGCGCTTTGGCTGGAAGAGCACTTCACAGCGCATCGCCGCGCTGGGCTGCGAACCGGTCCTGCGCAAGGACGCTGGTGGCAAGGTCTTCGTCACTGACGAACAGCACTACATTCTCGACTGCAAGTTCGGTCTGATCCCCGATTCGGCCAAACTGGCCGCGGCGATCAAGGGCATCACCGGCGTCGTCGAACATGGCCTGTTCATCGGCATGGCCGCGGAGGCCCTGGTCGCAGGCTCCAGCGGCGTGGAAGTGTTGAAGCGCGGTTGACCTGAGCCGAATTTAGCCGGGGTCTGCCCTGATGCCCATTGTGGTCCGCTTCCGCGGCAGGCTTAAGAAGCCGCGCCAGATCGAGTCCTTCGAGGACCGCATCGTCGAACTCGCCATTGAAGTCGGCGGCTACGGCCGGATCTGGCGCAGTGCGGCTGAAGATGGCGAAGAGTGCCGCAAAAAAGTCGAAGCCAAAGACAACCTCGATGAATCCGGCGGCTTGCGCATCGTCCGCGGCGTGCTGCTGGATCTATTCCCCGGCCTGAGCACCATTCCCCTGCTCGTCACACCTGAAGGCCTGCTCATTCCGGCTGGCGACATTGAAAACGCCCAGCGCGCCGAAGTCGAAGACCGCCCCTGGATCGAAGTCCAGACGCATCACGCGCCGCCCATCGGGCATGTAATCGCCATCGAGCTTTTGCGCGGCTTGCGCGACAAATACGTGCCTGATTTTGAACTCGTCGATTCTTCAGGCTACGCGGAGTCCGAAAATTTCGAGAGCTTGGTGCTGCGCCACGCTGCGGTACGCAAGGAACGCGCGCCGACCGGCGAAGCTTTCGCGCGGCTGCTGCGCGATCTGGAAAGCACCGCGCGCCAGGTTCGCGCGATCGTCAAACGCCCACCCGAGCATCCGCCCGTGCGCTTCTCGTGCGAAGACGAAGCCGTTGACCCGCGCCAGTACGGCACCGAAGCCGAATGGGACGCGTCCTACAAAGAACTGCTGCGCAAACAGGCCGGCCTCACGCGCGCGATGGAAGAACGCACGCTGATGGGCAAGGACCCGGGCGAAGCGTTCCAGGAATCGCTGCGCGCGGAGGGTTTCGACAGCCTGCCCGGCGAAGAAGACTCAAATTCTGAAAACGAGGACCTGCACGAAGAGGCGCTCAAAGCCGCCGAAGAAGCGCTGGCCACTTCAAAGCGCTCGCCGCGCAAAAAGCGGGGCAAACGCAACCCCGTGCTGCAGCGCGCCATGAACCTCTCGGTGCTCGTCCTAAAATTGCCTCAACGCAACAATTGCGGTCCCGACAGTCCTTGGAGTCAAGTTGCGCATGGCATCATGGAAATCTCCGGCGGCCTCGCACAGGCACTGGGCTGCGCGGAAGATGATGAGGACGAAGACGAAATGGCCTACGGCCATACGTTGGTCCAGCTCAAGCGCGCGCTGCAAGGGGTGATTTTTGCGCACTGCGGTCTGGAGCCTGCCCGCGAAGCCGGCCAGGTCGGCGAGGTCACCGGCGACCACCTCAGCAAAGAGCTGCGCGAACTCGACAAGGACATCCGCAAAGAGATCGAGTTGCTGCGCGAGAAGATGGAACCATAGCTGGGTGAATGCCTGCCCAGGGCCGTCCGTCTCCTAATTAAGTGGCTTGGCTTCGGCAGCAAACGCGGCCAGATTGCGTCTTAATTCTTGTGATCGATGTGCCTAAAGGAGCTTCCATGTCCCGTCTGTGCGCCCTCGCCCTGCTGACCTTCGTCTGCGGCTCGCTGCTCGCCGGCGACGACCACTCCGCTGCCGACAAGAAGGCGCTTGCGCCGCTGCAACTTTTCGTGGGCTCGTGGAAGGGCACGGGTACGCCCAAAACCGGCGGTAAGGAAGCCTGGGGCGAAGAAGCCGACGGGCAATGGGAATTCAAGGACGGCCACGCGGCCATCGTGATTGCGATCACCGGCGGGAAGTATTACGCCGCCGCGCGCCTGGAACCGGGCGACAAGGAAGGCAGCTTCGTGTTCACTGGCACGCTGCCCGAAAACAAGGGCTCGGAAAAGTACACAGGCTCGACAGTGAAAGGCGGCGATTTGGAATTGCTCCCCGCCGCGCCCGCCGAAGGCCGCCCCGAAAAAATCATCATCGGCACCTTGGCTAAGGGCAACCGCATGGTCCTGACGTACTACAAAAAGAATGGCGATACGTTCGCGCCGCTGGCCGAAGTCGGTTGGACGCGCAAGGGCAGCGGTTTCGGCAAAGATCCCAATGCGAAGGAATGCGTTGTCACCGGTGGCTTGGGTACGATCGCGGTCTCCTACAAGGGTCAGACTTACTACGTCTGCTGCGGCGGCTGCAAATCCGAGTTCAACGAGAATCCGGAGAAGGTCCTGGCCGAATACAAGAAGCGTAAGGAAGACGAGAAGGCCCAAGCCCCGAAATAATTACAGCACAAGTCATTTAAATTAATAGAGATATGAGATTTGGCGGTCCATATTTAGCACAAGTGCCTCTTTCTCGTCACTCTGCGGTGTAATTTAAGCAGAGTGGTCTATACATCCCACTCGCTTGGCACTCAGCCAAGGCTTCCTTCCCATTCTCCGCAAGGGGTAATCGATGCGTATGCCGCTCTGCCTGACCACCTTGGCGCTCGTCTCCGGGTCCTGCTTCGCCGCCGTGGGCGATCCGCAATCCAAGACCGATCACCCTTGGTACCCTGGCGAACTCACCTCATCGACGTTCGAGCGCCTCTTCAAAACGCAGGCCGAACTCTACAAGCGCGTGGTGAAGAAGGACGTGGTCACGGACGAAGACAAGGCCATTGCCGCTTGGTACTGGCGTAACCTTAACTATTCGCACTCCGAAGACGGCGTGATGGACATCTGGGGCAAGGGCTTCGCGAACTCGGACATCAACCGCAGCTACTGGAACGGGCTATACGCGTATGGCTTTGGGTTGTGCTTCACCACGCACGCCCAGTGGTGTGCGGAGATGGAACATCTGCTCGGCCACAACACCGGCCGCGCGGTCACCGTGCCGGGACACACCAGCTTCGAATGCTTTCTCACCGGCGGCGCTTACAACCAGGGCACATGGGTGCTGCTCGACCACGATATTTCGACGATCATGTTCAAGGAAGACGGCAGCCGACTGATCTCAATCAAGGAAATCAAAGCCGAGTTCGACAAGTACACGAATGCCGATTTCAAGCCTGAACGCCAGCGCGGCTGGAAGGTCGGCGGGCTCCACGATAAGGACCCGCAAGCCTATGACGGCGTGAAAGCCGACATGTACGCGTTTGGCTACGACGGCCCGCCGCCGATGATCAACCTGCGCTCCGGCGAAACGCTGCGGCGCTACCTCAAGCCGGGCCTCGAAGACGGCAAGACCTTCGTCTTCTGGGGCCGCAATTACATGGTCAACGAGGTCCCCGGCCCGCAGCGCGAACGCTCGTGGGTCAATCAGCCGGAGAAAATGTACCTTTCGAAGAAAAATTGCGGCTACCTGCCGGGCATCGCGCGACACGGCAATGCGGTCTACACGTACAAGCCCAACTTTAAAGATGGCAGCTACAAGGAAGCGGTGCAGGAAGAAGACGATAAGCAGGTCACCTTTGGATTTTACACACCGTACGTGATCGCCGCGACGCCCAAAGACATGAAGCGGGACGGCAAAGCGGTGGACTGGGGCGTTTATGAAGCCGGCTGCACCAACGGCCTGACGATCGCCGGCAAAGCCGGCTGCGCGGTCAAGGTTTCCACCGACCAGGGTAAGACCTGGAAGGAAGCGGGCACGCTAAGCGACAAGCTGGACCTGACCGAGCAGGTGAAGGGCTTCCAACAGTACTTCCTGAAATTCGAAGCGGCGGCGGCTTCGCTTTCTGCCGCTGACATCACCATTACCACGGTCTGCCAGTGCTCGTCATCGATTGTTCCGCGCGTAAAGGAAGGCAAGAACACCGTCACGTTCGAAGCCAGTGGCAATGCGTACATTTCCGCCGGTCCTCCCATTGCGCAGGCCGAAGCGCATGTGGTTGACGGCAAGTTTGGCACACCAGCGGTGACGCTGGAACTGGCCACGCCGCACAAGGAGAAGGCGCTCAAGGTTTACGCGATGGCGCACGTGGCTTCGAGCAGCCCGCCCAAGGACACGATCCTGTATCAGATCGAATACTCTGTCGACGGCGGCAAGGAATGGAAGCCGGTCGTGAAGGACTGGAAGATCACGCGCCGTGGCGACGAAGCCGAGGACTTCTGGAGCCAGAGTATGTGCTATGGCAACATCTCGATTCCCGACGGCGCGACGGGCCCGGTACGCGTGCGTTTCTCGAACAATGGCGGGAAGCCGTACCTGCGCGCCGAGATGCACCTGGTCTATGAAGTCGCCAAGCAGGGCGCCTGCGACGTGACCTACGCGTGGAAGGAAGGCGCCGAAGTGAAGAAGGCCAGCAAGAGCTTCCCGGCCGCGCCGGGCAAAGCTGACGCAACCTGGAGTTTCGATTGCGGTGCGGGCGCGGAAGTCTTCTACGTCGAGTACAGCGCGAAGTAAGTCAATTCGTCAGGACATAGAAAAACGCGCGTCCCCTACACAAGTTCGGGCGCGCGTTTTCCTTCCAGATCAAAGCGGACACTAAACGGTGCGCCACCCTGTGGCGCGACGCGGATTTCGGTCTCCGTCGCGCTGGCAGCCACAATGGGCGGCCCCTTTTGCGCATCGCCTACGGCAAAAACCGTCGTAAAGACAAAGCGCTTCGCCTTTGGACTTGCCACACGCAATTCGTACTGGCTCTTGTCCTTTTCGGAGAGGTCCGGCAGCGGCTGGAGGCGCGAGTGGATTGATAGCTCCCCCGCCCCACTCGATTCGCCCGCGACTGCAAGGGGCCAAAGACTGAACGCGGCGCGTTCCTTGGTGAAGCCCCAGCCGCGATTCTCGAGCGGCGTCAGTTCAACCGGCGTATGCCAGAGCTGCATGAAGATGCTCGGGCCCTGCCCAATCAATTCATCCAGCACCACCAAATAATCCGGGCGCACAAAGCAGACGTGGCGGCGGAATCGCTCAAGGGTGACCTCGGGCACATAATTTTTGGTGGGGTCGCCGATAAACGCGGTGCTGCGCGCGTCGTCGCGGTACGCCAGAATTTCCGCGGTGCCGCCGAAATGCAGCACACGATTAACGTTGAACCACTTGATCCCGCCGCCGAGTTGGCCGTGGTTATTGACCAACAGCGTATTGTGGTGGTCGGTGTGCTTGATGTGCTCGTAGCCCGGATCGGAGAGCAGGAATTCGCCGCGCGCATAAAGCTGCAGCGACGCCGAGTCCGGGTGTGCGTGCGCGCCGCCCAAATCCCCGTCGCCTTCTTTCATCGCGCGATGGCCCTGATAGGGACCGCACATGCAGGAAACCAACGTCGCGTTCTCGCTCCAATCCGAACGCGAACACACCAGGTCGAGATCCTCAAAGTGCCGTGCGCGCGGCTTGTCGTCGAGCTTGCCCTCAGGCACGTGCGGATCGTAATTCAGCAGATGGTAGAAGCCCAAATTGCGCGCGCCGATCTTCAGACGCCAGAGCCGCAGCGCGAGACCCTGAATCTCCGGGTCCTGAAAGCGCGCCGCGAGCGCGAACAGAATGTGAACCGGGCCGTGGTAATCGTAAAAGGGCAACGTATCGCCCCACGGCAGTGCGTTGCGCCAAGGTTTGGGATCGGGCAGCAACTGGTGGCGAATCCATTGCGCCGCGTGACGCTCGGCGGGTTCGTACAGATCCTCGCCCAGCAAACGCTTCGCGGTTTCGTAGTACATTAGGCGGCGCTCGAGGCTATACGCGCCATAACTCGGGCCTTCGCAACTCGATCCGTCAGCAGGCAAGAGCCACGAAATCGTGCGGTACATCCGGTGCGCCCACTGAACCCATTCGCGCGCGCAGTCGATTTCATCGTGGAAGGCCAGGCCTGCAAGCCCAAAGCCCGTACAGGCCACGTGCGCGTGGTTTTGCAATAAAATGTAAGACCAATATCCAAGCGGCGCAGCCGTACGCGAAAAGAATCCGGTCCCCAGCGCACGCGTGCCTTCCAGGATTTCGCGGCGCTCCGCGGGTGTCCATTCTTCGTAAAGCAGATCGTAGGTCCAGGCGAGCGTGGCCAGCGCGTGTGAAATCGTAAGGTCGTTGCGCGAATCGCTTTTAAGGCGTAGCAGCGCGAGCGTCAGCGCTTTGGAGCGTTCCAGGTGCGTTTTCTCGCCGGTCAGCGTGAACAAAAGTGCCAGTGGCGCCTGCCAGCTCGAATAATCGCGCGAATCCAAGTCGGCACCGGCCTGGGGCAGCACCGACTCCTTTAGTCCTGCCTCGACGCGTGCACGCAATTGTGCGAGCATCTCGGCCTCAATCGGGTTCTTCAGGCGCGACTGGATGTCCGCCAAGCGCTCGGCGTTGGCCAGAATCCTGGGCCGACGCTTGGCGGCGGGCGTAAATTCAATCGGTCTGGCTGGATCGGGGGGCGCTGGTGGGCGCGAATCTTTGCGTTCAATCATGGGAGTTGACCAATTCTCCCACATAAACTTCGGCTGCGCCATTAAAAGCAGCCGCCGAATTTGATTCTTTTCTGCTCCGCTACAGGATCGCGTCGCCGAACGCCGTCTCGATCAGATCGGTGGCCAGGCGAGCGGTCTTGTTGGCCTGGTCGAGCACCGGATTCACTTCCACGACTTCCATCGAAGCCATGCGCCCGGTGTCCGCGCTTAATTCCATGATCAAATGCGCTTCGCGGACCGTCAGCCCACCGGCGACCGGCGTACCGACGCCCGGTGCGATGGTCGGATCGATGGAATCCATATCAAATGAAAGATGAAAGCCCGCGTTGTCGCGCGTCACGAGCTCAAGCGCCTGGCGCATTAAATTATAGACGCCGTGCTCGTCGATCTCGCGCATCGTGAAGACGCGCACGCCGAGCTTGCGCAGGTTGTCCTTCTCCCCCGAGTCGAGGTCACGCACACCGAAGAGCACCGTGCGGGAAGGATCGATCATGGGTTTGATTTGTTTACCCGCAAGCTCCGTCAAAAGCGGATCGCCCAAACCCAGCGCGACGGCCAACGGCATGCCGTGCACGTTTCCGCTGGGCGAAGTCTGCGCGTTGTTGCAGTCGCCGTGGGCGTCGACCCACAGCAGGCCCAGGGGCCGCTTGCGGCGCTTGCCCCAGCGCGCCAGACCGGAAAGCGTGCCCATCGCAATGGAGTGATCGCCGCCGAGCACAAGCGGAATGCGTCCCGCGTTCAGCACGCCTTCGACCGTGAGGCCCAGTTGGCGGCAGGCTTCGCGGATCGGCTTGGCGAATTTCATGCGCTGGTCGGCGCCTTGCGCGACTTTGGCGTGTGGGACCGACACGTTGCCCAGGTCATGAACGTGGTAGCCCAGCCCGCGCAGCTTTTCCGAGACCCCCGCAATGCGGATCGCGGACGGGCCCATATCGACGCCGCGCAGGCTCGAGCCCAAGTCCATGGGAATGCCAATCAGCGAGACGTGACTTCGGCGCAGCGGTCGCACGGGCATTGCGTCGGTCTCCAATTTGCGGGGCGGCGGATGAGATATTACGCGTTCCTTCCATACCAAAGCGCCCCCTTCCTTGACAAGTCCAATCCCCGCAACTACTTTCTAACTTTAAGCCCCCGCCTTGGTCGGCGAATTACCACGAGGAGTATGCATGCCGACCCTTGAAGACCTGCGTCTGGGACAATTGGCTGTAGCGCATGGTCTTGCACAACCCACCGAAATCGAAGAGTGCCTCGCCGAACAGCATCGCGGCGAACAGGCGGGACGCTACCTCCAACTGGGCGAAATTTTGATCGACCGCGGCTTCGTTACGCGCCGCCAGCTCGAACGTCTTACTGCGCTCCAACAGGAAACTGTTCAAAAAGTAACCAAAATCGGCGCGTATGAATTGATCCGTAAGATCGGCGAAGGTGGGATGGGCGCGGTGTATCAGGCCCGCGACACGCGCAACGGGAATATCGTGGCGCTGAAAGTCCTGCCGCGCTCGCGCGCGAAGGACGAGACGTTTCTCGAGCGCTTCAAGTCGGAAGCGCATGCAGCCTTTGAACTCGACCACGTGAACATTGTCCGCGGGCTCGATTTCTCCAACGCCGATGGCTACTACTTTCTGGTGATGGAATTTGTCGAAGGCCACGACATTTACTCGCTCTTGCAGCAGAACGGGCGTTTCAGCGAGCCGGAAGCGGTCCACATCATGCGCCAGATCGCCAGCGCGCTCGACCACATCCACGGCGAGCAGCTCGTGCACCGCGACATCAAGCCCGAGAATATTCTCGTTACGAAGGACAACGTCGCGAAATTGACCGACATGGGCCTGGCGGTGGACAAGGAAAACCAGGGCCGGCGCCGCATCACCAAAGCCGGCATCGCCATGGGCACGCCGTTTTATCTTTCGCCCGAGCAGATTCAGGGCAAGAGCGAGATCGACATTCGGTCGGACATTTATTCCTTTGGCGCGACCGTGTATGAAATGGTCACAGGCAAGCCGCCCTTCGATGGCGAGACCGCGGCGGTCGTGATGATGAAACACCTGAACGAGCAGGTTCCGAGCCCCTACGACATCGACAAGAGCGTCTCCTCGGGCTTCTGTCACGTGCTTGAAAAAATGATGGCCAAGGATCCCGCGGACCGCTACCAATCGCCCGCCGACATGCTGAAGGACCTGGACCTGATTTCGGCAGGCAAGCCGCCGGTGAGCACGCGCCCCGCACCGGGCCGCTCGAGCGTCTCGCGGCCAAACCGTAAACAGGAAGCGCGCACGAGTTCGAAGTACGTTTCACCGCACCACCGCGAAGGCTGGCGCGAGGTGAATGAGAATCTGCGCAACCTCGACCAGATGCTCGAACCGCAAGCTTCAGAACCCGGTCACGGTTCGCGCCTGATGGCGGGCTCACAGCGTTCCACGGCTTCGCACGTGCGGCGCGCGGTGACATCGCATCAGGCTTCCACGATCAATCTCAAATGGGCGGTGCTCGCGGGCGTCGCGGTCATGGCGCTCACGACCATCGTCGTCATGGTCATCAAGATTTTCGGGGGCTCGTAGCGGCCACCCATGAGCGGCGAATCGATCCAGAAACTATCCGACCCTGAGTTGATGAAGGAACTCGCCGGGGGCAACCATGCCGCGTTCGAAGAAATCCTGCGGCGCTACGAAACGCCGGTGATCACGTTCTGCCATGCTTTCACACGCAGCCGCGAAGCTGCCGAAGACCTGGCCCAGGAAACTTTCCTGCGCGTCTTCCGCAACGCGGGCCGCTACCTGCCCGTGGCCAAGTTCACCACCTGGCTCTACAAGATCGCCACGAACCTCTGCATCAATGAATTAAAGAAGGGCAAGCTGCGCCCGAACGTCTCCCTGGACGAGCCCGCGGGGCCCGATCCGGAGGGTTCGAAGATCATCGACCGCCTGGCCTTCGACGGCAACGCGCCCCTGAATGAGGCGGAGCGCCACGAAGTCCAGGGCCTGATCGGCAAGGCCATCGACCTGCTGCCCGACGACCAGCGCACCACGCTCGTGCTCGTCGAGTACCACCACATGGCCTATCAGGAAATCGCCGAGATCCTGATGGTCAGCGTCAGCGCGATCAAGATGCGCGTAAAGCGCGCCCGCGAGACCCTGCGCGAGACCCTTAAGATGCTCCAGCAGCAGGATAAAAAGTGACCGTAGGCGCTTTCGGGAAGTTTAAATACAAGCTTTAGGCGAAGGGAAGGAAGACGTGACCGAGCCAGCGGCCCTCAAACCCAAAGAGCTTTCTTGCGACGCCTGCCGCGAGTTGCTCTCGGATTACGTGGACCGGGAGCTCACGCCCGAGGAATTCTCCTCCGTCGAACATCACCTCTCGACCTGCCAGAAATGCGCGACCGAATCCACGCGCCTGCAGGGCCTCAAGAACCTGCTCAAGAACTGGGATGGGGTGAAGGGTTCGTCCAAGTTCCGCGATTCGATCATGCAGAAGTACATCACCGAATCGCAGATGATGCAATCCAAGCCCTTCGTCGATGCCGCCGAGCGCGCCGCAGCGGAATCGCAGCGCGCCACGGATAACCAGCCCAAGCCTGAGAACCGAGTCGCCCTGAAGGCGGCGCTGGCAATTATCATCCTGGGCTTTTCGGTGATCGCGATTCTTTTCGCAATCAGCCGCATCTGGAAGTAAGCCCAGCGCGCGCAGCGCTCCCGTAATTTTGCAAAATTTCGGCCTTTAAATGAAACCGGCCCGCGTCTGCGGGCCGGTTCTTTTCGCGCGTTGCAGCTTGGCGTTTATTTGTGCACGGGCAGATAGCGGTAGTAGACCTCGAGGCACAGCGCGCCGAGCGCGGTGGACTGTACGCGGCCGCCATAGATGAAGCCCGTCGCTTCGGTGAAGTACGGATTCCACGAACCTTCGAAATCGCCGTCGCGGCGCTGGGTTTCGACCAGCGCAGGCTTCATCGCTTCGTTCCAGGACTTCCAGTGGTCGCCGCCCTTTTGGAACATCAGCAGCGTTGCGTAGTACCAGTAGTACAGGTTGAAGGTGGCTTCGTTCTTCGAAGGCAGCTCCTTCTTCATCAGGTTGCACGGCCCGGCGACGCCCGGATCGGTCATCTTGTCACCGCCGACAAAGACGCGGGTGAGCGCCGCAGCGGCCATGACCGCCGTGCTGCCCTGCCCCGGCGTGGCGCACGGAATCCCGCCGCGATAACACATCTTCCCGCCTTCCCAGTATTCCGCGGCGCCGTCGCCCTTGGGCGCGTCGTCGAGCTTCTGGCCGGCGCGAATCCAGTTCATCGCGCCGTCGAAGGCGTTCATGTCGAGATGCAGGCCGGCGATCTTGGCCGACTTGAGCGCCATGATATTCCAGCCGGTCACCGAGGTGTCGTTGGTCATCCCGCCGGGCTGGTAATCCCACGCCTGGTAGTCGCTATGCCCGGTCTTGATCTGGCCGGCGACCACGCCATCGATGGCCTTCTGCGCGGCGACCTTTGTTTCAGCATTTCGGCTCATGCCCGCGGCTTCGGCCAGGGCCAGCGCCGCGACGCCCTGCGTGTAATTGCTGCCGTAATTGCTGCACCAGCGCCCCGCACCGGCGGTCTTTTCGCGGTCGTTCAGTTCCTTGATCAGCCACTGCACGCCGCGTTTAACGGTATCTCTATACTTGCCGACTTTTTCGGTGTGCCCGGCGCCCAGGAACGCGAGCAGCGCGAAGCCCGTGACCGCGGCGTCGCCGTTGATGCCCGCCGTGCGCGGATCCGCCTTGGCTTCGTACTTGTTGCAATCCCAGTGCCCATCTGGTTCCTGGTGCTTGGCGAGCCATTCGAGCGCTTTATCGACCGCCGATTCGGTCAGCTTGCTGCCGCCGTGCCGGGCCACCAACAACTTGCGCCCGCCGCCGCCGCGCTGGCCGAAGGAACCGCTGCCCGAGCCCTTGCCCGTGCCGACGCCGGTGCCTTCACCGCCGCCAAAGCCGCCGCCGGTGCCCGGCGTGCCGCCGCCGCCAACCCCAATCACCGAATCCATCACCGGGCCGTCCGTGCCGCCGCCGCCCGGTTCGTCTTCGCTCTGGCTCTGGAACGTCGTGGAATCCGGATTGCCGCGCGCCGTGTGATCGTCCATCTCGTTCGGCGTTTCGAAGTGGTCGCTCAATTCGGCCTGCTTGAGAATCTCTTCAGGAACGGTGATGTTGGACTGGTCGTTTGAAGTCGGGTCGGTTGGCTTCACTTCCACGTCGGACTTGAGCAGGTCGAGGTCCTTCTCTTTTTCCTTCTCTTCCAGCTTCTGCTCGGCCGGCTTTTCCAGTTTCGTCACGGTGATGATGTCGGCCAGGCGGTCATCCTGTAGCGTTTGGTAGACGAGCGCGGCGAATGCCAAAACTAGCGCGTGGAGCGCGACGGAGACCACCCACCACGGGGCGCCGCCCATGCGCATGGCCAGCGGCACGCCGGCTTCAACCAGTTCGCCTTCTTCTTCGCCTTCCGCGCCAACGCCGACGGGCTCGCCCGCATCATCCATCTGTGCTTCAGGCGGCAGGTCGGTGGAGGCCGGCGTGTTGCGCAGCACAGTTTCGGCACGCTGGTCGAAGTCCGCGGGAATCGCGCGCGCGCCCAGCGTGCGGTCCATGTAGCCGTGGAAGCGGCGATAGGTCGCGAATTCCTGCTGACAGGTCGCGCAGCCGGCCAAGTGCTTCTCCATGGCCTGGCGCGCGGGACCCTGCAATTCGCCTTCGGCATAGGGCCGGAAATCTTCCCAGACTTGTTCGCAGGCATTGGCCGGGGCGGCGGCGGGGGCGCCCATGCGGGCGGATTTCGGTTTCATCGGACTGCTCCTTAATGCTGGTCTTTCGACCAGGCGGGCCGCAACTTCTCCAGGAGCATCCGATCCGCGCGCGCAATGCGGCTCTTGACCGTCCCTTGCGGGACGCCCAACCGCACCGCGATCTGCTCGGTGGTCAATCGTTCCCAGTACCGCAGCACGACCACTTCGCGGTAATGTTCGGGGAGGGTATCGACGACGCCCGCGACATGATCGGCGGCGCCGCTGCTCTCCGAGGGCGGATTGACGGCGGGATGCGCACCCGTATCCACGGGTACGGCGAACACCTTGCTGCGGCGGCGTGTGCGCAGAATATTCAGCGCCACGCGTTTGTTGACCTGGCGCAGCCAGATACCCAGCTTCTGCGGATCCTTCAGCGTGGGCAGCAGGCGGAACGCTTTGGCCAGCGCACTTTGCGCCGCGTCCTCCGCGTCGGCTTGATTCCCCAGGATTCCAAACGCCTGGTTCAGCAAGTCGGCCCGGAAGCGTTCGACGAGTTGCCAGAAATGATCCGCAGGAACCCCTCCGGGTTCATGGCGCAGCGCAACCAGCGCTTCGATCATCATGGCGGTCGTCGGCATGACTGGTGTTCGTCTCCTCGATAGCCCTGACACCGGCAAGTTTCAAAAGGTTCCCAAAATCCGCTGTAACGTTACATTTGATTTTGTTACTCGTTTCTCGCCCATAGTTAATAACGATGTTATCATATACGCCACATTGTGCAATCCTTTGCCGCCCATTGAATTCGTTCCTTGTAAGCACGTCTCTTGGTGTAGGTTAGCCATTGGTTTACAAACAATTCCTGGGGAGAGGATTTCATGAACCACACTGCGTTGTTGGCTGCATTTTTCTTAAGCGCGAGCACCTTTGCCGCTGAAGGCACGGTGCTCGATCCGATGGAGCAGGCAGGCGCCGTGCAAAAGGGACAAGGGCCCGCAAACGCGAAAGCCGAAGTCGTTGAAGGCAAAGTCGGCAAAGCGGTGAAATACAGTTTCGACAAAGATGCAAAAGGGGTTTACGTCGCGACCGCTGCCAAGGGTACGCCCGAGTGGGACACGGCCGCCGGACTTTCCTTCTGGGTCAAGGGCGACGGCTCTGAGCACTGCGGCGGGATTGAATTTATCTGGAACGACGACTACGCGATTCGCTACGCGGCGTGCTTCTCCATTAAGGGCACCGATTGGCAAAAGGTCATGATTCCGTGGCGCGATTTCGAATGCACCATCCCAAAGGAAGACGCCAAGCCTTTCCCGTTGGACGCCAAAAATGGCAACGCGCCTTCCAAGCTGGGCCAGTTGCGCTTCGGCAGGTGGTGGTTCTGGAAGGATTGGGAAGCACATTCCTACACAATCGATCAGCTCTCTCTCGAGAAGGAAATCCCCCTCGACAACACCGACTACAAGCCCAAGGGCGACCCACTGGCACGCGTTGCGGCCAAGCTGAAGTCCGGCAAACCGGTCACGGTGGTGCTGATGGGCGACTCCCTGACGGACTACGACCACTGGGCGAATAAGGAAGTGAACTGGCCCACGCTTTTCAAGGCCAAGCTCAAGGAGAAGTTCAAGTCCGACGCGACGATCGTGAATTCGGCCATCGGCGGCACCGAGCTGCGCACGAATATCGTCCTGATCCCGAAGTGGATTCAGGTCGCGCCGGAACCGGACCTGGTCACGATCTTCATCGGCGGCAATGACTTCGGAAACGGCATGCATAAGAAGGTGATGACCGAGTCGATGAAGGACTGCATCGAACGCGTGCGCCGTGCCACCAAGGGCAAGGCCGACATTCTGGTCATGACCACGGCGCCGGCTACGGCTTCGTGGGACACGATCGGCGAACTGGCCGACGGCTGCCGCGATGCCGCCAAGGAAGAAAACGCCGGCTTGGTCGATGTCTTCGCCGCGTTCCACGAAGACGGCAAGACCGACAAGGCACACCTGTATGCGACCGATAGCATACACTTGGGCAAGGGCGGGCACGAACTCGTCGCCAAGCTCGTAGCCGACGCGCTCGAGAAGTCAGCGAAGTAACGCGACGCCCCCACCCCATCCACGCATTGCCAGCCGGAGCCGCTTGTCGGCTCCGGCTTTTTTACAGCCTCCGCCAAACTGTTTATTTCTGGGCGGTGACGCGCTTGAGGCCATCGACCGCCAGCGGGTAGCCGCGGTCTGCGGCGAGCTTGTAGTACTTCGCGGCTTCGTCGAGGTCCTTGGGGAAGCCCTTGCCGTTCTCGTACATGAAGCCCAGCGCATACTGGCCGCGCACATTGCCCTGGTCGGCGGCCTTGCGGAAGAGCGCGGCGGCGGCGCCGAGGTCGATCGTTACGCCTTCCCCGCGCTCCAGAATCTCGCCGAGCACCCACTGCGCTTCGGGCAGGTTGGCGTCGGCCGCGGCGCGGAACCAGACAATTGCTTCGGCTTGGTTCTTCTCAAGACCCATGCCCAACTGATAGCAGCGGCCGAGTTGCAGCATCGCCTGCGGGAACTTGAGGTCGGCGCCGATGCGTGCCAGATCCGCCGCGCGCACCTGGTCGGCGGCGCGCGCTTCGGCGCTGCGGGCCTGGTTTTCAGGCGAACGCGTGGTGAGCAGCTTTTTGACCTGCTCGGTCAGCTTGAGCAGTGTCGCATTCAATTCTTCATTCGGTTCGGGGCGGTTCGGCAGGATTTTCCCCGCCTCCTGGAACGAACCGATGGCCGCGCGATAGTCCCCGTCGTCCCGTTCCTTGCGCCCGCTTTGCAGGAGCACATCGAAGCGGCTCTGGTCGCTCAACGCCAGCCGCGCCTGCTCGAGCAGGCGCTCGCCTTCCGAACGGTTCGGCGGCGTGAGCGCCCCCAGCGCGCGCAGCGAATCGTCGAGCAGCTTTAGCACCGTCTTCCAATCCTTCTGCTTGGCCGCGTTGACCGCCTGCGTATATGCCTTGGCGTAGGCGTCGAGCGCTTCGGTCTGCTGCTGCTTGAGTTGCTCCGCGCGGATCTTGCGCAGCTCTTCCTCGCGCTGCTTACGTTCCGCGACCGCGACCTGATCGCGCTTCTGGACCAGCTTGTCACGGCGCTCCGCAAGCGTCGGTTTTAGCTCTGTGAGGAGACCCGGCCAGCCGCGCACGGGATCGGCCAGGCCCAGCTTCTCGACTTCATCCAGCATCTCGAGGGCCGCATTCGGGTTCGCTTCCTTTTCCGAACGCACGACCAAGTCGTCGAATTTCTTCCGGCGCGCCAGCAGATCGTCGCGATGCGCACGCTCGGCCTTCAAATGCTCGGAAAAGTTCTTCAAGTCCGCCGCATCGGGAAGCGTCTTGAACTTTTCATATAACTGATCCGCTTCGGTCTGCAGCGCGTCCCAATTGGCGGGGTTCTTGTACTTCGCGTTAACCTGGTCGAGCGCCTTTAGCAGTTCCTGGCGCGCCTGGAGGACCGCCAATAGTTCGTTGGCGTCGGCCAGCTCGGAATCCGGGCGGCTGGCGAAGCGCACCAGCGCGGCCTTGAGCGCATCGATGGCACGCTGGAGGTCCTCGCCTTCCGCTCTGCGATCCTTGCGCACCGCGGCAATGGCCTTCTGGAATTCCTTGCGCGCCTGCTCCTCCTGGTAGAAGCGGTAGCCGAAGTACCCGCCCGCGCCAAGCGCCCCCATTATCAGCAGCACCAGGAAATACGTCAGCAGCGAGCCCTGCCTCTTGACCGGCGGCGGCTGCGCGTAGCTCTGCTGGCTGGACTGATACACAGGTTGCGGCGCCATCTGATGCGACTGCAGGCCGGGCGGCGGATAACCCTGCGAACTCGTTTGCATGGAAGGCGGCGGCAGCGGCGGCGGCTGGGGTGGAATATAGATTTGGCCCTGCCGGCTCTGCGCACCGGCTCCGGTAAAGGGCGGCGGGCCCTGCTGAGAACCCAGCCCGCGCGACTGCTCGCCCACCGGCGGCGCCTGGTTGGAACTTGCGGGCGGCAGCGGCGGTGGTCCACCTCGCGACTGCAGCAAAGTCGCTTCAAAGGATCCGAGGGGCGCACTCTTCCCTGCTGGCGGCGACGGAACGGCCGCCCGTGTCGGCTGCGAAACCAGCGTCGCCTCGAAGCCCGGATGCGCCGCGCCTGCCATGGCCGAGACTTTCAACGGCATGCCGTCCTGCTCGCCGGGCGGCACCGACGGCGCGCCTTCCTGCATGCGCTTAGTGGGCGGCGGCTCGACCAGCGCCTTCAATCGTTCGCGCAATGCCTTGGCCAGCGCCGCGCCATCGGGATAGCGCCCCTCCGGGTCCTTGAGCATGCAGCGTTCGGCGATGGAAGACGTCGCCGGCCAGATGTCGCCGCGAATCTCGCGGATCGGCGTGGCTTCCGTGTATACGACCGCGTGCAGGACCTTCACCGCATTGGGTCCGTAGAACGGCGGCCGCCCGGTCAGCAGCGCGTACATCGCCGCGCCCAGCCCATATACGTCGCTGGTCTGGCGCACGCCGCGCGGATCGGAGATCTGCTCCGGCGACATGTATTCGGGCGTGCCCAGCACACTCTGGCTCTGAGTAAAGGCGCTGGTCTGCTCTTCGGCGCGGGCCAGGCCCAGGTCGGCGAGCTTGGACGCCGAGTAATCAAATTCGCCGCCGGTCTCGCGCCGGTTCCGCGGAATCAGGATGTTCTCGGGCTTGATGTCGCGGTGCACGATGCCTTCTTCGTGCGCGGCGGCCAGGCCCTCGGCCGCGGCCAGTGCGGTCCGCACCGCGTCAATTTCGGCAAGGCCCTGCTGGCCCTTCTTCGAGAGATTCGCGAGCAACTGACCCGCGGAAGTCCCCGAAACGTACTCCATCACCAAGTAGTAGAGCCCGTTTTCCTGGTTGGCGTCGAGCACTTCAACCAGGTGCGGATTGCGGATGCGGGCCGCGAGCCGCGCTTCCTGAATGAAGCGGTCGGTGGCGCGCGGATCGTTCGATCCCGCGCCGAGATCCAGGACCTTCACCGCAACTTCGAGCCCCAGGCGCGGATGGATCGCGTAGTACACCGCGCCCATGCCGCCGCGCCCGATGCGCGAACGCAACGGGATGCCACCCAGCGCCGGCAGGGAGCCTTCGGCGGTGGTGACGCGGACTGCCGGCTTTAGCAGCACATCGCGCGAAAGATCTTCCAGCGGCGGCGGCACGCCGCCGGCGCGCGATTTGCCGGTCGTGGGAAGCTCAGCCACAACTCAATTCATAGCGCCGCCCGCGTGCTCCGGCCACTGGTTTTGAGCGCGCGCTTGCCGCAATTTTCGCGGCATCGTTAGGCCGATAGCGCCCGCAAGCGCTTGGACTCGCCCGAGCCCACCGCGCGCACCGCCTGCGTCTTGAAGTCCTGCATTAGTTGGCCGTGGTTGAGCGAAGCCAGCGAATCCACCACCAGATCCGGACGGTAGGCGAACTGGTTGATGTCTTCCTGTTTCGTCCCGCCGCTCAGCACGAGCACCGTGCGATAACCAAGCTGCACGCCGCCGAGGATGTCGGTTTCCATCGTGTCGCCGATCATCACCGTGTCTTCGGAACGCAGGCCGAGTTCTTTGCGCGCCGCGCGCATCATCCACGGGCTGGGCTTGCCGAGACTGAAGGCCTTGACGCCTGCGGCCGCTTCAAGCATCGCCACAATTGCACCGCAGCCGGGGCGGATGCCGGCCTGACTCGGACAGTTGGGGTCCATGTTCGTTGCGATCAATTTCGCGCCGCCGCGAATCAACTGCACCGCGGTCTCAATCTGCTCGAAGGTAAACGTGCGGCCTTCGCCGACGACCACGTAATCCGGGTTCTTCTCGACAACCGCGTAACCGTTTTTATGCAGCGCGGTAAGCAGGCCGCCTTCGCCGATCACGTACGCCGTCCCGTTGGGTTTCTGCCGGGCGAGGAAGCGCGCGGTCGACATTGCGCAGGTGAAGATGTGTTCTTCGCCGACATCGATGCCCATACGCTTCACTTTGGCCGCCACGTCACGCCGCGTGCGCTGGCTGTTGTTGGTAAGAAAGAGGAACGGCACACCCGCGTGTTTCAGTTCGCGAATGAAGCGATCCGCACCGGCGATCAATTCGCCGCCCCGGTAAATCACGCCGTCCATGTCGATCAAGTAGCCCAGCATTGCGACACCTCCCTGTTGCCCCGCCCAGCTTGGCCCTGCGAGCCGCGCGCTGCCCGCTTCCGACCACTGTGCTCGGAAACGAACGGACAGACGAACGCCACGGCAATCGTGATAAAGCAACTTCGGGGCCATGCGAATTAGGGCCTTCGGCGCGGCGCATTGAGCAGCTTTTCGGACGAATCCACCACCCTGACTCGTGCCGGACAGTCAATCTGCTCAATTCAGCTGCGCAAAAGTTGGCGCTAACGGGACACACACAGATATGCGGCAACGCTTCGGTGTTCGTTCTTAAGCAGCCGCTTTTCAGTTAACTGTATGGGTCTACATCCAATCTACCTCAATTTAGGATGGCTATGGAGGCGCTCCTGTTTGGAACAAGTGTGCCCAAACACGCGAAAAAATGTGCACGTGTGTCAGGTGCTCTGCAATCCACCCCAACCCCGTATCAAGGCCGAGGAAAGCGGCAGGAAGTTGGTGGTACACACATCCGTGTAAGTCGTTATGCACAATTTTCAAAAGACAAAGGACGGCATGCGCCGAATTTTTCGTGCAAGTCAGGCGCTTCGCGCGGGATGCAAAGCGGACACGATTTTTCAAAAAGGTGCACATCGGCCTTGTTTGCGGAAGACTTGTGTGAACGGCGCAGACGTCCACCGCCGAGCCCGCGGAGCGCGCAGAGAACGGATTGAAGCGGAACAAGAGCATGCGAATTGGCCACGAAAAAATGTGCACGGTGCGGGGATGATAAATGTCCAAACTCCGCGTATCGCACGCAACGGGTGCGATTTTCATTCGAGGTGTAAAATTACGCACCGATGTGCACTCCTTTCCTTTCTCTCCCTGCCTGCATGAACGACAACGCAAACATCAGGACAACTACAACGGATTGCGCGGCTACGTCGCCGCGCTTGCCAGACTGCCACGGCATGAGGCTCGCCGACCCCAGCGCCCTTTGTCCCCCGGCTGAAGCCGGGGGTTACACTCGGCGCTTTCGCGCCTCGAACGAAGCCCCGTGAACGGGGCTGACGGCAATGGCAATTCACGCCAAAACTCTCGAAAAAATGTGCACGTTGGTGCAATTCAATTCCCCAACACCTACGTTCCTTCTATGGCCACGTTCGCCAGACCACGGCGCACGGAGGAGTTGGAAAAAACTCCTCCGTGGCACGCGTACGACCGCAAGCTTATGCCATGCGTTCTGTCAACGGCTTCGCACTGGCTGCAAGCGACCGCAGCCAGTGGCACCACGGCCACGGCCCGCAAGCTTTTGCCACGAGACAGAAATTCCCTGCGTGCGCGCGAGTGGGAGTCGCGGCATTTAAGAGCGATTCTGTCGACTAATTAAGGCGTGAGCGTGGGTTCACGTGGCATTTCCACCATCACACGGTGGAAAACCATTGATCGACGATCACACCGTCGAAGCGTGAAAACACAAGCGCACGGGCGAGACAATTCTCGCAGGGCGTTTATGGGTTGTCTGGGGTTATGCCTCGGATTGTAAAGGGCACCGGTTTCGCGGTCGCTCTAGGGAGTCGGTGCCCCCGACAAATGGAAATCTACCTCAAAGTGTGAACCTGAGCAAGACTTTTCCGCGCAAAAATCGGAGTCAATTGATTGAGACCGGCCTCCGTTCAAGAGGCCTCCGGCGGCTTATCGCCCCGCCTTATTCGCCGACAGCGCATTTCAACCATTAGTCCGGGAAGCCCTAGAAGTGAAAGGGCGAACAACCCCAACAAGACCAGCAGCCAATTGGAATTCACCTTTGGAGCCGCGCCTCTTTGAGGCTGAAGAAATGCAAGGACCCAGATAATCGCCATGCAAAAGGACAGAAATCCGACCATCAACCCCCAGCCTATAAACATCATTTTTAAACGCGGCCATGTACCTTCAATGGCCAACACCTTAATGGCAGACAACGCCCAAATCGATGCGCCATAAATAAAGAGACATGGGATGGCGGCCACCAGTTCAATGACGAAGGAATGGCCACCCTCTTCCACGCTTTTCGCGACCGAGAAAAAGATCGGTGAAGCGGAAATCACAAGCGTCAGCATCAATTCGTGCATCCGAATCTGATAGCGGGTCAGCAAGAGTCTGGTCAGATAAAGGAAGATCGCTAGTTCGCCAACGGCCAGTGCGATCAGAATGGGCAAATCTTTTGAATTCATGACCATTCTAAACCTTCGAATCAATACATCTGCGGTTCAGACAGCCGCATTCAATCTTAATCTGCGTTCGGCGGCCGCATTCGTGCCTGCTTCAAACAGCGGCGTTCGATCAGCAGGCCGGGCAGGCCCAACAACACCATCCCCAGCAGGATCAGGAAGCCCGCGACTTCTTCTTTGAATTCAATTTGCCGATGTTGCCAAAGTGAAGAGCACAGAAAAATCCCCAGAATGAGCGCGCCAAGCGCGGCGAACATCCCGGTTACCAGCCCCCACCCTGCGGCGAGATACAAGCAGCGCTGCAGCGAGCGT
>Ga0265314_10000989_pt1 | contig 33397 bp, 22 predicted proteins | sample 4126metaG_FD_203106 | JGI IMG/M metagenome (GOLD analysis project Ga0265314, IMG submission 203106) | Rhizosphere microbial communities from Carex aquatilis grown in University of Washington, Seatle, WA, United States - 4-1-26 metaG | ecosystem: Host-associated > Plants > Roots > Rhizosphere >...
ACGATCGTGAGGTTTTCCCCAGTTTCCAGCGCCCGCTACCCGATTCGACCGGAGTGACTTTGCTCGTCGGTCGGGGACGATGGGAGGCCCGAACTCACATAACTGAGATCTTAACATAACGACCCTCGCCTCCAAGTACGCTTGCTCGCAGGCGTTTACAGCAATCAGCCCAGAATCCCAAATCACCGTCTACAACCTAAAGGTGCAACGGTATCCCTGGCCATCTCGCCTGTCAAAAGAATGGTGATGGCCACAAGATTGTCGAGCAGGCGCTCCGCCAGGCGCTCGGCGAGGCATCCTGCGTGGCAATTGTAAGCAATACGCTTATGTCTAGACCCCTAATCGTTGCTCGGGTTATTGACCAGGTTACGGCCCGGGACTCCCCAGTGCGGAGCGTTGTCATGGCTGCCGAGATCTCTGAGGAGACGCACGAATGTCTTGTCTTGAAGGACTGGGAAGTGGTGCGCCGACTGAACCAGTTGGCGGGGAATCCGGGAGCACTACGGCGATCGTGCGAACCCCCGTCGAATCGGACGCAAGTTCAAGGGGCGCTGGACGGTGCGCTATTGGCAATTCCACGCAAGATTCCGACGTTGAAGACTGGATTTCGTGTGCCGGCCGTCGAGGCTTTGGCAATAATCTGGCCTGGCGCTGAGCGTCAAAGTCAATCAACAGCCCCTGATTCTGCCGATGGTGACCCTCTCAGCGAATCGATGGAGTAATGGGTCTCTGCACAAACGTTCCGTGCCCTGCATAGGTCGCAAGCAAACAGCCGTGCTTCTCATTCGGGATAGTCCAGGAACGTGATTTTGGGTGCATCTACGCACCTTACGGCAGACCAGAGAAGCGGCAGCCGACCTTTTCAACGAAGGGCGGGTTCGGTTCTTGATCTCGACCGAGGCGGGCGGTGAGGGCATCGATCTTCAGGAGCGCTGCTATTCATTGGTCCACGTTGATCTGCCTTGGAACCCAATGCGATTGCACCAGCGCGTCGGCCGTCTGAATCGATACGGGCAGAAAGAGCGCGTTGAGGTGGTCACGCTCCGCAATCCTGACACGGTGGAGTCCAGGATTTGGGACAAACTGCACTCCAAAATCAACAACATTGAGCTGGCGTTCGGGCACGTGATGGACGAGCCAGAGGACTTGCTCCAGATGGTCCTCGGAATGACCTCGCCCTCGCTATTTCGCGAACTGTTTGTTGGTGCAGCGCAGGTGCCAGCGGAGTCATTGGAACGTGGTTCGATCAAAAGACTGCGACCTTTGGAGGGCGTGACGTCATTGCGACCGTGAAGGAAATCGTCGGCAACTGTGACCGATTCGACTACCAGACGGCAGGTAAGGACGTGCCACCAGTGGATCTCCCTGACCTCCGCCCATTTCTGGAGGCGATGTTGATTCAAAACCGGCGACGCCCCAGGCGAGGGGAGGACGGATCGTTGTCGTTCAAAACGCCCGAAGCATGGCTAAGTGAAATTGGGGTCCGGACTTCGTACGAAGGATTGGTGTTCGACCGGAACGTCCGGGGAAAGGAAGCCGTTGCGCGCGTCCTAGGCGTTGGGCACAAGGTCATGGACCAAGCGCTGCATCAAGCGTCGGACGAGACATCGTCCGTCACCAGCGTGAGTAGCGCCGTTTTGCACCGACCGCTTATCGTTGCGCGTGTTTCGGACCAGGTCACCGGCAGAGCCTCTCCGATCCGGAGCATCGTGCTTGCGGCGGAAAAGTCCCAGGACACGGGGGAGTGGATGATCCTACGTGATTGGGAAACGGTCCGTCGGCTAAACCACATCCTGGTGGGCCTGGGTCCGCTCCGGACGGCCTGCGCCCCACAAGAAGCCCCGTCTCTAGTGAAGGGTGCGTTGGACGCAGCGATGAGAGCCATAGAGAACCATATTCCACGGCTTGATGTCGCCTTCCGAGTGCCGCTCCTTCAAGCGCTTGCGGTGAATTTGGCCAGGTACCGAGAGCGCACCGGTGAGAGACCGCGCGTCGAACTCGGCCACAGACACAACCGATGACCTGCTGGAATGATCGGGCGGGAACTAGGAAGTCGGTGCAGTGTGCACTGGAATGATTCGTTTTGCCAAAGGGGTGCCATCGAGTACATAACTCTGGAAACAACTCGTCCCATGGATGTCGTGGCCTTAATCGTCGTCCTTTGTGTGCTTGCCGCCCAGTTCTGGCTGGGTCGCGAGCGACATCCCGACGACCGCATGGACAAGCGCTGAGAGGAGAGGGTCCGCCGATATAAGTAACAGGCCCGACGCCCAAACCACGTCACTGAGGACGCAAGAGAGGCTAGGCGCCCGAAACCAGACAGTCCACAAGTTGCCTGAAAACCGTCTTGAAGATGTTCGTCTGAACGCCCTGCCCCAGCATCTCCACCCCCGTGGCATAGTGGTCGGTCGTGAGCGCAACTCCGTGGATTCGTTCGATTTCGGAAAGGCGAAGCAGGCGCAGACCATAAGGTGTGTGGATGAACGGACCGGAGTTGATCTTGTGGTAGCTCCGCGGAATCACCGGAATACTCGTTTCGCTCCCGTCGAGCGTTGTGAAACCAAAACCGTGGCCGAGGGCGCGGTGGCGTTTGTTGTGGGCGCGGAGGCGGAGATCCGGGAGGCCCGGATCGATTCGGTCTTGGTGGTTGATCCGGTGGGAGCGTTGCCCCAGTTGTGGCGAAAACTGCTAGCGAGGTTGGGTGCGAAATACGAGCCGGTCGAGGATCAGCTCCGGGGTGCAACCGCAGAGAGCAACACCGATCTGGCTGATTTGCGACGGGCGCTTTTGCAGCCTGCTGTTCCGGTTAGGAAATTGGAGCTTCGAGGTGACGGTTCCGTTTTGGTGATGACGGCATTTTCTGAGTTTACCCTGGCTGAAGCTGCAGCCCAGACTATCAGGGCGCTGGATGTTCCGGAGGAATCGGCTACGTTGGTGGCTTCCAATTCGGCCGGGCTGGTGGACGGAGCGCTCCGGCGACAAGACGCTGCGTGTGTCGGGATCCATCCCCCGTCCGTAGCGAGGCCGGTGCCGCAGGTGCTTGCGCTGGCCCTGCGTCTCTTGTGGGCGCCGTTGGACCCCCGGGAGTTGCTCGAATTCCTCGCCCACCCCGTTTGCCCGATGGCAAGCCATTTGCGGCGCCGATTGGCCGAAGCCGTTGCCGAGAGTCCGGGGATTCCCCTTGATGTTCGGGTTATCCCACATCTTGGAGGGCTAATCAAACACCGTTGCCAGCAATCAATGGAGGGCGGCTATTTGGATGGCACGCCTGACTTGTTGGCGAATGAATTCGCCCATCTCCGCAGGGTGGACAGAGTGAAGGTGAAGGACTCGATGTAAACGCCGAGAAGTTCAGTTTCCCCTTGGATCGATTCCCACAAAATGCTGCCCACTCGGCTTGGTCGCGAAACGTGAAAGCAAATGGGCGCAATCCATCGAGAAACGGCCCAGAACACTCAAAAACTGGCACGCCGACTTCCCATAATACTGCCCACTGGCGTGCTCGAACTTTTCTTCCCACTATCTAAGTGACTTTGGTGGAGGTAATTGTGAAAACTGGAGCGGGTGAAGGGAATCGAACCCTCGTTTCTTTCCTTTTTGTCGAGAGCACACCGATGATCAGAGACGGCCCGTTCAAAACTGAAACGGTATGGCTGGGGTCGTCGTAGTTCTCGACCACATCGGTTACTTCTGGACCGCGCAACCGATCGGCGTGCATCCCGATTTGGCGCGACGTGCGGTCGTTCACACGCGCAGGTTGCGAATGCCCCCTGGAGGTCTACGCCGCGGAAAGTCCAGAAGAAGGGTGGAAGAGGCGTTGGGCAAAGTCCCTCGCGAAGAACACGGCCTTGGGCCGATCCGAAGCCAGCGCGGCGGCGAAACGCAAGTGAGCAAAGCTGATGGCGCGAGGGCCTCGTTCGGGCTCCGCAGTTCCTGAAGTCTTCCCGTTGTTTGGCACATTTCAGCGTGGCTCGTCTAAGTTCCAGAGCCCAACACGGAGTTTCCGTGTAACCTGTTGTCCTCCAACGAAACGCTCCGCTTGTTAACCATGTCCTGTCCTGCACGCCTTTTTAACCATGTCCTGTCCGATTCGGACAAATTATGCTTAACGTCCCAGGGGCAACAGCTCAGCCAGGCGGCGCATCGGCCAGACGTTGTGTTTATAGCCCAACGCCGCGAAGAGCCCTTCCCAGAGGGCTTGTTCCCATCCGGCGTCGCGGGCGCGGACGCCGAACCAGGCGGCTTTGGTCTCGAGCCGGACCTTGGCTGCTTGGGTTACGAGGGCTTCCCGGATCTCCGGGGGTTGCTCTCTCAGAGGGGTTGCGCAGAGCCCCCGTTGTGCCGGTGGCGGCAGGGGGTTAGGCTGGCGGCCCAGCCAACGCCTCAAGTCCGGCAGCGGGGCGTCCAGGGCGCCGCGAAGAGCGATCGTGGGCGGCTGAGCCGGGGAGGGCGGGGAGGGTTCCCAGACCACATGCAGGCGAACCCCTTGGTAGGCAGGGTTGCCATGGTGGCCGTGGTCGCGCCAGCCCGCACAGCGCAGGTCGATTTCGATGTCGCCGGATACTGGCGGAGCATCGCCGATTTGAAGCAAGGCTTGGCGGAAATCCGGCCCAGCCTCTCGGTTCAGAAAACCGGGATGAAGAATGGCTACCGGGTGTCCGTCAAAAGTGCGTAATGCTTCGCGGCGGAGTCGTTGATGCAGCCAAACCTGTTGGAGCAATGCCTCGCTAGGCGTTTCTGGATCGTCGGCTTCGCGCAGGGTCGGCAGGGCGAGTTGGTCTTCACGCCACTGCACGTATAAATCTGGCGGTATCCGGAGCACCTTACGGTTGCATTTCACTGCCGAGTTTCGCAATGTCAAGCTCGTCGTTATGAGGCGCTCAGCAACCAATGGGCGCAGACCGTGTTAGTCATGAACATGTACTTGGGAAATGAGCGCCGGGGAAGCCTCGGCCGAGGGCGTTTTGAGCTCGCCAGAAGCGCCATCGGCGGTTCGATGGCGACCCATGCTCGGGCCGTGGGGCAAGGCCGCAGGGAAACGGCTTGGAATTGGGAACGAGGACTGAGTGCGCCATCGAGGGAGCTGATTGGGCTCGGTCTAGCAACACGACTTTCAAGCGCGCTTTTGGCGCTGCTGGGCCTTACGGGGTTTTTAGTCTTGAGTGCAGCTCCAGCTTCGACCGAGCTTGATCCGCGGCGTGATCCCGCTGTCGAAGCTGTGGCCAAGGTGATGCCCGCCGTGGTAAACATCGGCACGGAGACGATTGTGGAGGTGAACGATCCTTTTGAGGGACTGCTGCGCGAGTTTTGGGGGCCGTACTACCGCCGTCGGCGTCCAGCCGAGGCACAGTACAGCCTGGGCTCAGGAGTGATCATTGATGAAACGGGCTATGTGTTGACCAACGAGCACGTGGTTCGTCGCGCCAACCGCATCTGGGTAAAGCTCTCCGAAGAAGGGGGTGGCAAGGAATATGAGGCCGAGCGCGTCAATGGAACGACTCGCAGCGACGTTGCGCTCCTGAAGATCAAAGCGAAACCGGGAGAGCGCTTCAAGGCGGTCCGATTCGGCAGCGATGACGACTTGTTGTTGGGAGAAACGGTGCTGGCCCTGGGGAACCCGTTCGGATTGGGTGGATCGGTGAGCCGAGGCATACTGAGTTCCAAAAGCCGTCGGCCGCCGGTTGAGAACGCCCCGTTGGGATTGGAGGATTGGCTCCAGACCGACGCCGCCATCAATCCTGGAAACAGCGGCGGTCCGTTGGTGAATTTGCGCGGTGAGTTGATTGGGCTGAGTGTGGCGGTCTATCGCGAGGGTCAAGGCATCGGTTTCGCCATTCCGATCAAGCGGGTCAATGACGGCCTGGCCGAGATTTACTCGCCGGAGCTGCAAAAACTATGGCTAGGCGCGCGAATTCGGCCTGGTGCGGCCGGTTTGACAGTCGCGGCGGTTGACCCCGGGAGTCCGGCGGACCGGGGTGGACTGCGAGTTGGTGACGTGGTGGCGGGAGTGGACGGCCGGCCGGCCCAAGGGTTTATTGAATTCAACCAAGCTTTGTTCGCGGCCGGTGATAAGAGGGATGTCCCGCTGGTGATCCATCGCGCGGGGGCCCGAATTACCGCTAGCGTCAGGCTGATGCGGGAGGCGGTGGTGTTCAATGCCAATTTGATCCAGCAAAAGATCGGCGCGAGCGTGCAGCCGATGACCGCCGAGCTGGCTGACCGGCTCCACTTACCGCCGGCTGAGGGCCTGCTGGTGGCCGGGATCGATCGTGCCACACCCGCTGCCGAAGCCGGCCTACAGCGAGGCCATATCATTCTTTCCATCGACGGCCAGGCATCAGATGATCTGGTTGCGGCGGCAAAAATCTTGTATGCTAAAAAGAAAGGCGAGAAAGTTCCTTTTGAAATCCTGGTGCAGCATCGGCGAGGGTCGAACGTTTATCTTGAGCGTGTCGGCATCGAACTTGCGATGCAGTGAGGTCACCGGACCTTCGCCTGATGAGAGAGTATCTAAATAGGAGCGCCCGAGGCGGCGCCCTTGAGCCCTGGGCTTGAGCCCAGCCGAGCTATGAGTGACCGGCCCATGATCGAAGTCCACCACCTAACCAAGCGCTATGGGGGCCATACCGCTGTGGATAATGTGTCTTTTAGCGTGGCTCAAGGCGAGATTGTGGGACTTCTGGGGCCAAACGGCGCCGGGAAGAGCACGACCATGCGGGTGCTGGCCTGTTTTATGCCCGCCTCGTCCGGTTCGGTCCGGGTTGCGGGGCTTGATGTGTTTCGCGACGCCGATGAAGTCCGTCGTCGCACAGGTTACATGCCGGAGAACAATCCCCTTTATACGGACATGCGGGTGCGCGAGTACCTTAAGTTCCGGGCGCGGCTCAAGGGGCTGAGCGTCGGACAAAGCCGTGAACGTGTGGATATCGTCACCGAGGAGTGCGGGCTTACGGACGTGAGCCGGAAGATCATCGGCACTCTCTCCAAAGGTTATCGTCAGCGGGTCGGTTTGGCCGACGCGCTAGTCCATGAACCAGATCTAATCATCCTGGACGAGCCGACCATCGGTTTGGATCCCCACCAAGTGCGTTCGGTGCGGCAGTTGATCAAGAACCTGAGTCCCCGCCACACGGTCCTGATCTCTTCCCACGCGCTTTTTGAGATCGAGAAGACGTGCCAGAAAGTGGTGATCCTCCATGAGGGTAAGGTGTTGGCGGCTGATACCACCGACAATCTGCAAAAAAAAATGAGTGATGGCGGGCAGATTGTGGCGGAGATCGGCGCGGCGCGACAGGATTTGTCCCTGTGCTGGGAGGAAATGGAGGGGATTGAGCACTACGACATCTCGCCCTCGGAAGGCGACTATTTCCGGTGCGCATTGACGCCGCGGCGCGGCCTTGACCTGCGTGCGGTGATTTTCGAGACCGCAGTCGCCCGAGGTTGGAAGCTGCGTGAGTTGACTCGAGCCCAGCATTCGCTGGAGGATATTTTTGTGCACGTGACCCGGCCCGATCAAGAGGAGGAACTGCCCTGATGCGCGCCTGTGTGACGCTTTTTCGCCGCGAGTTTTCCAGCTACTTCATCTCGATCGCCGGTTACGTGATTATCGCCGGCGGCCTTTTTCTACTAGGGGTGAGCTTTGTGGTGATGCTGCTGGCGTACAACGGCGATTCCAGCCACGCCCCTTTGACCGAACTGTTCTACAGCACGATGTTTTTCTGGCTGATTTTACTCGTAGGCGCGCCGGTGATCACGATGAAGCTCTTCGCCCTGGAGAAGTTCTCGGGCACTTTCGAGACGCTCATGACCACGCCGGTCAGCGACTTAGCGGTGGTGATGGCCAAGTTCGCCGCGGCTTTGTTGTTTTATTTCCTGATGTGGCTCCCTCTGGTGGGGTGCCTGTACGTGGTGCACAACTATGTCGGTCACGGAGCGCCTTTCGATTGGCGAACCACCGCCACGACCTTCCTTGGGATTGCCCTGCTTGGGTGCCTCTACGTCTCCATGGGCTGTCTAGCTTCGGCTCTTACGCGCAGCCAGATCGTGGCGGCGATGATCAGTTTCGCCTTGGGATTATCCCTGTTCGTGGTGAGCTTCCTCAAATTCAGCCTCACTTCACCCAATAGCTGGGTCACCAAGGCGGTCTCCTACCTCTCTCTGATTGAACACATGGAGGATTTCTCACGGGGGGTGATCGATACCCGTCACTTGGCCTTCTATTTGTCGCTGACGGTCTTGTTCCTATTCCTGACGCTTAAAGTGGTGGAGAGTCGCCGTTGGAAGTGACATGAACCGCGACGACTCTCCTCCCGCCAGCTTCTCCCGGGCGCGCCAGTTTGGCATCGGTATCAGTGTGATTTGCTCGATCGCCGCGATGATCGCCTTGGTCTTGATGACCAATTACCTAGCGTCTCGCCATTTCAAGCGTTTTCGCTGGACTGCCAGTGGAAGTGGGGAGCTCTCGCCTCAAACGCTCCGCTTGCTCTCGGCACTCACGAACGACGTGAAAGTCACGGTGCTCTTTGATCGCTACGCTCCGTTGTTCGTGCCCGTCTCCGAGACGCTCAAAGATTACGCGTATGCGAGTCCACACATCCTAGTCGAGCAAGTGGATTATCGCCGGGATCTTGCCCGGGCCGCCCTGGTCATCGCGACTTATCAACTAGCGCAAGAAGCCTCGGACATGGTCATCTTCGAGTGCAACCATCGCACTCATATCGTCCATGTCTCGGAGTTGTCTGATTACGACTGGTCAGGGGCATTGACCGGAGAGAAGGAGATTAAGCGAAGCGCATTTAAAGGCGAGCCGCTCTTCACCTCGGCGATCGCGGGCCTGTTCGAGGCAAAGTCGCCCGTTGCCTACTTCCTTCAGGGCCACGGCGAACACGATCCCACCGAACGCGATGAGTCGTTCGGCTACTCGAAGTTCGCTGAGTTGTTGGAGAACAAGAATATCCGCGTTAATTCCTTGCGGCTGGCTGGGGAGGCGAGCGTCCCCGAAGATTGTTCGGTACTGATCATCGCTGGTCCGCAAAAGCCCTTGGCAGCAGCCGAGCTCGAGAAGGTCAATCGGTATCTGGCGCAAGGCGGGCGGGTCCTGGCCCTGCTAAGCAGCTATCGGTCGCGCTATGCCCCAACCGGAATGGAAAACCTTCTGAGTAGCTGGGGAGTCAAGGTCAACTCGGACCACGTTACCGACCCCACGAGCATGGTCACAGGAGGGGGGGTGCTTTGCACCAATTTCTTCCCCCATCCGATCATGCACGCACTCGAGCGAGGGAGGTTGCCCGTCTATCTCGTTTGGGCGCGATCCGTGTCCCCGCCTGCCCGCAACGCCGTTGCCGGGGATGGCGCCAAGGTTGAGCCATTGATGGCGACCAGCGCCTCGGGATTGTCTGCCAGCGAGATTGATTCCTCCGGCGTGCCCCGCTCCAACACCGGGCGCGAACGCCCACAGGTCATTTTTCTGGCCGTTGCGGTGGAGAAAGGCAGCATCCAGGGAGTCAGCCCTGATCGAGCCTCAGCCCGGTTGGTGGTGGTGGGCGAGTCGATTTTCCTGGGCAACAGAACCATCGTTCAAGCGGGCAACGCGGATTTTGCGCGGGAGTCGGTGGACTGGCTGCTGGATCGCCTCCCTTATCTGACCGGGATTGCTCCTCGTCCGGTTCACGAGTATGATATTCTCCTCTCCCACTCGGAAATGGTGCGCCTCGAATGGATACTCCTGGGCGGTTTGCCGGGAGCGATTTTGCTCTTGGGCCTCTTGGTCTGGGTGCGACGACGGGCTTGAGGGATGAATACCACCACGACGCGCTGGTTGCTGCTTCTAGCATTGGGGTTATTCGCTTTCATCCTGGTTTATGAACGCAATACGAGCACGACGGAGGAACAGGTGCTGCGTGCTGAACGCGTTTTCCCCGACTTCGATCCAGCCGCGGTATCCTCTTTGGAGGTGCGCCGAGCCAGCAACGTGGTTGTGCGCCTGGCGCGGACAGGTGACCGGTGGCAGTATCAAGCGCCAATCGTTTATCCCGCGCAGAGCTTGGGGGTGGAGAAGCTGCTCGTTGCCGTAGCCCATTTGCAGCAGCGGGCGTACATCAGTTCCCAGGAAGTCCTGGGTCAAACCAACCACTTGGCGGCGTTCGGCCTTGAGCGGCCGACGGCGGTGGTGGTGGTCCACTGCGACACCACCCGTACGGAGCTTAGGGTTGGCTCGCATACCCTGCTAGGCAACCAGGTCTATCTCCAGGTGGTTGGGCGCGATGGGATTTTCGCCATCGATGATGATTTTCTCAAGACCCTGCCAGCGACAGTGAACGACTGGAGGGACACCGGCTTGATCGTGCCGGGACTGTTGAAGTGCGATCGCATCGAGGTTCGGCGCACCAACGGGTTCGAGGTTTCGTGGGACCCGGCCACCCGGGTATGGCAGATGTCGAAGCCCTTGCACACTTCAGCGAATAATCGGCGTATCGACGATCTGCTCCATCAGCTCGAGTTTGCGAGGGTGGAGCAATTCGTCAGCGACGATCTCCGAGCCGACCTGGATGCGTACGGGCTCCAGCCGCCTGAGCGCGAGATCGTCTTTGGAAAGGGGACCAATGACCTGTTGGTTCTTCAGCTGGGTCAGGGACCTACGAATAACCCGAACCAGATTTTCGTCCGCACGTCCACTCATAGCAATGTTGTCCTGGTTGCGCGCTCGACGTTCGAACCTTGGCTATCGAGTTTTCGCGACTTCTGCGACCGTCGTTTGATGGTGTTCAAGCCCGATGCCGTCAGCCGCATCGAGGCACGTGGTGACGAGGCCTTTGCGTTGGATCGTCAAACCAATGGTTCGTGGACGATTACCTCACCGCAGATCGCACCGGCTGACCCGGTGCTGGTGTTGGAAATGTTCGCTAACCTCGCCGAACTGGAGTTTGACCGGTTCGAGAACGAAGTTGTGAGTGACTTTTCACCGTACGGCCTGGCGCCTGCCCGGCGACACTACGCCGTTCTTAGCTCAACAACGAACGCCGCGGGGACGATCACAAATTCGGTGCTCGCCCAGGTCGATTTCGGCAACCCAACCGACGATCAGAAACGTGTCATGGCCCGGCGCTCGCAGGAGAACTCGGTGTTGCAGGTGGTGGATTTTGGCCGGCTGCCACGGGCGGGCTTCGAGCTACGCGACCGGCGGCTGTGGGAATTCTCCACGAATGACATCATTAGCATTACCATCGAGCAAAATGGCCGGACTCGGCAGCTACTGCGAGCGGGGCCTCTGAAGTGGGCTCACGGTCCGGGGTCGGAAGGAATGATCAACAACTTCACCATGGAGGAGGCGGCATACCAGTTGGGCCGCTTGCGGGCGGCACGGTGGGTGGCGCGCGGGGAGGACAAGCTGGGTCCGTACGGGATTCCGGCGATGGATCACCGGGTGACTGTCGAGCTGCTTCCTGCGGAGAAACCTCGCCGGCTCATCGTTCGGTTTGGTCGATTGGCCCCTTCACAGAACCCTTACGCTTCGGTCGAACTTGATGGGCAGAGCACCCCGGTCATCTTCGAGTGCACCCCGGAGCTAACGACGTTCATCAACGGTAATCTCACGGCCCCGCCCCCGCCCGGCAGCACTTCCCCGTAGTATGCCTGGCGTCGACCGCCAACGTATGTGGCGCCGGTTGCGTTGGCTTTTCCGTTGGTGCCGCATCGGGGTGCTCTTCTCGCTTTTCGTGGCCTTGGTAGCCGTGGTGTTTCTCCATACCATAGGGCTGCCCGATTGGTTGAAGAATCAGCTCCTTGCCGAGTTGGCGGCGCGTGGTGTCTACCTCAGCACCGAGCGCATGGCGGTCCGCTGGTACCATGGAGTTGTGGCAGAGCAGGTCGCATGGGCTCCCAACTCCGACCCCAAAGCGCCCCGGCTGCAGATCGGGGAACTGGCCATCAAGCTCAACACGAGGGCGCTGCTTAACGGGGTGTTGCAGGTCGACTCCCTGGGGTTGAGAGATGCCCGGATCTCCTTGGATCTGTCGGAAGCTGGCCAACCACCTCAGCCGCTGGTTCTGGATCACATCAACACCGATCTTCGTTTCCTTCAGAACGACGTTTGGGAAGTGGACGAGTTCGAGGCGGCTCTCCTGGGGGTGAAGATCCATCTCCTAGGCACAATCGCGCACGCGAGTTCGTTGCGCACGCGGCCGCGCGCGGCTGCCGCCGCCTCGGAGCCGGCGGTCTGGCGTGCGCAGGTTCGCCAATGGACGCAAGTGGCGGAGAAACTGAAGTTCTTAAGCCCACCGGATCTTCGTTTGCGTTTCCGGGGAGACGCCCGTAACCCATCCGGATTCACGGCTGAACTCCTCGTGCGGGCGAAGGGCGCGCAGACGCCGTGGGGCAGTCTGAAGAACTTCCAAATCAACGGCAGCCTTAATCCTCCCCCGTCCACTCCAGGTTCGTTCAACACTGCTCTGCAATTGGTGGCGGACGACGCGAGAACCCGTTGGGGTGAATTTAAGGAGGTGCGGCTGACTCTCTGGTCGGTTGAACCGGCCACCAACCCTATCCCCACGCATCTTGACTGGAAGCTCCTTGCCCGGCAGGTGCGCACGCCCCACGCTCGTCTGGAAACCGCGCGCCTCATGGGACAAAGTAAGCGTCTAGATACGCAACTCTGGAGGACCAGCCTAAGCGTTGTCACCGAGGAGGTAGTTACGGACTGGGCACATTCCCGAAGCAACCGATTTTTCGGCTGGTTCATCCACTCGCTGACCAACGCAAGCCCCAACGAGGCGGCGGGGACGCTGGAATTAGGCGGGATCGATTCCAAATGGTGCCGGGCCGATTCCCTAGCCCTCACCGCGCGCCTGGAAGCTGCGCCGCCGACTGCGGGGGCGATCCTGCCCCAATGGGGTTGGTGGGAGGAATTGGCGCCGTTCCGAATCTCGTGGAGCGGTTCGGTCGCCAATCTTCAGTCGCGCCAAGTTCAGTGCGAGGCTCTGAGTTTAGCCGGCTCGTGGGTTCCGCCGTTGCTCTCGATCGAGAGCCTTTCAGCCGCCCTCTACGGGGGCCAGATTAACCTGTCTACCGGCCGTCTGGACGTGGCCAGCCGCGATTTGAAGGTCGATGTTCGCTCAAGTGTTGACCCGCATCGGTTAGCGGCGCTTTGCCCTTCGAATGTTCAGGAGGCCCTGAGGGAATTAGAGTGGGGCGCCGCGCCGCGCATCGCTGCACGGGCTAGCCTGACCTTCGCGCAATGGACCAATGCTCCCGCTCGACTGTCGGAACTGTCCCTTGCCACGTTGGTTCTCGATGCGGAAGCGAGCTTCACCAATGCATCTTACCGGAAGGCATTTGTGAGCAGCGCACAGGCGGGGTTGGCCTATTCGAATTCCGTGTGGACCTTAGGTAACTTGACGATAAGCCGGCCAGAAGGCACGGCCGAGCTAAAGGGTGAGTTTGATGCGCGCGCTTCCAAGTTTCACGCTGAGCTGCGTTCCTCGGTTGATCCAGCCGCGCTTCTTTCCGCCATCCCTTCGGCCCAGGGCGCACTGGACGACCTGCGATTCACTCAAGCCCCAATTCTTGAGGCGGAAGCCTGGGGCGATGCGCGCCGGCTGGACCAACTGGGGGTTATCGGCAGGGTGTCCGTCACCAACTTTGTTTTTCGTGGCGATACCGCTGATCGGGCGTGGTCGGATTTTTCTTACACGAACCGTTTTTTGAGTTTTTTGCATCCCGAACTATGGCACGGATCAGAGTATGCTCGGGCGGAGGGGCTGGGATTGAGCCTGACGAACTGGTGGCTCTACTTCACGAACGCGCAAAGCCGCATCGACCCCATGCGAGTGGTCGTTCCAATTGGGCCGGACACGGCGAAGGCAATCCGGCCCTATCACTTCATTTCCCCGCCCATGGCCCACGTCAACGGGCATGTCCCGGTGAAAGGGAAGACGTATCCTGTGGATATGCGTTTCGACGTGGAGGGCGGGCCCTTAGAGTATTGGCGTTTTCATATCCCCGACGTTCGCGCAACGGTTCTCTGGCAGGATGATTCGGTGACCGTGACCAATCTCCATGCGCAGTTCTATACAGGTACGCTGGCCCTCGATCTCCACGCGGATTTGCGTCCTCGTCTCGGCGCAACGATCCAGTTCAACGCCCGGGCGAATGAGCTCCAGCTTCACCAACTCCTGGCGGACCTGAGTCCCCGCACCAACCGGCTCGAAGGAATCGCTTCGATCAACTTGAACGTGACATCGTTCAACACAGAGGACTGGGACAGTTGGAATGGCTACGGGAACGTGCAGATGCACGACGGTTTGCTTTGGGACCTTCCCATCTTCGGGATCTTCTCGCCGGTACTCAATGCTGTGGCTCCAGGCTTGGGCAACAACCGCGCTAACGGCGCCAAAGCCAGTTACACCATTCTTCAGAGCGTTATTCGCACGGATGATCTAGAGATTCGAGCCACTCCGGTGCGGCTGGCCTACAGCGGCACGGTTGACTTCCAGGGGCGCGTGAATGCGAGGGTGGAAGCGGAGATCCTGCGCGGAGCGCCGGTGTTGGGGCCGCTTTTGCGGGTGGCCCTTTCTCCTCTCACCAAGCTGTTTGAGTACCGGGTTACTGGGACTCTTGATGCCCCCAAGACGGCGCCGCTATACATCCCGAAATTCGTTGATTCCCTTCTCCACCCTCTTCGTACGCTCAAGAAGCTCCTCCCGTCCGAGCCCGAGCCGGCGAAACCGTAGCGGATGTTGAATCGGGGGCGAAGATTCGCCGCCTGAAAGCGCCCAACCCGCCCCGCGGGTTCCGATACGCCGGAGAATTGGCTTGTTTTTGTGGGGTAAAACCGGCTCAATTGCCGCGCTAGCATCTGGAACTGTTACTATATGTGCCGTCATCGGACCATGAGATTTCTAAGCTGATCTGCATATGCCCCTCTACCGCGAGCAACACCTGCATCACATCTCAAAACAGTTCCAAATCTACGGCCAGATTCTCCATGCCGAGCCGTGCAAAATCGGGCACATCAATGAAACGTACACCGCGACCTACGATCAAGGAGGCATTCTCGTTCGTTACATTCACCAGAAGATCAATCAAACCGTCTTCAGGGATCCCGACGCGGTGATGGATAACCTGATGCGCGTGACCACGCATATCCGGGCCAAACTTAACGCCCAGAGCGCACGGGACGCGACGCGCAAAGCGTTGACAGTGGTGCCCACGCGAGAAGGCAAGCCGTTTTACCGTGACGCTGATGGAGAGTGCTGGCGGACGTTTGTGTTTGTTGAAAAGGTGCAGTCATTCGAGGCCGTCCAATCCACCAGCCAAGCCTTCGAGGCGGGCAAAGCCTTCGGCAATTTCCAGAGTCTGCTGGCCGACCTGCCGGGATCCCGGCTCCATGAAACGATTCCGGATTTTCACAACACGGTGAAGCGCTTTGCAGCTCTGGAGAAATCGTTGGCGGACGACCATAGCAACCGGGTGCGCTTTGCCGGGAAGGAAGTGGATTTCGCGATGAAGCAGCAGCCGTGGATTGCCACACTGCTTGACGCCCATGCACGAGGCGAAATCCCGGAGCGCATTACTCACAACGACACCAAGTTCAATAACGTCATGATGGACTGGGAGACCGGGCGCGCGATGTGCGTGGTCGATCTGGACACGGTAATGCCCGGGTTGGTGCTGTACGACTTCGGGGACATGGTCCGCACCACGACCAGCCCAACCCTGGAGGATGAAAAGGACCTTTCCAAGGTGGTCATGCAGATGCCCATGTTCGAGGCGCTGGCCCGCGGGTACGTCACTGCTGCCGCCGACTTCCTGACTCCGAAGGAACGCTCCTACCTGGCCTTCGCGGGCAAGCTGATCACGTTCACCATCGGGATCCGGTTCCTGGCGGACTATTTATGCGGTGACGTCTATTTCAGGGTTCACCGTCCAGACCACAATTTGGACCGTTGCCGAACCCAGTTCAAACTGGTGCAATCGATCGCCGACCAAGAAGAGGAAATGCAGAAGCTTGTCGATAGCCTCTAGCCGTATGGCTGTCGTATACAGTGCTCCCACTTCGCGCGCACGGGCCGGGTTCGAGGTCGGGGTTGGCAAGGAATAACGGGAACGATCCAAATGCAAACTTTGGCGGAGACCATCAAGCGGTTACTCGATCCGGGGATCATCGCCATCATCCGGGCGAAGAGGTCTGATCAAATTCCTCAAGTGGCTGACGCCTTGCTTGAGGGCGGCGTGATTGCGATTGAGATCACGATGACTACGCCCAACGCGCTGGAGGCAGTGCGTGAGGCGCGGAGTCGCTTGGGCGAACGCGCCGTGATTGGGGTTGGCACCGTGCTGGAGGTGGATACCTGCCGGGCCGCCGTGGCTGCGGGCGCCCAATTCATCGTCACACCGATTTGCCGGACGGCGCTGGTCGAGGCCGCGCAGGAGGGCGGCTGTCCGATTATGCTCGGCGCCTATACTCCTACGGAGGCCCAATTGGCGTACGAAGCGGGTGCGGATTTCGTCAAACTGTTTCCAGCCGACGGTTTAGGACCGGCCTATGTCAAAGCGCTGCGAGCCCCGTTGCCGCATTTGCGAATTGTGCCGACTGGGGGTGTGGATCTCCAGACGGCCGGCCCATTTCTCAAGGCGGGCTGTGCTGCACTTGGGGTTGGGTCGTCGCTGGTTTCGGCCAGCATACTCGAGCGGGAAGACTGGCCTGAACTGACGCGACTTGCGGCGGCGTTCGTCGAGGCAGCGCGATCGGCGCGACTACGCTAGCCGGCAATGGACGCGTGCCACTATCTCGCTTGTGACCTCGGTGCCGAGAGTGGCCGATTGATGCGTGGGAGCATCGAGGACGGCAGGCTTGCCCTCGAGGAATTGCACCGATTTCCGAATACGCCGTTGCAGGAGAATGGGTCGCTTGTATGGAACATGCCTGCGCTCTTCGCGCAGCTTGAAGAGGGCATGCGGAAGGCTGCGGCTTCGTCCGTGGCTCCGAGCAGCATCAGCACCGACTCGTGGGGGGTGGACTACCTGCTCTACGACGAAGCGGGCGAGCTGATCTCACCTAGCTATCACTATCGCGATTCCCGTTCCGCCCGCGGCGTAAAGTCCGCGTGCAGCCGTTTAACTTGGGCCCAGATCTTCAACGAGAGCGGCGTGCAATTCATGCCGTTTAACACGCTATTCCAATTGGCTGCTGAGGCGCCGGAGCGTCTGGCGAGGGCCAGACGGATTCTTGGGGTTGGTGATGGGTTCAACTATTGGCTAAGCGGAGTGGCCCGCTTTGAGGAGTCACTGGCGAGCACGACTCAGCTCTACGATCCTCGGGTTCACACCTGGTCGGCACGCCTGATCGAAGCACTGCAGCTCCCGGCTGGTATCTTTCCGCCCATCGTTCCGTCGGGCACGGTTCTGGGTCCTCTCCGCAAGGCTCTGGGGGACTCGACCCGCCTGCGCGAGCTCCAAGTCATCGCTTCCTGTTCGCACGACACGGCTGCTGCCGTCGCCGCGGTTCCGGCCAGCGATGGATCTTGGGCCTATCTGAGCTCGGGGACATGGTCGTTGATGGGTGTTGAGATTCCCGAACCCATCCTTACGGAAGCCTGCCGCGAACTGAATTTTACCAACGAGATTGGGTTTGGCGGTTCGGTCCGCTTGCTCAAGAACATCATCGGCTTGTGGTTGGTCCAGGAATGCAGGCGCGAGTGGGTGCGGGCCGGGTCCGATTGCGACTATCCCACCTTGATGCGTCTTGCAAACGAGGCGACGCCGTTTAGATCAATCGTCAACCCGGCTGACGACCGCTTTTTGGCCCCGGGCGAGATGCCGGCCAAAATTGCTTCCTTTTGCCGGGAACGTGGCGAGCGGGTTCCCGATAGCCCTGGTGCAACGGTCCGCTGCGCGCTCGAGAGCCTTGCGCTGCTCTACGGCCGCACCTTGCGACAAATCGAACGGTTGCTCGGGCGCCGCATCGAACGCCTGCACATTGTTGGGGGTGGGAGCAAGAATACCCTTCTTAACCAGTTCACGGCCAATTCGCTGCAGATACCTGTAGTGGCGGGGCCAGCCGAGGCTACCGCGGCGGGGAACATCCTCGTGCAAGCCATTGCCCTTGGGCGTTTACCGTCGCTGGGTGCCGCTCGACAAGTGGTGCGCGATTCCTTTGCCACGGAGGTCTTCGAACCAGCCCAGTCTGAGGAATGGGTTGCGGCGGCCGAGCGTTTCGAACGGTTCTTTGTTTAAAAACTGAAACGATTCTACCGGGCCGAGCGTAATGGAGAATGACGATTAACGAATGTCATCTCCTATGCCAGTGCTTGCCAAATTCTCCGGGATCGTGATCCGATTGCTTTGCGTGCGCTCGCTCGGCGCCCGTCTGCATGCGTTCCACGGCAATTCAGAGTTGGTGGTGGGTCTTGGGCCGGTGAAGATCATCCAAGGCGATGTGCCTGATAGTGTGCGTCGCCTGGTAGTTCAGTGGGCCCGGGAGCATGAGATTGAGGCGCTTAAGCGCTGGAATGTCATCCAAGCGTCTCATCGAGCGGGTGGGACGACCAGTTGAGGCAGGCCCTCGCCGATCAACGAGGGTGCGGCTTCGAGCTAACGGGGCGTGTCTTCCACCTTCAAATCGCCAAGGGCGTATTGGATGCCATCGAGAATGTGCTCCAGGAACGCGGGGTTCCAAAATTCCTCGGAGTTGTGGCCAAGAGCGGTGTAGAAGACGCGTCCCTGACCGTAGCGTTTAACCCAGCAAAGCCCAAAATCGCGGTCCGGGCGTAGTCCGGGCCGGCTCATGTCCATGCGGCTGTTATCCAGGCTGTAGAGAATGCGGTTGGTTCGGCGTGAGTAGGGGTCTTTGAATTGATATCCTTCGTCGATAATCTCGAAGCCCTGACCGCGAAACATGCGGAGGAGAGGATGGTCGGGCTCCTCAAGGCGGATGGCGATCTTCTCTGTGGCGCCCCAGGGATGGACATCGAAGGCGGCACCCAGTGCTTGGCCGAACTCGGGCCATTGAAAGAAGGCATAAGAGGAGCCGTGAATACCGATGAGGCCTTTGCCGCTGCGCAAATAAGATACCAGGTTGCTCTTCAGGCGGGAGTCGGAGGCTTTGAGAGCCGCTTGCCGGTCGGCAGGCAGTTTGTCGAAGTCCATAGGAAGGAAGAACTCACCCAGCGCACTCACCAGGCATAGCCCGTCAAACTTGGCCAAAGCCTCGGGTTCGAAGAACGCGATGTCGTCGCTGACGGTAGCTTCGAAGGCACCGGTCTTGTGCCCCATCAGTTCGACGGCTTTGGCGCCATAGGGGATCGAGGCATGGACGTAGCCGTGGCAAAGGGTGAACACCAGGAGTCGTCGTGGCTGGGCAGGCTTAATCTTCGCCGCGGCAGGAACCGCCGAGGCGATCTTCTGCAATTCGCTTGGGTTGGGGCCCGGAATCTCAGCGGCGTGCGAGTTCAGGCGACCCATAGAAAACAGAAGGAGGGTGAGGCAAATCCGGACCGGCGCTGGCACTTCAAAACGAAGAGGCTTGAGGAGCATGGTAGAACGGTAGCTGAAGGACTCGCGCGGAGTAAATAGGAAACGCTTATATCGGTAGAGGCGGGGTACCATTTTCCGGGGCTTAAGAAGTTCTCATTTGGCACGGCTCGGAGGAATTAAGCGCTTGCACTAGCTGTTGCTTTAACGAATTTTCCTAGAGTGACACCCAGATTAGACGTTGGCCGAGGATCGCTGTGCGCGATCGGGATTGGTCAGGGAAGAGGTTTCCTGGCTGCTTTGTGGCTAGGGCTGCTTAGCTGCGGTTGCGCCATCTGCGGCGGCGTTGATTTAAGCGCTTATCGGCTCCAAGACGTGGGGAGCGTCTCGCCGGCGTCGTTCACCAACTTGGTTGCAGGCGGGGCGGATTTGTCGGCGTCGGGCGCCGATATCGGCGGCACAGCGGATCAGTGCGGGTTTCTGTACGCCATGCGGGAAGGGGATTTTGACCTGAGCGTGCGGGTTGCCGGAGTGGCGCCGTCGGATGTTTGGGCCAAGGCAGGAATCATGGTGCGTGAGACGCTAGACCCAGGGGGCCGATTCGTGGCCGCCCTGGCCACGCCTGGGATGGCTGGGTGTTTCTTCGAAGAGCGCGATCCCGCCAGCGGGAAGGCGGCGGCCTTGGGCAGCTTGCAGGCGAATCATCCAAATACTTGGCTGAGGCTGCAGCGCGTGGGTGGCACGATCAACGCTTACGGTGGATTCGACGGTCAGCTTTGGACCCTCTTGGGGAGCGTAACGACAACGTTGTCCAACCAAGTGTTCCTGGGGTTCGCGGCGGCGAGCCACACGAATGGGGTGCTGACGACGGCCAGGTTTCGCGACGCGAACGAGGGACCACAAGGATCGGTCGGCACACCAACGCCACGGCGTGAGCAACTGGGGCCGTCCAGCCGAAAAACCCCGATCGCGATTTCGGAGATCATGTACAAGCCGGCCCAGCGAGCCGACGGCAAGAACCTCGAGTTTGTTGAGATCTACAATTCCAACCCGTTCTTCCACGACATCGGCGGGTATCGGATCGTGGGAGACAACATGAACTACGCATTTGCTCCGGGGACGAGGATTTCGGGGGGCGGGTTTATCGTGATCGCTGCGTCACCGGATGCAGTGAAAAGCGTTTATGGCATCACCAATGTGCTGGGTCCGTATGTTGGCAGCCTGAAGAAGTCGGGGCAGATCCAACTCCTGGATGAGGTGGGATCGGTGCTTTTGACCGTACCCTACTCGAACGAACCGCCATGGCCGGTTGGAGCCGACGGCACGGGCCATTCGTTGGTGCTGGCGAACCCGAGCTATGGCGAAGGTGACAGCCGGGCATGGGATATCAGTGATACGGTGGGTGGTTCTCCTGGGGATATGGACGGAGCTTGGACGGGTGGTTTGAGAGACGTGGTGATCAATGAGGTCCTGGCCCGAGCGGGAGGGGCGGGCGCCGCGCAGTTCATTGAGCTCTATAATTGCGGCACCCGGACGAACGATCTCTCCGGCTGCGTTTTGACCGATGATCCGGCGAAGGATCGATTTGTGTTTCCACTCGGGACGACGGTGCTGCCAGGCGGTTTTGTGTCGGTGGGCCAAGATCAATTGGGCTTCGCCCTAAGCGGAACCGGCGGCACACTCTACCTGATTGAGTCGGATCACCGGCGTGTTTTGGATGCGGTACAATATGAGCTGCAGTCAGAAGGGGTGTCCTATGGCCGTTGGCCGAACGGCGCGCGTGGGCTGTACCCGTTGGGCGCGCCAACTCCTGGCGCCGGGAATGGCCGCCCCTTGATTGGCGACGTAGTAATCAACGAGCTGATGTATGACCCGATCAGCGGAGACGACGCCGATCAGTACGTCGAGCTCTACAATCAGGGAGGGCAGCGGGTGAGCCTGGCGGACTGGCGTTTTGTGGCGGGGATCACCTATGTTTTTCCGGGAACGGCGTCGATTGGACCGGGGGAATACTTGGTGATCGCGGCCAACCGAACGAATCTGCTGGCCAAATATCCGAATCTCACCTCCGCCAACACGCTGGGGAATTACGGGGGCAAGCTCTCCCACGGCGGGGAGCGAGTAGCCCTCGCCAAGCCGGAGGCGGTGGGTCTGGCACCGCCCAACGGCACGGCGACGCAAACGGTGTATGTGGTTGAAGATGAAGTGACTTATGGCACGGGCGGACGCTGGGGCCAGTGGGCTGCGGGCGGGGGGAGCAGCCTGGAATTGATCGACGCTCGGGCAAACCATCGACTGGCCTCCAACTGGGGGGACAGCGACGACTCTGGCAAATCTCAGTGGACGACCATCGAGGAAACCGGGGTGCTAGATAATGGGGGCAACTATACCTCCGGCATCCTCTACGCGCAGCTTGGCTTGCTGGATGTAGGGGAATGTCTGATTGACGATGTTGAGGTTGTGAACGCGACCACGGCAACCAACTTGGTGCTGAATCCCGACTTTGAGAGCGGACTTGGCAATTGGACGCTCCAGGGCTGCCATTTCCGATCAAGCGTCGAGAACGAGGGCTATGCCAGCGCACATTCCCTTCACGTCCGCTGCAGCGATCGGATTTGGACTGGGGACAATTCCTGCCAGGTGCGTCTGGGGCCTAGCTCGCTTGGCTCAGGTCAGACGGCGACGCTGAGGTTTAAGGCGCGCTGGCTGCACGGTTGGCCGGAGGCTCTGATGAGACTCAATGGCAATTGGCTCGAAGCGACCGGGCGTTTGCCAGTGCCGATGAACTTGGGAACTCCAGGAGCGCCCAACAGCCGGACCATCGCCAACGCCGGGCCGGCGATTTATGATGTAACCCATTCACCCTCGCTGCCGGCAGTGAACCAGACCGTAACTGTGACCGCGCGGATTGACGACCCGGACGGTGTGGCGGGCGTGGTTCTGAACATTCGTGCGGATAACACGACGAATTACACTTCAGTGGCGATGACGGATGACGGACAAGGCGCTGACCTCGTGGCGGGGGATGGAGTATTCAGCGCCTCGGTGGGGGTTCAGAGCGGCAGCTCAGTCGCGGCGTTCTACATAACGGCCATCGACTCACGCTCGGCGTCGACACGGTTCCCCGCGTTGCGGAACGATAACGCCCCGGTGCCCGAGGGCGTGATTATGTTCGGCGATCACACGCCGTTGAGCAGCTTCGGCATCTACCATCTGTGGATCACCCGCACCAATTCGCAGAGATGGGCCAGCCTTGGGGACCTGAGCAATGAGGCCCACGATTGCACATTCGTCAACGGGAGCCGGGTGATTTACAACGCGCAAGCCAGGTTCGCAGGCAGCCCCTATCACCAGGATTTCAACACGCCCACGGGGTCGCAGTGTCATTACAAATGGATTTTTCCCGAGGACGACAAGTTTCTTGGGGCGACGTCTTTCAACAAGATCCACCAACCCGGCAACGGGGCGGGAGATGATACCAGCGTGCAGCGTGAGCAAACGGCCAATATGCTGTTGCGGGCGCTAGGGGTGCCATGGCTGAACCGGCGGTTTGTTGGGGTTTATGTGAACGGCGGGCGACGCGGCACGCTCATGGAGGATGCGCAGACGCCGGACGGGGACGTGGTAAAGGAACATTTCCCGAAGGACAGCAACGGGTTCCTCTACAAGATGCAGCCGTGGTTCGAGTTCGCACCGACGAGTTCGGGCCCCTCGCTTGGGTTCAACAACAACGCGTGGTGTTATCTGATGCCCTTCACGACGACTGGCGGGGTCAAGAAGAAGGCGCGCTACCGGTACAATTTCGAGGTCCGACGCACGCCGGATTCGGCGAGCAATTTCACGAACGTGTTTTCCCTGATTGACGCCGCGGGTAGTTACGGGAGCCCCGACTATGTTTCGAACATGGAGGGATTAGCGGACATGGAGAATTGGATGCGAGTCTTCGCGGCCAACCATGCGGCAGGAAATTGGGACGCGTTCGGCTGCCAGAACGCGCAGAATCTCTATGGGTACATCGGCACGCAGGGCACGAAGTATTCGCTGTTGATGTGGGATTTTAACATCGTGTTTGGGAACAGCGGTTCCTGGGGTCCAGGTCAGGAGCTGTTTACGGTCAACGGCTCGGATCCCAACACGGCGAACATCTATAATGAACCTACCTTTCGTCGGATGTACTGGCGGGCGCTACAAGAGCTAGTGAATGGGGCTCTGAATGTTACCAATAGCGGCCCGCTGATTGACGCCAAATACGCGGCGATCCTTGCCAATGGGATCACCGTTCAGAACCCCGCCGGGATCAAGAGCTTCTTGACGTCGGCGCGCACGAGCATCGCATCACAGCTCGCGGCAGCAAACACAACCAATTTCACGGTTGGCCCTTCGGTGGTGGTGAGCAATAATGTGGCCTACCTCAGCGGTGTGGCACCGGTGGGAGTTAAAACGGTAACGGTGAATGGGACTGAGTGGCCGTTGAGGTGGACCTCGGTGTCCAATTGGTCCCTCGCGGTACCGGTGCGGCCTGGGACAAACTCCCTGGCCCTGGCCGGAGTGGACATCCATGGCCAGCCCGTGAGTGGGGCATCCGGCAACGTCGTGGCTGTGAACCGAGCGGGTGTGGTTTCGCCGATCGGGAACGTGGTGATTAATGAAATCATGTACGACCCGATCCTTCCTGGAGGCGAATACGTCGAACTCTATAACTCGGCCCCTGACGTCGCGTTTGATTTATCAGGCTGGGAGGTGCGTGGTTTGGGTTACGTTTTTCCGCCCGGATCCCTGTTGGCCCCCCGGGCTTACTTGGTGCTCGCGGCGGACCGGTTGACTTTTGCGGCGTCGTACGGAGCCACGGTCCCAGTATTCGACACGTTCGACGGCTCGGTGCCTGTCGGGCCCACGTTGATGCTCTTAACGAGCACGGGTGGAGTGGAGTCGATCGTTTCACAGGTTCGTTACGAGCGCCAGGCACCCTGGCCGATTCAGCCCCCAGGATCAGGAAGATCCCTGCAGCTCATCGATCCGAGCCAGGACACCAGCCGGGTAGCGAACTGGAGTACGGTGGACGACAGCGGGTCGGCAACGCAACGCTGGCAACGAGTCAGCCTCACCGGAATTGCGACGAAATCGACGCTGCTGATTGGCTTGGTTACGGCGGGGGACTTTTACATCGACGACATCCAACTCGTTGCTGGCGGGACGGCCGAAGCGGGCCAGAATTATGTTACCGATGGCGATTTTGAGAGCGTGCTGAGTGGTCACTGGACCGTATCAGCCAACGTGGCTCAATCTGCGATCACGAGTGCGGTGAAGCATTCGGGGCAGGCTAGCTTGCACGTGGTGGGCACTAGCGGTGGGGCCACGATCGGGCAGGCGATTTGGCAGGATACGATTACGTTGATCACCAACTCGACCTATACGCTGAGTTACTGGTACCTGCCGGGGGGCAGCGGGAGTTCGTCGCTGATACGGCTCTCCGGGAGCGCGCCCAACAAAGGCCAGGTTTACGTGCTGCATGGGATCACGGCGGCATCGGTGCAGGCAGGAACAGCCAGCCCAGGACAGCCAAACACGGTAGCGGATGTCTTGCCGGCGTTTCCGGCTTTGTGGATCAACGAGGTGGAGGCTGAGAACATATCGGGGATCACCAACCGGGCGGGCGAGCGGGCACCGTGGATTGAAATCTACAACGCGGGCACGAACGCCGTGTCGCTAAGCGGATTGTTCCTGGCCGACTCATACACAAACCTGGCGGCATGGGCATTTCCGAGCGGGGCGAGCATCGGAGCGGGCGGATTTCAAATTGTGTTCGCCGACGGAAAGACGAATCTCTCCACGCCTGCTGAACTGCACGCGAACTTTTCGCTGCCCGCGGGCTCGGGCTCGGTAGCGCTCACGCGCATGGTGGATGGCTTTCCGCAGGTGCTGGACTACGTGAACTACAGCGGCCTGCGCGCGGATCACTCATATGGGGCATTTCCCGACGGCCAGGGCATTCGGCGCCAGGAATTCTCGCACGTTACGCCGATGGGGACGAACGACCCGTTGGTTGAGCCGTTGACCGTTTCGATCAACGAATGGATGGCCGACAACGCCCACACCTTGCCCAACGCAGCAGATGCGAATCAGTACGACGACTGGTTCGAGTTGTTCAACTACGGAACCAACAGTGTCGATCTTACGGGGTGTTTCCTAAGCGACGATCCTGCCGACAGATTCAAGTCTCAAATCGGCCCAGGGTACAGTATTCCGGCCCGGGGATTTATGCTGGTGTGGGCGGACAAGATCGATGCAGCGGGCACTGCGGAGATCCATGCTGGCTTCAGACTCAGCAAGAGCGGGTCGAGCCTGTTCCTGACGGCGGCAGACGGTCGGCTGGTAGATTCGGTCACGTTTGGCGCACAAGCGCCGGACATCAGCCAGGGCCGGTCTCCTGACGGTTCGGCGAGCATTTACACACTCCCGAGCGCCACGCCAGGCGGTCCGAACTCAACGCCCAATACGGCCCCGGCGTTGGAGCCGATTCCAGACCAAGCGATCCGAATGGGGCAAGTGCTGACCATACAGGCCAGAGCCGTGGATGCGGAGGCCCCACCGCAGGTTCTCACCTACAGCATAGCCCCGGGCGCGCCTGCGGGCCTTGCCATCGATGCTGCGAGCGGCGCGATCACGTGGACGCCTTCGAGCAGCCAGGCGGAGAGCACGAACCTGGTGACCGTGATCGTCACCGATAATGGGGTTCCTGGCCTGAGCGACAGCCGTCAATTCCGAGTGACCGTGCTGGCGGGCTTGGATTTCAGCGGGGCGGTGTTGAGCGGATCAAACCTCGAGTTGAGCTGGGAGACGAGGATCGGAGATGTGTACCAGGTGCAGTACAAGGAGAGCTTGAGCGACCCCGCCTGGACCCCACTCGGCGGGGATCGGGCCGGAAACGGTGGCCCGCTGACGGTAACGATCGATGTTTCGGCCGCCCCACAGCGCTACTATAGGCTGGTGCTCGTGCCGTGAAATTGGAAGTTTGCCCTGATGAGGCCAGGGCGCACTTGGACTGCTCCGGCGAGGGCAATACCTACGGGGCGGTGAGAACCCGGTAGAATCGGTGTTCCTTCGCAAGTGGGAGCTGATCGACGGCCTGCAATTCGCCCGAAGCGTCGGATGCGAGATTAGTCAGCGTGTTCCACGAGGTCGATGGGAGGTTCGTGGTCCACTCCACGCGATAGCTTGCGAGCGGGAGGGCAGTGAAGGCGAGCTGGACCTCAGAGCCAGCGATTTCGACCCGAGTGATGGACGGGGTTGCGAGAGAGGCCTTCACCGCCTGAAGGAGCGGGTCGCGCAGGCCCGACGGCTGCGTGGGGCGATAGCCAGTGCCGAGTTCCCAGATCATGACACCCCCGAGATGCTGGTTGCGCGCATAGCTCACTTTGGCCTGGCATGAATGGGCATCGTCGTAGGAGACGAATCGGTCGTCCCCGGCGGTGGGTGAATCAATGCTGAGATAGGCGGCCTGTGCATCGGTGTCCCAGTGGTACCGGGCCGGCTGGTAGTAGGTAGACATCAATGTGTCAAAGGTCACGGTGGTGGTGCTGGGTGCGGAGGTCCAGGGTTGGCGTGGGAGGGTGGGTCCGCCAGCGGGGAAGCCCGCCCCGCCGCTCCAAACGACGCCGTAGAAGGCCATGCCGACGGCGAGTTTAGCCGGGTCGATGCCGGCGGCGAGGAAGGTGCCAAGCATACCGTCAGCGGATGGAATCAAGCCGTGTGTGCTTGGGAACCGATAGCCACCGTCGTAGATCGGGGAATTGAACCAGGTGACCCAGCCGGGCCAGGGCCCCGCCAGGTCATAGGTCATGAGATTGATTTGGTCGAATTGTCCTTGGAGAGTTGCGAACAACGCTGGCTGAGAGGCGACGGCCGCGGTCAGCAATGGTGTTGGCGAGATCGAAGCCATCGCCGCACGCAGGTCATGAACTAAGTCGGTGAACAAGGTTTGGTCAGATGCGTCGAGGGGCTCCCAATCGATGTCGATCCCATCATATCCTCGAGAGACCATGAAGTTGGTTAAGCTGTTGACGAAGGTGGCGCGTTGGGCGGCCGAGGCGGCGGCCTGAAAACCCGACTGGCTATCCGCACCACCTACGCAGATGAGGATCCTTTTGCCGGCGGCGTGAGCGTGGGTTACTGCATCCGAGGAGTGGGCGGGCGTGAGGCCGTTTGCGGCGGAGTCGAGCGTGCCGTCGGGGTTGGGAATTACGGAAAAATGGATAACATGGGTGAGGGCGGAAAAATCGACGTCGGCGGCGGGCATCCTGCCCTGGGTCCAGCCCGCGTAGTAGGCGGTGCACCAGAGGTCGGCGCGTAATGACGCGAGCACGGAGCAAGCCGCGGCGACACTTAGGAGGAGGATGGTCCGAGAGCCGATCATTGGAGCCCCGCGAGGGGTCGGGGAGTATCACCGAGGGAGAGGAAGGAGTTGTTCGTTCGATTGAGAGTGGCGGCGGTGGAATGAGCTTCGGAGGCGGACGGGTGAGCCGGCGAACTGTTGAGGAAGACACGGACGAAGAACTCGCTTAGCCGGCGCCAGCCATAGGATGTGCGAGCGACACCGTGACCTGCCCCCGGCATCACGAGCAGTTCGAAGTCCTTGTCGGCCTTGATGAGGGCATCGACGACCTGCAGGGTGCTCGATGGATCGACATTCTTGTCCATCTCGCCGACCATGAGCAGAAGCTTGCCTTGAAGCTGAGCGGCGTCCCGGACGTTAGAGCAAGCCTGGTAGCTCTCGTCCACGGGCCATCCGAGCCATTGCTCGTTCCACCAGATTTTATCCATGCGATTGTCGTGGCAGCCACAATCGGAGACGCCGGCTTTGTAGAAATCTCCGTGAGAGAGCAATCCGCGCAGGGCATTCTGGCCGCCGGCTGAGGTGCCGTAAAGCCCCACGCGATCCAGGTCCAGGGATGGGTATTTTGCGGCCGCCGCCTTGATCCAGAGGATGCGGTCCGGGAAGCCCGCATCGGCCAGGTTTTTCCAGCAGACATCGTGGAAGTGCTTGGAGCGATTAGAAGTGCCCATGCCGTCCATCTGCACGATTACAAACCCGCGGTCAGCCAACTCGGCCATGCGGGTCAGAGGGCTGAAGGCTTTGGGAGCAAAGGAATCGTGCGGGCCGGCGTAAATGTTCTCCAGGACGGGATACTTTTTCTGAGGATCAAAGCCCGCCGGGCGGACAATGACGCCGTAGATGTCGGTGGTTCCGTCGCGGCCTTTGGCGACAAAACGCTCGGGGATCTGCCAGCCGGTCTTGAGCAAGGCGGTCCAATCGGCTCGCTCCAGTTCGCAGACCTGAGTTCCGTCCTGCGCATGGCGCAGCACGGTGATTGGTGGAGCATCGACGCGCGACCATGTATCAACGAAATACTGATGATCGGGGGAGAACTGAGCGGAATGGGTTCCGTCTTCTTCGGTCAGCACTTTTAGGTCGGAGCCGTCGAAGTTCACGCGGCAATAGTGGATGTAGTAAGGATCCTGGTCCGGGCGGATTCCACCTGCGCGAAACCAGATCTGGCGATGATCTTTGTCGACGCGTTCGACGCTGCGCACGACCCAGTTCCCTTTGGTGATTTGATTTTTCAGGCGGCCGTTAGCGCCGTCGTAGAGATAGAGATGGTTCCAACCGTCGCGCTCGGACATCCAGACGATCTCGCCCGTGTCGTCGAGGTATTCGGTGAACATTTTACCGGAATAATCGATGAAGGTGTCGCTGCGTTCTTCAACGATTGTCTTGGCCGCGCCGCTCGAGGCATCGATGCTGACCAGGCGCAGGATCTGATGGCCGCGTTGATTGTAGAGGAAGCTGAAACGCGAGGAATCGGGGGCCCAGCGAACTTCGCTGATCTCCCAAGGGTTTGGGAAGAGGGCGTCGTCCAGCGGGATTTCCTTGGCGGATTCGACGTCGAAGAGGTGAGGTTTGCGCAGGGGGATCTCGTCGCCCGGTTTGAGGTAGGGGTAGGAGTCTAATTTAGGCTGGAGCTGGTCCTTGGGCGAAGATTCGACGAGGTAAACGGTGCGCCGGGTGCCGGCTCGGGTGCGCATGGCCACCAGGTGTTTGGAATCTGGCGACCAGTATTCCTCCGAGGCTGGGATTTCGGGGTCCTTGGTCTCGTACTCCATTCCGACGCCGCGCGCGCGGTCGAAATCCCGGGCGTAGGAATTACCGGGGTTGGCGTCATAGGTGAGGGGACGTTCCTTGTCCGAGCGAAGGTCACGCAGGAAGAGGTTGTGCCCGCGGACAACGGCCTGCCAATTGGTATCGGGCGACTTGCCCGCCGGGGAATCGGGGCGCCCGCGGCCTCGCCGGCGGCCCTCGCGACGTGTCGATTCGTCGGCATCTGCTGGTTTGTCGGACTTCTGTTCGGTGAGTTCGTAGGTGGCCAAGTCGCAAGCCCATGCGGTGTCTTTGGCGACGAGTTTGACCGATTTCTGGTCGGCGGAGAATTCCAGCGACTCGAAAGGCCAATGGCCCGGAACGATTTCTTTGCCGGTTTTTTCCTTGAGGGCGGCAGCGAGTCGTGATGAGTCGAACGCGGGTTCGCGCGTGCCCTTCGGGGCGTCGACGAGAATGAAGTCGTGTTGATCCTCGGCGGTGAGGACCCGGTACCAGAAGTGGTTGGTGTCGCCGAACCAGTGTGGCTCGACGCGATCGCGGAACACCTTGGGCGGCGGGTTGGTGCGACCGTCCTGGGCGGCGAGCGACGCCAGTGAGCTGAGGGCCAGGAAGATGAGGAGGCGGGCGGAGGAGGAGTTCATGTCAAGCACAGCGGCGGCTTATGCGTTGCATTCATTTGTCGAGTGTAGGGGCTTTGGGAAGGAAATGAAGAATGAAGAGGACCCCCGACCGGTGGGCTATGGTTCTGGGCGGTGAGGCCGGGTGCGGGCTGCGCATCTGTTTTCCTTGGGTTTCGGAAGTGGTTGATAATCAAGGCAGGCGTTTTGAAGGTGTTCGAAGCGTCGTGACGGATGTGGCTGTGCTGGAATTGGTTGCGGATGAAAATGGACGGGGGGGATATTACGGGAAAAGGGGGGATATTCTGGCTTAAGGGGGGATATTCTGGGATAAGGGAAGGAACTTTCGGGCTGCGGGAAGGATCGTTCGAAAGGCTGAAGAGGATTTGAGATTTGAGATGAGACCAGGCAAGGGGCGAGTGGCGAGTGGCCGAGAGGGATTTGAAATTTCAAATTTGAGATTGGAGGGAAGGTCAGGGCGAAGGCGGACAGAAATGATAACGGCAGATGAACAAGAGAGAATCCGGCTCCAGTCGGGAACCGATAACACCGCGTCGAAAAGCCGATATTCGAGGGAGTTGCGTGGGAAGGGCGGATCCTGAAGGTTGGGGAGAGGCGAGGACAGGACATTTTACAGAAGGAAACCAAGGTAACGAAGGCTGGCCGAATCTGGCCGAGAATGGATTGCCTGGTGGTGGCGGTGCGAATAGGAATTGACCGCGTTTGGGCCGCTACAGGGGAATGGGAGGCAAGGCGGGGGCCATGGATCCGATAGCACTTTTCGTCAGATCCGATAATCCAGGGGTTTGCGGGGCAGAGGCGGAGGGACCAGTTGGAGTTGGGATTGGCAATTTGAGGTTTGAAATTGGAACGGAGCGATTGGCCGTTATGCAGGGGACTCGCGGGCGTGGTGAGGCACCGCAGCCGGTGGGCGCGTGGCGCGGGCCGAGCTTGATCGCTCTTCATGGTGCTGAAGGTAACGGAAGGGAGGTCTTATGTCAAGTTGTTATATGATCTAGTTACATTCGAAGTTCAAAAACGCCCGGCGAGTTCTCGGCCACTCAGGTCGTCGCAGAGCGGGAAAGGAGGAATTCAATGATGTGTCAGAGTTCTAGTACCCCTTCACTCATCCAAAACCAGTCCCCCCAACGTGTCGGCGCTAAAGGACAATAGGACTGTGCGGCCGACTTATCGGTTTTCGGTAAAGGACATTGGTTAAATGGACAGCACCCGGCTAGCCCACGGGGAAAAAGCGACCGCGCGGGCCGGCAAAAGACCGTGACCCGGAACAACATCACCACGACGCTCACATGGAACGAGGCTAATGAGCCTCTTACGGAAGGCTACTCGGGTGGAACCTTGAATGGTTTCACTCTGACGGACACATACGACACGTATCTGCGCCGCACCAACCTCGCGCTCAACACTTCTCCCACGGCCTTGAAGGTCACGAACAGCTTCGACACAGCCGGGAGACTGGCGATCGTCTCGGATGGGACCTACGGCGCCACCTACGGATACCTTGCCAACTCCCCGTTGGTGAGCCAAATTGCCTTCAGCCATGGCACCAACGTCATGACCACGACGCGAACCTACGATTACCTGAACCGGTTGACGAGTATCTCGTCCGTGGCGGCCGGGTCATCTCCAGTCAGCTTTGGCTATACCTACAATTCGGCTAATCAAAGAACCCGAAGCGGCCTTGCCGACGGTTCCTATTGGGTCTACCAATATGACAACCTCGGCCAGGTGATCTCCGGTAAACGCTATTGGAGCGATGGGACGCCCGTGGCCGGGCAGCAGTTCCAGTACGGTTTCGACGATATCGGGAATCGCCGCTACACCAAGGCGGGTGGCGACCAGAACGGTGCGAATCTGCGGTCAGCCAATTACACCTCGAACAACCTGAACCAATATACCCAGCGAGACGTCCCAGGGGCCGCAGACGTGATGGGGGTCGCCAGCGCCTCGGCTTTGATTAGCGTGAGCGGAGATACCAACGTTTATAGGAGAGGGGAGTACTTTCGGAAAGAGCTCTCCGTTGTGAACACTAGCACCCCGCAGTATCCGCTGCTGACAATCATGGCGACGAACGCCGGCTCATCGACAACCAGCACTGGTTCCGTCTTTGTGGCCAGAACAGCGGAACTCTTCACTAACGATCTCGACGGCAACCTTCTTTTGGACGGTAGATGGAATTACACTTGGGATGCGGAGAACCGGTTGGTGAAAATCGAGAGCCTAGGAAGTGCTCCCACCGGTTCCAAACGGCGATTGGTTTTCGAGTACGATTCTAGAGGCCGACGCATCAGGAAGACGGTGACCAATCTGGACAGCGGCTTGGTTGTCCTCGATAACAAATTCCTCTACGATGGCTGGAATCTAGTGGGCGAACTGAATGCAACGAACAACGCGGTGATCCGCTCCTATTTGTGGGGCCTAGATCTGAGCGGCACCCTACAAGGGGTCGGTGGAGTTGGAGGCCTGCTCAAGATGACCTACTACGGAAGCTCGACAACAAACGCATTCGTCGTCTACGACGGGAACGGAAACCTAGGGGCCTTAGCAGATGGAGCGTCAGCAGCAGTGTTTGCGCACTATGAGTACGGTCCATTCGGTGAAGTCGTGAGATCGAGCGGCTGGATGGCAACATTCAATCCCATCCGGTTCTCCAGCAAGTACCAGGATGATGAAACCGATTTGCTGTACTACGGGTATCGGTACTACATTTCGAGTCTTGGGCGGTGGATGAACCGGGATCCACTCCAGGAGGAGGGAGGTTCCAATAACCTCGTTGCCGACGGTAATGACCCGATTGGACGAGTCGACGCACTTGGCCTGAAGTATACAATCTCAAATTCACCTCAAGCTTATGGAGGGTGGGCCGTTAAACTGGCCATGGTCCCCGACAGGGGGAACACCAAATCGGTCAGCGGCTTCACTTCAACCTACCTGCCCACTTTTAAGGGCGTGAACTGCCGGTGTCCCGAAGACCATTTGATCCTAGTCCAAGCAGTCTCGCCACCGGAATTAATTCGACTTTGTAATGATCAACCGCTTGCTTTTTCACGTATTTTCGCGATCCTTGTGTGAGATTGGATGGCTTGTTTTCGCCGTTTGTGACTCTCTTCCAATTGGCGGATCATTTCTGCTTCGC
>Ga0265314_10000990_pt1 | contig 33393 bp, 19 predicted proteins | sample 4126metaG_FD_203106 | JGI IMG/M metagenome (GOLD analysis project Ga0265314, IMG submission 203106) | Rhizosphere microbial communities from Carex aquatilis grown in University of Washington, Seatle, WA, United States - 4-1-26 metaG | ecosystem: Host-associated > Plants > Roots > Rhizosphere >...
TTGAGCATGCGAGTGGGCGGCTTCTGAGTAAGGAAGGTCCCAATCCATCCATGCAGGGCGGAATCAAATGGAAGATTCCTTAACTCTGTGCCGCAAGAATTTCCCTGCATGGATTCCAAATTATTCGCGCGCATTTGCCGCTGTCGTCTAGCTCGGTCCTCCCATTTCCCTGCTATTGAATCAAGGGAACTTATTGGCGATTTTGTTCCTTCTTATTCAAGGCCCGAGCGACCACCAAACAAACAGCACCAAGGACAAGGACGCTAATCATGGCTCAAACCTCTTTGGGATGGCCGTCGGAGTTAAATTTTCCGCGGCATGGGTTGTTTGGAATCAGGAGAGAGCTGTGGCTTCGCCTTCGCTTCTTGCTCCAGGGGCTTCTTCGTATCTTTCGCGGTCGGCTTGACGGGCGCATTTGTCGCTCCCGGGGTATTCTGTCCTCTGTGACCATGTGTAGACATTTTCTCAACCTCCTGCGTGGTGTTGCCGGCCTTCAGGCCAGCGTCTGAATCATTAAACGCTGTCTGGTATAAAGGCCGCATATGGATATCGGGCGAAGGCGAAAAATTTTCATAAAGGCAGACGAAGGGACGTACTCAGTCCAATTTGCGCGATGGACCAACCTGAAAAGCGCTCAAAGATTATGTAAAAGTCTACATCGCCCTCTAAGGGTGAAGTTCAGCCAGACAAGGCTCTTCAGGGTAGAGGTGCGTCGATGGTGATGCGCTCTCGCATTCCATTGATTACTTCGGCCAGGCTCTGCTTAGTGAGTTGGGCTCACTTTACATTGTTCTTGGGAGTGGCCATTTCATTTCTGGCCTTGTCAATTTCGCTCTGAATATTGGTCGCGCCTTTTGTGTCACCCAGCGCTCTGTAGGTCTCCAGCAGAGCCACGTTGACCGTGACCCAATTCGGATTGATCAGGCCGGCCCGAACGCGCTCCATGCCCCGAAGGGACGCCATGATCGCCTTTTGTCCCAATTGCGGCTGCTTGAGTTCAATGCTCAGGTTGGCGGCAATCTGTGCGAGCGTCGCGCCATGTTCGCCTTCGCCTGCACAATCCGTTGTTCCGGCCAAGGCAACCTGAAGGGCCAGATCCTTGCGGTTTTCAGTCTGGCACATTTTGATTTGATCGAGCAGGAGCTTGGCCACGAGGTCCTGGCGCTTCAGATCTTTGAAGACTTTCCCAGCCGCATCGTAGAACGCGTATTTCTCCTGGGCGGTCTTGTACATGCTCGAGAAAATCGTGGCCATGCTGAACGTGAAGTCGGGGAACTCCTTATAATTGGCCGACAGATACGCCCATTGTTTTTCGGCGGAGGCCCGCGGCAGCGCGCCGCTAGCCGTGGCTTCGCCGATCGCCAGCCAGGCGGGGCGGTGTAGTGCGTTTTTCTGCAACGCCGCAATCAAAAGGTCCGTGCGCTTCCCTGCATCCAGGTTTGTACCTAATTCCTGCCAGACGCGGTAGTACACTTCGGCGTCGTTGAAGCCGGCTTCGTTGGACAGTGCCTTGCATTCGATGCCGACCAGATAATCGTGGATAAATTCCCCGGACTGCGGCTCAATGATTTTCGCGGTGAAATATTTGTCGTAAACGTATCGCCCGTGCGAAAGCAGTTTGTAACCTGTGCCTTCGTTGACAACCCAGCCCACCCAGCCATGGCCTCCGCCGGTATTGGCTTCGCCGGTCGCCATGTATGCAGGCATGCCAAAGGCTCGGCAGATCGAGCGCGCGTAGAATGCCTGGTCGCGGCAGACGCCCCCAAACTTGATCAGGTTCTCCAGCGTATAGGGATTGTTGCCTTTCTTGCCGATGCCGTCCTTCAGTTTGTCAAAGTCGTACACAATCTTGGAGTAATCCTGGCCGATCAAGGGGTTGAACTGCGGGTAGCGCTTCAGCACCCAGTCGCGTTCAGAAGTGGGGAGACAATCGGCGGCCAAATATTTCTGCAGCCGCCAGGGCGTGGTCTTGAACCAGGGGGCCATTCGCGCTGCATTGGTCACATACCAGCCAAAATATTCCACCGGCGGTTGCGGGGTGGGATTGGTTTTTAAAAGTTCCGGCACACATCCGGAATGTTCCCAGATCACCGGGCGCGGATCGTCCCAGACGACCGCAAAGGCAATCACCAGGTTTTTCATTTCGGTCATTTGCTTGGGATATTTTGCGCGCAATTCCAGCGCGACCTGCGCGGCGCGCGGATAGTCATCCACACCGGGCGCGAGGGCCAGCAGAAACCCTTCGCGGAATTCTGGCTGCTCCTTGAACCACTTTTTCAATTCGGCGAGCTGGGCTTCGGTCAATTTGGCTTCTGGCTGTGCCTGGAGCGGCAAGTATTCGTTGGAGGCGACTTTTGGCGGTGGAGTCCCAATCAACTGGAACAGGCGTTTTTCCTGCAGAGCCAGGTAAGCTTCCTTTAACTTGTCGAGTTTTGGGAGCGAAGCGCCCACAAAGAGTTGCTTCAGCTCTTCCAGGGCCGCCGCATTGTTTTGCGGTGTGGCTGGCGCGGAAGGTGTGGCCGGGTTCACGGGCGCGACAGGCGAATCGTTTCCTGGCGGCTTTGGTTGAATGGGCTGTGGAAGCGGCGTCGGTGGCGATTGTGGTTGTGGGACGGGACCAGGCGGGTCCGAAACGTGCGTAATGCCATGTGACGGCCCAATGGGATCCGGTGGAAACAATGGACCAGTTGGGTGTGGCGGCGTTGGAGGTTCTTGAGCGGATAAGATTGGCACGACAAACGCAATGATCAGCAACGTCCATGACCGGATTGACATGCGGCGGCTCCACGAAGGCTCACCCGCAAAAGCAATCACGGGCAGGCGAGCCGTGTATTCACAAGATATTTTAGGTTCCGTAAGTTGAGGCGCAATCTATTTCCAACCTCTTTTACCAATTTTTGCGTCCGCCGACCTTGGAACGATGCGCATGTGCAACCCTTCGATGTGGCTTATCGGACATCCCATGATTTGGAACGCACTGGCCTTTGGTTTGAGTGGTAGTGGGATGAGCACGAAGCCGAATCCGAAATCCCACGTGCGAAATGAATGAAATGCCCGACCCCGAATGGAGCGCGCAGATCCAGCCAGGTGCGGCAAGCAAACTTAAAGGTACTACACAGCCGTATCCGGATGTCATTACCTTCAAAGTCGGTAGATTCGGCACCCCGGTCAACACCAAACGAAAACGCGGCATGACCGAATTTGAATTGGTCTTTAAGGACACCGGATTTGATGGCACGATGAAGTGGACCAAGCAAGGCGAAGACGGGAAGCCCAAGACCGCTGAATACACCCTGACCGGGACCAAGAAATAGCGCGCACTCGAGCTGGTGTGCATCTCGCGCACAGCTCAAAGACCAGTGTAGATTAATAAAATGAAATGATTCGCGCGTACGCTCTATTTTACGCGCATTTTTTGTCGGAATTTGCCGAAGCAATTCTTGACCCACTCGAGATTAAGTAGTACGTTTTGAGCATGGCTAAAAAAGGTCGGCCCAATCTCGGTCGCGATGCGTGCAAAGTGGTGCTGCATGTGCGCGTCTCGCCCAACGAAATCAACGAGTGGAAGCGCAAGGCCAAGGCCGCCGGCATGAGCCTGAGCAAGTGGGTGCTCGCACCGCGCCGCGGCAGCAAGTAAGTCCCCTTCCCCTGCTGGCGTCTAAACACCTCGGTCCCATCGCAACGTCGCCGCGTCCGTCGGGCATCCTCATATTTCAACGTTACTCGCCGGCCCGCTCAGAGGTTTAGCCTCTATCCATTCGCAGCATTTGGCGTAAAATGTGCGTCAATTGGGTTGGCGATGGGACGGGCACGCGATGAATATCTGGTTTTGCGAAACCTGTGGCAAGCGGGTCACCGAGAAGGACCTGGCTCAGAATCAGGCTTTCGACAAGCAAGTTAAGGGTATGTATTGCAAGGATTGCGCCGTCGGCGTCAATACGATGGCTTTCGAGCCGATCCAAGCGCCCCCGTCCGGCTCCACCATCCCAACTGCCACCGCAGTCGCGCCTGTTTCTTCCGCCACCGCCAAACTTCCGACCAGCGCCGCGACGCCCATGACGCCGACCACGCGCATCATCGAGCGCCCGTCGGGAAAGAATCTGCGTCCGGCGTCGGCAATGACCACCGCGCGCGCCAAGGTGCCCGCGAAGTCTGCGTCCAAGCCGGCGGATAAACGCGACGGCAGCATGATCTATGTCGCGATCGGTGTCGGCGCAGTGCTGTTGATTGGCGGGTTGATTTACGCAATGCGCTCGCCGAATCCCACACCCACCGAAACCGCCTCCGACGCACCGGCAAAGCCTTCGAACGATCCGTCCAAATCCGGCGGCGATTCGAGTGCCAAGCCCAAGCCGATTTCTTCGTCTCAATCCACAACGCCATCCACGCGCACCAATCCGGTGGGCCCCGGCCCTTTAAACGGCGAACGCACGGGCGGTGAACCGGTCGACCTCGCCAAGAAGGCCGATCAGGCCTTTGAAAAGCTGAAAGCGGAACTCGCCGCGCTGCCCGCGGACGAAAAAGACAAACGCATCGCGCTGCTCGAAGCCTTCAATAAGGAATTCGGCGAAACGATGCTGGGCAGCCGGGCACGCGCCATGCTCAGCGAAATCAAGAACCCCGCGCCTGCCAACCCTCAGGTGCAGGTCGCGCCGGTTCCGCCGGGCCCCGACGGCCAGGCCGCGCAGGGCGGATTGCCCAAAGGCAACCCGCTCGAGTCCCCATTTAACGGCAAAGATCTGAGCAACTGGCGTTACCGCGTCCCCGAAAGCGCCAAGGAAGCCACGGTCGAGAACGGCCAGATTCTGCTCTCCGCCGATTTCAACGGGCATATCGAGACGGATTTTAAGTACAAAAGTTTCGTGCTGGAGTGCGAAATCTTCATCGAAGACAGCGGCGGCGGATACCTCGAAGTGCAGACCGGCGCCGGCAACATCATGCTCGACCGCAATTGCAGCGGCGCGTGGCTCACGCTGCAACTGGCCTTCAAGAATGGCTCGGGCACGATCCGCATGACCGGCAGCGACCGTGGCAAGCCCGCCTTTAACCAGGTCGGCCTCACCGATACGATTCGCTTTTTCACGTATAAAGGCGGCAAAAAAATTATCCGCGCGATCCGCGTCTTCGAATACCCCGATAAATAGCGCGCTTATTGGATCTGGATAATTTCAATGAATTTCTGGAGTGAATTCTTCTGTGCGGGCGAAAGCGTGTTCAGCGTCGCATGTTTTTCCGCGAGCGCCTGAACCTCCTTCACGTACGGATAAGCCCCCGGTTCGAACTTGTAGATATGTTTGTATGCGAGCACGAGATCCCATTGCGCCTCCGCGTCCTGGGCGTCCGTCTGCGCCAATTGCTTGAAAAGCTCCAGCGACTTGCGGGCCAGCGCGAGGCCCTCCTTCTTATGCCCCGCATCGATTTCAATGTCGCTGACCTTCTCGTAGCTGATCGCCAGATCGCGGCGCGCTTCCGCCGTCTTGGTTGCCTCTAGCAGGTGCTCGCGAATCTCAAGCGCGCGCTGCTGTTCAGCGCGCGCTTCTTCCGGCTTTTCGTTCTGGCGCAGCACGTCGCCGATCTTTTCGCAGCCCACGGCCAGGCTGCGCTTAAGGCCCGCATCGTCCGGCGAAGCCTTGAGCAGGCGTTCGTAGCAGGCTTTGAATTCCTCAAAATGCGCGAGCGCGGCGTCCGGCTGCTTCTGTGCCTGGTCCAGTTCGCCCAGATTCTCATGCGCGATTGCCTGCTGCGTTGCGGCGAGGTTGTACTCTGGCGTCTTCTCGAGAATCTTCGTCGCCAATTCCAATTCGCGCGTGAAGGCCTTGCGCGCGCCGTCCGAGTCGCCCTTGGCGGAAAGCATGCCGCCCAGCTTCTCGTAGCTCACGCACAGTTCAAACTGCGCGCGTGTGTTCTCCGGCGCGGCCTGGGCCAGCTTGGCCAGAATTTCTCCGCCTTTTTGATATGCAAATTCCGCTTCGTTCTGACGCGCCATGCGGACCAATATATCCGCGGCCGCGAAGTACGCGCTGGCCAGGTTGTGCTGCGCGCTGTAGCCGTCGGGGTCGGCCTGCGCCAGCTTCGCGCAGATATCCAGATTCTTGCCCAGGTATTCCGCCGCCTTCGAAGTCTGCCCCAGTCGCAGTTGTAGTTCCGCGCTGCGCTCGTAGGCCGTGGCCAGATGTGTTTGCGCGATGCTGTTGTTGGGGTCGGTTTGCGCGAGGCGTTCGCTTAACTTCAAGTAGCGCTCGAAGTATTGCTGCGCCGGCTCGGCGTGCTGCAATTCCATATGAAAATCGCCCAGCTCATAGCAGGCCGAAGCCATATCGCGTTGCAGGTTTTCGTTCCGCGGATCGGCTTCGGCCAGTTTGCTGTAGCCGTCGAGAATCTTCTCGAAGAGCGCTTGCGCTTCCGTGTTGCGTCGCAGCGCAAAGAGCGCGTGCGCCCGGTGACTCTGCGCGACGATGCACGCGCGAAAGATTCCGCTGTCCTTGGGATGGCGCTTGTAGAGCGCGTTCAGGCACAGCGCCATTTTGTCCGCGCACGAAAGCGCGGCGTCGAGTTGGCCGCACGCCAGAAACAATTCGCCCAATTCCCCATAGGTGGCCCCCGCATCCTGGAGCAGTTTTTCGTTCTCGGGGAATTGTTCCAATAATTTGGCGTAAATATCCAGCGCGCGCCCCGCATAGTCGATGGCCTGCATCGTTCGGCCGAGCTTGCTTTCGGCTTCGGCCAGGTTCTGCATCGCAACGGCCAGATTGCCCATCTCGGTTACGTTGGGCGTGCTGCGCACGATTTCGCGGCTGATCTCGGCCGACTTCTCGAAATATTCGCGCGCGGCGCCGGTCTGGCCGGTTTCCAGCAGCGCGAAACCCCAATGCTCCAGGCAATAGCCGTACAATTGCAGCGCCTTCGTATCTTTTGGATTTTCCTTCACCAGTGTGTTTGCAAAGGCCGCGGCTTTTTCGTAATACGCCTGCGCCTTCGGCGTCTGGCCCAACTCCATGGACAGTTCGCCCAGTTTGACCAGCGCCGCCGCCGTGGCCAGGTTGGGCGGCGCGTTCGGGTCGTTCGCGTCCGCCACCTTTTGCAGACCCTCTACGGCCAGCGTGAGCAGATTGGTCTTGAGGTCCTGAAGCGCGGGCTGCCCCTGCATCTTTTTCTGCACTTCAAAGACCAGTCCGTTGAAGGCTTCCTCCGCCAGATCGCGCTGCCGGGTCGCGTTGGTCTCGGCTTTCTCCGCGCGATTGCGTTCGCGGCGCTCCTGCTCCGCATTCGCGTCGGCCCGAGTGCGTTCTTTGCGTTCGTGGTCCGCGTTCTCGTCGGCGCGCTGCGCTTCCTCTTTGGCTTTGGCTTCGTTCGCCACCGCCAGCACGCGCTGCGCTTCGGTGCGCGCCTGCTCGGATCGGATCCAGAAAAATCCAGCCGTCAGGCCAATCACGATCGCCGCGACCGCCGCGCGCAGCGCCGAACGGTTCCTTCGCGCGGCCTGCTCCTTTTGTTCGAGCGCCGCCTTGGCCTGTGTGCCGCCGTCCCGCGCCGCCGCGTTGCCCGGCCACAGCGCCAGCGCCTGCTCGAACAAAACCACCGCGCGCGCCAGATTGGGGATCGCACCGACGCTCGCTTCGGCTTGCGCTTTCTCCGACAGCGCCAGCGAATCCCGGTGCGTCAGGTAGCCTTCGAGCGCCTGCTGAAACTCGAGCACGCTGGCGTGCCGCGCTGCGGGGTCCTTCGCCAGCGCCTTGCGGCACGCGTTGGCCAATTCCTTCGGGACCTGCGCGTCGAAAACCGGTGCTTCGCAGCGCAGCGCCTTGAATAACGCCTGCTGCAATTCGCCCGCCGCGTTGGGCGCTTTACCGGTCAGGAGTTCATGCAGGATCGCGCCGAGCAGAAAGACGTCCGTGCGCGCACTCAACCCCGCACCGCGGCCGTAGGTCTGTTCCGGCGCCATGTAGTCGGCGGTGCCGCCCATGCCTGTCGAAGTTTTGTGCGGCACGCGCGCCTGCGCGGGGTCCGGTGTTTCCGAAACATCGACCGCCAAGCCCCAGTCCATCACCAGCACTTCGCCGAATGCGCCGACCATCACGTTCTCGGGTTTCAAATCGCGGTGGATGATCTGTTTCGAATGCGCGAACGCGACCGCGTTGCTGACCGTCAGCAGGAGCCGCAAGTTGGCTTCCAGATGTGCGGCGCGATCTTTAGCGTCATCCACGGAAAGATTTCGCGCGCGCGCTTCATTTTGTTTTTCTCGTTCCAGTGCCTGCCCCGGATGCAGGAGATATTTCCAGGAGATGCCGCGAACCAGCTTCATCGAAAGGAACCAGCGCCGCGCCTGGTCCTGGCCCAGTGCGTACACGGGGACGATGTTGGGATGGTCGAGGTACCCGGTGACGCGTGCTTCGCTCACGAAGGCCGCCTGCCGGTCCGCCGTGCTCAGGCTGGCTTCAATCAGCCCGCCGTCCGGCGCGTCGCCCAGCGCCTCATGCAATTTTTTGATCGCAACTTCGCGGCGCAGCGCCGGCTGCTCGGCACGAAAGACCTGTCCCATGCCGCCTTCGCCGACCACTTCGCCCAACTGGTATTCATGCCAGCTCGAATAGCTTTCAGAACTTTGCGCCAGCGAGCCCGCGTCCAGTTTTGGCGTCGAAGGCTGCGCCACGCTGGCGTCGTGGGGGGTGTTGGGGGCCTCGTTCGGCGGAATCTGCGGGGCCGTGGTCTGCGCGAGAGTCTGGCTCGGCTGCGGCGGACGCAGCGTCTGGCCGGGCAGCGCACGCTCGAAGGCCACGCCCATGGCCTGCTTCCAGCTTTGCAGCACGCTGTCGAAGTCGTCGTTTGCCATTAATTAGAGGCCCCGCGTTGTGAATATAAGGAGCGCGTATTTTCGCCTCAGTCGGTCCTGAATCCAGGTTGGAATGTGCGGCATTTTGAAAGAATCGTTTGGAAACCTGGAAAGCAATTTGGGTGAACATTGCACGAGTGGTTTGATTTCGGTCTGCACAGAGACGCGACAGGATTGGGAAAGGCAGCAAAAATGCCCGAGTGCACGGGGCGAAAGCGGAAGCCGCTGCCGGGAATGCACGTGCGCTTTCACTCGTGCATGTCTTTTCGAGCGCCTGTTACAAGAAATTTATGTGAGACCTATTTTGCGCCCCCGATTTGCTCCGACATAAAACATGGGGTTTGATGTCTAAGATCCGGGAAAGCGAGCGCCACATGAGTCACCGAATCGCCGGCCTGTTCCGAAACATGTCCTCTCGCACCGCCGTGCTTTTGATCACGGTTTTCGCGCTGATCGCCCTCGACCAGGCTTCCAAAATCAGCGCCATGCATTACGCGCCTTCGGTCAAATCCGCGCTCGCGTCAAGCGGCTGGTCGCTGGGATTGGGCTGGCACATCCACGTTCCCGACGGCATGTCCTCGATCTCGGCCCTGTTTGCGCTGCTTTTGATCGCGGCAATCTGGTGGCTGCCGATCTCGCCGGTGACGCAGGTCCTCTGGACCGCCGCGGCCATCAGCAATCACTTGGAAATGCTGGTGCGGCCCGGCACGGTGGACTTCCTCGCGTTCAAGTTCGGCAGCGCGCTGTACGTGATGAACCTCGCCGATATCTACGTGGGCTTGGGCGTGCTGGCGCTGGGGGCGTGGGCCGTGCGCCACGCGCTGCACCAGCACACGCCGGTGCCCGCGGGCTCGATGGCGTAAGCATTCGCGCCTTGCGCCTTTCTCCCCCATGAATTCTTCGCAATCCCATAGTTTGGCAGGGAGTGTTTCCTGTCCTCAAAATCCGCCAAAAATGCTTGACCGAAGCTGCTTTATGGAGTATTATGTACCATTGTGGTTTTGGACGGGACCCGGACGGCTGGAACATTCGATTCCGCTGGTACCCCGCCAGTTTTTTCGAGGAGATTGGTCTTGGTAGGCACGCTTCAAGCTTGGAGTCTGGAAGGACGGCCCGCTCGCCTTCGTTCATATAACCGCTCTGAAAGCTGCCTCGATGTGCACATAATTTCAGAATTATTCGCCACTGCAAAGCGCTATGATTTAATGACTTGAGGCTGGTTATAGAAATCATCGTGTGCTGTTTTGTTACAAATGGTGCATATGGACTTATGCGAGTGACTCGGGAATGCTATCAGGGTAAAAGTATTCCAGTCGGACCGCAGGCTGGACGATAATGTTCCACGTGGAACAATGCCTCGGGTTTGCCCCCTTATTCCAGCCCGCTAACGACTCGCACCGGGCGCAATTATTTTGCTACTCCAAGCCCGTTCAGGCGTCTAAGATGCGGACCCAGTAAGCGTAATGGATTTGGCTGATGACCGACCCGCTTCAGGCGTACGTGGAACGGCAGCACGTTCCCAATTGCGTTCCGCCGGTGCACCCGGCTGCGGTTCCCGCATCGGCAGATTTCCCCGCGCAGCCCGCGCCCGGTTACTCCGCGCAAGTCCCCTACTCCGCTTATCCGATTCACCCGGTCCAGTCCGCCCCGCAGCCTTATGCCGCGCCTGCTCCGTATGCGCAGCCCGCGGCGTACGTCGCCCCCGCGAACTACGCGCCGCCGACCGAACCGTTTGTGTCGAGCAATGCCGTCGACGACCTGCTCAACCCTGCGGTCCCGCTCCCGCCTGTGCCCTCCGTTTACGCGCAGCCTCAAGCCCCCGCGCCTGAATTCGCCGCACCGCAAGCCTATGCTGCTTCCGTGGCTGCGCCGGTTTACGCAGCGCCGAATCAATACGCGCATGTGGATCCTTATGCACAGCCCGCGCCCGTCACCGTAGGCCTTGCGCCTGACGCGCCGCCGGTTGCCGCCGTTCCGGGCAGCGCGAGCGCCAAGCCGGCGAAGAAACGTTTCCACCGCACGCGCCGCGCTTCGGAACGCCACGAACGCAGCCGCTTCGCAATCTTCCGCCCCGCGCCCAAGCCCATCGGGCCGCGCCGCACCTCGCGCTACTCGGGCTGGCGCTTCTATCTGGTACTCGCGATTGTGGCCTCGGGCCTGACGCACGTCGCGACTTGCTTGAACATGGAATACACGGTCCCGATCCTGGAACGCCTCTTCGGCTGGACGCTCAGCAACGACGGCCTCGAAACGTCCGGCAGCAAGCCGCTGGTGGTGGTGACGACGTCCGAAGATCCGCAGGAACCGAAGATCGACTTCGACCCGGTGCCCGACAAGCCCATTCCGATTCAGGTCGCGCAGGTCAAGCCGGAGCCCCCGCCAGTTCCGCCGGAGGAAAAGCCGCCCGCGCCGCAGACTCCGCCCGCCGAAGCCTCCAAGCCGCAGCCCGAAGCTACGCCGCCCACGCCGCCGGCGCCGGAACCCAAGGCCCAGCCCGAGAAGCCCGCCGAAGCCAATGCCGCGCCCAAGCTCGAGCAGCTCACGCCGCTCAACTCGCCCGGCGTGGCCAACAACACGCACCGCGACGACCCCGAACCGCCCAAGGATCCGAAGTACCTGGGCGCGACGAACTCCGAAGCCGCCGACCACGGACCGCGCGATCTGCCCAAGGGAGATCCCTTCAACGCGAACGGCAAATCTGCGATCACACGCGACATCGGCGAGCGCGGCGAATCGGCCAAGGGCGATACAGACCCCAACGCCGGTTCGATCACGCGCGAAGGCGGCCAGAAGATCCGCAACCCGATTGAGAATAAAGGCCAGGGTGTCTCCGGCGACCTGACCAAGGTGCACGACGCCCCGGTCAAGCAAGGCGAAAGCGGCGCGCCCGAACCGAAGGAAGGCCGCGCGCCCGACAAGCCGGAAGGCGTGGCCAACGCCAAGCCCACGCCTGAACCCGCGCTGACGCCCGGACCGGAAGTTGCCGTCGCGCCGGACAAAGGCAAGGACCCCGACCCCGCGCGCCGCGGCAACGACGACGTGCGCATCGGCATCGGCGACAAGGAAGGCCAGACCAAGCAGCCGCTGCGGGTCGAACCCGACCTGCCCAAGCCCAACAGCGGACAGGTCAAGGCGGAGAAGGTCGAACCGAAGCCCAAGTCCGGCGAAGCCGATCCGCGCCCTGTCGCGGTGCCGGCCACGGGCACCAACCGCGTTACCAATCCGCCAAGCGAAGGCGGCCCGAAGCCCGACAAGCCCAAGGACAATGCGCTGGCCGCGCTGGAAGCGCGCCTGAACCAGAAGCCCGGCACGACTGGCCCAGATGAAGCCTCGGATGCCTCCGGCCTGCAGCAGCGCAAGGGTGAAGTGGGCCACGAAGGCGATGGGCGCGTGCGCAAGGGCGACCTGGAGTCGGTCAGCGACATGCCGACCTTCAACCTCGATTCGTCCGCGGGCAAGGAAGGCGACACGGCCTTTGCGACCGTGGCTGACCCGGTCGTCGCGTACATCCAGAAATTCCACCGCCTTACCGACGCCAAGTGGAAGGCGATCATTTTCGCCGACACGCGCACGCGCGGCGAATTCGGGCGCATCACGCTTAGCATCACGCTGGCCAACAACGGTCAGCTCGCCCAGATCAAACTCGTAGAGCGCTCCGCGGATGTCAGCGACAAAGCCGTGTCCTGGTGCGTGGATGCGGTGCGCGCGGCCGGCGAAGGCGGCTACGCGCCCTTCCCGCCCAAACTCGCCAATCGCGACCGGCTCACCTTTGCCTTCACCTTCGTGTACTTCCACTAAAGCCAGTCCCAACACGCTTCACATCATTTTCAGACTGCGCCAAGCCCCGCCCGGCGTTTATTATGGGTTGAACACAGAATCAATTGCGGAGCGTCTAGGCATGATGAAATACGTGATCATGGGCGTGCAAGGCTGCGGGAAGGGCACGCAAGCCAAGCTGCTCAAGGAAGCCTACGGTCTGGTGCACATCAGTGTCGGCGACATCTTTCGCTGGAACATCCAGAACCACACCAAGCTTGCCGCGCGCATTAAACGCATCATGGTCGATGGCATGCTTGTTCCGGATTCGATTGTCGAAGAGATCGTGCGCGAGCGTCTGGATCAGCACGACTGGAACCACGGATTCATTCTCGACGGCTTCCCGCGCAACAAGGAGCAGGCCGAGTTCTTTCTGGAAAGCTACGACATCGACGCGGTGATCCACATTCACGTGCCCGACGAGATCGTGGTCGAACGTATCCTCGCGCGCATGCTCTGCTCGCAGTGCGGCCTGGACTTTAACCTGATCCACCACCGCCCGGCCAAGGCCAACACCTGCGACGTCTGCGGCGGAAAGCTCGTGCGCCGTGCCGATGACACCGAAGACGCCGTCAATGCGCGTCTGGCCGATTACCACGGCAAGACCGCGCCGGTGCTGGAGCTTTTCCGGCGCAAGGAGTTGATCGTGACCGTTGACGGCACGCTGCCCGCGGCCGATGTTCAGGGCGAGATGCGGCGCCGCCTCAAGCTCGACAACCGCGTTAACAACAAGACGATCATGTTGAAGAAGGACTGAACGCGCTTTATTGGTCTTTCAACCAGCGCGCGGGCGGGTCTTTCTGGATGATCTCGGTGTACGCCGATTTGAGCTGCTTCTCGAGGAACTCTTCCTTCTTCTTGCGCACTTTATCCTGGTAGGCCAGCGCGAGCGCGTGATTCGCGGATTCCTCGTAAGTCTGGTTTTTGCGCTCGCGGTAGCCTTCGCGGAACACGATTAGGAACGAATCGCCCAGATCATAGGGCTTCGAAAATTCGCCGTCCTTGAGCTTCGACGCGATCGTCTCTTCAGCGAGGAAATGCCCGCTGGGCTGATCGGCCTGGCCGTCCACGGTCAGCAGGCCGCCGTTGTTGTCGAAGGGCGGATCGAAAGCCACGGTCGCGGCGAGCGTGGCGAACTCGATCTTCTCGTCGGTGAGCTTCTTGTAGACCAGCACGGTGGCCTGCGCGGCGGCATCGGGCGAGTCGAACTTGCTCTTGGGGATCTTGATGCGGCGCAGGCGCCAGGCGTCGCTGGTGCGGAATTCGTCGGGATGCGCTTCGTAGTAGGCTTTGGCCGCGGCGGGCGAAGGCGCAACCTGGCCGACCTGCTCGAAGAGCACTTCACGGCGGAAGAGTTCGGTGCTGAGGGTGCTTTCCCAGTCGCGGATCGTCTGGCCCTTGCGCGCCAGCGCCGCGCGCAATTCGCGCTCGCCGCCCGCGGCTTCAATCAGTTGCGTGCGCAGCTTGGCGATGTAATCGCCTTCGATGCGCCGGAAGAATTCAATCACGCGCGTGGCCGGCACGCTGGGGTCCGTGCGTGAGACCAGGTTCTTGATGATGTCCGAGCGAAACTTATGGGCCAGTTGGTCGAGCAGTTCGTCCTGCATCGCGGTGGAGAGCGCGGCCTTCCAGGCTTCGCGGATCGCGACTTCGCGCATCTCGGGCTTCAGGGTGCCGCGGCGCAGGTGCTCCTGAATGATCGAGAAGCTGTCGGCGAAGACGTTTTCAACTTCGCGGATCGTGACGACCTGTGAATTCACTTTCAGCGCGGGACCGTTTTCGACCGGCGGCGGAGTGGCTTCGCCGGAAGACGCGGCCACCGTCGCGGCCCACAGGCCGGCCAGCAACAGGGGGAGTAAAAGGTGCGGGGGCCGCATCACGGGTTCTTTTTGAGCGGTTTATTCGGCGGTGCAAGCGGATTCAAGGGCGGTGCGAACAGGTCCTTGAGCGCCTGTTCCGGCGACAAATCCTTGGACTGGAAATCGGAGACCGACGGCACCAGCCGTGCCAGCGCGTCGAGGAAATGCAGCCCCGCGGCCTTGGCGCTGGCGGTGCCCGGCAGGAACAGGCCCGCGCGTTCGAGCAGCGCGGCGGCCGGCACAGGCAGTTCGTCGGGCTTGAGCCACGAGCCGCGGAAGAACTGCTGCGCGGTCGCGTAGTCCTGGGCATCTTCGATGCGCTCGCGATTGAAGAGCGCGCGCATGACAAAGCGCTGCATACCTTCGCGCGGGTATTCGGCGTGCGGTTCGAAGATCGTGCCGCTCAAGCGCAGGCGCAGCTTGTTGTCGGCCAATTCGCGCTGGAAGTCTTCACGCAGGTCGGCGGGCCAGGTTTCCAGGGAGAGCGCCGCGCGCGCCGGGTCCGGAAGACGGGCGACGGCCAGGTCGAACTGCGGATCGAAATTCATATCGCTGGTGCGCAGGCGCCCGCGGAAGGTCAGCTCCAGATTTTTCCACGGGTCGAGCGCCACCAGCCGGCCTTGCGGCATGTCCAGGACGCCCTTGTCGAGGTTGATCACGAAATTGCAGCGTTCGAAGGCGGCCTGTTGCGCATCGATGCCGAGCATGCGCGCGTAAATCTGCGTCGCGAGCAGGCCGCGGTCGAGCCATGGCGTGCCGCCCGCCAGGCGCGAATCCAGCGATGCGAGTTCGGCCGGAGATTTCAGGAGGAACAGCGCCGGGTTGGGCCGCGTGGTGGGCGCGATCAGGCCGTAACGCAGTGCCAGCGGCTGGAGCGCGCCGGGCAGTTCCGCCGGCGTGCGCAGTGGACCCACGACCAGATCTTCGAGCGCCACCTGGAACGCGCCGCCCCAGCTTAAGCGGTCGCGTTCGCCAAAGCCCACGCCGCTCAAGCGCCCTTCAATGCTGAATTTGCCATTCAGCGCATAGCCGGAGCGCGTCAGGCCCAGAATTTTGTGCAGGTCGCCGCGCGTATAGCGCACGCGCTGGCCATGCGCCACGTTCGGGTTGCTCAGGTCGTAGTTCGTCTCGCTGAGGTTCAGTTCGCCGCCCAGGAACGTGCAGTTGAGCCCGAAGGAGAGCCGCAATTCCTTGAGCGCCGCCTCGCTCACTTCCAGCTTGTCGATGCGCCAGCTGCCCCACGTCACGGTCGGCGCACTGAGCGCGCCATCGACTTTGAGCGCGGAAAGCGCCTGGAACGGGTTCGCGCCTTTGGCCGGCGTGAAGCCCGTGGCGTCCTGCGCGGCTTTGAGCGCGGAGAGCAGATCGTCGACGTCGAAGGCTTCTTCGAATTTCAGCGGCAGGGTCAGTTGCAGCGCGGGCGGATCGCCGGCGCAGGCTTGGCGCAGGTTCTGGTGCGGGTCGAGGACCTTGAGGCCGCATTCGGGCAGGCGCAGGCGGAAAACGCTGGCGTGGTTCTCCTTGGCGTGCCGCAGCGTCGCGCGCAAGTCCTTGAAGCTCAGTTCGCCCAGGTTCAGGTGCAGTCCGCTTTCCAGAGCCAGCGTCAGCGTGTCGCCCGAAGCGGTCTGGATGTTGTAGAGCGCGTTCTGCAGATGCCCTTCGGCTTCGAGGGTGTCTTCGACGGGCTTGGGGTTGAGGACCTTGAGGCGGTCGATGTCGCCATCGACGGTCAGCTTCAGGTTCGTTGCGGTGCCGCTGAGCTGGCCCGGGAATTTCAGGCCGAAGCGCGTGAGCAGCGCCAGGTCTGCTTCCTTAATGGTGGCGATGCCCTTGATGCGGTTCTGGCTGCGGTTGTAAACGCCCTGTTCCAGCGTGAACGGTACGGGTCCGCCGGAGACGATGGCCTTCTCGACCTTCAGCGATTGCAGCAGTTCGGTGCCGCCTTCTTCCTGCGGTTTGGTGTTGGCCTGGACATTGGTCAATTCGATGGGCAGCGGTCCGCCGCTCAGGATCAGCGACTGGAGTTCGTATAGCGTGTCCTGGCCTTCTTTGCCTGCCGAACGCACGCCATGCAGCACGACGCGCAGGGCCTGGTCGCGCTGCTTTATGTAATCCCAGTCGGGAAGCAAATTGGTCATCGAGACGTCCGTCTGCGTCAGGTTGGCGCGGAAGAAAGTCGAGAGCCCCGTTTCGGTGATTTGGAAGCCCGCGCGCGAGTTCGCGTCGATGCTCCACGGCCCCTTGAAGCTGAGCACAGCGCGCGCGCTGCCCTTCGCGCCGAACGGCAGGATGTAGCGGAAGTCGGTGTGGAATTTCCCGATCAGCGTCCACGAGCGCGCATACGCGGCATCGGGGCTTAGCACCACGTCCTTGGCGACCCAGAAGCCCTCGAGCGTAAGATCGCCCTTCTTCAATTGTTCCAACAGGCTCGGCGCGATGCCCAGCCGGCGCGCTTGCTCGGGGAAGCGCTGCGTCCATTGCGCGAATGCGGGCGCATCCAGCGTGACTTCGCGCACGACGAGCTGCTGGCCGAAATTTTCCATGGGCAGCATCTCGCCGGCTTCGAGCGCCGAAAAGAGCTGTTTGAGCGAGTGAATCTGCGCGACGAGATTCAGTTTCATCAGCCAGAAGTCTTCGGGATTCCGGTTCGAGAAATCGAAATCGCTCAGCACCAGGCTGTCTTCGGCGCCGTTGTAGGCCGCGTTCAGGTGCAGCTCGCCGCCGAGCGCGGGTTCCGCCGGGAGCAGGTGCAGTTGCCGCAGCAGCGTGAAAGCCGCGGTTTCGATCGTGCCCGAGCACTGGAAGCGGCCCACGGAATCCGCGACGCTCTTGGCGTAGGACCAGGGGTTCTCCTGCGAGGCGTGGCTGAGTTTTTCGAGGTCCACCTGCGAGAGCGCGAGCTTGAAGTTGCCCAGCCGTCCCTTGACCAGCGGCGCTTCCAAATCCAGGCGCCGCACCGCGGGCTCTTCTTTGTTCGGCGAAGGCTGGAAGTGGTAATTGCCCTGCACGGTCAGTTCGGGGTTGGGTTCGGTCCAGTTCCAGCGCCCGGGTTGCGACGTGGCGAGCGGGCCTTCCAGGTTCAGGTTGCGCCCGGTGAACGAGAAGCGGAAGTCCGCGTCCACGCCGCCGGCCGGGCCGGTGCCGCGAACGATCGAGAGTCCGCTTGCGCCGGCCTGTTCGATGTAGCCAGAGAGAGCGTAATTTTTGTAAAGCTCGGGCGTCCAGGTCTGGGCGATCGCATCGATGTACGGCTGGAAGCGTTCGTGCAGCGCGGCGAGGTCTGACTTGATCGTGGGGAAGCGCACGGTCAGGACTTCGACCGGGCCTTCGACGGCCAGTTCGGCGGGCTCGATGTGTACGGTCCCGATGTTTGAGTCCTGGCTGGTGGTGATCAGCTTGAGCGTGAGATACGGCGCCGCGTTCTTGGGGTTCGGCGACATCGCGGCCTTGACGCCCTGCGCGTAGCGTTCGGGGAAGTACGTGACGAGCGCGACGAGATCGACCGGCGCGGAAGGTTCCTTCCACTGGCGGCGCGCTTTGCCTTCAAGACCGACGGCGACTTTGCGCAGGGCCGGCCCAGCGGGCGTCGGCTCGCGCAGCGAGTTGATCGTGACTTCCGCGTCCAGGAGCTCTTCGATGGGCCGGTCGTAGCCCAGCAGGCGTAAGAGCGGGCCGAACTCCTGCCAGAATTCCTTGCCCTGCAGGTTGAGGTGGAACTGGGCCTTCACTTCGACCTTGTCCGGCTTGTCGATGGATTTGATGCTGGCTTCGCGGTCGCGGCTCTTTTCGGCGGTAAACGAGTTGCCCTTGATCGAGAAGCTTTCGAGGTCCGTTGCCGCCAGCCGCCCGAATTCGTTCAGCTTGACCAGGCCCGAGAGGTCCGCGGTGAAGTGCGTGGCCTGCCACATGCCAGGCGCGCGCGGGTCCACGGGCTTGCTGCCGAAGGGATCGTTGGGCGAGACCCACACATGGCCGTCGTGCGAGCTTTTGATCGCGAAGCGCCCTTCCCCGCGCTGGTTGTCGAGCGTGAGCGTGGCCGCGCCTTCAAAGGGGCCTTTAAGGCGGCCTTTAAGCTTCAAGCGTTCGCCGACGTCGGTGTCGCAGAGTTTTTCCAGATCGGCGCTGACGTTGATCGAGAGGCTGTGCCCGCCTTCGAGCCGGCGCCGGTCCAGCCGCAGCAGCAGCACGCGTTTGGCCGCCGGATCGCGCAGCTCTTCCTGCTTGAGCGTGCTGGCGAGCGTAAAGGTCGCATCGGTCACGCCCTTGCCGCGCTCGTAGCCCAGATCGCCTTCCAGACGCGTGGGAATATTGCCCACCGGCGGCAGGTCGTCTTCGAGCACCGAGAGCAGGCTCACGCTCTCCAGGTTGCCGTTGATTCGGTACGAATTGAGGTCGCTGAACTTCACGCTCAGGTTCCCGGTCACGGGCTTGCCGGGGACAATGCGCTGGCGGCCTTCGTAGACGGGGAATTCCCACTGCATGTGCCGGAAGAGTTTGGCCACGTCCACGTTGGTCAGGTCGAGATTGAGCAGGCCCTCGCCGGCCTGCTGCGGATTGATCATGCCGGCGGGATCGAGCAGCTTGGCGGACAGGTCGAAGACGACCTTGCCTTCGCCGCCCCCATCGATCGGGATGTTGGCCTCGCCGTGGGCCTCCATTTTTTGCGCGACCTGGCCCTGATGCGCGGTGATTGAGATTCCGTCGATCGAGCTCTTGATCGTGGAACTCTTGGCCGGGCTGGCCTGCGAATCGGTGTGCGTATCGACGACGCTGACGGTCCCGTCCTCGATCTTGAAGGTCATGCCGTCTTCGTGAACCTTCGGGTCGAGGTGCGTCGAGAGGGTGTCCTGCAGGTTCGCCAGGATGTCGTCGATGTTCGAGGTTGCCTGCCCGTCGACCACCGAGCGTTCCAGAGAAAGCTCCGGCCGGCGGATGATGATCTGCTTCTTGCGGATGTCTTTGAAGCCGCTCTTGATCGCGATCCACGCGTCGAACTGCACTTCCACTTCTTCAATCTTGAGCAGCGGGGCCAGGTCGCCGGAGTGGCCTTCCTTGTTGGGGATCTTAAGGCGCTTGATCTTCAGTTTGCCGTCAAGCAGGTTCAGTTCGACGCTCTTGATCTCGGCGTCTTCGCGCAGCAGGTTTTCCTTGATCGACGTGAGCAGCCATTCGCGGAACCAGGCTTCGTTGAACCAGAAGTAGCGCAGCATCACCGCGACGAGCAAGAGCGCCGCGATTCCGATCAGCGGATACAAAAGCCAGCGCGTGCGGTGCATCCATTGCGGAAAGACCAGCTTGCCTTCTTTACGTAATTGAATGTTAACCGGGCCCACGGAGACGGTTTGGCCGTGCGCCACCAAGGTCGGCCCCGTAATCAATTTGCCATCGATGCGCAGGATGGACTTCTCGCTGGACGGGCGGATCAGGATGCGTTCGCCTTCGACGCGCACATAGGCGTGAATCGGCTGGACGCCTTCGCCGCGCAGGCACATCTGGCATGAGGAATCGCTGCCCAGGCGGCTTTCGCCGTCGGGGATCGGGAGGACGCCTTGCGGCGCGGAAAAAATCAGGCTCGACATTGGATGGCTTTAAGCGCGCGTCCGCATCCTGGCAAAAACGCGGACGTGCGTTTTGCCTGGACTCCGGTTGCGCACGCTGTGCATGACCCTTATTTGGACGCCTAGCTCAAACCTGGCTTCGGCCATTTTAAAGGGAATCGGCTGAGCTTCAACCAATGCGCGCAATTTCTTTGAGCGCTTGGAGATGCGCGGCGACCGAAGCTTCCAACGCAGGCAGGTCGTAGCCCCCTTCCAAGGTCGAGACGAGACCCCGGCACGCGCTTCCTTTATTAAGGAAGCGCGTGGCGAGCTCTTGGGTCATTTCGCCGAAATCCGCGGACTCCAAACTTAAGCCGCCCAGTGGGTCGGCACGGTGCATATCGAAGCCCGCCGAGATCAGGACCAACTCGGGCTCAAAGCGCGCAGCGATCTGTTCGAGTGCGTTGGTGAAGCGCTGGCGAATCTCGAGCCGCGAGAGATTTTGTGCCAGCGGCACGTTGAGCGTAAAGCCTGAGCCAGGCCCGGCGCCGCGCTCTTCCGCTCCGCCCGTGCCCGGCCAAAACGGGTACTGGTGCATCGAGAAAAAGAAGACGCGCGGCTCGGCGTAAAAGAGCGCCTGCGTACCGTTGCCGTGATGCACGTCCCAATCGACGATCAGCACGCGCGACAGGCCGTGGGCTTCCAGCGCCGCGGCGGCGGCCAGGGCCACATTGTTGAAGAAGCAAAAACCCATTGCTTGTGCGCGAAACGCGTGGTGCCCGGGAGGCCGGCCCGCATTAAAGGCCGCGCGCCCACGCCCGGCCAGTACATGCTCGACGCCTTGAATCGCCCCGCCCGCGGCTTTGAGCGCGGCGGTCCAGGTTGCGGGGACCGCGTGCGTATCGGGGTCTAGCGCGCCGCCGCCTTCGGCGCAAATTTGTTCGACGCGGCCGATGTAGCCGGGCGCATGCAATCGTTCGAGCTCCGCGCGCGTTGCCGGGCGGGCTGTTTCGAGCTTATAGGAATCTTGGGGGAGCGCTTCGACCGCGCGATTTACGGCGTCGAAGCGGTCCACGCGTTCTGGATGCCCCGGCGGCGTCTCGTGCGCGCGGCAGTCGGAATCCTGGACGATCAGGAGCATGGCTGCGCTGGCCGGTTAGTGGTGCTCAGGCTTGGCGTCGTGGGCGGGCTCTTTTGAGGGCTCGGCATGCGCGGCGGCGGGAGCTTCCGGCGCGCTCGCGGACTTGGCCGTGCTCAAGCGCAGCGAATAAAACGTGATCGCGCCAAGCATCGCAATCAAGGCCAGCCCGAATACCGCGAGGGCCAGCGTGCTGACCGGCGGCAGGTTGGACGGCGGGACGGCCTCGTTGTTGTAATCGCCCCACTTGCGCTCGTCGTGGCCGTGCGCGGCATGGCCGCCGTGATCGTGGCCGCCATGGCTGTGATCATGTGAAGCGTGGTCGTGCGAATGTTCGGACATCGTTGGCGCTCCCGGAACAAATCCGCGCGGAGTGTAGCGAAGTTTGAGCCCGCGGCAAGCGAGGGGAACGAGCGTAAATTCCGGCCTCATTGCTGCAGGTAGGTATCGGAGGATACGCCAAGCGTGGCCGAGTCGTCGGCGAAAAGATTGTCCGTGTTGCCTTGCACCTGGCGGGTGTTGCTCGTGGTGAAGAGCGTGCCCCGAATACAAAAGGAGAGGTTCTGCCCGGCGCCTTTGCCGCTGACGGTGCCGTGGTTGGTCGAATTGCTGGTCGCCGACCCGCCTTTGTAGTCGCCCACCAGCCCGCCGTTGTGTTCCGCGCCATGCCGCTGATCGAATCCGTAACTCGTCAATGCGCCGGTCAGGTCCACGCCGCTGCCGGGGCCTGCGGAAGTATATGTCTTTAGCGCCACGCCGGAGAGATTGTCGGTGGTGCCGGGGCAGGCGAAGATGCTGGGCTCGGACTGGTAGACGGGATAGAGCCGCTGCAGCGACTGCAAGGGCGTGTCACCGGCCACGTACGGGAAATGCCCGTCGCTGTCGTTGGAGTAGGTCTGGCAGGCCAGCACAATTTGATCCAGGTTTACGACGCACTTGGCCTTCTTGGCGGCATTGCGCGCATTCGCCAGGACTGGCAGCAGGATCCCCGCCAGAATTCCAATGATCGCAATGACGACCAGCAACTCGACAAGTGTAAAACCGGGTTTGCGTACAGACATGGGCAGACCTCCCTTTTTGAAAAAATGGCCCCGCGCCGCCGGCAACCGCCGACGCGCGTACCACCTGTCACGTGTGGTTTTGGAGTGTTTGAGTAGGCTTCAGGCGTTGCGATCAGCCTTGGCCCGCTCCTGTTTCACTGCGCTGATAGATACGCGGAAGCGCCGCGCGAGTTCGCTATAAAAGCCGGAATCCGAGAAGGCTTCCTTCCCAGTTGTTGCGAGGTCAAGTAATGGAGAGTAGCATCCGGATTAGGGATTTTTTCGCTTACGCCAAGCGCCCTTCTAACGTCAATATCTCCATACGGCTTTAATACTCATTGCCGGGGGATGCAGGAGGTTCGGATGCGCCGTTTTGCCTATGGGTTGCTGCTGGTGGTGTTGCTGAGCGGGATGCACTCGCTGTCCGCGCTGGAGCACGTGCCCAATCCCAACCACACCCCGCCGGGGACGGGAGCTGGCCAGGAAGAGGACTTCTTTACCGACCTTAACAACCACATTCGCAATCAACCCAAGGGTGCCGGAGCCAAAGTTACCGACGTCAAGCTCTGCCCGATCTGCGGCGAACCCCTCTATAAGCATGCCGAAGACAGCTTTGTCTGCGAACCGAAGGACCGCATCGACCCGACCACGGGCAAACGGATCACCGTCGCGCACCTGAAATTCCAGATCGTTCCCTGCCCTGTCTGCAGCGCGAAGTTCAAGGCCACGCCGCCGGCCAACGCCAACGACCGCAATGGGCTCGACCGCGACCTGTGCCAGCACAGCACCGGCAGCGAAGACGTGGTCTCCTACGCCACCGTGTGGATGTGCCCGGAATGCGGCTACGCCAACTATATTCCGCTCTGGGGCAAGGAACTCGATGGCTCGCCGATCTCGCCGGACACGATCAAGCGCTCGACCGAACACCTGAAGGACAAAACCTACAAGCTGATGCTCGTGATCTGCGACCTGGTTCCAAAGGAAGGCCAGCCCTTCCCCGAAAAGCTGCGGCACTTTGGCGATTACATCGTGCAGACGCAGATCCCGGACTGGTTGAAGTACGAGAACGCGTTGTACCTGCTCGACGGCGATGACAAAGACCGCCCGAAAGTGCGCGCCCCGGCGGCGCTGCTGGCGCGCTTGTACATCAACGCCGCGCACGCCAACCGCCGCACGGTCTGCGAAGAAGTCGCGATCCCGAACATGGTCTCCGATTTTCAAGTCGCGTTGAGCAAGTCCGTCGCGCGCACCAACTATTACATTCAGCAGGAAGCGGTCTCGATCCGCAAGGCGCGGCACGACTCGGTCACCGACCCCACGCGCCCGGAAACCGACGCGGCGGTGCTGCTCGAAGCCGTGCGCGGCGTCCTGACCAAGGCCGAGCGCGTAGTTAACGATACGCAGGGCAAGCCGGAAGCCGCCGACGTCTCGCGCTTCAACATTGGTGATGTGTACGCGTTGCGTATCCGCGAAGCGGGCTTCCTGGACCGCCTGGGCCGCCAGACCGAAGCGCTTGAAGCCTTCGCCAAGGGCCGCGCGATGTTCAACCCCGAGCTGGGCAAGGACATCACCAATCAGGAGTTGAAGAAGCTCTTCGAACGCCAGATGAAGCTGATCTTCGCACACGTCGATGAGCGCGTTGCGGCGATCAAGCGCGAGCGCGAGATGCTCTGGCAGGGCGGCTACCACCTGATGTCTGGCCTGCTGGCCGAAGACCCCAGCCTGAAAGCCGATGCCGCGACCTACGCGTACCTCGTCGCCGAACTTTTCCGCCGTGGCGGCGCCGAACCGGAAGTCACCCTCGCTTGGTTCCAGGCCGCCAAGACGTTGGTCAACCGCCCGCGCAAGCCCGATCCGGACGCGCACAAAGAAGAACAGTTACAGGCCAAGTACCAGCAGCTCGACACCTGGGTCGAAGAACAGGCAGCGCTGGTGCGCGGCGCGGCCAAGGGCAAGAAGATCGACCCGAAGCTTGAAGAGCGCCTGGGCCAGTTCATGGTGAAGCTCGATGCGGCCAAGCCGGTGCCCTTCGCGACCGCCGAAGCGGCCCTTCCAGATGCGGGCGTTCCGCAGAAGCCCACGATTGAACCCGTTCCGGTAGCCGGCACCGTAACGCGCGATGTGCTGCTCAAGTCCTACTATGTCGCGCTGACGCGCTACGCGAAAGATAAGGGCGAAAACGCGCCCACGCTGCAAGCGCTGGTGGATGAAGGCTACATGCGCGCGGCCGACGCGCGCCTGAACCGGGACGGCCGCATTATTTGCCCGGAATCGGGCAAGGAGTTGCTCTACTTTAACAGCGCCAAGCTGGGCGAAGCGCGCCCGCTGATTGTGCCCAAAGACCCCGCCGACACGCTCAAACTGGCGCTGATGGGCGATGGCTCTGTGCAAGGGCCCAAAAAGTAGGTTAGAGGCCGACCTTCTTCAAGAGTTCCACGCAGAACTCGATCTTGAAGATTTTGGCGCCCGCGTAGAGCGCGCCGGCAATCACGGCCAGCGCCACCGCGAGCAGGACCAGCGACTTGAGCTTGCGCAGGAACGAGCCACCGCCTTCGTCCGGGTACTTCGCATAAAACTTTTCGTGGCCTTCCCGGCAGCGCGCCGAACAGAACGTGTTCGCGCCTTCCTTAATTGCACATTCGTCGCAGAGTGGTTTGTGGCAGGTATGGCAGCGCGCGCCTGCGGCGCGGGAGGGATGGTTGACGCAAAAGGATGAGGCCATGCGGGAGTCTCCTGCCCCCATCATACCTCATGCGCAATTTCGGCGGCGCTCTTGCCTTGCTGAAACGTAAAACGCGCGGATAATCAACCAGAGCTTGAGCATTCGTGGAAGTAGCTTTACGGGTTTCCGGGAACGCGCCATTTGGAGCGCGTTCGAGAAAGGGGTTTTTGCATGGCTTTCAAGCCACGTCGCCGCCGCAAGATCGGGAGCAAGAAGCGCCGCAACCGCCGCTTGCGCAAGAAGAAGAAGTAAGACCGGCCGTAGTCTTCCAAAAGCCCAGTCCGGCCGGGCCAATCCGCCGGGCTGGGTTTTTCTTTGAACGAAATTAAAGGAGCGCCACGTGGCTTCGGACCCGGGCAAATCCGCCTCCCCTTCCCGCAGCGGGGTCTTCTCCAAGCCGGTCGATCCGCGCACGGAGATGTTCACGCAGTCGATCTCGTTCGACCGTGCGCTCTACAAGTACGACATCGCGGGTTCGCTCGCGCACGCCCAGATGCTTCTGCGCGTGGGCCTGATCAAGCGCACCGAAGAAGAAGCGATCCGGCGGGGGCTGCTCGAAATCCTCGAGGATCTCGACGAAGGCCGCTTCGTCTTCCGTCTCGAATGCGAAGACATTCACATGAATATCGAGCGCGCGCTCGAGGAGAAGATCGGCGAACCCGCGGGCAAGCTGCACACGGCGCGCTCGCGCAACGACCAGATCGCCCTCGACGAACGCCTCTGGATCCGCGACGAAATCGACACGGTCTGCGGCCTGTTGCGCGCTACGCAAACGGCGTTGGTCGAGCTGGCCGAGCAGTACGCCGGCGACGCAATGCCGGGCTACACGCATCTGCAGCGCGCCCAGCCGGTGACCTGCGGGCATTACCTGCTCGCGTACGTCGAAATGTTCGACCGCGACAAGCAGCGCTTTATCGAAGCGCGTAAGCGCGCCAACGTTCTGCCGCTGGGCGCGTGTGCGCTGGCCGGCACGTCGCTGCCCATCGACCGGCGCATGGTCGCGCAGACGCTGGGTTTTGACGGCGTTACGCGCAACAGCATGGATACGACCGCGGACCGCGACTTCCTGCTCGATTTCGCCTACTCGATGTCCGTGACCAGCATCCACCTCTCACGCCTCTGCGAAGACTTTATTCTGTACGCGACGACGGAATTCGGCCTGCTCCAGATCGACGATGCCTTCTGCACGGGCTCTTCAATCATGCCGCAGAAGCGCAATCCCGACGTTCTCGAACTGATTCGCGGCAAGACCGGCCGCTCGCTCGCGCTGCTGACGCATTACTTCACGCTGCTCAAGGGCCTGCCGCTGACCTACAACCGCGATTTCCAGGAAGACAAAGAGCTGCTGTTCGATTCCACGCGCCAGTTCAAGGGCTGCCTGGAAATGATCGAAGTGATCCTGCGAAACGTGCGCTTCAAGCGCGAGAAAATGGCACAGGTCTGCGACCAAGGTTACATGGACGCCACCGCACTGGCCGAGTACCTCGTGCGCAAGGGCATTCCGTTCCGGCAGGCGCACCATGTCGCGGGCACGCTCGTGCGCCTGGCCATCGACAAGGGCGTGGCGCTGTCGGAACTCGACGTCGACGAGATGCGCAAGATTCACACGTTCCTGGGCGATGAAGTGCGCTTGGCGCTCGGCGGCAAGGGCGTCGTCGAGACCTACGCTTCGGAAGGTTCGGCGAATCCCAAGATGGTGCGCCGCGAATGCGAGAACTGGCGCAAGCGCCTGAAGGATGAAGCGCCACCGCCGAAAAACGAAGGCGAAGCGAAGAGCCGCAAGCCGAAGAAGTAGTTCGCGCTACTGAACGTTGCGCAGGATTACGTTGTCGAACGCACACGGAGTCTCGCGCACGCGGAAGGAGAGCGTCCCGCGCAGCGTCGAGATTCCGGGCACGTTGATCGCTTCACTTTCCTTGCCATCCACCAGCACGCTGATGCTGTCGCCTTTGAACGCGATCTCGACACGCGTGGCGCCCGACGGCTTCCACGCGCCTTTCGTCGACGCGCCCGAAGATGAAAGCGTGAAGCCTTCTGAATTGAAGATCACCATCACGGATTGCTGGTCGGTCCCGAATTCCGCCGCGACGAAGTAGCCCTGGTTCTGTTCCTTGGGCTCGAATTCGAAGGACAGGTGCGCGTTGCGCGCGGAAAATGGCCCCCCGATGGCGTCGGGCTTCAGGGTCGTGTCGCCGCCTTCGGGGCTCGTGACCACATAACGCCCATTTTCCGTGGCCCAGGCGCCTTGCGGCGCGTCCCAGTCGCTTTGGTGCTGCCACTTGCTGAAATCGTAGAACTTCAGCGTTGTCGCGCCGCCCAAGCGCGCGGAAAGCTTGACCGCCTCTTCGCTCAGGTCGGCCTTTTGCATCGCGCGCTCGATCTCGGCCTTGGCCAGATCGTCCTGCTTGAGCAGCATGAACAGATGCGCCATCGCGATGTGATCGTTCTTGATTCCGATGCCTTCGATCATCTGGTACACGTCGTTGGGGGCGAGCGCGCGAAGCGGGACGTTCTTGATCGCCTCGCCGCCGCCTTCCGAGAAGGAAATGTTGAGCTGCAGGCCGTCGATGGCCTTGACGGTGGCCTTGACCGTCTTGTTGCCGCCCAGTGGCACGTTGATCTGCACCGACTTGCCCTGCCCTTCCAAAGCTTTGCGCGCTTTCTCCACTGCGTTCATCAACCCGTCGACGCGCAGGGCCTGCGTCAGGCGCGAGCGCAGCGCTTCGGCCCAGCGCGTGCCGCTTAGCTCCTTGGCCCCGTTTTCGAGCTCGTTGCAGACTTCCTTCAATTTGGCGTCGGCGAGTTGCTTGTCGGCGGAGGCGTTGACGGCCTGGAAACGCGGTTCCGTCGCACTGTCGAGCTGCTCGAGCACTTCGCGCGCTTTCGTCGCCATCGGGCCGCCCGGATCGATTGAGATTAGGCGCGTGCACTTCGCCACAGCCAGGAAGTAGGACTTGTCGGCGATTGCCTTTTGCGCCGAGGCCAGCATGTCGTTGGAGATTTCCTCGACCTGGCGTTTGGTGGCTTCCTGCTCGTCGCGGCCCAGTTTGGCGGCGTCGCCAACCGGATACTTATTGAAGTATTCCTTGAACGCGCTGAGCGCGAGGTTGAAGCTGCCTGCGGCCATGAAGCGGTCGCGCTTTTCCTTGGCACGCTGCAATTCGTCGAGCGCCTCGGGCGGCAGGCTGGACTTAACCGCCGGATCGATGGGCTTCTGTGTCTGTGCGACGGTTTTCTTCGGCGGCGGTGGAACGTTGGTCGGAGCCACGGGCTTGTCGTTGGTGATGCCGGGTCCGTCCGTGACCTCTTCCGGTTTCAATTTCTTGTAGGCAATGTACCCGGCCAACAGCACCGCGACCATGATCGCCAAATAAATCAGCGAAGTGACCAGCGATTGCTGCTGCTTTTTCTTGCGTCCGGTGCGCCCCGGCCGCGACTCGGCTTCGACATCGTCGTCCGATTCCTCAAGCTCCCCTTCCTCATCCGCAATTGGCGAGGGCTGTTCGCGCTCGGTTCCGATCTCGGAGTTGCCTTTGACCCGCGCGGACTTCGGCGCGGCGGGCCGTGTCTTGATGACCGCCGAGCCGCGCTGGCGGCGCTTGTCGAGTTCGTCCTGTTCTTTGCCGTACGCGGTCTGAATCGCCTTGAGTTCCTTGACCACTTCCGCGGCGTTCTGTGGGCGGTCCTTCGGGTCGATTGCCATCATCTTCATCACGAGCTTCGCCAACGGCTCGGGGATCGTGACGTCGTGTTCGCGCGGGTCGGGCCGCTCCTGCGTGATGTGTTTGGTCAGCACGACCAGACTGTTGGGGCCGTCGAACGGCACCTGGCCCGTGAGTAGATTGTAAAGCGTGACGCCGAGCGCATAGATGTCCGTGCGCGTGTCGGTCTGGCCCTTCTGGCTCTGCTCGGGCGCCATGAAGTGCGGCGTGCCCATCAGCGCGTCGTTCTTGCGTTCCATCGCGGACTTTTGCCCGCCGATGGTCGCGAGGCCCAGGTCCGTCAGCTTGATTCCGCCGCGTTTGTCGCACATTACGTTATGCGGCTTCACGTCCTGGTGCACGATCTTGTGTTTGGCCGCGTGGCCCAGCGCTTCGGCCACGCCGATGGCAATTTCGATGCTGCGATTGACCGAGAGCTTGCCTTCGCGGTTGAGCTGCGCCTGCGCACTCTCGCCCTCGACCAGTTCCATCGAAAAGTACAGCGTGCCAGCGGTTTCGCCGACGTCGTGGACTTCAATCAGATTGGGGTGAGTAAGTTGGCCCATCGTGCGCGCTTCTTTGAGAAAGCCGCGCGCAAATTCCTTGTTTTGCGAGAGCTCCGGCTTGAGCACCTTCAGCGCCACCGTGCGGTCCATTGAAATTTGGATCGCGCGGTAGACCGTGCCCATGCCGCCCTGGCCCAGGCGCGTCTTGATTTTGTAGCCGGCGAGCGTCGTTCCGATCAGCGGATCGTTGAGCGTGTCAGGCGCGGCTTCGTGGGAGGCTTCACCCTCTTTGTCGAACACGAGGCGCGTTTGGCCGATCTGAATCGTGTCGCCATGCCGCAGCGACTGGCGCATCACCTTCACGCCGTTGACCTTGGTTCCGTTCGAGCTTTCCAGGTCTTCGAGAATAAAGCCGTTCGAGGTCTGCGAGATGCGGCAATGTTGCCGGCTCGACTTGGGCTCGTTCGGGAGGTGGATCTCGTTGGTCGAGGCGCGCCCGACGGTCACGCTGGCCCCGACGGGGTATTCGACGGTTTTCTCGCCGCTATGCAGGATCAGCTTGGGCATCGCTCAAGGCGTCCCATACCAGAGGAAATACGCGCCGATCTTGAAGCCTTTTTTGTCGGCGTCGGGGAGTTGCCGGGCCACGCGCGCGAGCGCTTCGATCTTTTCCGTGGGTAAATGGATGCGCAGTTTGAGCAGGGCGAGCGCGGGCAGCTTTTTCTCGCTGCGGAAGAGAATCCCGCCTTCGGAAAGTTCCAGCGCCTGCGTCTGGATCTCGCCGCCATCTGCGGCCTGTCCGCTCGCGCCCAGCAAAGACACGTCCAGCGGCGCCTCGTAGTCGTAGCGCGGGAAGCGGCGTTTCTCGATTTTGTAAAGCTTGCGTTCGACCAGGCGTTTGACCACGTCGCCGTCAAGTTCCGCGCCGGCTTGTGCCTGCAGCAGCTTGGCCAGTTCGTCATCGCTAAGGCGCTTGCCCTGCGTCGCCGGCGTGCGCCCGCCCGCCAATTGGTCGAAGGCATTGGCGACTTGCAGAATCCGCGCGGACAGCGGCACTTCGCCCGAAGTCCGCCCGCGCGGGAAGCCCTTGCCGTCGGCGCGTTCGTGGTGCGCGAGCGCGATCTCTCCCAGGCGGTGCATGCCTTTTGGGAGGCGCAGGCCGCGCAGGAAGGCTTCGCTCAACACCAGGTGCAGGCGTTCGTCCGCCGAAGCGTACCCCGGCCCTTGCGTGCCTTCGAAGGCTTCGGGCGACAGGGCCAGCCGGCCCACATCGTGAAGCAGCGCGGCGAGTTCGAGTTCCAGGAGCTCTTCCGGCGAGAATTTGAATTCGCGGCCCAGCGCCAGCGCGATCTGCCGCACGCGGTCGCTATGGCCAACCGTCGTTGCGTGCTTGTCGTCGACCGCCTGCGCCACGGCTTCGGCCAGGTCGCGCGCGAAGGTCCAACCGTCTTCGCTCTTCTTAAGCCGCGCGAACGCCACCGCGCCGTGGTCGGCCAGACGCTGCAGCCAATACGCGTCGTCTTCATTGAAATTGCGGCCCGTGCGGTTGAGCGCCTGCAGCACGCCCACAACTTCGCCGCCGGCTTCCATGGCCACGGAGGCCACGTTCCTCACGCGTACGCCCGGCGCGCCGTCGATCGGTTCCTGGAACATCGAATCCTTGGCCGGATCGTTGCAAATGTAGTAGCCCACGTCCTTGGCCACGTTGCCCGCGATGCCTTCGCCGAGCGGGAACGAGACGCGCGCCTTGCCCTTCTCGCGGATCGCCGTGAGCGTGGGCAGTTTTTCCTGGCCTTCGAGGCGATAAAACGTCGCGCGCTCAGCCTGCAAAATGTTGGCGGTTTCTTTCTCGAGAGTGGCGGTCAGTTCGGCGACGCTCTGGCAGGCGTGCAGTGCGAGCAACGCCTGCTCGACGCCTTCAGCCTGCGACTGGCGCACGTCGACCAGGGTTTCTCGCGGCTTTGGGGTGCTGGGAGCGCGATCTTCTGCCATAAAAGACCTCTCGAATGGAGTTCTAGACCGCCCTTTTATGCGCGAGGCACCCCGCCCCGTCAACATAAGGTTTGACGCCACAACATATTCGAAAGATGCACCAAGTGTATGACGGAAAGTGGGCCAAAGTTACTGCCCAACGTGCAGTTAATGCGCTTCCTTATTAATGCAGCCGGTAGAGCTGGATGCGCCCGGTGAAGTGCCCGGGCTGTTCCTTGCCTTCGACCACGATCAGGAATTCGTCCTTCTGGCCCAGGCTCAATTCGCGGGCCACGCGGTTACTCTCGTCGAGCACGTGCTGCGCATCGTCGAAGGGCCCGCCGAGCACCGGCGTCACGCCCCAAAACAGCGTCATGCGCCGGACCGTGCGCGCTTTGGGGCTGATGCTTACGATCGGCGCGAGGGGCCGGTTCGACGCCATATAGCGCGCGGTCTTGCCCGATGTCGACGGCACCATGATCGCCTGAATGTCGAGCGTGCTGGCGATGCGCTGCACGCCCATGGCCAGCGCGTCCTGCACGCTGCCGGCATGAATCTGGCACGCCACGCCGTCTTCACCCTGTGGCCGCCCCGCGAGCGCTTCTTCGGCCTCTTCCGCGATGCGGCTCATCGCTTCGACCGCTTCGACGGGATACTCCCCCGACGCCGTCTCGCCCGAAAGCATCACCGCGTCCGTGCCGTCGAGAATCGCGTTGGCCACGTCGCTGGCTTCGGCGCGCGTCGGGCGCGGGCTGTGCGTCATGCTTTCAAGCATCTGGGTCGCGGTAATCACGGGCAGGTCGTGCTCATTGGCCAACCGAATCAGGCGCTTCTGCACCAGCGGCACGCGCTGGAAATCCATCTCCACGCCCAGGTCGCCGCGCGCCACCATCAGGCCATCCGTCGCCGCGCAGATCCCTTCGATGCCGTCCAGGCTCTCGGGTTTCTCGAGCTTCGCGATAATCAGCGGCGGGTCGGATTCCTTCGCCACGCGCTTGCGCACGGGCTCCAGGTCTTCCGCGCAGCGCACAAACGAAAGCGCGACAAAGTCCACGCCATGCGCGAGGCCCCATTCCAGGTCTTCGAGGTCCTTGGGCGTCACGCTCGGCGCGCTCACTGCGATGCCGGGCAGGTTGAGGCCTTTTTTGCTCTTCAAGATGCCGCCGCGGACCACGCGCACATGGACCGAATGCCCGTCGATGCGCTCGACCTCGGCTTCCAGGTTGCCATCGTCGAAGAGAATCCGGTTGCCCGGCTTCACATCGCGCGCCAAGCCTTCATATTGAACCGGCAGCGCGGTCTTGGGCGTGCCTGCCGCAGGCCCGCAGAAGAGTTCGAGCGCCTGATTTCTTTCTAGGGTCACCTTGCCGTCGGGCAATTCGCACATGCGGATCTTCGGCCCGCACAGGTCCTGCAGCACCCCGACCGCGCGTCCGGCCCGCTCGCTGGCTTCATACACCAGCTTCAACATGCGCTCGTGGCCGGCGTAATCACCGTGCGAAAAGTTGAGCCGCGCCACGTCCATTCCGGCTCGCATCAACTTCTCGATCATTTCCAGCGAATTGCTGGCGGGACCGAGAGTGCATACAATTTTAGCGCTGCGAAAATCCATGGTTTTTGTCCGAACCCATTCTACATGGAAGGGGGATGAGGTTACTTCAGCCTACTTCGGGGAGGCGAAGTCGCTCACGACATGATATAGGAACGCGACGCCTTTGTGAAAACTTTCAACAGGAATTCGTTCGTCGTCCCCGTGGATTCGCTGGTTGTCTGCTTCCGTAAGCGGAAAGGGTTCCAGTCCGTACGCCTGAACCTTGTGAAGCCGCAGGCTCGCCGAGTCGGTGGCTCCCGTGCCGAGCAGCGGCACGGCAATCGCGCCTGGAAAATCCTGAGTCGTCAGGCGCTCGATGTCTTTATATAACGGAGTTGTGATGTCCGATGGAGGCGCGTTTTCGCCTGGGTCAGGCCCAAGCTGGAACCGGATTTGCGGGTCGTTCACTATTTTTCCGAACTGCGAGATGAGTTCCTCGATGGAATGCCCTGGCAGCATTCGCACGTTCAAATTCGCGGTCGCATCCGAGGGAATCACGTTCACGCGGACACCGGCCTGGAGCATCGTCGGCGCAATTGTATCGCGCAGCATCGAACCCCACATGGGACTGTCCTCGGTGAGATGCTTGACCGCAAGATCGGCGCGTTCGGGCTGTTCGAGCGCGCGCATCCATTTGGCCACTTCGTCATCTTCAATTTTCGAGAGTTGCTCGAAATACCTT
>Ga0265314_10000991_pt1 | contig 33386 bp, 26 predicted proteins | sample 4126metaG_FD_203106 | JGI IMG/M metagenome (GOLD analysis project Ga0265314, IMG submission 203106) | Rhizosphere microbial communities from Carex aquatilis grown in University of Washington, Seatle, WA, United States - 4-1-26 metaG | ecosystem: Host-associated > Plants > Roots > Rhizosphere >...
GAAACTGCCATATGCCAACCGAGTCCTTTTCTTTCGGCCATTTCAATCAAGCAGCCAACTCCGTAGACTGCCATCAGTAGCAGAGACCAGTACATTGGGTACCGGTAAGGATTGTCGAGTTGAACAAAGTAATAGATCAGCGGATATGCAAACCAGATTGAGCCGACAAGCCAAAATGCCGTGCGGTTTCTTCGCCACGCAAAAAACACCCCAAGCACTCCTGCGATCGTTAGAACCCTGAGCACCAGAGTCTGGCTGGTCCGATACGTAACTGGAAACCAGAACTGAACTACCCGCATTGTCGTGAGAGATGAAAAACGGCCCGGGTGCAGCTCGATCCACTGACCGGCCTCCTCCATCTTCTGGTGCATGTAAGCCGCTTCTCCTACGCGAGCGAGTTGCGCAGCTTCAGAAAGATTCACGAAAGGCTGATAACGCTGGTGGGACGTTTCATTACTTAAGTAGCTCGCTCCCGACACATCATTATTTGCAATCCATAGTTCCAGTCCGAGATTGCTCCGCGTCAATATTGGCGATCCAAGGACAAGCTGATTACGAACCACCCACGGGGACAGGACGGTTAACATTGCTGTCAGCGCCACTGCGGCGAATTTCAGTGCGCCGGCTCCGAAGTAACAGAGGGCGATTCCGAGCCATAGGAGTCCGATAAGCAGAAGATTGGGAGCAAACAGCAACGCGAAGCCCCATACGGCGCCGACGGCGAGGCTCGTGCCTCCTGAAAACATCTTTCCGGTTTTCCATGCCCACGCGGACAATATGCACAACGTTACAAGCCATAACGCTCCGGCAACAGCCTGAGTTGAACGAAACTCATTCAGGAGATAGACCGGAAACGCGGCGCCCGCGACGGCAGCCGCAATTCCGACGCGACGCGGAAACCCAAGCAGCCAGGACAGGAGCGGCATCAACGCGAAGGCCGCGCTTGCCATTACAGAATTCAAGCAATAAGTTACCGCCTCAGCGATCTCGCCGGTTCCAAATACCCTGTAGATAGCCGCAAGAATCAGGGGGCAGCCCGGAGTAAACAGGGCTGTTGGTCCGGTCGCAACTGGGTAAGGATTTCCAAAACCATGTCCGTTGACGATGGACAGCGCTACGTGTTGAATCTCCACGTGCATTGGCTGTTGGAACGGGCGCGTGGCATACATAACACTCAAACGAACCACGACACCAAGAAGAAATATGGCGGCCAAGATCCTGACACTTGGCTGGTTGGGGATAGGAGCGCAAGCAGTCATTGCGCCCCCGGAGAAACTACGGCGAACTGGACTGAAGTGGACATCGCAATGGGACTGTGAACGCAATTCTCGTCCCTGTCTCAGCTTGCAACCGTTTCGAACGCGGGGTTGCTCGCGCCTCTCCAGAAACCGCCGATGAGCACCAGTAAACCGGCGGCACTACATAATTCACTAATGTTTCTTGCTGTGGAGTTCATGCGGAAATTGACATTGATGGTGTGACGGCCTTCGGTGACACGGGCCGTGAGTATGCCCGCACCATCGGACGCGGTGGCGACATACTTACCTGATTCGTCGGTAACTTTCCAGAAAGGATAGTAATAGCTTCCAAGACGAATTGTGCATGGCTTTTGCGCATCTACCTCCACCTGCTTCTGGGAAGTGGAGACCGGTAAAAGCGAAACGGTGCAATTTCCATCGACGACCGTCGGCGACCAGGTAAGGAGGGGGGCGGAAAGTGTGGCCGCGCCGAAGGGCGTGTATTCGTCCGTGCCCGGATAGCCTGCATTTGTGGCGCGCTCTACACTGGGTAGTCGTGACGGCGTATCCTGAGGCACCCGCAGGTAACTGGCGATGGGCATTAAGGTCAAAACGATCAATACGCCGCAAGCCGACCATGTGAGAGCGCGGTTGACACCTTTTCCAAATAATATGAACGGAAGCACGCCTCCGATGACCGATAAGAACCGGAACGGGAATTGAACGTATCGCAGCTCCGGAAGATGTGTCCAAAGCACTGCGGAGAATGGAAGCTGAAACAGTAACGAAGCGGCGGCCATTTCGTAGAGCACGAGAGATTGGCTGAGCTCCGGGCGGCACCGCAGCACCCAGAATGCGATAACCATGAGTGCGGCATACACAATCGCAATAACAGACATGCCAATTGTGAATTTCAGCCGGCTGGTATCGGACAACGTATGGAACATGAAGTAATTGCGAAAGTCCCAGCGTAAGAGGGCAGACGTAGTGATCCAGCTTTTTTCAAAATATGCGGGCGCAAGCCGGAATGCGGCGCAAAGGATTGCAATGGATTCCGCGATAGTAAAAGTGAGAAGCGCTCTCGCAGAGCGGCGGCGAATAGCTTCCAAACATGAAGTAAGCGCAAGGGTGTAGCCAAGAGCAATCGACGCCGGAATGTCGGTGAGCCAGCTTAGAGCGAGCAACAAAGCAAGCCAGAACATGGAGCTGCGATCAAGATCTCCGATGGCGCGGACAAAGTGCAGGATAATAAGAGGCAGCCAAGCCAGAACCAGCAACTCCGCAACTGCGAAGCGAGTAATGGCTGTAACGATCAAGTAAGGGCTCATCATGTAGAGGACCGCCGCCGCCATGGAGAAGCGTGCGCCAAGGAGAGAACGAGCGGCGACATACATGCTTAGCCCGGCCGTAAGCAGAGCCAGCCATACGAAGGCGGCCGGGGCCAATTTGAAGGGAACGAGGAAGCAAAGCAACGCCCCCATCCAAAGGGAGAGCGGTGGATAGAAGCAGAAGCGCGGATCGCCGAGTCTGAAGTTCGCAAGCGAATCCCATCCGGGCGCGAAGCTGCCCGTGATCCATGCTTGTCGCATGCCGATCCACGATGAAATGTGGAATCTGGCGTCGTCCCCATAATAGCCGCGCGCGGCAAATGGAAGCGTAAGGCATAGCGCAACAGCCGATAGAATGAGGGGAGCCACTAACGTCTGCTCCAATAGGAGCGCACCGAATCTCAGTAGATGAACCCGAGAGGATCGCTGAGGATTTCTTACGTCACTCTGGATCATTCTTATAAACCGCCGGAACTTAATGAATTTATCCTCTGCCGCAGTTGCCGGCTTGGCTCAGGGCTGATGTGTTACACGGGCCTGCTGCGGATTATCTCGTAATGCCTTTTCAGTTTGAGGAAAGTCGATTCAAAATAGCGGTAGGACAAAGTCGCAAGAACGATGGTCATTCCGAGGGAGACAATGGCATTTCGACATAAGGTCAAGCCATCGCCGGGTACGGGTGGCCAGAGCCTGTTTGCAAAGTGGATAGCCAGGCTGTGAAAGACATACAACCCATAGGAAATCCGCCCGAGATAGATGAGAGGTTGCGGCAGAAACGATTGCTCAATACCGAGGAACGCGAGTATCACTCCGCAGCAGCCAAGAGCAATCAGTCCATTCCCACAGATGAGCGGCCAACTTCGATTCACGGCGAGCGTCCCTTCCGAATAGCAATGGAACTTATAGACCGCCAAACACCAGCAAAGTGAAGAGGCTGTAATCAGAAACAGTCTTTGCCTTGCATGAAGACTCGTCACCCGGCCTCGGAGACCGATGCACAGGAGGATTCCGGCGGCAAAGAAGCCAAAATCTACAAAGGAATTGCACCAGACCTTCTCTGCGGGTGCGCCCCCGGAGCCGAGGACGTAAAGCCAGACGCCGGCAACGGCCAAAAGAGCGATCGCAAACCCACATAAAGATCTGCGTCTCATGAGCTTTACAGCCCATGGAGCAAAGAGATAGAACTGCTCTTCAACGGAAATGCTCCAGAGCGAGTTCATCACATTGCCGGGATTTCCCTTGAAAATGAAAAACCAATTGCCCATTAAGACCGCCGCCCATGCGGTCCAGATGTAAGTAACCCGGCCATGATGGCGTAAGACTGCGATGACTAGACCGATGGTGAGGCCTGCAAAATAGAGCGGCCAGATACGAAGTAACCGGCGAATGTAGAAGTTCGTGGCCCGGATGCCGCCAGTTGCGTCGCGCTCGCGCAACAGCAGCTCGCAAATCAGGAATGCACTGAGGGTGAAGAATAGGAAAAGCCCGTAGTCAGATATTCTCTGGACACCGTAAATCAGAACTGCAAGCCGGAGTGGGAGTCTGACGAATTCATCGCCGCGTCCTGAGGGTAGGGTGTGCGTAAGAAACACCAGAAAAAACGCGATGAAGCGGACTACGTCCAGTTCCGGCCGGTAGAAACGACCTGCAGTATGCAATTCCGGCCGAAAAGTGACACCTAAGGTATCTTCAGTCAGCGCAGTTGCAGGCTCGCCGGATGTGATCACTTGCCCGCCTCATCTTCAGTCCGATAACGATACCCATAGCGGTGGTAGCCATAGTAGGAATATCCGCCCGCAGAAGTGCGATGGCTGACCTGATTAAGGACCACGCCGATAACGTTTGCGTGAACGCGGCGGAGGGCGCCGAGAACTTCCGCCACGGCGCGACGCCTGGTTTCTCCCGCAAGACTGGTGATGAGAACTCCATCCGCGGCAGCCGCCATTTGGAGGCACTCTGCGAACCCCAGCAGCGGCGGCGAATCCAGGATGACGAGATCGAATTTCTTGGCGAATTCGTCAAGCAGGGTAGCGAGCCGGGGGCCGATCAGGTCCGCCGCGCGATGGGAGCCGAGGCCAGCGGGAAGAAGGCTCAGATTCGGCATACCCGCAATAGGCACGGCTACGTCCTGCCAACCCATCTCGCCGTTGAGGACGTTTGAGAGTCCTTCCTGCGGGGCCAAACCGAATCGAGAATGAAGGCTCGGCCGGCGCAGGTCGCCATCGACTAGAAGGGTGTTCTTTCCCCGATCTGCATTGGCGATCGCAAGGTGGGCCGCCAGCGTCGTCTTCCCTTCGCTGGGGACGGCGCTGGTGAGAACGATAGAGTGGAGTCGATTGTCGAAGTCGGAGAGGAGGATCGTATTGCGGAGCGTGCGGATGGCTTCGTCGAAGTCGGAGGCCGTCCTATTGTAATAGCCCTTCCCCTTTCCGTTTGTAGCGGCCTGCTGGAGGAGAGTCGGCGTTGCGGCAGCCTTTGCCGAACGCGGAAGTTGGGCTGCATCATGGTCCATCGGCATCGTCGCAATCACGTCGGTGCCCAGGAATCGGCTGGCCTCGGCGGGGTCGCGCAGGGTGGTATCGAGGGAATCCAGCAACATGGCCGCCCCTCCTGCCAGGAAGAGAGATATGAGAAACGCCATGATGAGGTTCATTCGTGTGTTGGGATACACGGGATAGGCCGGGGGGCGCGCGAAGTCGGCAATACTTATATTGTTGTTATGGAATCCATTGTTGATATCGGCCTCGCGGATCTTGCGAATCAACTCGTCGTACAGGCTCTTGTCGGCATCCGCCTCATGTTTCAACTGCTGGTACTCGAATGATTTGGCATTGAGCCGGTCCCACTCAGCCTTTTCATCGGTGACCGCCTTTTCCAGCATCTGTTCGCGATTCAGCGCCTCGCGATATTGCGAAGCAACTCTGTCCGTGATCCCCTGGCGCGCATCTTCAAATTGCTTTTCAATCTCTGCCACCTGTGATGCGGCCTTCCGGTATTCCGGGTGCGAAGAACCGTAGGTCGACTGAACCAAGGCGAAGTGTTGCCGCGCCTGGTCCAAAGCATCGCTCACCTTGCTGAGAGACTCCCCTTGAGTAGACACCTGCTCTGCGGCCAATGAACCGGACTTGATCGTATCCCAGGCAGCTTCTTTGGTGACCCTGTCGGCCTGGGCACTGGTGTATTCCGTGTTCAACTGGATTAGCCTCGCGGACAGGATGTTTGTTTTCTCGTCGGGATTAATGACATCCAAATCCTTTTCGAATTGGGCGAGGGCCAGGCTCGACTGTTCCATTTTCGCCCTCAACTCGTCGAGTTGCGTCTCCATGAAAGACGAGAGGTTGGTCGAGGACTGAATGCGCAGGTTGTAGGTATGTGCGAGATATGACTTGGCAATGGCGTTGGCCACGTCCGCAGCCAAACGCGGATCGGGCGAGCGAAAACTAATCAGCAGCAAGTCCGTTCCGACGGTGCGCGTGACCCTCAGGCCGCCCAGGCTGACGGGAGCAGCAGACATGCGCTGCGTGGATTGGGAGTCCGATCCGGAGCGGCTGTCTGCACCCAGTAAACGAAACTGCTCAGCCACGGGACGAAGCACGGAATCCGACTGGATGAGCCTTATTTGAGTGGCGAGAAACGTCTCCGGGTCCGTCTCATTCGATTGCACCGGTTGCTGGCCTACTACTGCCGGAGGGTTCAGCTCTTCGATCTCGATTGTGGCAGTAGATTCGTAGATCCGTTGCAAACGGGAGGAAACAACGGCAGTGATGAGCACACAGGCGGCAACAAGGGCGATGATCTTCCAAAGATACCGCCGCAGAATCCATAAATAGCGGGAAAGAGGCACGGAAGGTAGTTCCGGCTCACCCTCCGGCTGCTGCATAACGGGCGCATAGTAGGCGAGAGTCTCAGAATTCTTGGCTGTGTCCAATAAAGTGAACTCACGGATTTTCGATGAATTCTGCATAAAACCCTCGTTAGCGTGATGTGGCGATCATAAGGCTGGCTGCGCCCATGCCCAGTGCGAGAGAAATTTCCAGTGCCTTCGCTCCGATGCGACGACCGGTCGCATCGGGGACGTATAGAATGTCGCCGGCGAGCAACGGAATGTCCGGCGATTTGCGCTTCATGATCTTGTTCAATTGGACGAGGATCTCAGTTCTTTCCCTTTGTCCGTTTTCGAAGCGGTAGATGTAGGCAGTATGACTGGAAAATGGGGCGAGGCCGCCGGACAAGGCCATAGCTTTCAGAATGCCGCTCTCTGACCCATCGCTCATGAAGAATGGGCCCGGTCTATTCACATTGCCGACGATATAAATCTGGCCGGCCACAGGAACCCGGACTATATCCCCGGCTTGAAGCTTCAGATTTGCCGCGGGGGCATTGGGATCCAAAAGTGAAGAAACAGGAACGGAATCAGTTAGCGCTGTCGATTTGTCGTCCCCGCCTGCGGCTTGGTGCGTCACCAAGATCTCTACCCCGGCGTTCTCGGCAATTCCTCCGGCGCGCGAAACGGCGTCAAGTAGCGTCACGCTTCCAACTGCCTGGAACACAACCGGCGTCCTTACCGCGCCCACTACTGTGATCGGATGGCTCTGATACTCGACGATTGAGACCGTGACAACCGGGTCAACCAGCACATGGTCGCGAACCAGAGCCGCCGCGATGGCTTTCTCCAGTTCTTCCGGAAAAAGTCCGGCTGCGCGGATGTGGTGCTCTACCATCGGCATCCGGATATCACCCTGGGCGCTCACGCGAACAGTCTTGGTCAATTCCGGCGAGTCGTAGACCGTTATTCCAATAAGATCGTCGACCCCAACCCTCGCTATCGGCAGATTAGAGGTTTCGCCTATGGAAGTCGCGCCTGCTCCGACCCGGTCTAACGGAGGCTGTTGCTGTGCCAGGCAAACGCCGGTCGCGAGGATTGACAGCCAAATGAGTTCACCGATTTTCATAACAAGTCCTTCGTGAGATTGGACGCGCACCTAATAGCTGTGCGATTGCCTTCAATCAGTTTCGTTAACGCGCTTCAGCCTTAACTCCCAAGCCTGGTTTTCCATGATGCGACCGTTCAGCTCCTCAATTCTCTGATTGAGTAACTGGATCTGCGCCTGAAGGCCATGGGCGTTGAACCTCGACAGGTGATCTTCATTGGGGCCATTCGTGAGCAATCGCATCGCATCGCGAGCAAGATCCGAGATGCTTCGCGCGCCGCTCGCTGCACACAGGTTCACCAGGGCCGAGTATTCATCCTCAGACAGCCGGATACTAATCATGCGTGACCGAGCTTTCAGCATGGTCGTCTCTTTCGCTTTTGTGATATGGGGGGAAGAGTTCTACAACCGTCTGCGACGGACGGCAGATACCTGGTGGTATTCCCGTTGGAATTTGCCTATTGGACCCATTCCATAAGGGGTTTTCGTGGCGCACAGCTTCGCCCCTTCAGTCCCAGTCTCCTGAAACCAACGAACACACCTGTAGCCATCTGTCGCACGCTGCAGGGTGACCTGGAGCAACAGTGATAAAACCGCACAAATTATCAGTTGATACAGCAACGATTGTAGCGTTGGAGAGTTCGCTGTCAAGCGAAATCTGTAAAACAGCTGAATGACAAAAGACTACCTGGTCTGTGACCAAATGGCACTCTGAGATAACGGACGTAACCAGGCCGATTACCTGCTTCCTATCCGGCGGCCGAGCAATCGCAGGCGGAGAATTCTGAGATGAAAAGGATGTTCCACGCAGCGGTGTCAATTGGCAGCTGGCCGCCGAACGAGAACGCTTTCAGTTCCTACGCTCGAGATTCTTGTGACTCGATGATCGTGCCGAATTTCGTTCCTGTCCTTTCTGGGCGCCGGTCTTGAAGATCTGCAAAAAGGGGCGGATGCCAATCGAGAACCTGCGCCGGACTTGGTTGATGCGCGGCGGCCGTCTGCTGGGAGCGTCAGGGCGGGTTTTGCCTTGGTCGGCGTCAGAGAACCGGGGCGCACGGGTAAATCAAACCTGCTTGGAGGCGCGGCACCCCAAGCAGCGTTCTCGGCGACTCAGTTTCGGCGTTGGAAGTTCCGATGCCCGTTTAGCAGATACAGCTTCGTCAGCGACTCGTGCAGCATCCGCTTGCGAACGCGTGCATAGTTCGGGACAGGGTGGGCAGGCTGCCTGTTTGCAGGGCACAGTGAAATGGGAGTACATAAAGGACAAATCTCTGTGGCTCTTTTGTACCCCAACTGGATTCCGCCGATTCCATGCAAAATCTCTGGAATCAATGGCGGGGACGACGGGGCTCGAACCCGCGACCTCTGCCGTGACAGTGAGCGGGAAACGCGTAACTAACAGAAACCAGGGGCAACGGACGACACCTGTAGCGCCCTGAGGAACCCATGGGAACCCTTATCGCACCCTTAACGAACCCACGACCTCTGTCAATTCGACCTCTGCCTTTTCACCCAGATTGCTTTTGATGAACCGACAATTGATCTTGCATTCCGACCCCCGCCCACAATTTCGTCGAGGCCCGGAACTCCGGTGGGTAGTTTGTTGATCTTCACTTTCTCTTGGGTGCTCACGCTTTTCTCCTTTGTTCCGAATTGCGATCATCAAAGGCTTCGCCTGGCCACGCATTCCGCAGGAGGCTTAACGTTGAAGCTTCGCCAAGGAAAATAAGAAGCAGGCCGAGTAAGCGGGCGATGAGAACGATTCCTCCATCGCCAGCCGGAAGCTTTTCGGCCAGATCCTTGTCCATGTCGATTTGAGGTTCATACTCGCCCAGGCCCTGTAAAGATCCATCCGCTGCGATCTGCACCGGCCAAAGACTGGGAGCTTCCGATTTGGCTTGAGTCAAAGCGCGGAAAGCGAGGACCTCAAAAGCCACTACTCCCGCAAATGCACTAAGGTTCTGGCGCAGCTTTTCATAGACGCGAATCGTCGCGAACCCTGAAGGATCAGAGGTATTGCCCGCAATGACTTCGTAATCAAGAAGACGGTGGGCCAAATCTCGCATTCCTGGGGCAGCAGTCATGTTCACCCCGGCTTCGTTCACGGTAGCAGATTTCAATTGCCACTATAGGCTTCGCAAGAGGATCAAGGGGCAATTTATTATTTTACAAACGCCCCCGCGTTTGAGGTGTTCGACATCAAGAGCCGCGCTGGATATAGCGCTGGCGGAACTCAATTCATGTAGAGACTCGTTTGTAGGTCAGGTGCCTCTTCTTGCGGGCCGCCGGCCTTGCTTCGGATAAGTATGAAAACGTCCAAAACCGTGGCAATACTGCGAATGTTTCCCGCAACACTCACGAGTCCATCTTCCATGCCGGGATGTTTGTCCGCCAGGGTTTCAATTCGTTCGCCCACACTCCTCAACGGGTTAATTTCCAACAGAAAGTCCTGGCAAGCCATAGCCATTGCTGGTCCGTAGGCAGCTGGGTCTGTCGCGTCCGCTGTGATCGTGACAGGCTCCGTCCTTACGTCAACCTGAAGGCGTAAATCCTTCATTAAACTCAGCGTTGTTGCCTCGCCAATGAAAATCTCTTGTCGAATTGGGGGATGTGCTGACTCCGGAAAGGCCAGCGCCACAACAGATCGATACCGGGTTGGTGCAGATCGCGTCTATCCCGCGCGGCGCCTGAGTATAGGGGCAGATGCAGTAGCGGAGATTCCAGCCTCGCGCGATTCACATCAGTAGCAACGATGGGCGGCGATATGTTGCTCAAGGGCCAGGCGCGCCTGCTCGGATCGTACTCGGGCCTCGTTACTAGCCCGCTCAAGTCGATCGTATTCGTCCTTGGGCGAAGTATCGATCCTCCGATGTAGCTCCCTCACCGCTTCAGAGAACTTCGACGTGGCTGCGTCGTATTCCATTGCCAACCGGGTCTTTTCTTCGCAGGACACTCTTTAACCTCAGGTCAAATATAGTCCAGTCCTGTCCTAGAGAACCTCACATCTACGCACCATCGTGCGAGACGGATCACTCCCTCAAAATCCAAAAAGTTATAGCCAACTTCCAAAAAGTTATTGGACGCGGCGCGCGGATCGGGCTTACGTTCACGGCATATTGCGGCCCAATCGGGGCCGTTGGAGGTGCCGATGATCACCACTCTTACACACAGCCGCCGGTTGCAGGCTGCCTTCAGAGGCAGCCTGCGCCGGATTCGTCCTGGCCTTAGCCTCTTCACCCTGCTGATCCTCTTCCCTGCGCTTGCCTTGGCGCAGTCACCCTTCGATACCGGCTTCACCGCGATGCAAACCCTCTTCACTGGCACGGTCGCAAAGGTAGCCAGTCTGATTGCAATCGTCGTTGGCGGCTACCAATTCGCACATGGAGAACCGGGCGCCAAGAAGACCCTGGCCGGCGTCGCCGCTGGTACGGGAATTGCTGTGCTTGCCACGAACGTGCTGACTTGGCTTTGGGGCGTGTAAGCAGACCCTATGCCGTGCTTGACGACTCCCACGAACCGTTTCACAAGCTGTGAGGGGCGAGGATGCAGACACACACTACAACCCGTCGGAGGAACCGGGTCTACAAAAGCCTGCACAAGCCCCTCACATACCTCGGTGTAGAGCGGACTCTCTTTTACTTTGTCTGCGTCGGGGCCGTGGGCGTCTTCAACCTTTTCAACAGCTTGCTTGCCGGAGTTGCCGTCTTCATCGGCGGGTTCACGTTCGGTCATTGGGTCACCAATACCGACCCGGCTTTCTTGCGCATCCTTGCTAAATCGGAGCGTTACAACGTGCGCTACGACGCCGCCAAGCAAAGTGTCCCGCGTCTGGAGGTGTCCGATGCTGCGACTCGATAAGGTCATCAAACCGTGGAAGGAAGCGGCTTCGCTCAACGACCACATTAACCTTTATGGCTTCTGGAACGAGACTGCCTTTCTCACGAAAAGCGGCGACGTGGGCATGGTGCTGCGCGTCTCTGGCGTCGACTACGAGAGTCTTGACCATGCAGAGCAGGAGTATGCCGTCAAACGGCTGGAATCCGCTCTAAAAGCGTTCGGTCCCGGCTTTCATGTGTATCAATATCTGTTCAAGCAGAACCGGCCTGAGATCCCATTCGGCCACTACGACGACCCCGTCGTAGAAGCTGCAATCGACCAGCGGCGACAATTCTTTGAGACCAAGCGCGACCGCCTCTATCAAATTGAGATTTTCTATTGCGTCGTTCTCGAAGGTGTGCGGTCGAAGACTGGCGTCGGAGCCGCACTCGCTCGCCTGCTCCGTGATCCTGCCGGAGCAGTCGATGAACTCAAGACGCAGTTCACCAACAGCAGCATGAAGAAGCTCCTGCGGGCGCAAATTGAAAGCGATGTTGCGACGCTTGAACAGCGCGTCCAGGCATTCACGCGGCAACTCAGTGATTTCATTGAGATCGAGGTCTTGAATCAACAGGGGCAGTTCAGGTTTCTTCGCCGGCTACTCAACTATGACGAATGGCGTATCGCGGGCAAGCCGCAAGCTACGCAGTTTCTCGACTATCAGGTTGTGAATTCAACCATTGAAGCCGAGCGCGACCATCTGCGCGTTGGCGATCACTTCATCCGCGTGCTGACCATGAAGGAAGCAATTACGGAGACGCGGCCCCTTGTGCTCGATTCACTGCTAAAGATCACAGCGAACTTCTACGTCGTTACGGAATGGACGCCGATGGCAACCGACAAAGCGCGCAAAGAAGTGAACAAGCGCCGCCGCCACTTCAACGTCTCAAAGACCGGCTTCATCTCGCAGATGGGCAACGACGCGACGAATACGAATCAGCGTGATGTCCTGGTCGATGAATCGAAGCAGGCGGACATTGAAAACCTTGGCGATTGCTTGCGCGCATTGGGCGACGGCCAACAGCTTGGCGATTTCTCCCTCACGATTGTGCTGTATGGGCGCTCGAAGCCGGAGCTTGAGCAGCTTGTGGGCGAATTCACCGGCGTATTCACAAATGCCGACGGCAATCTGTTCGTCGAAACGTACAACCAGCTCAACGCATACTTCGCTACGGTTCCCGGCAACTATGCTCTGAATCTACGCAAGCTGTATCTGCTGAATTCAAACTATGCCGACCTGAGTTTTCTCTTTACGATTCTTCCGGGTGAGAAGACGAACCCCCATCTCGGTTCGGAATACCTGGCCGCGCTCGAAACCGACAACAGTACGCCGTACTTTCTCAACTTGCATAATGGCGAGGTTGCCCACACGCTCATCCTCGGAATGACAGGGAGTGGCAAGTCGTATTTTTGCAACTTCATCTTGCAAAATGCGCAGAAGTATGCGCCCCTGACGTTCATCTTCGACATCGGCGGGAGCTTCCAGTCGCTCACGAAGATCTTCGGCGGCTCGTACCTCAACGTCGGGCAGGAGGCGCGCGACTTCACAATCAACCCATTTTCGCTCGACCCCACCAAAGAGAACCTGCAGTTTCTCTTCAGTTTCTTCCGTGTGCTTATCGAGGGCAATGAACAGCGTTACCGGCTCGATTTCAAAGAGGAGCGCAAGTTGTGGGATGCGATCGAACGCGTGTACGTGCTGGAGCCAGAGCAGCGTAGCGTTTCCAACTTCGCCAACATCATCGGAGAGCTGAAGGACCGCCTGCAACGTTGGACGCGCGGCGGCCAACACGGTTTTCTGTTCGACAACGCCGAAGATACGCTCTCCTTCAGCCGCTTTCAGACATTCAACTTTGCGGGATGGGGCGACGCGCCTGATGTGCTTGAGCCGCTGCTCTTTTACGTGCTGCATCGCGCCAGCAACGAAATCGCAGACGCGAAGAAGCTCGCGACATTCAAACTCTTTCTGCTCGATGAGGCGTGGCTCTTCATCAAGAACGAGACCATCAGAAATTATGTCGTGCAGGCACAGAAGACCTGGCGCAAACACAACGCCGCCATGATTCTTGCCACGCAGTCCATCAAGGAGCTCGAGGAGTCGGGTATGTTGCAGATCGTTTCCGAGAGCTGCCCGACGAAGATATTCCTTGCAAACCCGGAGATGAACCGGGACGTGTACCGGGAGGCGTTTCACTTGAACGACACGGAACTTGACCTCATAGCAGGTCTCGTTCCGCCGGGGCAGATGCTCATCCGCAAGGCCCAGACCTCGAAGAAGGTCCAGTTGAACGTCGATTCCGTTTCGCATTGGATGGCGACGAACAACGCCCGCGACAACTTGAAGAAGCGCGACTACTTCGAGCGTTTCGGCATCGCCGACGGCCTGCGTCGGCTCGCCGAGGACTTTCCATTCCGGCCTCGCGCTCAGGCCGGCGCCGTTACTTCCAACCCCAAAGGAGCCGTCGTATGAACCGCAAACTCATCTTCATCGCCTGGCTTGCCCTGGCGCTTCCCTCTCTTGTAGCCGTTGCGCAAGATGCGTCGGCGCGTACCGTTCAGTACCACTCGCAGGACATCGTTCCCATTCACGCGAAGCTCAAGTACACGACGCTAATCGAAGTCCCTCCGTCCGAGAAGATCATGGAGGCAGCTACCGGCGACAAGGATTTCTGGATCGTCGATGTTGTGGGCAACTTCTGCTTTGTCCATCCGGCCAAGGCTGGCATCAGTTCCAACCTCAATCTCATCACCGACAAAGGCAACATCTATTCGTTCACGCTTGAGGACGTGTCCGGCAGCTCTGCCGCGCCGGACTTGAAGGTGTTGATTGAACCTGCCGACCGCTCCTCGATTGTCGCGGCCAGCGGCCCTCCGCAGTTCGTACCCGCCGCACAACTGGAACAGAGCAGGCAGCAGCTTGCAGCTCTTCAATCGCACGTTGAGCAGGCTGTGGATGAGTACAAAAGCGCGTACCCGGTGCAGTTGAAGTTCGACTACACCTATAAGGCGAACGAAGCGCCCTTCGATGTTCAGTCGATCTATCACGACGACAAGTTCACTTACATCAAGACGAATGCGCCGGAGAAGTTCAGCGTGTACGAGATGAAGGATGGCAAACCCAACCTCATTACCTATGACCTCCGGGAAGGGACGTACATCATCCCGAAGGTGATGGACTCGGGTTACATCGAGCTGGGCAAAAAGCGCATGGACTTCACGCGGAAGGGATAATCGTCATGCTGGAAAACATCTTCACTCCCCGCACCGAAACGCCGGCCGGGTCGCAGATTGAGCCGGAGTTGCACCGCACGAAGGACGAGCCGAAGGGTGTCTTGCAAAAGAACCTCAAGACCTTCGTGTACCTTGGCACGGCGTTGCTGGTAATCGTGGCGGCGCTCTTCAGTTCGACCAGCAAGAAGACGCCAGCGCAGCAGGCCGCAGCCAAGGGCCAGCCGCCGCAGCCGATGCTCCAGGACAACACCGACAACAACGTGCAGGACTTGAAGAACCAGCTTAAGGCCCAACAAGACAAAGACAAGCTGCAAGCGGCAAACGCCGCTACCACTGGCAGCGATCCCACAATCGCGTCTGCGACGCCCGCGCAGCAAGCTGCCGCCGCGGCCTATGGGCCGACTGGCACTGCCGCGCCATGCGTTCCGGGCCAGCCCTGCCCGCAAGCGGGCTACGGACCGGCGGGTTATGGACAACCAGGCAACGCACAGCCTCAACTCAGCCCGGAGCAGCAGCAGGCACAGCTTATCGCTGCGAAGGAGCGTGAGCGGGCCGACGAGTCTCGCTTCGCCTCGAATCTCGTTTACGCTCGTGCTCCAGACGAACCGCAACAAGCGCCGGGACAGATGGTGCCTGCCCAGCATGGCCAGACTACCCAGCGGCCGGAAGATACCACCCTTCAATCTTCGCGAGCCGTTGGGGAATCGCAAGAGCCGGCCGGAGGCTACAAACGCCCGTTGGAGGCCAATGTCGATTCAGCGGTAGGCCAGCCATACCTCGTCTATGAGGGTTCGGTTCTCGACACGGTATTGATGAATCGCTTGGACGGAGACGCCGCAGGACCAGTCAAAGTTCTCGTCTCAAATCCTTTGTATTCGCACGACCACCAGCACGTCATCATCCCCGAAGGAACCGTTGTTCTAGGCGAAGCAAAGAAGATTGGCGCGGCGGGCTTTGGCCAACAGCGACGGATGGCCGTCCTCTTTCACCGCCTCATTATGCCAGACGGTTACTCGGTCGATCTTGACCAGTTCCACGGCCTAGACCAGATTGGCGAAGAAGGCTTGAAAGACAAAGTCAATAACCATTACTTTGAAATCTTCGGAGCGTCTATCGCTTTAGGATTGATTGCCGGAGCGGGCGAAATTACCCAGGGCGGCGGCACGATCAGCTCCAGTGGTTCCCAGGCTTTCACCACTGGCACCGCAGGTAGCATCTCCCAATCCGCAAACACTATTCTGGACCGCTTTATGCAGATACCGCCCACGATCACGATTCGTGAGGGCCACCGCGTGAAGATTTATTTCACGCAGGACATGCTCTTGCCTGCGTATAGCAACCACACGATTCCGCAAACGTTCTGAGGAGGTTCCCGATGAAGTACAGTTCCTTCCCCGTCGTAGCTCTGCTGGCTTTCACCATGGCATTCACTGCCTGTAAGAAGCAAGAACAATGCGCCTCTGGCGACACACCGGAAGTCTGCAAAGGTGTGCAGGAGTGCTTCAAATCCGGCACAGCCGTCGAAGTTTGCCGCGAGGGAGAAAGAGATGCCATGAAAATGACAACGAGTCCTTCCACGACTACCAGTGGGGCAGCAGACGCACTGAAGTATGACTCGTCCAGGACAGCTCAGAAGCCCGCTCCTAAACAACCACCAAAACAGTAACTCATTTCCCCCAAAGGAGGTTCCAATATGAATCGTCTCTCACTCACACTAACCATCACGCTTTTCGTCGGCGCAACAGCCGCGAACGCGCAGTTCGGCTCCGGTATCGTCTTCGACCCGACGCAATCAGGCCATGCCATCGTGCAGATCGAAAACGAAGGTAAGTCCCTTGAGAATGAAGCTCAGCAAATCGAGAACGGAACGAAAATCTTTACCAACACCGTCAAGATCGCTACGACTGCCCTGCAAACCTATAACACCGTCCAGCAGCAGTACAACCTTTACCGCCAGATGATGAACTCGCCGGCCATGCTATATCAGCGCTTCCTTTCCCCACGTAGCGACCTGATGCTGATGCAGCAGATCTCGAACACCTACGGCAATTCGATGGGATGGCTCAATGCTTCGAATACGGGGACGGGAGCGGCGGCCTCGTATCAGCAAGCGGTCGTACCACGCACTCCCAGCATGGTTCCTGGATACGGGACGACGAGCATCCTCGGGCAACAGCAAATCGCCGCGCAGGGCGCCACCATTGACATCGGCGACTCCGTGATGAGTACCAACCTTGAAGTGCTTGGTACGATCCGCGCGAACCAAACTGCACGACAGACGGACATAGCCAATCTTGAGGCCGCATCGCAGAACCAGGACCCCAGCCAGCAAACTGTCATGGCCACGCTTCAGCGCATCAATCAAGCCTTGCTATTGCAACTGCGAACGCAGCAGGATGCCAACCAGATCAACGCCAATCTCGCATTGCAACAGATGATTGCACAAAAGCAGCAACAGGACGCCTTGAAAGCCGGGTTCCTGGATGCAGGCAACTTCAATAACACCTATCAGGCTCAAGTTGCCCCTGCCTATAACGGTGCGGCGCAAGCCTTGACGTACTAACCCCAACCACCGAGAGCGAGGCAGACTGTGGGCTTACTCACTTGGATTACTCAGGCTTGCGACACATTGACCAGCACGGCATCACCATCGATTGATGCGCTCGGTCTCCGTATCTGCATCGCTCTCGCAACCATCATGCTCGTATGGTTCGGCGTTCAAGAGGCTCTTGCCTCTGCGAACGGCGGTCCAGGATTCAGCATGGGAAAGTTCCTGAACTTCTTTTTGCTCATCACATTCGCCTATACGATGGTGAAGTTTTACGACAGCTCCATTCCCGGCGTCGGCTATTCGCTGAGGGGATTCATCAACGGCGGCGCACAGTACCTTGTGTCGGTCATTGGAACCGACAGTGTAACCAGTATTCAGAACACCCTGAATCAGGCGCAGTCGTCGAGCGGACCGGGCATAACGAAGGCGTTAATGAATCCCTACTACGCCATTGTCTTCGTAATCATTCAGGTTCTAATAGCAGTGCTTTCGGCGGTAGTGAGTGCCATCATCGCCTACGGAGCAATTGCCAGCGCCGCAATCGGATTGCTTGGCCCCGTCTTCATCCCTTTCCTTGTATTCAACAAGCTGGAATTCCTTTTTTGGGGATGGCTTCGCGCCTTCATAGGCTTTTGCTTCTACAAAGTGCTAGCCGCCGCAGTCTTCAGCATTCTCGCTCACGTGCTGGCTGAATACTACACGCAACTTGTCGCGTTTTCAGATCCCGGCAATATGGTCCAGGAACTGCCACTGCTCATCCTGTTGGTGCTCGTCAATGTTTACATCCTTTTCAAAATTCCAGCCATGACGCAGAGCCTGTTCAGCGGTCACACGAGCGGTGGCAGTAGTGGCCTCGGCATGGCGATGATGGCGATACGCGCCGCGCTGTAAACCGCAGTCGTAGGAGGTCGAAGATGAGTGTACAGGCGAAGGCAACACCGGAGATTACACGAGCCGCCGAACGTTACCTGGAGCAGTATGGCGACCCGCTGGTAATGAACACCTATTTGAAGGCGACGATTCTCGTGCTCGCCGTCGTCTGTCTCGCACTAGCGGCGCTCACCTTCAAGAGCCAGCAGGCACTTGCCAATATGCACCCGATGATTGTCCGAATCAACGACGTTGGCCACGCGGAAGCGATCGACTACCGTAACTTCCAATACCGTCCCCAGGAGGCTGAGAACAAGTATTACCTCACACGGTGGGCGGAGTTGTACTTCAGTCGCAATCGCTTCACCATCGAGCGCGACCAGACCAGTGCGCTCTACTTTCTAAACAGCGACGTTCAACGAGCCGTGATCGACCAGGAGCGCAAGGACAACGTCATTCCTACGTACATCAAAGACAGCTCGCTTCCGTATGTCGATGTAGAGGTGAAGGAGGTCGTCTTGGACGACCTCCGCCAATCGCCCTATTCAGCACGTATTGAGTATGTGAAGGTGTTCACCAATCCGGCGGATCATTCCGAACTGAAGCGCGAGCGTTGGACAGCCACCGTCACCTATGTCTTCCGGGAGAACGTGAAGAACAACGAGCTTGCCGTGAATCCTCTCGGATTGACCATCGTCCGCTTCCGGGCCGACCAGGCGTTCGAATAACCGAAGCCACATCCCATACGAGGCGTCTTCCATGTCCCTACGCGGCTTCAATTCGCGGCAGATAGGCCCTTCGTTTCTTCGCAGACGGAGAACCCCGTCCCGATATGCAACGAGGAGCCGTGGCCGTTCGCTTCAGTCTTCTTTTGAGCGTGTAGCAAGCAAAAGGTTCAGCAGGTCCAGGCGCCGGACTGGCACGCCAAGAATACCTCGTTCTATGCAGATCATGAACCGTTCGTCTTTCGTTTCTATCCCTCCCTTGTCCGGTCACACGCCTCGGGCCTCATCCGGCGCCCTGTGGCACGTCGCCGCTCTGCTTTCCGGACTCCTCTCCCAAAGCAAGTTTGGGTCCCTGCTCCAGAATGCGCGGCTTGGCACTTGGGAGCCGGGCCTCTTGCGCGGGCTTCGCCGGGGAGTGACCCGGCCAATCCGGGAATTCAAACAACGGAGACTCACCATGTATCAGAACCGCATTACGCTCATCGGCTTCCTCGGCAACGACGCCATTACCCGCACCGCCAACAACGCCAGCTTCACCGTGCTCTCGCTTGCCACCAAGAGTTCGTACAAAGACAAGAAGACCGGCGAGTACAACGGCCACACCGAGTGGCATCGCTGCATCGTCTGGGGCCGGCTTGCCGAGTACGCGAAGACGCTAACAAAGGGCGCGCATCTGTCCGTCGAAGGCGAGCTTCGCAGCCGCGAACAGACGAACAAGAAGACCAGCGTCAAGCAGCGCGTATGGGAAGTGCGCGTGGCTTCGATCCTGAAGCTCGACCGGGCCGAGAAAGCCAGCCCGGAAGAAGCCGCGGACTCGCCCGAGGATTCGACCGAGGACGTGCCCGAATAGGGCACGTTCTTTTTCCCCGAAGGCTCGGTATACGCCGGGCCTTCAACATTATGAGGCGCACATGAGCTTTGAACTGATCCTTCCGTTTCTCCGGCCCATCGAGCCGCTCTTGCTCGACGAGAGCGTCAGCGAGATCATGGGTAATCCCGATTCGACATGGTGGTACGAACGCGACGGCATTCTGCGCCACGACGCGAGCGTTCAGTTCGACCCGGCTCGACTGCGGACGGGTCTCGAAGTGGTTGCCAACAAGCTCGGCAAGAAGCTCGACGAGGATAATCCTCTGCTTAACGCGCAGCTCCCGGATGGGAGCCGCTTGGCAGCCGTAATTCCCCCGGTCGTTCGCCCTGCTCCCGCGATGGTTATCCGCAAGTTCACCAGCCGCCATTTCACAGTTGAAGATCTTATTGCTCGCGGGACGCTAACGCGCCCGCTTGCGGGGTTCCTGGCCACTCAGATTGAGCGCGGCCAGACCATCCTTATCAGTGGCGGAACCGGGACCGGCAAGACAACCTTGCTCAACATTCTTGGACAGTCAATCCCCGACCACGAACGCATCGTCGTGATCGAGGATACCGCGGAGTTGCGCATCGAGAAGCCAAACATAATGTCCGTTGAATGCCAGACCGACACCTATAGGAATGTGGTCACTTTCGACGACTTATTGAAGGCCGCGTTGCGCTGGCGTCCCGACCGAATCATTCTGGGCGAAGTGCGCGGGACCGAGGCACGCACGCTACTCGATTCTTTCAACACAGGCCACGCCGGTTCGCTTGCCACCATCCATGCCAACTCTGCCGCAAAGGCGCTTCGCCGCTTTGCGAACCTTGTACTGCGCAGCCACTCCCAGGCCACCTTCGAGGACATCGAAGCTGAGATCGGAGAGGCAGTCGATTACGTCGTTCATGTCGAGCGTCAACCAGGCCGGCGCGTAATCCGGGAAGTGCTGCGAATGAACGGCTATAACCGGGCCGCGCAGACTTTCCAAACGGAGCTTGTCTACCAGTCTGGCAGCCAGGAGATTGCTAAGGTCAAGCCATGCTGAAATCACTCATCAAAGCGCCGTCCTTCCGAGACGAACCCGCCACCGTTTCTTCCGCTCTTCGAGCCGGAATCGACGCTGACAACTTCACCCATTCGCTTGCCTTGCACCATGCCGTTGACCTCGATGGAGCAGCCCGCGCGCGCCGGACTGCCGACACCGATTCGGCTCGCCTTTGGCTTTCCGAAGGGGTCCCGATTGCGGACGTTCTTACCATGCTGGAGGTCCGCCGACGCTTCGAGTCTTTTCCCCACGATTGCCGCACCTATGCCGTCGAGATTCTCTTGACTGTTAGGGCGGAGATTCCCACCACAAGCCAACCCCGACGCACTCACCGAAAGGAGCCTGAAAATGCCGTTGCTTGAGATCGTTCAAACCCGCCAGATTTCCGCTACCATCCGCCTTGACGAATCGACCGCCGAGCAGATCGACCAATACGCAGCCTTTCTCCACGCCTCAGCCGATGAGGTCGTGGACAAGGCCCTGGCATATGTTTTCGCCAAGGACCGCGACTTCCAGGAGTTCCTGCGAACTCCCGAAGCCGCCAGCGTTGCCCAGAGCCTTCGTGTCCGCCGCACGCAGCAGAATGGTGCTGCGTCGGAGCCAGTTCAGCAGCCCGTAAAGCCTTCCCGCAAGGCCGGTGATGCCCAGTGAATTGCGCCGCGAAATCCCTCGTGCATCCCGCAAGTGCCCGTTCGGTGCTGCGCACCGGGTGTATCTCGACACTCCACCCCTGAAAGGTAACTGCCTAGATACTTTGGTATCTGGATAGATCCCGCTGAAATGCAAGGACTTATCAAAACACGGTATCTGACCAGATACCGGCGTAAACAAGAATCGGAGGTTGCATATGGCAGACGTTCAAACAATTGAAGAACGAAGCTCGGCGAAGCTGCGCGGACGTGACCGCCGTTCGCTCAATCTCAGTACGAAGCTCACGGCCATCGAAGCTAAGTCCATCGAGGACGCCGCTTCGCGAGCCGGCAGAACGCCGAGCGAATGGGCGCGCGAAGTGCTGTTACGCGCTGATGTTGTCGGTAGCCGCACGGAAATGGAAATTCACATTTTCACGGAACTTGTCGGCATTCAGATGCTCTTGATGGGTACGCTCGAACCGCTCCTGCGTGGGGACAAGATGGTTCAGGATCAGCTCACCATTCTCTTCCGTCAAGTCCAGACAACGAAGGCTGCGAAGGCACAGGAACTCCTCGCCAAGCGCAGTCAGACCAGGGAGAAATAGCCATGCCAACAGTTCAACAATGGGGCAGAAGAGAGTCGATCATATGGCCGCCACGCGGCTACCTCTACACGCTTGGCGCGCTCTTTCTCGCTTGCGTTGCGATGGGATTCTTCGTTTACTTGCGCTTTCAATTTGGCCTGTCCCCGCTCGAACGCTACTACCTGCCGTACTACCTGCGGAGCGAAACGGCGGGTCTGACGCATTCGGCGAGCAAATACGAAATGCTGTATGTTTCAGACGGCGAATCGCCGGGCCGCGTCGCGGTTGAAGCTGATGTGGAGCCCGGCACAACGCCTCAATTTGAGGGCAAGCCCTTGCCATTGACGCTTACCCCGCAAGCCGCAATCCACGGTACCTACTTCCTCATGCGCGAGTCTCCGCGTAGCTATCAGAACAAGGTAATCCACGCGTGGATTGCGCACTGGATATACGGGGATGTTCCGCTTTACAACCTGTTCAAGGTGCAGCTTCTGTTTGGACTCGCGGCCTTCGTCCTGCAACTTCCATTTTCGATCTACAAAGACATCGGGCGCATCAAGCAACTGCGCTACGGCCGCCGCCTCAAAGGACCTGTGCTCGTCAATGCTAAAGAGTTCACAGCGGCCGTATCGGGCAATGGCATCGGGATCAAGACCAATGATTTCAAGCTCCCGTTACGCATCCCGCGCGACGCCGAAAACAAGCATTTCCTGATCGTTGGCGACACAGGATCAGGCAAGTCGAGCATTATTCGCCAAATGCTCTATCAGGTGGATGCACGAGGCGACAGCGCCATCGTCTATGACCCTGCCTGCGAGTTCGTGAAGCAGTTTTACGACGAACGCCGTGGAGACATTGTCCTCAATCCGCTCGATGCCCGAATGCCATACTGGAACCCATCGAAGGAATTGCGCCGCAAGGCAGAAGCGAAGGCCCTTGCCGTCTCGCTCTATCAACCGGAAGGAGTGACGAATCGCTTTTTCGTCGAGGCGCCGCAGAAGATATTCGCTCATCTACTCAGCTACCTGCCCACCCCGGAGGATCTGATCAAGTGGATGTCCGACCCCGCCGAGATCGACCGCCGCGTCAAGGGAACCGAGTATTGGATGCTGATCGATCCGAAGGCTCCGCAGCAACGAACCGGCGTGCTCGGCTCCCTCAATATGAGCGCTGACAGCTTCCGATTGCTCCCCAAAGAGAGCGAGACCACCTCTGTCTGGACAGCAACCAAATGGGCCGAGACGCGGCGCGGTTGGATCTTCATTACATCGCGTCCTACAATGCGCGAGGCGCTTCGTCCGCTCATCAGTTTGTGGATCGACACTCTGGTTTTGCGTTTGCTAAACGAACCCATGCCCGACCAGAAACCTGTCTGGTTCGTCATCGACGAGCTGGCCAGCCTGCAACGGCTGCCCCAGCTTCACACCGCCATTACCGAGAATCGCAAATCACAGAACCCGGTCATCCTCGGCTTCCAAGGGCGCAGCCAGATGGAGGCCCGGTACGGTGAAGATTCAGAGGCTATGCTTTCCCAGCCAGCCACGAAAATCTTTCTGCGGACCACAGAGCCACGCGCAGCCAAATGGGTCAGTGAGGCCATCGGCGAGGTCGAGATCGAACGTCTCCGGGAGACCCACTACGACGGTTCGCGCGCGGGCAAGAACTTCGCGCTTGATCGTCAGACCGAGCCGTTGGTTCTGCCCTCGGAGGTTTCCGGCCTCGACGATCTGCGCGGCTTTCTCAAGTACGGCAATCACGTCGCTCGATTCTCGTTCCCGTTCATTGCGCTCGAAGAGAGAAGCCCTGGCTTCGATGAGCGACCGATGGACGACCTGATTGTTCCGAGCACTCCTCTCCCTGCGGAGCCGGAAGAGATGCAGGGCAACCTCTTGTTTCCTGAACATGAAGTTCAATCTGCCGGGCATCAACTGGAGTAGACGCCCATGTTAACCATTTCCAAGCCGCTTTCCGCAGGGCAGGCGCAAAGCTACCACGCGAAGGAATTCACCGCCAAGGAACAAAACTATTGGTCCGAACGCGGCGTGATTGCGGGTGAATGGCAAGGCCGGCTTGCTCCGCAGTTCGGTCTTGCTGGAGCGGTTTCTGCCGAGGACTTCGCCAAGCTCAGCCAGGGACAGCATCCGGTGACCGGGGAGCAACTTGTCCGCCAGCGCGCCTCTTATGAATACCAGGATTCCGATGGCAAGACAGTCAAGACAATGGAGCATCGCGCCGGTTGGGATGCGACCTTTTCCGCGCCCAAATCCATCTCACTCACCGCACTTGTTGGTGGCGACGACAACGTGCGTCTGGCCCACCGCGAAAGTGTGCGCGTTGCGCTTGAGCAGCTTGAAAACTACACGCAGGCCCGCATTGGCGGCAACCATCCGCCCGAAACCACGGCCAAATTCATTGCCGCCAAGTTCGAACACGACACCGCCCGCCCGGTCGATGGTTACGTTGCTCCGCAACTGCATACCCATGCCGTCGTCTTCAATATGACCGAACGAGACAACGGCCAACCCCGCGCCGTCCAGCCGCAGAGCCTATTCGCCTCGCAGCAGTTCGCCACTGCCGTATATCAGTCGGAATTGACTTACCGCCTTCGCCAACTCGGTTACGAGATCGCCGTTGGGCGTAGCGGCGCGCCGGAAATCAAGGGCTACACGCAAGAGTATCTCGACGCATCCAGCCCGCGGAGTCAGCAGATTCGCTCGTATTTGGAGCGAACCGGACGAACAGGTTCAGAGGCCGCGGAGATCGCCGCGCACTCCACCCGCGATCGCAAGGAGATTCACGCACCGGGCGAGGTAATGGCCGCACACCGCAAACTTGCCGCCGACTTCGGGCATCAAGCCGAAGCCGTCGTCCGCGCCGCGCGCGAACGGCTTCAGCATCAGGAAAAACCCGTCAACTCCTTTGAACGCGTTCGAGAGTCGCTCACATTTTCCCGTGACAAAAACTTCGAGCGCGAGGCTGTCGTCGATGAGCGGGCGCTGATCCGCGACGGCCTCCGTCGCGGAATGGGCGAGGTCACTTATGCCCAGGTGCGCAGCAATCTGGATGCCCGTCTTGCATCCGGAGAATTCCAGACTGTCGAGCGTTCGCAAAGTCTACCGGCGCGCCAGTTCACCACCGCCAAGACCATCGAAGCAGAGCAGGAAATCGTCCGCCGTGTCCGCGAGGGGCAAAGCCAGATTGAGCCGGTTCTGACGCGCCCGCAGGCCGTCACTTTTGCCGACCAGCATCCGCATCTCAACCGCGCTCAGATGACCGTAGTTGAGGATGTGCTCAGTTCGCCAGACCGAATTCAGGGCATCCAGGGTTTCGCCGGCGCGGGCAAAACCACCACGCTCTCTGTTGTCCGCGACGCCGCCGAATCGCACGGCTATGCGGTCGAGGGCCTCGCCCCGACTTCCCGCGCGGCCCGCCAGTTGAATGATGCTGGCATTGACTCAGGAACCCTGCAAGGGTTCCTTGCCCGTTCCCCGAACCATGCCACTCAGGAGCAGCGGCATTTCTACTTCGTCGATGAGTCCAGCCTTGCCAGCACCAACCAGATTCGCGAGTTTCTTGCGCGTCTTGGCCCCAACGACCGTGTACTCCTCATCGGCGACACCCGCCAGCATCAGGGAGTCGAAGCAGGCCGCCCATTCGAGCAGTTGCAGGAGGCCGGAATGCGTACCGCCAAGCTCGACGAGATCGTCCGCCAGAAGGACCCGGCGCTCAAATCCGCCGTAGAGTTGCTAGCCAAGGGCCAGGTCTCCGCAGCCCTCGAATCGCTCCAGCGACAGGGTCGCGTCAAGGAAATCCCCGACACCCAGGAGCGCATCCGCGCCATCGCCAAAAGCTATGTCGGGTCGCCGGAAAAGACCTTGATCGTCTCACCAGACAACGCATCACGCCGTGAGTTGAATGTCGCGGTTCGGGAAGAATTGAAGGCCAATGGAACCCTCGCGTCGGAAGACCACAGCTTCCGCGTACTCGTTCAGCGCCAGGACATGACCGGTGCCGAACGCTCCTGGGCCAGCCATTACGAGATCAATGATGTAGTCCGCTACGCGCGCGGGAGCAACGCTATCGGAATCGAAGCTGGGGCCTACGGCACGGTGGTAGGCATCGACCCCGCCGCCAACCTGCTCACCGTCGAAAGGCTCTCCGGTGAACAGGCCACATACGATCCGCGCCGCTTGACTGGCGTCAGCGTTTACCGCGAGATTGACCGCGAGTTTTCTGTAGGCGACCGAATCCAGTTCACCGCGCCGGACAAGTCACTCGGCGTGGCCAATCGTGACCTAGCTGCCGTCGAGTCGATCTCGCCGGACGGCCGAATTTCAGCGCGTCTCGACAACAACCGCCAGCTCGAATTCAATGCTCTGGACCATCGCCACTTTGACCACGGATACGCCGTCACCAGCCACAGTTCCCAGGGACTCACGGCCGAGCGGGTCCTCGTGAATGCCGATACCGGCGTTCACCCGGACCTGCTCAACTCCCGTTTCGGTTACGTCTCCATCTCTCGCGCCAGCCACGAGGCCACCCTTTTCACCGACGACATGACCAAACTCGGCCCGCAACTCAGTTCTGATGTTTCCAAGACCTCGGCTCTCGAACTTAACCAAGCGCCAACCATTGCACAGGGAGTAGGAATGGGAATCTGAGGGCCGCGAACAGTAGAATGGAGGCTTCGCCAACCTTCATTCCGTTCGCGTTCAATACATGGGCAAGAAATGGAGGAATTGCGATGACCAATTTGCCAATCATGCCCGAAAATTACGACAACATCCGCGCTGGAATCGTTGAGCTGCTCAACGCGGCGCGCTCTGCTGCCGCCCGAAATGTAAATTCGATCATGACCGCCACTTATTGGGAGATTGGGCGGCGCATCGTCACGCTTGAACAGGGCGGGGAGCACCGTGCCGAATACGGTGAGCAGCTCATCGAGCAGCTTGCTGGGGATCTGGCGCGGCAATTTGGGAGAGGATTTGGGCGAGCAAATCTTAGGCAGATGCGCGCATTCTATCGCGCATGGCCCGATCCGCAAATTCGCCAGACGCTGTCTGGCGAATTTGCAAACCCCAATGATTTCAATGCAATAGGCGTCGTTTCTTTAACCAATTCGATTCTCGCGGCTCGCTTTCCTTTGCCCTGGTCGGCATACGTCCGCCTGCTTTCCGTCAAACGCCCGGAAGCGCGATCCTTTTACGAAACCGAGGCGCTACGGCTGGGGTGGTCCGTCCGGCAGCTTGACCGCCAGATTGGCAGCCAATTTTACGAACGCATCGCACTCTCCAAGAACAAAGCCGCGATGCTGGAAAAGGCTAAAACTGCCGAACGCGGTGATTTGATGGCGCCGGAAGAAGCCATCAAAGACCCGTTCGTTCTCGAATTCCTCGACCTCAAGGACGAATACTCCGAGTCTGAGTTGGAGGAGGCGCTCATCCAGCATCTCACGGACTTTCTGCTGGAATTGGGCGACGATTTTGCATTCGTTGGCCGCCAGCGCCGGCTCCGCATCGACGACAATTGGTTCCGTATTGACCTCATTTTCTTTCATCGCCGCTTGCGGTGCCTCCTCATTGCGGACCTCAAAGTTGGGAAGTTCAGCTATGCGGACGCTGGCCAAATGCACCTCTACCTCAATTACGCCCGCGAACATTGGATGAAGCCGGGCGAGAACCCGCCAGTGGGACTCATCCTTTGCGCCGAAAAGGGTGCCGCCGAGGCCCACTACGCGCTCGACAACCTACACAACAAGGTGCTAGCCGCCGAGTATCAGACCGTCTTGCCGGATGAAAAGATCATCGCGACAGAACTTGAACGCTCCCGAGTTGAACTTGAAAAACGTAGGATCCCGTCGAATTGACCTGAGTTTTCGCTATTGATGATATCGCTATCTTTGTGATCCAACACTCGGCGACATAAACTGGCCAGGCCGACGATTTGGGCTGCTCACCCAGGCCTGCGGTATAGGAAAACGAATTATCGTCGTCGGAAACAGAAAGGATTGAATTCCAAGTGGATGAATATCTTCTGGACTACTTGCGGTCAGGGAATGCGTGGCTCTTGGTGGGGTCGGGTCCCTCAGCCGCTATCGGGTACCCATCATGGAAGAACCTCGCGCACGAGGCCGTTCAGCTATGCCGCGTAGAGACAATCGGGCGGGATCTAGGGCCCGTTGTGCGCCCATACGAATCGAACGATTTCCCGAGAGTGTTTCAAGAGGCCGCAACACTCGTAGGAATGCAAATGCTGTTGCAGCATCTGTCTTCTCTCCTACCCGCAAGCCCGACCGGCTCAATCGGAGAAAACATCTACAGCCATCTAGCGAAATGGCCTGTATCAGTTTACCTCACAACGAATTTTGATAATGAGGTCCTTAGGCATCTTGCAATTGCAGGGGAGAGCACATTCATTGATTCATCAAACAGCTTCGATCATCTCAGCAGGCTCTTACCGGAAACTTCGGGATTGGTCGTCCATCTCCATGGTGACCTGCGTTCGGAAACAGGTCTCGTCTTGACTTCAAGTCAGTACCAGCAAATTCTCAACGCGCCGGAATGGGAATACTGGCGCGCCAAGATGACCGCAGTCTTTCAAATGAATAGGGTTATCGTTATCGGCCACTCGCTAACCGATCCCCATATGCGTCATGTATTAGAAGCGGCGAAGCGTGGCTCCGGGGTTGTCCGTCCAGTTTGCTGGATCGCTCCGGATGTTCCGCCAAATGACGCTCGCGAATATCTTGAAAAATACAGAATACGGGTTATCTCATACGACAATCGAGACGGCACTCACCGCAACCTCCTAAGACTAATCGAAGTCATCTCGGATTTCGTTCCCCCGCGCCTTACTGTTCATCTGAGTGCCGCAATTCGAAGCACAACAACATCGCCATTGGGGAGAAATGCTGCCGCCCCGGGTTTTTTCGTTTTTAATAAGTTGTCGGCCCAGAGAGATTTCGAAGAAAAGCAATCTGATGTTCTGGTCGCTGCCCTCCACGGCGCAATTCCACAACTCAAGTCAATTCCGCCATTTTCTATTCACCGAGCCCTCGAATTTGCGGGATGGCCGTCTGGATCCCCGATTCCCCTTGAGCTTGCAGCTAGAGTAGGCGCCAAAGCGAAAGCAAATGGTGTGCTTGTTGCCGAGGGAGAACTCTATAAAGTCTCGGCCGAAGCAGAGGAGATGGTCAAGGCTGAGCTAGATGGTTTTGAACGCTTGCGTGATCGCTTCCAGCTTTCAGTTACCAATCGACTAAGACGGGATTTCCCTGGCCTTGCGACAGATCATGTAACTGAACTCGCGTTGGATATTGATGCGGCATTAGCAGGATTCTTTCGCGAGGGTGGACTTACCCTGGCCAGCACATTGTCTGCTACAGGGGCGGGGTTTAACAGACCGACAATACCTAGTTCAATCGTCGGGTTCATGAATCAAGCATCTGCAAGATACGACGATTCCTTACGTCGTCAAGCGTTCTCTGCGGTGTCACTAGGATGCTTTATCCACTCCGAGGCAGTTGAAAGAGAATACCTAGGCCGAATCTCTCAAGGATTCTTCGGATTCCATCTCCTCGGCGTATTTGGGGATGCCGCTTCCGAACGTCTCAATCACGCGAAAGAGACCGTATGGCTTTTGGACTCGAGCGCTCAGATCCCCGCAATCGCGATGGGAAGCACTTCACACTCTGCATTTCAAGGAACTCTCCGCAATCTCGCAGCGCTCGGTTTGCGGTTCTTTTCAACAGAGGGCCTTTTCGAGGAGACGCAGGAACATCTTTGGTTTGCTGATCGAATCATTAGTCAATTTGGAGCATCGTCTCCTCAAGTGATTGGTGCCGCCATGGGGAGAGCGCCTTACAGAAAGGGCAATCTTTTCTTAGAGGGCTTCACTAACTGGCAAGCTAGTGGGAATCCAACCGATTGGCGACAATACCTAGTGGAGATTAGTGGGTTTGGCCATATCGGTGGGGATGCTGTCCGTTCCGCTCTTGGACGAATCAATATTGAATCAATCGCTCTTTCTGACTGGCCGGGCTTCAAGCCAGAGGATTTCGCCGCAGCCGAGGATGCCACGGACAAACTCGTGGAAATCGCTGAACGTCGAGTCGAGACGAAAAGCGATGAGGAGCGCAACGCAATACGCCGCAAGGCAAAACCCGAGGCTGAGTCCTTTGTAATTGTCAGTCAGGAGCGTGACGGAAAGTACCACATGCTATCACAGGTTGCGAGACCATCTTCAGCTTGGTTCATTAGCGAGACCGCGGTTTTGAATCAAGTTCGCTCTGGTCCCGCTGTCACTTGGAAGCCGGAAGCATTTCTAAGATTTGCTTCCACCCTCATTCCGGGAACGGGCGAAGAAGCGGCGGAGCGAGCCTTCGGCACCCTCTTGTGGACGATTGCGCAGTCGGGCCTTACCGTTCTGGATAATCGTTTAGCAGAGCAAGTCTTCGGCGGGATAATCGATCAGGCCAAACTGGTGATCTCCGAGCAACGTGTCGCTTACGATGAGGTCCTCGCCGAGAAGTACGGAACATCTATAGTGAGGGTGATCGAAGAAGTGCCACTGTTAGATCGCCCCCTCGCAGCATTGCAGCTTGCCAACGAGAGAGCCGAAAAGGAATCGGCGCTTCGTGTGGCAGCGCTTGCGCTTGCAGCCAACGAGAAACATCGAGCGTCGCTGGCGGAATCTGAATTGTCGAAGCTCGGCAAGCTTCGTAAGAAATTACAGTTGAAAGAACAGCAGGCTGCAGAACGAAAACGGCAGAACCGATCTCGAAAGAAACGCAAATAGCCTTACTCTTTTTCAAACCCGCTGTTGATTCCAAATTTGAGAGTTCGGCTATTCTCCGTGACGGTTCGAACTACGTTATCTGGCACACCAGCGGGAATCTCTGCATCGATATCAAGCGTGATCTTCACATTTGAACCGACAAGCCCTACAAGATGAGTGATCACCTCATCTGCAATTCTGCTCGCATCACGGCCGACACGCGCCGAATCAAGTACAACTGTGCCGTGGAAGCGCTTCGGTTTAGCTGGTTGCACTTGCGCGGCAGGCTGATTTGCGCCCTGCTCCGATGGCGCCGAGGGTAACTCGACTGAGCCGCCTCCCACTTGTCCTAAAGACGGCGCAACCGGAGCTGTCTCAGCGTCGATCTGTTTTCTGGCCACCTCTGGACGCACTAAGAGTCCGGGGTCGTCCCCTGTGACCGTGAACTGCATACCGTAGTGAAGCCCACGGTACCTCGGAACTGAATCGTCATAGCTCTCTGCGTAGGCAAATGCGTCCTTCTCCCATGTCAAGAGGGCCAAGCCTGACCGCACCGCATCCACCAAAACTGTGGGGCTTTGAAGACGCGGAAGATAGAGGTATCGACCGAAGTCCTCAATCAACTGCCGGACTGCGACATGATTTCCCCGCCACAACGGCACCCGATCCATCTCCATGCGAAGACGTGAGGCAGCGAAATTCACTATCAGCAACTCGTCGCTCTTCAGTTTCTTGCTCGCGCGCTCGGCAAGCGGATCAGTTCCAGAAAGACGAATTGTCTGCCAACTAATCTGAGCTTGCGGATTCGATTGTGTCGGCACCAGTAGCCACTGATATGTTTCGGGAAGTCTGGCTGCTACGGCACCATCTGCCGCTGTCCTCTGGGTCTCCGCTTGCTTTACCTGATGCGGCGACAGGTTAAGTTTTTCCTCCTCTCCCAGGATGGAATCCCAAGCCAGAAACCTCCGGACGGCTTCATCTAAATCTTGCAACCGAGTTTTGTCTGCAGCTAGAAAGACAAGCGAATTTCTGAAAAGGCGTGGTGTCGTTCCACGAGTCTCGAAGATTGCCTTAGCCGCAGCCTCCGCGGCGCTATTCGGCTCTTTGGTGTAGGGCTGATCGAGGCTCAGAACCACCAGTCGTGCATCCAGATCATCCGGAACATCAGCGCTGGAACCAGGAATCGGATGTACGCGTCTAAAGTCACCCATCCTGCGTAGGTCAATTCTCAACCGTTGATCCAGCTCATGCACCACCTTGTCTGGATCTCGCTTCAGTTGTTCCGAACGGTCTTCTGCAAGTTTCGTGACTGTCGGTTGAGTTGAATACCAGTACCGCGGTCCGTCTTGATAAAGATACGTTGCAGCCGCGGCGAGCCTACGCAATGCATCTCCGAACACGGCCGGTGACTCACCTGGCATTACACATCCGAGCTTTACTTGGCGATCTTCGATACCCTTATTCGCGGCTGATGCTGTCGGTGCCGAACCGAGGTAAATCGTTCTCGCAACCCGGCGGCACGCTGCAAACTTTCCTAAGTTTGGCACATCACCGTCCAGGCGCAGGGGCAAAGAACTCGGGCCGTCAACATCCTTTTCGATGATGGGTACCCAATTGTCCGAAAGATAGCGCGTCAACTCGAATTGCACGCGCGGATCATCGATCGGAATGTTGGCGGGCAGAATTAGCGGATTCTTATCGCCTTTCTCCCACAGGCAGTGAATAACCGCAGCCATGAGGCGCAGCACGCCGCGTGTGCGTTGAAACTTCACGAGTGTTGACCAGTCTGTATAGAGGCGATCGAAGATCTCCGGATGGATTGGATAGGCTGCTTTAATCCGCTTTTCGTAGTCAGCGTTGCGGCATTCAGGCGGAAACTCTTGTTGTTGCGTCCGGTATAGATCTGCGAAGGCCCTCGCCACTGTGTCTCGATCTACAAAACGCGCCTGCTCGACTAGGGGCTCGAAAAGGCGCCGCCTTACGATCTCAAATCCCTCTTCTGCGCTTGCGGGGCGCCAGGAAGATTCCACGCGTCCAACCACATTTCGTAGCCGATCGAGAGCTTCGCGGCCTCGCTGGCCGCCGACTTCTACGTCATCCGCTTGAGTGTGCGGGGAGCCAGAAGTATCCGACGCAGGCAAGCTAATCACCAACAGGCATTGCTTAGCGAGCTTTGCCGATTCCGTAAGCACTTGCGCGAACGTAAATTGCGTCTCAAATCCTCCGGCAGGAAGATCGCTCTGGTCATGCAGTTGCCGCGCGTAGGCAACCCACTCGTCTATGAGGATCAGACAAGGCCCATATTGATTGAACAACTCACGCAGTGCATCGCCAGGACTCGTTGCCTTTTCATCGTCTGCCTGAATGCGGCTGTACGCCTTCCTGGCTTCCTTGATACCGCCGGCATTGAAGCCAAGCTGCCAAGCCAGTTCTCCCCACAGTGTTCGAACAACCGTGCCGTCTTGCTTCGTGACGGGGTTTCCCGGAGAGATTTTATTGCCCACCAAGACGACTCGGTTAACTTTCGGCGGCCTCGAAACATCCGCCTCTCTCAAGACTTCGTCAATCCCTGCCAGTTCTCCGGGCGCCGCATCCGAAAAGAGGTGGTAAAGTGCCAGCATCGAGTGTGTTTTGCCGCCGCCAAAATTCGTTTGAAGCTGGACGACGGGATCACCGCCCTGTCCCGCCAAGCGGCGGACTGCACCCACGAGCATTTGAGTCAGACTATGAGTCAAATAGGTGCGGCGGAA
>Ga0265314_10000992_pt1 | contig 33381 bp, 32 predicted proteins | sample 4126metaG_FD_203106 | JGI IMG/M metagenome (GOLD analysis project Ga0265314, IMG submission 203106) | Rhizosphere microbial communities from Carex aquatilis grown in University of Washington, Seatle, WA, United States - 4-1-26 metaG | ecosystem: Host-associated > Plants > Roots > Rhizosphere >...
GGCCGACGGAATCGTCGCGACCATCACCGCAATTTCACCGCCGACGATGGCCATCACCGCGGCGCCCGCCGATTTGTAGGGCACGTGCGTAATGCTCACGCCGGCCAGGTATTTGAATTGCTCCGTGGCGAGCTGATTGGCGCTCGCGTTGCCGGCGGAGCCGTAGTTCAGGCTGCCCGGTTTGGCTTTGGCGAGCGCGATAAATTCTTTCACACTCCGTGCCGGCACCGACGGATGCACCGTCAGCACCAGCGGCACGCGCGTGACGAGGCTGACCGGCGCCAGATCCGTCTCGCTGTTGTACGGCAGCTTGCCGATAATGAACGGATTCGCGACGAACGCCAGCGTGGCAACACCCAGCGTGTAGCCGTCGGCGGGCGATTTTGCCACCAGGCCCATGCCGATGGTCGCGCCGCCGCCGGGACGGTTGTCGACCACCACCTGCTGGCCGAGGCTGTCCGACAACCGCGGCGCGATTATGCGGAACACCACGTCGGTGGAACCGCCGGCGCCGAACGGCACGATGATGCGCACCGGCCTAGCGGGAAAATTCTGCGCCGCGACCGGGACTGCAACCATGACAAGGCCGGCGAGCAGCAACCCGGTGCAACTGCGATTTGATACGTGAAGCATGACAGTCTCCGCGGTTGGCGCGTGCGGAACTACTCCGCCTTGATACCGGCATCCTTGATGACTTTCGCGTATTTGGCGTACTCGCTGCGCACGAATGCCGTGAGTTGTTCGGGCGTGCCGCCACCGCCGTCGAGTCCTAGTTGCTTGAACCGCTCCTGCATATCGGGCTGCTTGATCGCGCGCGCGATTTCCGCGTTGAGTTTGGCGATGATCACGGCAGGCGTCCCCGCCGGCGCGTGCATCGAATACCAGCCGTTTGCTTCATAACCGGGCAATCCCGCTTCGATGAAAGTCGGGATCTCGGGCGCCTCCGGCATGCGCGTCTTGCGCGCGACCGCGAGCGCCCGCACGCGCCCCGAACGCACCAGCGGCAGCAGCGCCGCCGTCGTGTCGATCGCGAGATCGACTTCGTTGCCTACCAAAGCGATGTATGCGGGCCCCGCGCCCTTGTAGGGAACGTGCAGCATTTCCACGCCCGCCGCCTGGCTGAACACCATCGCGGCCGTGTGCATCACCGAGCCGTTGCCGCCGGAGCCGTATTTGAACGCGCCGGGTTTCGCTTTCGCGAGCGCGATGAATTCCTGCACCGACTTCGCAGAAATGGAAAGATTGATGCCCATCACGACGGGCGCGACGCCGAGCAGCGCAATCGGCGCGAAATCTTTCAACGGGTCGTAGCCGGGGTCGCGGTAGAGGTGCGGGCTCACCGCGTGGGTCGCAATCGACGACAGGAGCAGCGTGTAACCGTCGGCCGGCGCGCGCGCCACCAGCGCGGTCGCGAGCGTGCCGCCGCCGCCCGGGCGGTTCTCGACGACCACCGACTGTCCCCAGGCATCATTGAATTTCTGGCCGAACACGCGACCCAGCGTGTCGTTCCCGCCGCCGGTCGAGAACGGCACGATCAGGCGTATCGGCTTGGTGGGGTAATCCTGCGCGCAAACCGCAGTCACAATCGAAGCGCACCCCGCGAGCGCGGCGCACGCCGCAAGCATACGTTGCAAGTTCATCGGCTCGTCCTTTTCGTAGGCACCGCGCCATCATAGCGCACCCGATTCTTTGCGTCGCTCGCGAATGCGCTGCAGCCGCGCGGGCCACAAACGTGCGAAGCTGGGTTAAACTTTTACGGCCAGCTTCCGCCACCTTCCGGAGTTCCTCCCTTGATCATCGACACCCACGCGCACGCGCTCGACGTTGAGTTTCTCGAGGGCCTGTGCCGCAAACCGGCATTTGGTCTTTCCGCCGAACGCCGCGCCGACGGCAGGTTCTGGGTCAAACGCGGTGACAATCAACCGCATTCGCTCGATGAAAATCTGTCCGACGTTCCGAAGCGCATCGAGAGTCTCAAGCGGCGCAACGTCGAACTGCAATTGATCGGGCCGCCGCCCGGTTACGTCGCATGGCCCGGCGGCGCCGCAGGCGTGGACTTTGCGCGGGCATTGAACGAGCACGGCGCACGCATCGCGTCGGAAGGCCAGGGCCGCATCGAGTTGATGGCGGCGCTGGCGCTCGCCGAGCCCGCGCGCTGCGCGTACGAACTGGAGCGCGCGGTCGATCTCTATGGCGCGCGCTCGGCATTGTTGCCGGCGACGGCCGGCGGGCGCCCGCTCGATGGTCCCGAATTCGATCCGCTGTTCACGGTCGCGGAAAAGTTGGGCCTGCTGCTCTTCATGCATCCGGTTTCCGCGGAGCCGCCGACACGCTTTCCGCTGTACGGCGTCCAGGTGCTCGTGCAATGGCCGTTCGAAACGACGCTCGCGGTCACGCGCATGATTTTCGAAGGCGTGTTCGACCGCCATCCGGGTTTGCAGCTGCTGCTCGCGCACGGCGGCGGCAATCTCATTTTCCTCAAAGGCCGGCTCAATTCCGCCTACGACGCGACCGGCTGGGAAGCCGACCCTTACTATCGCAAGAACGTCTCGAAAGCGCCGGGCGAATACTACCAACAGATTTTCTTCGATACGTGCTCGCTCTCGCCCGAGTCGGTCGAGTTCACGATCAAAATCGCAGGCGCGGACCGCGTCATGTTCGGCACCGACTACCCGTTCGACATCGGCGACCCCGAAGCGAAGCGCGCGCTGCCAGCGCTCGAGCGCCTGCCGGACGAGCCGCGCAAGAAAATCTATCGCGAAAACGCGGTTGCGGTGCTCGCCGCCGCGCGCAAACCCGCGCCGGCGGCCGCAAGGTAAGCAGCGATGAAAAAATCGATTGTTGCTCGCAGCGCGGTCGCCGCTCCGGTTGCGGGCTTTCCGGTGGCCGCGCGCGCCGGACACCTTCTGTTCATTTCGGGCCGCGCGGGTCTCGCGCATGACGCCGGCTTTGCGCTCGCCGGTTACCGCGAACTCGGCCGCAAGCCGGTGCCGGCGCTGGGACTGCTCGCGCCCGACAGCTGGGAAGAAGCGTTCGTCGCGCAGGCGGCGCGCATTTACGAAGATCTTGAAACGCTGCTCGTCGAACAGGGCGCGAAAAAAACCGATCTGCTTTTCTACAGCATCTACAAGCGCGAAATGCGCAACTTTCCGGTGCTCGCGCGCACCCGTGCCGCATTGTTCGACGGCGGCGTCGCGCCGCCGAGCACCGCATCCCAGGTTCCGGCGCTGCTGCACGCGGGTTCGGTCGTGTACTTCGACCCCGTCGCGGTCGTGCCCGACCCCGCGCGCGGAATTGCGAAAAAAGTACTGACGTCGAGACACGTCGTGCAGGGCCCGCTGTCGAATTACGAGCTTGCGACGCGCGCGGGCGATTACACGTTTTATGCGGGTGTCGTCGGCGCCCATCCCGAGAACGGCCTCATCATTTACGGCGGCGGCGAATTGAAAGATCCGGCGTGGCCGCGGCCCGCTGGCGCGCTCGCCGCGCGTCTGCAGTTGGAGCCGATTTCGGCGCAGACGTACACGATTTACAAGCTGCTGCGCGACATGCTCGAAGAGCACGGCACCTCGCTCGCCAATCTGATGCGCGTCAATATTTACCTGCGCAACATGACCGAGCTTGCCGAAGTCGAACGCATAGGCGCGCAGTTTTTCGGCGAGCACACACCCGCGGGCACGGTAATCGGGGTCGAAAGCCTCGCCCGGCGCGATTTCTACATCGAGATCGAAGGCATCACGTGCGAACGCGGCGAAGTGCGCACCGCACCGCCGGACGCGCGAGTCGCGTCGTGGGGACGCCATGTGAACGCTGCACGCGGCGGCGGTCTCGTGTATGTATCGGGCCTCATGGGTTACGCAGCATCAGCCCACCGCATGATTTCAGCCGCATCGGATCTGGATTCGAAAGCAGCACAGCGCGTAACCGGGGCGATCGCCGGACTCGAAGTGCGTACACGCGAGCAGCTCGCGGCGGCGGCACAGACGCGAAGCATCGTCGAGCAGCTGGAAATCGTCCTGAAATCGCTCGACTCCGACCTTCGCTCACTGCTGAAAATCACCGTGTACCTCCGCGATATCGCCGACTTCCCGTTCGTGCGCGCGGTTCTGCTCGCGGAGCTTGGCGACGATCCGCCGGCAATCACGGTGACCACCGTGCATGATCTGCCGCTGAAGGGCGCGCGGCTGCAAATCGAAGCGGTCGCCGTATGAACAGCGGAGCGACCGGCGCGCGCTTTTTTCCGGGCCCGCTCGGCGAATTGCAGGCCCGGGCGTCCGCGGGCGCCGATTTCGTATTCACGCAGGGCATGACCGGTCACGATGCGCAGACGGGCCGTCTCGCGCGCAGCATGAACGACGTGCCCGCTTCGCTGCGCGACCGCGTCGCCAGCGACATGGTGATCGCCGACGTGCCCGATGCGCGCATTCGCGCACAAACGCTTGTCGCGCTCGGTCACGTTCAACATGCGCTCGAAGCGGCGGGATCATCATTACCCAGGCTCGTTACGCTGCGGCTGTTTCTGCGCGACCTGCGCGATGCGTCCGCCGCGGCGCATGCGATCAAAGCGGTGCTCGGCGCCGGCACGCCGGCGACGACTATCGTCGTTGCAACCGGCCCCGGCGTCGATTCCGCAATCGACGTCGTGCTCGATGCCGTCGCCGCGCCGGATCATGCGCGCTTCATGCCGCAGCACATGCGGATGCCCGACTTCGACAAACTGACCGGCGGCTTGCCGGCGGCGACGGTTTACGGGCCCTACGTTTTTACGACGCCGGTTTCCGGCGCCGATCCGCAGACGGGCCGCATCAGCACAGCGGGACGCGACGCCTTGACTGCGGAAGAACTTGCGCTGCTCGACGCCGACTATTTCAATCCGCGCGAAGAAGCGCTCGCCGTCGAGCACGTACTCATGTGGCGCAACATCCGCCGCATTCTCGCCGCAACCAAAGTACCGTTCGAGAACATTCTGCATCAGAACAACTGGCTTACCGTTTCGATGCAGCACTACGTGCCCGTCACGCGCGTGCGCTCGCGCCTGTTCGGCCGCGGCGACGCGCGCACGGCCGCGACAAGTTTGCCGATCACGGCGCTGCGCATACCGGGCGCGGCATTCGAATGCTCGGTGACCGGCATTGCCGCAGGACACAACGCCACGGGCGTACGCAAGGAAATCCGGCTCGCGAGCCACGGCGTCGGCCCGTACTACGTCGGCGCGGTCAAAGCAGGACCCTGCGTATTTGCCGCCGGCGAAGTGCCGGTCGCCGCTCAGCCCGGCGACGCGCCGGTGCTCGTCGCGGACGCGGCCGCGCTGAACGACAACCTCAAACACCTGAATCTCGGCCGCGTGCACGCCGAATATCCATTGATGGCGCAGGCGCACTGCGTTTACCGGCTGATCGCCGACGCGCTTCAGCGATACGGCTGCAGTATGCACGACGTGCTGCATCAAACGGTTTACCTCGTCGAGCCCGCACATTTCCCCGCGCTCGAGCGCATCGCGACACTTCATTTCGGCGTGCGCCTGCCGCCCACGACGCTCGTGCCGATCCGCGGCGCCTCGCCGTTTGCGGGCACGCTGCTCGAAATCGAAGTCACCGCGCACGCGGGCAACGGCTGAAGAAGGAGACTCGCGCATGAAAAAACGCCGCATCGTGTTGCCCGACATCGAAGCGTTCTATCGCGGCACGCTGCACCAGGACATCCCCGAATACATGCCGATCCGGATTGCGCACGCGATCGTCACCAGCGGCGGCAACACATTGCGCATGTCGGGTTATCCGGCGATCGGCCCCGCCGGCATCATCGGCAAGGGCGACATGCGCGTGCAAACCCTGCAGGCGCTCGAATACGTGAAGCGCACGGTCGAAGCGGGCGGTGCGCAGTGGAGCGACATCGTGCACATGACGTTTTATTTCACCGACCGCGGCAAGTGGCACCGTGAAGCGATTCCCGCGCGCGTCGAATTCTTCGCAAAGCATTCACCCGACGGCGAACTGCCGTGCATCACGTCGATCGGCGTCGCCTCGCTCATGCATCCGGACATGCTGATCGAAATCGAAGCGACTGCGGTGTGGGAATGACATTCATCAATGAACGCCCCGACAGGAGAACCGTCATGAACAGGATCGCGCGCGCAATCGGCTGCCTCGCTCTGGTGTCAGCGCTGTCGGCGTTCAACGCACACGCGCAGCAGAAAGCCGATCAGGCCAAGGATTATCCGAACAAGCCGGTCCGCTGGATCATCGATTTCGGCGCGGGCGGTCTCTCGGACACCCTCGCGCGCATCGTCGGCCAGAAGCTCACCGACGCGTGGGGTCAGCCGGTCATCAACGAGGCGCGACCCGGCGTGAACGGCACGATCGCCAACGACATCGGCTCGAAAGCGGCGCCCGACGGCTATACGCTCGTGTTTGTATCGACGCCGTTCTCGATCAACATCAGCGTCTACGACAAGCTGCCGTACGACACGCGCCGCGATTTCGCGCCGATCTCGCTGATCGCGATGTATCCCAACATCCTGGTCGCGGGCGTGAACTTTCCCGCCAAGACCGTTCCCGAACTCATCGCCTATTCGAAGAGCAAGGCGGGCGGCCCGACGTGGGCGACCGTCGGCGCCGGCAGTTCGCCGTACCTCGCGACCGAACTGTTCCGCAAGCAGGCGGGATTCAACGGCGCGCACGTGCCGTACAATTCGAGCCCCGTCGCGCTCACCGACGTGTCCGGGGGCCGCATCGATTTCATGTTCGTCAACATGCCGACCGCGATGCAGTTCATCCGCGGCAACCGCGTGCGTCCCATCGGCATCGCCTCGCCTCAGCGCAGCACACTGTTGCCCGATCTGCCGACGATTGCCGAAGCGGGCCTGCCGGGATTCCAGTCGGTCGGTTATGCGGGCGCAGTCACCCAGGCGAAAGTGCCGCCGGCGATCATCAACAAGATCAACGCGGAAACGGTGAAGGCGCTCAAGATGCACGACGTGCAGGAGCGCATCCAGAACCTCGGCGGCGAGCCGCGCTGGAGCACGCCGGCGGAATTCAGGCAGTTTCTCGAAGATGAAATCGCCCGTTGGGCGCCGGTCGCGCGCGAAGCGAACGTCAAACTCGAACGCTAGGAGATCACATGGCAGGGAAAGTCACACCGCTCGGCGCGCTCAAGATTCCGCATACCGACATTCATTACGCGCCGTGCATGAAAGCGGGCAACTGGATTTTTCTGACCGGCATCGAAGCCGTCGATTATGAAACGGGCCTGCATCCGGCCGTCGCGGGTACGCCCGGATTGCCTCATCATGGACTGCCGCGTCATCGCCGCGAAGGCGACTTGATCTGCGCGCGCTTCAAACAACTGCTCGCCGATTGCGGCACGAACTTCGCGAACACCGTCCGGCTCGATCAATACTATCCGACGTGGAAAGCAGTCGATCCCTATCATCTTGCGCGGCGCGCCGCGTTCGGCGATTACATTCCGCCGAGCACGTCGGTGATCATGGACAAGCTGATGACCGCGCAGGCGGACATTTCGGCATCGCTGCTCGCGGTCCTGCCCGGCGGCGGACGCGAACCCAAGCGCGTCGTCGCGCCGCAGGTCACCGCGCCCGCGTGGTCGGGCTTCGTTCCCGCGGTGACTTCGGGCGATTTCATTTTCATCGCCGGCCAGATGGCGCGCGGCGCCGACGGCAACACCGATCCGCGCGCGCACGTGCCGCCGCACAGCCGCTGGGGCGGTTATGAGATCCGGCGCCAGACCGAATACCTGATCCGCGAAAAATTCATACCCGCGCTTGCCGCCGCGGGTTCCTCGCTCGCCAATGCCGTCAAAGCGCAGGTGTACTTGCGCGACATCGACGACACCGCGCACTTTCTAGATGTGTGGGAAAGTCATTTCGGCAAACGCCAGTGCGCGCTGACGATCGTGCCGACGAAAGATTTCGGCCTCGTGCCCGGCATCATCGAAATCAATCTCGTCGCAGTGACCGAAGGCGGCAAAACAAAGAAGCAGATCGTCGACGGCTGCATTCCCGCGGAAATGACTTACGGCGCGGCCGCCGTGCGCGCGGGCGATCTGCTCTTCTGCTCCGGCCTGCTTGCCGTCGACGCGAAAGGACCGATCGCCGGGATCGAAGCGGATAAAGCGCTGCCCAACTTCGGCATCGCCGCACGCGCGCAGATGGAAACCATCGTCAACGCGGTCAGGAAAATCTGCACCGCCGGCGGCACGCAGATTGAAAACGTCGTGCGCATCCACGAGTTTCATACCGATCTCAGGGAATTTCCGGTCATGCATCGGCCGTGGCAGGAGGCGCTCGGCGGCGCACCGGTACCGTTCACGGCGATCGGTGTGACGGCGACACTGCCGGTTCCCGCGTGCAGCGTGATGGTAGATCCGTGGATTTACGCGCCTTAAGCCGGCGTGCTTAATCGAACACGACCGTCAATTCGACCTCGACCAATGCGCCTTCTGCGCGCACGCTCGGCACGATGACCGGCGTGAACGCGGGCCGGTTTGCGCCGAAAATTTCCGCGCTGATTTCACGCAAGACCGGCAGCACGCGTTTGTCGGTCACGTACGCGCGCACGTACACGACATCGGCGAACGTCGCACAGGCGAGATCGAGCGTCTTTTTCAATTCGGAAAAAACCCGGCGGCATTGCATTTCGGCATCACCCCGCCCGACGACGCTGCCGTCCGCCGCGAGCGGGGCCTGGCCGGCGAGCGTCAGCATATTGCCCGAACGCACGCCGTGACTGTAAATATTGACCGGTGCGTAAACGTCGGGCGGATCGTAAAACTGCTTCGTCATGACAATTCTCAATCGAGCATTGCCATCACTTCGAAACTCATGAGCGCCCCTTCCGGTTCGACGTCGCTCACCATGAACGTCGTGCTCGCCGGCTTATGATCACCGAAAAATTCTTGGCGCACGTTCCACGTTGCCTGCAGGCAATCGCGCCGCTTGAGAAAACCGCGCACCATCACGACGTCGGCCGGGCGCGCGCCGCCGGCTGCGAGCACGGCGCCGATGCGCGCGAAGATCGCGCGGCACTGCGCCTCCGGATCGTCCGCGCCGACGATCCTGCCGCGCGCATCGTGGCCGGCCTGCGCCGACACCCAGATCGTATTGCCCGACCGCACGCCCTGGCTGTAAGGACCGTCCAATGCGCCCAGCGCCGGCGGATTCAGAAATTGTTTAGGCATAATGTCTTTTAGCATATCCTATCAAAGTAACTATGAACGAAATCGCCAAATCCGGTTCAGCCGTTGATGCAAACAACGATCTTGCCTATGCGCCCATCCACTCGCTCGCCGCGCGGTTGCGCAGCGGCGAATTGACGGCGAGCGCGCTCGTCGACTGTTACCTGCAACGCATCGCGCGACGCGACGAAAAATATCACGCGTTCGTTGAAGTGTATGCCGACGAAGCGCGCACGGCGGCCGCAGCGGCGGACCGCGCATTCAAAGCGGGCAAAGCGCGCGGCCCCCTGCACGGCATTCCGATCGCGCTCAAAGATCTGATCGACACTGCCGGCAAGCGCACGACCGGCGGCTCGATGTATTGGCGCGAGCGGATATCGCCCGTTACCGCGACGGTCGCGCAGCGCCTCGCCGACGCCGGCATGATCACGCTCGGCAAAACGCACATGGTGGAATTCGCGTTCGGCGCGTGGGGCACGAATCAAACCATGGGCACGCCGTGGAATCCGTGGAACCTCAAAACACCGCATACGCCCGGCGGCTCGAGCAGCGGCTCGGGCGTCGCGGTCGCCGCGGCGTTGGCACCCGCGGCCATCGGCAGCGACACCGGCGGCTCGGTGCGCATACCCGCGAGCTTGTGCGGCATCGTCGGCCTGAAAACAACCGTCGGCCGCGTCAGCAACTACGGCACCCTGCGCCTCTCGGAAACGCTCGACACACTGGGCCCGATGACGCGCGACGTTGAAGACGCGGCGCTGCTGTTCAACGTCATGCACGGGTTCGATCCGCAGGATGCGCAGACCCTGCCGCACGCGCAGGTGGACGCGCTGAAAGAACTCAAGGCCGGTATCGCAGGCATGCGCTTCGCCGTCCTGCCCGACGCCGAGCTGGGCGAACTCGATCCCGGAGTCGCCGGCGCATACGCGCGCGCGCTCGACGTCATGCGCGACTTGGGCGCGCACATCCACACGCTCGCGCTGCCGCTCGCGTACAAGCGCATGGCGGAAATCGTCGGCAAGATCATCGCCGCGGAAGGCTACGCGTTGCACCGCGGCTGGATCGACCGCGACGACCTGCCCTTCGACCGCGACGTTCGCGACCGCATCCGCTGGGCGAAAGGGTTGTCTGCAGCCGACTATATTCAAGTGATGACCGAGCGCAAAAACCTTCAACGCGAAGTCGATGCGGGGCTGCGCGAGTACGCTGCGCTGCTGATGCCGACCACACCATTGCCGGCGGTACCGCTGCCCGAAGTCGACCAGGGCAAAGCACCGATGAGTCTGCTGACGCGGCCCGTCAACCTGCTTGACATGTGCGCGTTAGCACTCCCGTGCGGATTCACCGCGGATGGATTGCCGCTTTCGCTGCAAATTGCGGGGCGCGGCTACGACGAGGCGCGCATATTGCGCATCGGCTGGGCGTTCGAGAATGCAACCGACTGGCACCGGCGGCGGCCGCCGGCGCCCTGATTGTCACTTCGCGCCGTAGCGGAGCGCAAAGTCCCAGTCGATCTCGAGCCCGAAGCCCGGCGCGTCCGGGATGTGCACTTCGCCGCCACGCACCTCAGGACCGCGCGCGTAGATCCCGCGGCCGATGATATCGCGCCGCTCGTTACCGAGCGTCTCGACGGCAAAACTCGCCGACGCGAACGCACTGCACAGATGCGTGTGGATTTCAGGCACGCAATGCGGCGCGATGCGGATGCCGTGCTGCTCTGCAAGGTAAGCGACACGCAGGCCTTCGGTAAATCCCGCATAGCGCGTCGCATCGAACTGCACGAAGCGGATCGCGCCCGTCGCGATGAAATCTCGCATCGTGAAGCGCGTGAGTTCGCGCTCGCCGTGCGCGAGCGGTATGGGCGTCGCCGCAGCGAGCTTGACGAAATCCGCCGGCTGCAGGTACCAGTGCAGCGGCTCCTCGAGCCAGTGAATGTCGTACGGCTCGACCGCATGCGCGAATTCGATGCAGTCTTCAAGGTTGTAAGCCGCATTCATGTCGAGCATGAACAACGTGTCGGGCCCGATCGCCTCGCGCACGGCGCGGATGCGCTCGACCTCGTCCGCCAGCGTGCCTTCGCTGCATTTCAATTTGACCGCGCGATAGCCGCGCTCGACGAAGGCCGCGAGTTCCCGCGCATACGCTTCGGGCGTCGCGCCCTCATGGTAATAACCGCCCGTCGCATAGGTGAAGAACGAATTGCGCGAGCCGCCAAGCAATTTGTACACCGGCAAGCCGGCAGCTTTGCCCTTGATGTCCCACAGCGCGATGTCGATGCCGCCGATCGCGGCCATGATCTGCGGCCGCGCGCCGCGCGGCAGCGGCGGCGGCAGGCCATCGGTGCCTCGCAACCCGTTCGGCCGCGGACAGGTCAGCAGAAATAATTTCTCCCACACTTCGACGTGGCCGAGCGCATCCATGCCGCGCACGATCTCCTCGAAGCGCTTGATCCATTCGCAGATCGTTTTTTGCGGCTCTCCGTGAATCATGCCGTAGCCGGTGACGCCGTCGTCGGTTTTGACTTCGACGAGAATCATGCTCGACGCGTGCAGCACTTCGTGCGCGGTCCACATGCGCTCGGGGGCCGGCGCCGACAGCGGATGAACTTCGATCGAGGCGATTTTCATTTTGTTGAGCGGTCGTGAAAAATTCGGGCGGTTTCAGTGCCCGGGAATTATGCCATGAACAATCGCACGCGATGCCGCGCACCCGGCACCCCGCCGATTGCTGTACTATCGATTGCCATGCGTATTGCTCTGTCCGCCGCTTTGCTCCTCGCCCTGTTCTCTGCGCACGCACCCGGCGCGTATCCGGACAAACCGATCCGCCTGATCGTGCCGGTTGCGCCCGGCGGCGGCGCGGACATCACGGCGCGCGCGATCGCGCAGAAACTCGGTGCGACGTGGGGCCAGCAGGTAATCATTGACAACCGCGCCGGCGCGGGCGGCACGGTAGGCATGGATATAGGCGCGCACGCGACACCCGATGGCTACACCGTGATCGAAGGCTCGATGGGGCCGCTGACCGTTGACGTGAGCCTGTATAACAATCTGCCGTACGATCCGGTCCGCGATTTCACGCCGGTCGCGCGCGCGGTGACCGCACTCAACATGCTCGTCGTGCATCCTTCGCTGCCGGTCTATTCGGTCAAAGAGCTGATCGCCTATGCGAAGGCGAATCCATTGCGCCTCAATTTTGGTTCATCGGGCGCCGGCCGCGCCGATCATCTCGCGGGTGAAATGTTCAACACGCTCGCCGGCGTGAAAATGCAGCACGTGCCGTACAAAGGCGGCGCGCCCGCGATGGTTGACCTCGTCGGCGGCAATATCCAGTTGATATTTGCGACGGTGTCGACAGCCGTCACGTCGGTCAAGGCGGGCCGCATCCGGCCGCTTGCGATGACGACCGCCAACCGCGTGGAGATGTTCCCCGAACTGCCGACGGTGGCCGAAGCCGGCGTACCGGGGTTCGCCGTCGACAACTGGTACGGCTTCATCGGCCCGCGCGGCCTGCCGCGAGACATCGCGATCAAGCTGCACGGCGAAATCAATCGCGCGCTCGCCGCACCCGACGTCAAAACGCGCCTCGAACAACTGGGCATACTGCCGTTCCTGCTGCCCACCCCCGAAGCGTTCGGCGACTACATCAAGTCCGAAATCGCCAAATACGCGCGCGTGGTAAAAGATTCGGGCGCGCGGGCCGAATAGCGTTTTTCATAGGCGACAAATCCGGCGGAGGAACGAACATGCGCGTCCTTAATTTTTTAGCGCGAGCGCGCTGGATAGCGGCTTTGCTCGCGGCCATCGCGGCGCAGCCGGCGTTCGCGGCGCCCTGCATAGAAGCCAGCGCGGCGTGCACCGAATGGATTGCGATGGCGGAGGCGCCGATGCGCGCGCTCGTCTACCGCTCCCACGCGCTGGCGACGCGCAACGACAGGATCACCCGCGCGGTCGTCATAGTCCACGGCGGATCGCGCGACGCGAACGTCAACTTCACCAACGTGCTCGCCGCGGCTTTTCTGGCGGGCGCGCTCGACGATACCGTCGTCGTGTCGCCGCGCTTCGCGTCCAACGAAGAAAATATTCCGCGCGACGCGAGTGGCGGAAATTCCGTCGCCGCGGCGCGCGCAGCCGCGCGCGATGCCCTCGCGCCCAATGAGTTGAACTGGATCAGCCAGTTCGGCGGCCGGCACTGGAACGCGGGCGGCGTCGCGGTCAACGCCAAGGTCACATCGTACGAAGTGATCGATGAAATCCTGCGCAGGCTCGCGAAAAAGGACGCGTTCCCCAATCTCAAATCCATCGTGGTGGCCGGCCATTCGTCGGGCGGGCAGTTCGTCGGCCGCTATCAGATGGTCAACCGCGTGCACGAAGAACTGGGCGTCAAAGTTTCGTATCTCGTCTCCAATCCCGGCGCCTACACCTATCTTGACAATCTGCGGCCGACGGCGAGCGCGATCCCCCCGAACGTGTCGTCGGCGGTTGCCGGTTTTATTCCGCTGGGTGCCGCGAAGCCGCCGCCCCCGTACGTTCCCTATGCGGACGCGCGCAACTGCACGACGTACGATGCGTGGCCGTACGGGCTCAACAACCGCGTCGGCTACAGCGCGGCATCGACCGACGATCAACTGAAAAAACAGGTCGTCAGCCGGCCGACGACATTCCTGCTCGGCGAACTCGACATCCTGCCGCTCGTCAATTTCGACATCTCGTGCGCCGCGATGGCGCAGGGTTCGTCAAGGCTCGCGCGCGGCCTTGCGTTCGGCAGGTACGTGAGGGAGAACTACGGCGCGCAGCACAAGACCATCGTGGTCGAAGGTTGCGGCCACAATACGCGCTGCATGCTCGCCTCCGACGCCGCGCTGCCGCTGCTCTTCCCGCGGGATTAGGCGGGCGGACTTGCATTACACTAGCCGGTCAATCATTTATCAGCGAGGACAGCAATGAAGATCAAGCGTATCGAGCATATCGGCGTGGTCGTGAAGAACGTCGAAGCGAGCCGGCGGCTGTGGGAAGACTGCTTCGGCATTCCGCTCGGCAGCGTCGAACAGTTCGCAGAACGACCGGTGAAGCTCGCGCTCTATCCGGTCGGCGAATCGATGGTCGAGCTGATTTCCGGCACGACGCCCGACAGCAAGCACGCGAAGATGATCGCCGAAGGCAAGGGCGGCCTGAATCACATCTGCTTCGAGGTGGAGGACATCGACGCGGCGCTCGCGGAACTCAAGGCCAAAGGCATTCCTCTGCTCGATCAGGTGCCGCGCAACGGGCATGCGGGTTGCCGCATCGCGTTCATCGATCCGTCCGCGACCGAGAACTGCCTGATCGAACTCGCGCAACTGCCCGCCGATCACGCATGACCTGCGGCACCGGATCGTTCGCCTGAATGTTTTCCCGCGCGCGTAACGCCGCCGCGCTGACATGCGCGCTCTATGGCGCGCTGGCCGCTCCCGGCGCGTTCGCGGCGCCAGCCGGCTACCCGCTCAAACCCATCCGTCTGGTCGTCGCGCAAAGCGCCGGCGGCAACGCCGATTTCGTCGCGCGCTACTACGCGCAGGGACTCACCGAAAAGCTTGGGCAGCAGATCGTCATCGACAACCGCCCGGGCGGCTCCGGTATCGTCGGCACCGAGCTGGTGACGCACGCGCCGCCCGATGGCTACACGCTGCTCCTGGCGCCGACTTCGCACGCGATCAATCCCAACTTCGTGGCGAAGCTCCCTTACGATACGCGCCGCGACTTCACGTCCATTTCGCTGCTCGGCGCCGGCTACAACCTGCTGGTCGTCAACCAGGCCAATCCGGCGCATTCGGTACGCGACATCATCGCAACCGCCCGCGCGCAGCCGGGCCGGCTGCGTTACGCGTCGTCGGGCGTGGCGAGCGCCACGCAATTGACGACGGAGCTCTTCCTGATGATGACCGGCCTCACAATGCTGCACGTGCCGTACAAAGGCGCGCCCGCGGCGCTCACGGCGGTGATTGGCGGCGAATGTGACTTGAGCTTCGGCAGCATGGCCAGCGCATTGCCGCTGATGCGCGGCGGCCGGCTGCGCGCTCTCGCCATCACGTCGCGCGACCGCTCCGCTGCGCTGCCGGACATTCCGACCGTCGCCGAAGCGGGCGTGCCCGGCTACGAGAGTTCGAGTTGGCAGGCACTCCTCGGCCCCGCGAAGCTGCCGCCGGCAATCGTGGATCGCCTCTATCAGTCAATTGCACAAAGCGCGAAAAATCCCGAGATGGTGAAGCGCTTCAACGCCGAAGGCATGGTGGCGCTGGGCACGACGCCGCGCGAACTCGACGAGCATATCGCGCACGAACTTGAAAAATGGACGAAGGTCACGAAGGCCGCAGGACTCAACGTGCACTGAACGCGCGCTCCCGTTAGCAATTCCACCCCGCGCTTTCCTCGATCAGTTTGGCCAGGCGTTCAGGGAAGAATGCATGCGACCGGCGCGGACCCGCGCGTTCACTTCGCTGCCGGCGCGACGGTGAGTCCGCGAATTTTGTTCTTCTCGATCGAGCGCGCGACGAATCCCGACGCTTTGACGTCTTCGATGAACGCGGCGAGATAACGCGCGCCGGCGTCGTGACCGCGCGGCGTGCCGGCCGCCTGCTGCACCGCCGTGAAGCGCCCCGGCAGAATGCGCGAGCCCGGCAGCTTTTCGCGATCCATCTCGAGCTGCGAAGTCAATCCGGCAAGCGCGTCCATTTTCTCCGCAACGAACTGCTTGAAGGTGGCCGCGGCGTCGGCGGTGCGAAAGAGCGTCGCGTGCTTGAGCGTGCGCGTGAGATACAAATCGTAGGCTGCCTTGCCCGTGACTGAAATGCGCACGCCCGGCCGGTCGACCTCGTCGATGGTTTTGAGCGGGGAAGCGGGCGGCACCAGATACGTCGCTTCGATTTCGACATACGCCGCCGTGAAGGTGATCTCGTTCGCGCGCTTGGGTTCGATCGCAAGAAATCCCAGCTGCCATTCGCCGCTCGCAGCCGCTTCGGCCAGCGCTCCCGCGGATTCGTACGAAACTATCTTGACTGCCACGCCCAGCCGTTTGCCGAACTCGTGCGCGAGATCGAGCGCAACGCCGCTGGGCACGCGCGTCACCGGATCGCGCGCGGTCAGCAGGATGTTCGAAAAGTTGATCCCTGCGTGCAACGTGCCCGAAGGCGCGAGATCCGCGCGGGCGGCGGCAATGTTATCGCTCATGACGGCGGCTTCCTGTAAATGAAAAGCCGCTACTCTAACCCATCCCGCGCGCCGCCATGGACCATGCGTGCCTCAGGTGAGATAGCGCGTTTCCAGATGCGCGCGGAAATAGTGTGGATTCAGCGCTTCACCGCTCGCCCGCGCCACGAGCTCCGGCGTGTCCCAGCGGCTCGCCTGCGACCAGATGTTTGCATTGAGCCACTCGAACACCGGCGCGAGATCGCCCGCGGCAATCCGCCGGTCGAGGTCCGGCACCGCGCGCCGCATCGCCGCAAACCATTGCGCCGCATACATCGCGCCCAGCGTATAACTCGGAAAATAGCCGAACGCGCCGTCAGTCCAGTGTACGTCCTGCATGCAGCCATCGCGATAGTTGCCGCGCGTGTCGATGCCGAGCAGCGCCTGCATTTTTTCATCCCATAGTGCAGGGATGTCGTCGACCTCGATGCCGCCTTCGACGAGCGCGCGCTCGATCTCGTAACGCAGGATCACATGCGCCGGATAAGTGACCTCGTCGGCGTCGACGCGGATATGGCCGGGCTTCACCCGCGTCAGCAACCGGTGAAGATTGTCCGCCGCGAATGCAGGTTGCGCGCCGAAATGCGCCGCCAGCATGGGGGACAAGAGGCCGACAAACGCGCGGCTGCGCGCGAGTTGCATCTCGAACGACAGGCTCTGGCTTTCATGGATGCCATACGAGCGCGCATTCCCCAGCGGCTGGCCCAGCCAGTCGCGCGGCAGGTTCTGCTCGAAACGCGCGTGCCCGGTCTCGTGGATCGTGCCCATCAGGCTTTGCGCGAAATCGGTCTCGCGGTAACGCGTGGTGAGCCGCACGTCTTCGGGCACGCCGCCACTGAACGGGTGGGCGCTCTCGTCGAGCCGCCCGCCGGCGAAATCGAAGCCGAGCATTTGCATCACGGCAAGATTCAGCGCGCGTTGCGCCGCCAGCGGAAACGGGCCGGCCGGCGCAGTAACCTGTTCGGCGCGCTGCTTCGCCTGCACGCGAGCTACGAGGCCGGGCAGCCATTGCTGGACGTCCGCAAACAGGCGGTCCATGTCGGCCGCGCGCACTCCCGGCTCGTAGCGGTCCATCAGCGCGTCGTAGCGCGAAAGCCCGGTGTCGGCGGCGAGCAGGCGCGCTTCTTCACGTGAAAGCCGCACCACTTCGCGGAAGTTGGCAAGAAATCCGCGCCAGTCGTTGGCCGGCCGCTGCTCGCGCCATGCGTGCTCGCATCTGGCGCCGGCGAGCGATTTCGCCTCCACCAAGGACTCCGGCAGCGCGTTCGCATCGCGCCAGTCGCGCTGCATCTCGCGCAGGTTCGCACGCTCGATATCGGTGAGCGGCTCCTGCTCGGCCGCGCGCAGCAACTCCGCGAGCCGCGGTTCGGTGCGCGTGCGGTGGATCAGCGCCTGTAACTCGGCTTCGGCCGCCGCGCGCGCCGCGTTGCCCTTGGGCGGCATCATCGCGTTGCGGTCCCAGCCGACGATGGCCGACAAATGATTAAACCGGTAAAGCCGCGACCAGACGCGGCATAGCTCGTTGTATTGGGGTTTGGAAGCACTCATGGTCGTAACGTTTCTATTTACAGCGAGGCGCGGACGCTGTGCGCGCCGCCCGCGATCGCGACAGGTTCACCGGCAGCGTATACGAATACGCATACCTTCTGCCGATCATCGGGGGACCCACACGTCCATTTTACGGTTACCAACCCGAATAGTTGCGGCGGCAAATCGACGTTTTCCGGTAAAGAAAAAATGAGACGTTGCCAACTTGATCAAACCCAATCCCCGTGCCAGCATTGCTGCGAATGTTGACTTGAATCAAAGCGTGGTGACAAAAGCCCCAGCTACTATATCTTGGGGTTGGAGGTGGATTCTGCTACCCTATATGGGGGGGTCAGTTACCGTTCAATTGCGTCCGCAGCGGGCTTGATCTCATTCAAATAAAACCAAAACGCATATGTTGCTACCCGCTTAGAGGAAGTCCAGATCATGAAACCGAACGACGCAAAACTCGCGCTCCCGCAACAGCAGGTCAGCATCGATGTGTTGCTGGAGAAATACGCGAAGGGCGAGGAGCGGACGGCGGACGAGGTTCGACAGCGCGTCGCGCGCGCGCTGGCCGCGGTCGAGGAGGATCCCGCGCGTTGGGAAAAAGAGTTTTTTGAGGCGCTCGCCGGCGGGTTCATCCCGGGCGGGCGCGTGAATTCCGCCGCCGGCACCGACCTGCAGGCGACGCTGATCAATTGTTTCGTCCAACCCGTCGGCGACTCGGTATCGCAGGCGGTCGACGGGCGTCCCGGTATCTATGTCGCGCTGATGGAAGCCGCCGAAACCATGCGGCGCGGCGGCGGCGTTGGCTACGATTTTTCGTCGATCCGGCCCAAAGGCGCGTTCGTGCGCGGCACGCATTCGAGCGCGAGCGGCCCGGTTTCCTATATGCGGGTGTTCGACCGCAGTTGCGAAACCGTCGAGTCGGCCGGCTCGCGGCGCGGCGCGCAGATGGGCATCCTGCGCTGCGACCATCCCGACATCGAGCAATTCGTACACGCCAAAGACCACGGCGACCTGTCCAATTTCAACGTCAGCATCGCGGTCACCGACACCTTCATGCGCGCAGTCGAAGCCGACGGAGACTGGGAACTCGTGCACAAAACGCCGCCTGGCGGCGAGATCGGCGCAACCGCGCGGCAGCGCGCCGACGGCGCATGGGTGTACCGCACGGTGCGCGCGCGCGACTTGTGGCAACAGGTCATGCAATCGACTTACGATCACGCCGAACCGGGCATCGTATTCATCGATCGCATCAACGCCGACGACAACCTGTCTTACTGCGAGCGACTCGACGCAACCAATCCGTGCGGCGAACAGCCGCTGCCCGCCTACGGCTGCTGCTGCCTGGGCAGTATCAATCTCACGCTGTTCGTCACCGACGCGTTCCGGCCCAAGGCGCGCTTCGATTTCGCGGCTTTCGCGCGCGTCATTCATCCGGCGGTGCGCATGCTCGACAACGTGCTCGACGTGACCGTGTGGCCGCTGCCGCAGCAGCAGGCGGAGGCGCGCGCCAAGCGCCGCATCGGGCTCGGTTTCACGGGCCTCGGCGACACGCTCATCATGCTGGGTCTGAAGTACGATACCGACGAAGCGCGCCGCATGGGCGCCGACATCGCCGAGTTCATGCGCAACGAATCATACGCGGCGTCAAACGCGATCGCGCAGGAAAAAGGCGCGTTTCCGCTGTTCGACGCGAAGCAGTTTCTCGCCGCGCCGCGCTTTGCGTCGCGGCTGCCGGCGGAACTCACGAAAAAGATCGCCGCGCACGGCGTGCGCAACAGCCACCTCTTGTCGATCGCGCCGACCGGCACCATTTCGCTGGCGTTTGCGGACAACGCATCCAACGGCATCGAGCCGCCGTACGCATGGACTTATCAACGCAAGAAGCGCATGCCCGACGATACGCACCGCACTTACGACGTCGAGGACCACGCGTGGCGGCTGTACCGGCATAACGACGGGGACATGGACAAACTGCCCGCGCATTTCGTCACGGCGCTCGAAATTTCCGCGCTCGATCACATGCGCATGGTTGCTGCAATCGCACCGTTCGTGGATTCGGCCATCAGCAAGACCGTCAACGTGCCGGAAGACTATCCCTACAACGAATTCGAGGATCTTTACTTCCAGGCATGGAAGTCGGGCTTGAAGGGCATCGCGACCTACCGGCCGAATTCGGTGCTGGGCAGCGTGCTGTCCGTGACCTCCACGCCGGCGACACCGGAACCGAACGACCTCGACACCTCCGACATCGACCGCCGCATTCATCTGGAAGCGGCGCCGGAACCGGCGTTGTTGAGCTTGCGCTGGCCGGGCCGCCCCGCGCTGCCGGCCGGCAATTCGTCGTGGACTTACATGGTCGAGTCGCCGTTCGGCCGCTTCGCGATTTTCGTCGGCCACGTGGAAAACGGCGAGCCTTATCCGTTCGAAGTCTGGATCAACGGCAACGAGCAACCGCGCGGCCTCGGCGCGATCGCCAAGACGATGTCGATGGACATGCGCGCGCTCGACGCCCGGTGGTTGCGCATGAAACTCGATTTGCTCTCGCGTACGGGCGGCGACGCGTTCGACTGCGCCATGCCGCCCGATGGCAAGGCCATGCGCGTGCCGAGTATCGTGGCCGCCTTCGCGCGCATCGTGCGCTACCGCGTCGACAAGCTCGGCGCGCTGGCGGAAGCCGCCGGCAAGTCACCGGTGCTCGACGCGCTGTTCGCGAAAAAAGAACCCAAGACCGGTACCGACGGCACGATGTCATGGACGGTCGACGTTTACAACCCGAGCTCGGAAGACGACTTCGTGCTCATGCTGAAAGAACTCGTGTTGCCCAACGGCCAGCGCCGGCCATATTCGATGTGGATGGCGGGCATTTATCCGAAGGCGCTCGACGGCCTGTGCAAGCTCCTGTCGCTCGACATGCGCGTGATCGACCCTGCGTGGATCGGCATGAAGCTGCGCAAGCTGCTGACCTACGACGAACCGCTCGGCGACTTCATGGCGCGCGTGCCGGGCGAGGAGCGCCAGGAAAATTATCCGAGCACCGTCGCCTACGTCGCGCGCCTGATCATTCACCGCTACGCGATGCTCGGCATACTCGACGAACGCGGTTTTCCGGTGAGCGACATGGGCGTGCTCGAAGTACCCGACGACGACCGCCGGTCGACGACGTTCGAATTTCGCCCGGTGCCCGGCCGGCTCTGCAAGGAATGCGGCAATTCGGCCGTGATCAAAAAGGACGGCTGCGAATTTTGCACCGCATGCGGCGCTATTGGTGCGTGCGGTTAGGCCTCGCATAAAAGCGCGCCGGCGGCTAACCGTCGTGTGAAAACCGTTGTCCTGCCCGGCGGCGTGCGCGTGCCCGCGTTCGGACAGGGCACGTGGTACATGGGTGACGACCGCGCCACACGCGCCGAGGAGATCGCCACGCTGCGGCTCGGCATCGACCTCGGCGCCACGCTCGTCGATACCGCAGAAATGTACGGCGACGGCCGCGCCGAGCAACTGGTCGGCGAGGCAATCGCGGGACGACGCGACGAAGTGTTTCTCGTCAGCAAGGTCCTGCCGCAGAATGCCACGCGGCGCGGCACCGTGGCCGCGTGCGAGAAAAGTCTTAAGCGTCTGCAAACGGACAGGATCGATCTTTATCTATTGCATTGGCGCGGCAGCGTGCCGTTCGCGGAAACGCTCGCGGCGCTCGCAACCCTGCAGAGCTCCGGCAAGATCCGTCATTACGGCGTGAGCAATCTGGATCTCACGGATATGCGGGAAATCGCACCGCTGGCGGGCGGCACGGCAATCGCGACCAACCAGTTGCTCTACAACCTTGCGCGCCGCGGCATCGAATGGGATTTGCTGCCGTGGCTCACCGAGCGGCGCATTCCGGTCATGGCCTATTCTCCGCTCGAGCAGGCGCGGCTTACGGGCAACAGGCAGCTGGCTGCGTTCGCGCGCACCCACGGCATGACGGCTGCACAGGCAGCGCTCGCATGGCTGCTCGCGCGCGACGGCATTATCGTCATACCGAAATCAAGCCGCCGCGAGCGGCTGCGCGAAAATCTCGGCGCGCTCGATCACGCGCTGACCGCACCGCAACTGGCTGAGCTCGATCGCCTGTTCCCGCCGCCGCAAGGGCCACGCGCGCTCGAAATGCTTTAGTCCTTGACTTGCGAGCTGCTGCGCAGGCACGCTCGGTCCGCGACCGATATTGGCGTCGAATCCTCAACGCCGTTTGTCCGGATTTCGGCGGACTCGCACGGCCATTTCCGTCCGCCTCCCCGTTAAACCCCCGCAATTCGCCGGCTACGCGCGGTTAAGCACCGCCGCGCACATCGCCGGCAAGGTGGCCCGCAAATTGCGGAGTCTTGGTTCATTTTAAGCATCGTTGACACGGCGGTTAAGCGTCACGGAGGAACAATGCTGGAAGTCGATCTTGAGGATAGCGATTTGCACGTGGAACGCTCGATCGCCGAAAGCTGTTCTGCGTTCGGCCGCGTCGCCTCGGTCAAAGTGCATCGCGAGCCGTCGCCCTTTGCGTTGATCGAAATGTCGCGACGCGAACAGACGTACGAAGTGGCGGCCCAATACGGCGGCTCCGCATTCGGCACCTCCGCGCTCGTGCACCTGGCGCCCAAGAGCAAGTAACGGACGCAGACTTCCGCGCGGCCCCACTTGCCGCCGCCCGCGGAGTTTGCTCTTTTCGCAGCGCCACCTGACATCTAATCCGTTATCATTGCGGGCATCGACAACGCACCCGCGCAAGCCTGTCTTCCACACGCCGGCGCGACTTAACATGCCCACTCGCCGCGCCGGTTTTTCGCTGGTCGAAATGATGGTGATCTTCGTCATCATCGCCATTCTTGCGTTGATGGCGGCGCCGAGTTTCCAGGACCAGATCATCCGCGACCAGATCAACAAAGCGCTGCCGCTCGCCGACATCGCAAAAACGCCCAGCGCCGCAGCGTGGGCCATGCTGCAAACCTTTCCGCCCGACAATGCAAGCGCGGGCCTGCCACCCGCCGACAAGATCGTCAACGACGCGATCAGTTCGGTAGCGGTGCAGGACGGGGCCATCCACATTACGTTCGGCAACCGCGCCAACGGCGTCATCCTCGGAAAAATCCTGACGCTGCGCGCCGCGGTGGTGGAAGACGCACCGGTGGTGCCCGTCACGTGGGTATGCGGCTATGCCGAAGCGCCCGACAAGATGACGCTCCACGGTCAGAACCAGACCAACATCCCCGCGAGCTTTTTGCCGTTCGCGTGCCGTTCGCGCGCCAAAAAGTAACTGCCGCATCGCAAACGCGGACCGCATTGACGAGCGTCGTCTAGAATGGCGCAATGCCCGTCGCCGAAATTCTGAGCCTCCTGTTGTTCGCCGCGACTGTCTGGCTGTGGCTGGACAGCCTGAAGGCCCGCGAAGTCGCGGTACATGCCGCCCGCGCCGCGTGCACCGCCGAAGCGCTGTTGCTGCTTGACGACACCGTCGCCATCGCAAACGTTAAACTCAAGCGTGACGACGACGGCCGCGTCAAACTGCAACGCGCGTACGATTTCGAATACAGCGATACTGGCAACAACCGGCTCAAGGGCGGCATCGTGCTGCTCGGCCATCGGGTAACGCTGCTCAATGTCGGCATGCGCCTGCCCGCCGAAATTCGTACCCTGCATTAGATTGTCGATGCCGCGATCAAACGCCCGACTACTTGACCTCGGTCAAGATCACTGATGGAATGCGCGCTCAGAACAAACCGTGGCCCTGGTAGCCAAATTGGAGACAAGATGAATTTAAAAATCGTGACATTGCAATTCACCTGCATGGCCGCCGCCTTGGCTTTGTCATCGGCAGTCGCGCGGGGCGCGGACAATACCGTGGGGAAAGCCGAATACGAATCACGCTGCGCGATGTGTCACGGCGCAACGGGCAAAGGTGACGGCTGGCTTGGCAAGGGCCTTATCAAACCGCCGCCCTCGATCCGCGAGCTCAAGAAAAATAACAAGGGCGTCTTTCCGATGGCGACGGTGACCGAAATCATCGATGGACGCAAAGCGGTCAGCATGCACGGCCCGCGCGAGATGCCGGTGTGGGGCGACCTTTACCGCGGCGAAGAGAAAGCAGCAAGTGCAGCGCGGCCCGGTGCTACGACCTCTGACGAGCAAATGGCGCGCGCAAAAATTCGTGCTTTGGCCAACTATGTTCTGCAGTTGCAAGACTGACGGTCAAACCGCCGGCTTCGATCATCAAACGCGGCGGATTTTCCTCGCTGGTGTTTGATCCTGGTCAAACACGCCTGCGTTTACTTGTGTGATCCTTCGTTATCACTCTGAAGAGTGATACAGCGTCGCCATTCAGCGCGATGCGGGCCGGACGAGCTATTCGAGTCCGACCGGATCCGGGACGATTGGGTGCCTCCCCCGCCGTCCCGTATCTTTTTGTACGCATCCGGTTACATCACCTGGTGTTCACCCTTGGTGACGCTACACGCCGGTTGCCCGCCACGCGGTTACTTCTTGTCGTAAAGCTTACCCATCTGCTCGTTCTGGATCTTGGTTAGATCGAGGCCTTCGACACAGGTATTGGGATAGACGAAACCGGCCGTAGCTACCATTACGATAAACCGCCATACCCGGCCGGCAAAGCCACCGGGGCCGACGGGAACTACATTCGGGTTTTCTGCTTCACTCATCGGAAACTCCTTTTGTTTGATCGGCCGCTCCAAGGTGCGGCCGGGCGGCAATAAATGTAGCGCGCCGCGCGGGCGTTCGAATCGTGGCGGGCACGTACGTATTTACCCTTACCAGGGAAGCCCGCACCCTTTGTTTAAAGTCATCGCGCCGCGGTCTATACTTTCGCCACTTTCACGCTTGGATTCGGTATGCCCCCCCTCACCGGAATTGCGGCGCCATTACCGCATACGCTGCCGGAAAAGAGGTCGCTGGCGATCGCGGCGGCCTTCATCGGCGTCTACGTTTTTCTCGACTGGGCCACTTACCTTTACGCGATCAGGCCGTTTGCGATCACGACCTGGAATCCGTCCGCGGGTCTCGCGCTGGCATTTCTGCTGGTGTTCGGCGTACGGCTGTGGCCCGCGCTCGCCATCGCCGCATTCGCCGCCGACGCGCTGGTGCGCGGCGCTCCGCAGCCACATTTCATTTTCGAGCCGCTGGGGGTTTGCATAATCACCGCCGGCTACGTCGGCATGGTGGCCGCGCTGCGCGGGCGGCTCGGATTCCGCAACGAGTTCGATCACCTGCGCGACATGGCGGTGCTGATCGTGGTGTCCGCCGTCGGCTCGCTGTTGCTCGCGATTGCGTACGTGACGCTCTACCGTTTTGAAGACCTGGTTCTGGCGCATGAATTCGAGCGCGCGGTCATCCAGTTCTGGATCGGCGATCTTGTCGGCATCGTGACGACGACCCCGCCGCTCTTGCTGCTCACAAAATGGCCGCGCGTGATCCAGGGACTGGGGCCGCGGCCGTGGTGGCGTATCGCGCTTCAGTTGGCCGCCGTGGTCGCCACGCTGTGGCTGATATTCGGCCTGAAGTGGGCGGACGAGTACAAGCTTTTCTATCTGCTCTTCCTGCCGCTGATCTGGATCGTCATGAAGCACGCGATCGTCGGCGCCGCATTCGGCATCACCGTGATCCAGCTCGGGCTGATGGCGACGGTCAGAATCTCCGGTTACAAAACCGCGGCGGTCCTCGAATTCCAGTTTTTGATGCTGGCGCTCGCCGCGACGGGTTTGTTTCTCGGCATGTTCGTCACCGAACGGCGCGCCGCCCGCGAGGCATTGAACAACAGCGAGTCGCGGCTGCGCGCAATAGTGTCTACCGCGCCCGACGCCATCGTCACCGTCGACACGCAAGGCACAGTGGTCGCCGCCAACCCCGCCGCCGTGCGCATTTTCGGCGTCGCCGCGGACGACTTGATCGGCATCCGCGTGCACGAAGTGTTGCCCGAATTCGAGCGCGCCGCGCTCACCCGCGAAGTAACTGAAGTCACCGCAATCAGGCGCGACGGCTCGCCGTTCACAATCGAGCTCGCGGTCGGCACCACGGGCGACAGCGTACCGGGCCTGCGCATCGCCATCGCGCGCGATATTTCGCGGCGCAAGGAGATCGAGCGCCAGCTGGGCGAGAAGCAGGCGGAACTCAACCGTTCGTCGCGGCTTGCGGCGGCCGGCGAAATGGCGGCCGCGCTCGCGCACGAATTGCATCAGCCGCTGTCGGCGATCCGCAATTACGCGCGCGCGGCGCAAATGATCGCGCCCACTGCCGGCAACAACGAATTGATGCTCAAGGTCGAACGCGAAGCGGCGCGCGCGGCTGAAGTAGTAAAGCGGCTGCGCGATTTTTTCCGCGGGGGCACGTCCCAACTCGAGCGCATCGGCGTCGCGCAACTGATCGACGGCGCGCTGGCGCCGTTGCGCGAAGAAGCGGCGCAACACCGCATAGTTCTTGATACCAACGTAGCGGACGGCAATAACGAGCTGCTGGTCGACCGCGTGCAGGTCGAAACCGTCATTCACAGCCTCGTCGGCAACGCAATCGAAGCGATTGCCGCCGCGAATGTCGAGGACCGGCATATCCGGGTGGTGGCCCACGAGGGCCGCGACGGCTGGGTGCGCTGCGCAGTAGCCGACACCGGCCCCGGCATCAGCCCGGCGATCGCCGACCGTCTGTTCGAACCGTTTGCAACCACCAAACCGACCGGCATCGGCTTGGGTCTTGCCATGAGCCGCTCGATGATCGAATCGCACGGCGGCGAATTGTGGATCGAACGCCACGCCGCAGGCGGCACGGTCTTCAATTTTTCCCTGCCGCTCGCGGATATCAAGGAAGGGCACCATGATTGCAACTGAGCAAACCGTTTTCATCGTCGAGGACGACGCCGCCGTGCGCGATTCGCTCGGGCTTCTCCTGGGCTTGCAGGGTTTTCGCACCCAGGCGTTCGGCTGCGCGGAAGATTTTCTGCGTGTTTATCAGCCGTCGTGGGCGGGGTGCCTGTTGCTCGACGTGAGAATGCCGGGCATGAGCGGGCTGGAATTGCAGGAATCCCTGCGCCAGCAAAGCCTTGCGTTGCCCGTCATCATAATGACCGCGCACGGCGACATTGCGACGGTCAGAACTGCGCTCAGGTCGGGCGCCGTGGATTTTCTCGAAAAGCCGGTCGATCCCGACGCTTTGCTGGGCGCGATTCGCACCGCCCTCGATGCCGACGCGGCGCGGCGCCGCGCCGCGCTCGATGCCGAAGGCACCCGCCAGCGCTTGAGCGTGCTGACCGCGCGCGAGCGGCAGGTCATGGAACTGGTCGCGAAGGGTTGCCACAACCGCGAGATCGCCACGACGCTCGGCATCAGCCCGCGCACCGTCGAAGTCCATAAAGCGCGTGTCATGGAAAAGCTCCAGGTGCAGAGCGTGCCGGAACTAGTGCGCATCGTGCTGCGTGCGCCGCGCCCGGCCTGATTTCACTGAGGGCTCTTCCGTACGCGCTGCCCTGATTCGCGCGGCACGCGGGCGTAATAGGATCGTTAGTGGCATTGGGCAAGTGCGCTTTGCGCATTCCGGTTGCCACCCATTATGCAAAGGAGCTTAACGATGAAACTCAAATTGGGCCAGATGCTGTCCGTCGCGATTGCATTGGTTTTCGCCGCATTGCTGGTATTCGAAGCGCCGTTCGAAGCTGCCGCCGCAGATTCGGCGTCGGTGCAAGTGGTTTACGCGCCGGTCTACGATCCCCCCGTCATCGGCAATGCGCCCGGCCGGATCGACTACCCGCTCTTGTTGATCGAGCTTGGTTTTGTCGCGTTCGTCGGCGGTGCCATATTCCTGGCGAGCAGCCGGAAGAAGAACTGAGGCCGGATCTATCGGCGCTCGCCCGCGAGCGCGAAAGAAAAACGGGACCCGCGGGTCCCGTTTTTCTTTCAAACCATGAACGGTTAATTGGCGGCAAAGCAGTAGAACAACCCGGCCCCCCCCGTGCTGACGAGTGCGGGCTGACTGCAACCGCCACGCGATGCATGCGACGAATTCCACGAGCGCGCGACGTCATCGTCCGTCAAACCCTGCCGGTCGCTGTGACCCATTTGCACTGCGCCGTCGGCGCCGCTCATCGTGTAATTGCCGCAGGTCAAATCGGTTCCTGCGGGATACGCGAGTCCGTTGCGTTGCGAGCCCGTCAACATATCGTGCGTGTTCGGCGTATCGCCGCGCCCGTTCACGACCGCGCCCTTTTCGGTCAGGATGGTCTGCTTGGTAAGGTTGTTCGCACCATGCAGATTTTCGATGTCGGTTGCAACGACCACCCCTTTGGCGTTCTGCCACGGACCGCGGCCGATGCGATCGATCGCATTGATGCCCGGCGTCGTCGCGGTGGAAGCGGTGCTCAGGTAGGCGCGCCAGGTGCGGTTGCCCGCGCCCACCGCTTGCGCAAGACTCTGGCAGTGTTGATCGGCACCCGCGAGACCGCCGAGATCGGCGCCCTTGCCGCTGCCGACGCTGGTCACGAAAAAAGTCATCCGGTTTTGCTGCGGATCAGCGCAGCCGCTGATCCCCATTGCTGCCAAGACCGCCAGCGAAATCAGCGCGCACCCTGTTTTGGCCTTCGACATGTCTACCTCCCCGTTTGTAATTGGTAACTGCGAGCCGGCACGGTAGCATACCCGGGATAGCGGTTCAATTGCTGCGGCGCGCTAGAATGACGCGGCGGTCAATGCAACCCAGAATACGCCAATCCCGAGGAGGGCAAACTGATGGCCGAGACTCCGCGCATCGACGTACACAGCCACGTGTTCCCGCGCGAAATGCTCGATCTCATTCGCGCGCGTCCGCATGACTACGGCATGCATTTTGCCGATACGCCGGCCGGCGAACGGCTGCTGCGCGACGACGGTCATGTGAGTCCGCTGTTCGACGAATTCTTCGATGCCGATGCAAAAGTCGCGGGCATGGACCGCAAAGGCCTCGACATTTCGGTGATTTCGCCGACGCCGATGATTTATTTCTACGGCCTCGATGCCGACCGCGCGGCCACGGCAACGCGCACAATCAACGACGGCGTCGCGAACATGGTGGCAAAACGTCCCGACCGCCTGCGCGGCATGGCGACGTTGCCGATGCAAAATGCGGACGCGGCCGTCGCGGAACTCGAGCGCGTCGTGCAAGACCACGGTTTTCGCTCGATCGAGCTCGGCTGCACGATAGTCGGCGACCAGCTTGCGGAAAAGCGCTACCGGCCGGTATTGAAGCGTGCCCAGGAGCTGAAGGTATTCGTCTTCACGCATCCGCATTTCACGGGCGAGCGCTGCGGTCTTGAAGACTACTACCTCTCCAATCTGGTGGGGTTTCCGCTGGATACGGTGACCATGGCCGCGCACCTGATGTTCAGCGGCGCGCTCGACGAGTTGCCGGCGTTGAAAATCGTGCTGGCCCACGGCGGCGGTTACCTGCCGTACCAGATCGGACGCCTCGCGCACGGATATGCAGTGCGCAAGGAGCCGCACGTCAACCAAGCATCGTCGCCGCGCGACCTTCTGCGCCGGTTTTATTTCGACGCCCTCACCCACGACGACAAGGCGCTCGCATTTCTGATCGAGCAGGTCGGCGCGGACCGCGTAACCCTCGGCACCGACGCGCCGTTCGACATGGCTGAAGGAAATCCCCTCGCGCGGTTGGATGCCGTCACCCGGCTCAATGCCGCCGATCGCGAACGCATACTCGGCCTGAATATGCTGGGCTTGTTGGGCGAGAACCCATAGTTTGCGCACGCAGTACGTTCGGCTTCCTATTGCCGACCGCCCGTCGGTTATTTATTTGCGGTTGTGAACTATGCCGCATTGCGGGAACGTAAGCGGGCAGCTTTTGTCGCCGGAACAAGGTAGGATAACGAGTACACGTCCGGCATGCGGGCTGAGATTCGCGCCTGAGCAGGACAGCCTCCCGGCAGCGGGCGGGAGGATTACCAGTAAAGGAGGTCAGTATGCGTGCACCTTATTTTGTCGCCAGATTTGCGCTCACGGTCTGGCTAGTGGCGTTTGCAACGGCTTTGTTCGCTGCGGACGCGGGAACCATCGAGAAAATCACGGGCCAAGTCACGATCACGGGCGCCGATAACACCGCGCGCGTCGCCGGTCCGCGCGAAAGAATCCAGGCGGGCGAAACCATCTCGACCGACGCAAAGAGCGAGACGATGGTGAAGATGGCCGACGATACGACGATACTCTTGCGCCCGAACACGCGGTTTCAACTCACCGAGTTCAAGTACGACAAGGCGGCCACCGACTCGTCTGTTGTGACCTTGTTGCGCGGCACCCTGCGCATGGTCACCGGCCTGATTGGCAAGCGACGTCCAGGCAATGTCCGGGTGAGCACGTTAACCGCAACGATCGGCGTCCGGGGCACCGACTTCGAGGTCGCGGTCATCCCGGAAGACACGCCTGACACGCGGGCCGGCGTCTACGACTACGTGCACGACGGCGCGACGAACATCAAGCTCACGCAAATGGAACGCGAACTCGACGTCAAAAAGAATCAAACCGCCTTCGCGCCTGACAAGCCCAAGCCCGGCGAAGACCCGCTGCAATTATTGAAAGAGACCCCGATATTCCTGCAATCCGGCGGCGGTCTCGACTCCTTGATTCAGTCGATCACGATACAGATCCCGATGTTCCGCTAAAGCGGCGCAACGGCGAGGCCCCCTCCCCGCGCGCCTTATTGCGCCAGGCAGGAAGCGCGGCGCAGTTCCTTCCACTCATCGCTCCAGCAGCAGCGATGGTCGAAGCTTGCTTTGTCAACGATCTTCGCGCCTGGCACGCCCTCGAAAAACCGCTGCGACGTCGACGCGGGCACGAGGTTGTCGCGCAGGCCTCTGAAATGCGTCTGGCGCACATCGCGCAACTTGTCGGCGGCATCGACCGGGTTCAGAGAAAGATCGAGACGCGAGACGTGCAAGGCGTCAGTCCACGCGTTGGTGTCGAGCGGCGCGGCGATGGTCACCAGACAGCTGACATCGTTGCGCCGCGCAGCGATCAATGCCGCCATCGAACCACCGCCGGAATAGCCGACCAGGTTGACTTCCGCGGCGCCGTAGCCGCGCTTGATCTGATCGACGGCCTGACTCATGGCCGTAACCGCTTCGTCGCTGAAGCGCGCCCGCATCCATAAATTCGGGTCGCACTTAAGACGATCTGCTTCGCGCAAGTACTGGCAGGGCCTTCCCAGATAAGCCGTTGCCGGCGAAGAATCGGCAATCGCCATGCGCAATACCAGTGGATTGAGCGGCGTAGGGTCGGCGGGCGGCTCGTCAGGCAAGCGCCAGGGCGCGCCGTCGCTTTCGACATATACCGTCACGCGGGCATGGGCGTCGCCCGCCGCGACGCGCCTGGCGTACGCACGCAGCCGCGCGTCAGGCACCTCCACCGGCACAAAACCCGCGTCAGCCGCCAGTGTGCGCGTATGCTCGGACGGCGATTGCAGCACCGCGCATGCCGCACAATACAAAACTGCCGAGCCGGGAATCACCCAACTCGGCAGCGTCATTTGCAAGCCGCCCGCCGACACAGCCGGCGGATCAGCAACGCGTCCTAGAACCGTATCCCAAGATTAATCAGAAACTGGTTGTTCCTGACTTCCGAGCGTTGTTCGCTCGAGTACTGGACGCTGCCGTAGAGCGAGTTGTCGAACCTGAACCGCACCCCGACTGCGGGCGTCCACGCGTCGCGGTCGTTGGCGGCAGCCACTCCGCCAATCGGCGCCTGGTCCGGCCGGCTAAGATCGTTGATATACGATATCGACGCGTAGGGAGTCACGGATCCCACCGTGTACGCCGCCATGGCTGTCAGGCGGGCCTGAGTAAGATTGACCGTCCCGTCTGGAACGAAAGTACCGTTGGACAACGTATACGCGCCGAGCTTGTCATGCACGGTCAATAAACCGGCACGCCCCGTCAATGTCCACGCACCGAAGACCTCGCGATACGTCAGCCCGAGACTGCCCAGATTACGATCGCTATGGGTCGACCCGGTCACGATCCCGCCCCCCAGCGAAGGAGGGATGGTCGCCAGGGTGTCGACATTCGTCCGCCCGAAACCAATCGTGGCATCGATCGCGAAGTTCTTGTTGATAAGCATGCCTATATAAGGCGCGACGGTATAGCCGTTGCCGGTCAGCTTGCCGCTGGAAAAATTGAGATCGACATCGGTACGATCATAGCCGGCGGCCACGCCAAGAATCACGTTATTGTCGAACGTATAGTCGATGCCGGCCAGACCTACTTTGACATCGCCGCTGCTGCGCAACGGCGAGAATTGATAGGCGATGTCGCTGTACGAGTACGCACCCCATACATTCCACGCTTTTCCGCCAGGCGCCGCAGCGGCGCCGGTGCTGCCCGACAAAGAATAACGCTTCACGTCGAGACCTGCGTTCTGGGAACCGCCGCCACCCGAAACGAACCCGCCGATCATGCTGGAAAGAGTGTTCGCATTGTTGGCCGCCGGACCGGTAAGAAGAACGGTCTGCGCCCCTTTATTGTTGCCGGGCTGAGAAAGGTCGTCCGGACAGGTTGGACAGGCTTGCGCTGCCACCACCAAGCTGCAGGATAAACTCAGCACCAGTGCTGAAAGAGTGTTTAAGACATTTTTCAGTTGCATTTTAGTGAACTCCGAAATGCAAAATTGCCGGTTTCGACGTAGCGTCGTCAAGTCAAACCGGTCGATAGCCTGTCCCGATTAGCTGATGAAGCACTTTCTGCAAGGCTCAGGATATCAAATTTCGCGACTGGACGCACCAATTCTACGCTTGGAATATCTCGCGCGAGCTAGCGCTGTTGCACCTCCGCAACAGTCAAAAGCTGCTTGAAAAGCCCGGGCTCCAGCGCAGCGCGCGCGCGCGCGAGCGTTTCGGCAACGGTTTTATCGTCGGCCGCCAGCCTGGCAATCTGAATTCTTGCCGCATAGGGCGCGGAATCGTCCGGTATCAAGGCTTCCATCTGGTCCAGCAACCGATAGGCTTCACGCGCATTTCCCTGGTCCGCCAGCAGCTGCGCCCACAAGCGCAGGAACTCCGGCTCCACCGGAAACAGCTGATGCGCGCGGGCAAACAATTGACTCGCCTCCTGTGCGGCGCGCATGCCGCCATCCGGATCCAGCGGACGCAGTACGCGCAGCGCTTCGATCTGCAGCACATTGGCCAGCGCGACGATTACCCATGGATCGCGTGGAAACCGCCGCGCCGCCGAGCGTGCGGCGGCCTCGGCGGCAGCCAAATTGCGCAACACCGCGTGGATCCGCGCGGGAACTTGCGCGGCGCGCGGCTGCGCCGCAGCGAGTTCGCCCAGGTCGGAGACCACTTTTTCAAGCAGATCGAGCACCAGCCGCCGCTGATATTGGCGTTCGTACGGCCGCAAGCGTATGGCCTCTTCCAGCAGTTGCGCGCTCAATTG
>Ga0265314_10000993_pt1 | contig 33348 bp, 39 predicted proteins | sample 4126metaG_FD_203106 | JGI IMG/M metagenome (GOLD analysis project Ga0265314, IMG submission 203106) | Rhizosphere microbial communities from Carex aquatilis grown in University of Washington, Seatle, WA, United States - 4-1-26 metaG | ecosystem: Host-associated > Plants > Roots > Rhizosphere >...
TCGAGGGCGGCGTTGGCGTCGGTCAGGCGGGTGTTGAGGCTCTGGGTCTCGGCCTGGAGCGCCTGGTTGCTCGTGACGAGTTCGTGGCGCTGCACGGCGTTGCGCACGGTGGCGACGAGCTCCTCGCGCAGCCAGGGCTTCGCGACAAAGCGGAAAATTTCGCCCTTGTTGATCGCGTCGACGATCGTCGGCAGGGCGAGCACGGCGGTGATGAGGATGCGCGAGGCGTTCGGGCGGAGGCGGCGGCTCTCGACCAGGAAGTCGAGTCCGAGCATCTCGGGCATCCGCTGGTCGGAGATGATCACGGCAAAGTCGCGCTCGGCGAGAATCGTGAGGGCCTTCATCGGGCTGTTGCAGGCGACGATGTGGAAGCCCTCGCGTTCGAGGGTGAACTTGAGCGCCGTGAGGACGACGGGCTCGTCGTCGACGATGAGGATGGTCGCGGCCTCGGGGGCGGCGGTGGGCGCCGCGGGCGCGGCGGGCGTGGCGGTGGGGGCGAAGTCGATCATGCGGTCGTGGCGTCGAGTTGTGGCGTCGTGGGGGCGGGGTCGAATTGTCGGACGATAAAATCGGCGGCGCGGTCGAGGGGCACCTGCGTTTGCGCGGCGCCGTTTTCCCACGCGGCGCGCGGCATGCCGTAGACGACGCTCGTGGCCTCGTCCTGCGCGAAGGTCGTCGCGCCGCGTTGACGCAGGCGGAGCAGGCCCTCGGCGCCGTCGCGGCCCATGCCGGTGAAAATCCCGGCGAGCGCGTGGGGCGCCGCGCCGCAGTCGGCGGCGGACTTGAAGAGGAGGTCGACGGCGGGGCGCTGGTGCCAGACCGGCGGGCCGCCGGTCACGCGGACGCTGTAGTGGTCGGCTTGCCACTGGAGCATCAGGTGAAAATTGCCGGGCGCAACGAGCGCGAGGCCGGGCGTGAGGCGGTCGCCGTCGACGGCTTCGCGCACTTCGAAGGCGCAGAGGTCGTTCAGCCGGCTGGCGAAGGTGTGGGAAAAAACCGGTGGGATGTGCTGCACGATCGCGATGCCCGGCAGGCCGGTGGGCAGCTGCGTGAGCACTTCGCGCAGCGCCTCGGTGCCGCCGGTCGAGGCGCCGAGGAGGATGACGTTGCGCGCGGCCGAGCCGCGCTCGAGCGGACGGCGCGGCGGCGGTGCGACGGGCGTCGCGGTGGGCCGGCGCAGGCGGGCGCCGGCGGCGGCCTTGATGCGCGCGATCAGCTGCGGGCCGAGGTCGCCGAAAGAGTAGGGGCCGCCGGGTTTCGCCAGCACGTCGAACGCCCCGAGCCGCAGCGCCTCGAACGCGCAGTCCGAACCGCGTTGCGAGAGCGAACTCATGATGATCACCGGGAGCGGATGCTGCTCCATGACGATTTTCAAAAACGTGAGCCCGTCCATGCGCGGCATCTCGAGGTCGAGCGTGAGCACGTCGGGGTTGAGCTGCTTGATCTTGTCGCGCGCGGCGTAGGGGTCGACGGCCGTGCCGACGACCTGGATGTCCGGGTCGGCCCGCAGCGCGTCGCTCACGACTTTGCGGACGACGGCGGAGTCGTCGATGATCAGGACGCGAATGGGACGGGTGGACATGAGGCTAGGAGGCAAAGGGTTTCTGATAAATCGCCGGCCGGACCATCCGCAGTTCGTGTCCGAGGTGAGCGAGGCTTTCCGAGTGACCGACGAAGAGATAGCCGCCCGGCACGAGCCGGCGCGCCAGCCGGCCGACGAGTTCCTCCTGCGTGCGCCGGTCGAAATAGATCATGACGTTGCGGCAGAAGATCACGTGGAAGGGCTCGGTGAACGGCGGCTCGCCCTCGAGGAGGTTGAGGTGGCGGACCGTCACGTGCTCGCGCAGCGCGGGCTTCACCCGGTATTGGCCTTCCTGCGGCCCGAAGCCGCGCTGAAAATGCGTGCGCACGACGGCGGGCGAAATCTTCAGGACGGTTTCCTGATCGTAGATCGCGTTCGCCGCCTTCGCGAGAATGTGGCGCGAGATGTCGGTGGCCTCGATGTGCCATGACCATTGCTTGAGGGTGTCGGCGAGCGTGATCGCGATGGAGTAGGGCTCCTCGCCGGACGAGCAGGCCGCGCTCCAAACATAAAACCGCCGCCAGCGCTCGGCGCGCGCGCGCGCGGTCATTTCGGGCACGACTTTGTCGCGGAGAAAATCGAAATGGACGCTCTCGCGGAAAAAGAACGTGTGGTTCGTCGAGATCGCATCGATCAGGTTGCCGAGTTCCTCCTCGGCCCCGGGCGATTTCAGCAGCCGGCAGTAGTCGCCAAGCGACGGAAGTTTGGTGGCGCGCAGCCGCTTCCCGAGTCGCGCCGAGACGAGCTCGCGCTTGTCCGGACTGAGGTTGATGCGGCTGCGTTCGTAGACGACGCTGCGGATGAATTCGAACTCACTGTCCCTCATGAGGATTGTCCCCCGGTAAATCGGCGCGAATCCGCCAGACTGAAGGCAACGGACCATGATTTACCGCGGTTTGTGCGGGCCGGGCCACGCATGCGGCAAAAATTTCCGTCGGCGATTTGCGTTTCGGCCGATTGGGCGGCCGCCGGGTTATGGATAAATTCTATTTCGCTGCAAACGATGCGGTTGCGGGCGCGAGAAAACCGCTGGCACCTGCTTTGCTTTTCCGCGCTCGCATGATCGATCCCATCTTCCAGACCGACAACTACCAGTTGGCGCGGAAGCTTCTCGACGTGGCCGTGATGCGGCAGGAGGCCATCGCCACCAACGTCGCGAACGCCGAAACTCCGGGCTTCCGGCGCATCGACATTGCCCCCGATTTCGCCGTCCAGCTCAAAGCGCGCATGGCCGCGGGCGATTTCGCGCAGACTTCCGACACCCTGAAGCCTCAGCTCGCCGAGGATCAAACCGCCCGCAGCGTCCGGCCCGACGGCAACACCGTCGAGATCGAACGCGAGTTGCTCGCCATGAACCGCAACTCCGTCGAGTTCGACTACCTCAGCGAAATCGTCTCCGGCAACCTCAAGCAGCTCAAGATGGCGATCTCCGGCCACAGCTCGTAAGCCGCGCCGCCCGCCTTTCGCTCCCCCCTTTCACCATGAATCTCATCGCCGGCGTCGACATCGTTGCGGGGGCGCTCAATGCGCAAAAGACCCGCCTCGACATTGTCGCCCAGAACATCGCCAACGCGCAGACCACGCGCACGCCCAGCGGCGGCCCCTATCAGCGCCAGGTGGTTTCGTTCGAGACGGAGCTCATCCGCCACGCCACGGCCGGCGGGCCCTCCCTCCAGAGCGTGCGCATCGCCTCGATCACGCCCGACCGCTCGCCCGGCTCGCAAGTCTACAACCCGCAGCATCCCGACGCCGGTCCCGACGGCACCGTCATGATGCCCAACGTCAACCTCTCCTACGAGATGGTCGACCTCATCACCGCCTCGCGCGCCTACGAAGCCAATCTCGCCGTCGTGAAAAACGCGCGCCAGATGGCGATGAAGGCCCTCGACATCGGAAAATAATTTTTCGCCCGCCGCCCGCCCGCCGCCCTTCGCGCCCGTCCCATGTCGCCCATCGCTTCCGTCAACCCGCTCGCCACCCCCGCGCTCAACCGCATCGACGCGCCGCTGCCGAAGCTCGGCCTCGCGCCGACGGGCCTGCAGACCGGCGCGCCCGCGGACGGCTTCGGCCAGGTGCTCGACGGGCTCGTCGCCACGGTCGCGGCGAAACAAGACGCCGCCCAGGCGGTGACGAAGCAGGTGCTCCTCGGCGAGACCGACCAGTTGCATCAGAGCGTGATCGCGATGCAGGAAGCCTCGGTCGCGTTTTCCATGATGATCGAGGTGCGCAACAAGCTCGTCGAGTCCTACCAGGAACTCATGCGCATGCAGGTGTGAGCGCCCCCGTCTTTCGCGGTTTCTTTTTCCTAATCCTTCTTTCCCGTCCTCCGGTTTCGCCCGATGAAAAATTTTCTCCAGTCGCTCCTCGATCTCTGGAAACAGCTCGGCCTCAATCAGCGCGTCTCGCTGGTCGTCGCCGCGGTCGCCGTTGCCGGCGGCCTCGTGGGCGTCGTGCTCTGGTCGCAGCGCACCGACTACCAGCTTCTCTACGCGCGGCTCGGCGACAAAGACTCCGCGGCCGTCATCGGCTACCTCGAGACGCAAAACATCCCGCACCAGGTCTCCGCGGGCGGCTCCTCCGTGCAGGTGCCGGCCGACAAGGTTTACAAGATCCGCATGGATCTCGCGGGGAAAGGCCTCCCGAGCGGCGACGGCGTCGGCTTCGAGATTTTCGACAAGGGCCAGTTCGGCCTCTCCGATTTCGTCCAGCGCACCAATTATCTCCGCGCCGTGCAGGGTGAACTCGCCCGCACCATCACCCAATTGCAGGGCGTGCGCTCGGCCCGCGTGATGATCGTGCAGCCGGAAAACCGCCTGCTGCTCACCGAGCAGGGCGTGAAGTCCACCGCCTCCGTCTTCGTCGACGTCGGCGGCGGCCGGCTCGAGATCGACCAGGTCAACGCCATCCGCCACCTCGTCGCGAACGCGGTCCAGGGGCTCGCCCCCGACCAGGTCGCCGTCGTCGACAACCGCGGCCACACCCTCTCCGAGGAGCTGAAGCAGGATCCGACGCTCGGCAGCGCGACCTCGCAGATGCATTACCGCCAGCAGGTCGAGGATTACCTTTCGAAGAAAGTCGAGACGATGCTCGCCGCCGTCATCGGCCCGGGCAATGCCGTCGTCCGCGTTTCCGCCGAGATCGAAACCGAGGCCACCACGCAGATCTCGGAAAAATTCGATCCCGACGGGCAGGTCGTCCGCACGCAGACGCAGACGGAGGACATCAACAATACTTCCGAGACCCGCGCGGGCGGCGGGGCGACGGGCGTCAGCGCCAACGTCCCCGAGAAAAGCGGCGGTGTCGCCGAGGCGGCCCGCCCGGTCTCCACCTCCGAGCAGAACCGCAAGAACCGCACGACCACTTACGAAATCAATCGCACCACGACCAATGTCACGCGCAACCCCGGCACCGTGAAAAACGTGACCGCCGCCGTGTTCATCGCGCCGCGCATGGTCACGCCCACCGCCGATCCCGCGGCGCCGAAAGGCGCGCCCGCGCCCGAGCCGCAGGCGCAGAAACGTTCGCCGCAGGAACTCGACGCTCTCCGCCAGATCGTGCTCAACGCCCTCGGCCTCAAGCCCGTCGCCGGCCAGTCGCTCGACTCGCTCGTGTCGCTGCAGGAAGTCGCCTTCCAGGCCGCCGCCATTCTTCCCGGTCAGATCGATCCCGCACAGGGCGAGACCCGCCTGCAGGGTTGGGCCGAGGTCGCGAGCCGCTGGGCCGCCGTGGCGGGTGCCGCCGCGGTGCTACTCGTGTTCTGGCGGATGCTCTCGCGCCAGAAACTCGAGCCCGTGCCGATCGAAGTCCTTTCGATGACCCCCGAGGCCGCCGGCCGCCAGTTGCCGAACCCCAGCAACGTCACGCCCGAGTTGCTCAACGAACTCATCCGCCAAAAACCCGCCAACGTCGGCGTTGCCCTGCGCGACTGGGTGTCCGCCGGCGCCAACGGCGGCGTCCCCGCCGGCAAGAACTGATCTTTCGCCATGCCCGACCTCGACTACGCCAAGCTCAGCCGCCAGCAGAAGCTCGCGCTTTTCCTGATTGTCATCGGCCCCGAGGCCGCGGCCGACGTGCTGCGGCAGTTCGACGACGCCGAGATCGAGGTCCTCTGCCGCGAGATGTCGGTGTTCACGATCATTCCCGCCGCCGCGCAAAAGCAGGCGATGGAAGAATTTTCCACGCTCGTCGCCCAGAGCGCCACGTCCGCGATGGGTGGCCTCGGCTACGCGCAGCGCACCCTCGAAATCGCGAAGGGCGACTACAAGGCCAACGCCATCATCGGTCGCGTCGGTCCCGTCGGCACCTCGGTCGAGGTCATCAAGGACATCTCCGAGATGGAGGGCCGGCAGATTTTCAATCTCATCAAGCACGAGCAGCCGCAGACGATTTCGTTTCTCCTGTCCTACCTCGACAGCGCCAAGTCCGCCGAGGTCTTCTCGCTGCTTGCGCCCGACCTGCGCGAGGAGGTTGTCGAACGCCTCGGCACGATCGAGAGCACCTCGCTCGAACTCGTCGGCAAGATTGCCCGCAACCTCGGCAAGCACTACGACACGAAGGTCCGCCCCGCTTTCCACCGCAGCGGCGGCGTCCGCGCCGTCGCCGATCTCCTCAACCAGCTCGACAAGGAAATGAGCAAGAACCTCCTCGCCCGCCTCGAGGAGCGCAACGCCACGCTCAGCTCCGCGATCCGCAAGAAGCTCTTCAGCTTCGAGGACCTCAACCGCCTCCAGCCGGCCGACCTCCAGCGCGTGCTGCGCGAGGTGGACTCGTCGAATCTCGCAATCTCGATGAAATCCGCCAGCGAAACGCTGCGCGACAAAATCTACGGCGGCATCTCCAAGCGCGCCGCCGAAAGCCTCAAGGAGGAACTCGAGATGCTCGGCCCCGTCCGCCTCAAGGACGTCGAGGCCGCGCAGGATGCGATCATCCAGGTTGTCCGCCGCCTCGAGGAGGAGGGCCAGATCACCCTCGAATCCGACGCCGCCAGCGTCGTCGCCTAGGATCCTTCGCTCAATTTTTTCGCCTCGTCCGCCCATGGCCTACTCCAAACTCATCCCGTTCGACCGTCCTCTCGCCGGCGCCGCCATCCCCGGCCAGCCGGGCCGTTTCTACGCGGAGGCCGAACTCGTCGCGCGCGACGAAGCCGCCTATCATCGGGGCATCGACGATGCGCGCGCGTCCGCCGACCAGCAGATGGTCGAGTTCCGGGCCGACATCGAGCAACTGGGCGACGGCGTCTTCAAAAAACTTTCCGAACTCGAGCCCGCGCTCCTCGCGCAACTGCGCGACGCGCTGCCCGCGCTCGCCCTCGAGATCGCGCACCGGCTGCTCGCCGGCTACGAACCGCCGCCCGAGGTGGTGTCGCGCCTCTGCGAGGAGGCGCTGGAGGAACTGTTTCCTGAACGCGAAAATCTCGAACTCGTCGTCAGCCCGCGCGACGCCGAGTTTTTGAAAAAACTCAACCCCGACTGGTTGAGCCGCTATCCCAGTCTGCGCATTCGCGCGGAAGCCGCGCTGACGCCCGGCGACTGCCAGGTGCGCAGCCGCTTCGGCCTCACCGACGCGCGACGCGAGACCAAGCTCTCGGCCCTCGAACACTGCCTCGTCTCCGCATGACCCCCAACCCCTCCGGTCCCGTTTCGCACGCCGGTCACAGCTTTCGTGACCAGCGCCGCCGCGCGTCCTCCGTCGAGTTCGTCACGTCCGTCGTGATCCTCTTCGCGAGCCGTGCGCGGGTCCATCCAGCCATGAACTCGTCCCGCCCCAACCCCGATCACCCGCACTACGCCGACTGCACCGGCGACGATTTACGACCGTCGCTCGCTGCGCCGGCGCCCAGCCCGCATCGCGCCACTGGCGCCACCACGCCGCCCCCGGACACGCCGACGCGTCACAGCGACGCGCCGTTCAAGACCCGCACCCGCGACGCGCGCGCGCACCGCAAACTGCTCGTCGCCACCCTCTGATGCCTTCCGCCGTCGCCCCGCTCGTCGAAGTGCTCCGCACGCAGGTCCGCCACCTGCCGCCGGTGCAGCGCGTGGGCACGGTCACCGGCGTCGCCGGCCTCATCATCGAGTCCGACGGCCCGAATGTCGGCCTCGGCGAACTCTGCCACGTCCGGTCCTCGCGCGACGAGTTCAGCGTCCGCGCCGAGGTCGTCGGCTTTCGCGAACACCGTGTGCTCCTCATGCCGCTCGGCGAGACCGCCGGCCTGCACGTCGGCTGCGAAGTCGCCGCCGCCGACCGTCCACCGCTGCCGCGCACGGGACCGGAAATGCTCGGCCGTGTGCTCGACGCCCTCGGCCGGCCGTTCGACGGACTCGGCCTGCTCTCGGTCGACCGTCTCGCCGGGCACTCGTCCGCGCCGCCGCACCCGCTCCGCCGCCAGCGCATCAAGAACGCCTTCACCACCGGCGTGCGGGCGATCGACACGTTCATCCCTTTCGGCCGCGGCCAGCGCCTCGGCCTTTTCTCCGGCTCCGGCGTCGGCAAGTCCACCCTCATGGGCATGATCGCCCGCGCCTCCGAGGCCGACGTCGTCGTCATCGCGCTCGTGGGCGAGCGCGGCCGCGAGGTCCGCGAGTTTATCGAAAAAGATCTCGGCCCCGAGGGCATGAAGCGCGCCGTCGTCGTCGTCGCCACTTCCGATACCCCCGCGCCGCTGCGGCTGCGCGCGGCCTTCACGGCCACCTCCATCGCCGAGGCGTGGCGCGACCAGGGCAAAAACGTTTTGTTCATGATGGACTCGGTCACGCGCTTCGCGATGGCCCAGCGCGAAATCGGCCTCGCCATCGGCGAGCCGCCCGCCACGCGCGGTTACACGCCGTCGGTCTTCGCGATGCTGCCGCGACTCCTCGAGCGCTCGGGCGCGGGCGAGACCGGCGCCATCACCGCGCTTTACACCGTGCTCGTCGAGGGCGACGACATGAACGAGCCCGTCGCCGACGCCGTGCGCGGCATCCTCGACGGCCACATCGTGCTCTCGCGCTCGCTGGCGCACTTCAACCATTATCCCGCGATCGACGTGCTCGAGAGCGTGAGCCGTCTCACGCGCGATGTCTGCACGCCCGAGGAGGTCGCGCTCGCCGGCCGCGCGCGCGAGCACATCGCGCTCTACCGCAAGAACGAGGATCTCATCTCCATCGGCGCCTACCAGAAGGGCGCCAACGCCGCGCTCGACCAGGCCGTCGCCCTGCACGAGCCGCTCCGCGCTTTTCTCCGCCAGTCCGTGCACGAGCACACGCCTCGTGCGCAAACGTTCGCCCACCTCAAACAAATCCTCACATGAAACGCTTCCGCTTTCCGCTCCGCCCCGTGGCGGTGCTGCGCGAACACCGTGAGTTGCGCGCCCGCGAGGCCTTTGCGGCCTCTGTTCACGCCTACGTCCTCTCCGAGGAAAACCTGGCCGCCACCCGCGCGCGCGTCGCGCGGCTCGAGGGCGCGCTCGCCGAGAGCCGCCGCGGGCAGTTTCACCCCGCGGAGGCGGCGGAGGCGTTCGCCGCGTATCGCCGCGAGTGCGCCGCGGAGGCCGAGGCCGAGCGGGCGGCGTTCGCCGCGCGCGCCGAGATGGAACTGCGCCGCGCCGACTACCTCGAGGCGCACCGCAAGCTCGACATTGTCCGCCGGCTCGAGACCAAGGCCCGGGCCACCCACCGGTTCGAAACCAATCGCGAGGAACAGGCCGAGTTCGACGACCTTGCCGGCCGCCGCGCCCTGCGCCGCCGCCTCGCCCCCGCTTGAGCATGATGACGAAGCTGCTTCACCCCACGGTCACCGCCGTCTTCAGTCTCGTGCTCAGCCTGGCCGTCGGTCTCGGCGCCGCCTGGCGCGGGATCGTCCCGCTGCTCGAGCAGGCCGCGGTGACTCCCGTCAAAAAAGTCCCGACCGAGCTCAAGCGCAAAGGCTGGGACTTCTGGACGATCGAAATCGACAACCTCTCCAACGAGTTGAAGGAGGAGCGCGAGCGCTTGCGCAAGGAGTCCGATCTCCTCGACCAGCGCGCCGCCCGCGCCGCCGCCGAGGAAAAGGAACTCGGCAAAGTTCGCGCCGACATCGAGTCGCTCCGCAAGGAAATCGCCGACCGCGTCATCGAGATCACGGCCGACGAGCAAAAAAACATCCGCACGCTCGCGCAGACCTACACTAATCTCTCGCCGCGCGCCGTCGTGGCGATTTTCCGCGAGATGGACGACAACACCGCCGTGAAAATCCTTTCGCTGATGAAGCCCGACATCGTCGGTCCGATCTTCGAACAGATGAGCCAGACCGCCGGAACCGACGGCACGCCGCTCGCGCGCCGCGCCGCGATCCTCTCCGAAAAACTGCGCCTGATGAAGGCGTCCAAGCCCGCCACTCCGAGCTAGAATCTTTTCCCACCCGCGCCACGGACTGGCGCGGCCACCGGCCATGGAGGGTGCCGACTCATGCAACTCTCCGCTTCCACCGCCCCTGTCGACCCCACGCTCGCCGCGTTCTTTGCGCCCGGCGCCACTCCGCCCGCGGCCGCCGAGGCCCCCGCAGGGGAGGGCGCGACGCCGTTCGCGCAACTCTTTCCCGACCTCGCCTCGGCTCCCGCGACGCAGGGAAAAAATCCCGCCGGACCCGTTCCCGCCGCCGCGCCCGAAACAACTTCGTCCTGGTCGATGGCCGGGCTGCCGCTGGCGAAGGCGCTGAATCGAACGGAGGCCGCCCTGGCGGCGCCGGGCGCTGTCGTCACGGGATCTCCTGGTTCCGAAGTGTCCGCGCCGCTCGTGACCAATCCGACTCCGACGCCGGGTTTGACTGGCAACGTGCCGGGCGCCCCCTTTTCCGCGAACGGCCGGCGCGGCGCGGTGGGATCGCTTCGCGCTAGTGACGCGCCGGTCGTGGGCGCGCCGTCGCCCACCCTCGCGTCGACGGCGGTTGGAGTCGACGTCGCGCCCGGGGCCGCCACCAAAACATCACGTGCCGTGATGTCGCGTGCGTCGGAAAAAATCCGCGCGGACGCGACGATCCCACCGGCCGAAGCGGTGAACGCGCCGGCTTCATGTCCGACGCCGGCGCTGCCCGTGGCAGCATCAGGAGTGCAACCGCCATCTTCCTCGCTCGACGGGGCGGCGGTCTCGGCATCCCCCGCTGCGACAGCATCCTCTTTGGTTTCGTTCGCGGCGCCGGCGCCGAGCGAATCCGTTTCGCCGCCCACCGACTCGGTGTGTCCGGTCTTCGCCGGTGCACGGCGATCGAGTGTTCTCGCTTTCACCGTTCGCGCGCCGCTGGTGCCGACGCCGTCCCGGCCATCGACTCAAGCAGCCTTCGGTGCTGTCGCGTCCGATGTGGGGGCCGTCGCCGTGCCCTCGCCGGTAGCGGGAGAGGGCGCGACGATGATCGGTGCCCAACCCGTGTCGGCGGATCACCCGGTCTTTGCCGGCGAACTCGCCTCGCGCTATCTTGCGCCGACTCCACCGCAGTCACCCGCGACGCAAGGCGCGGCCGAGATCGCACCAGCCGCCACCGCCTCCGGGCCGACCGCGACGCCTGAGGCGACCGGCGCCGACCTCATCGCGCAGTTGATGCCGGCGGCAGCGAGCGAAACCGCGGCGACCCCGTCAGTGACGTCGTCAGCGAGCACACCCATCGCGGCCGCCACGCTTGCGGCGACGCAGGATTTCGCGGCGGCGAGCCACGCGGAGAGCTTCCTCGGCGGACGTGGGGAAAAATTTGCCGCTCCAAATGAAAAATCCGGCTTCGAGAAAATATCCACCGCGGCGGCGCCGGAGAAAACATTTCTAACCGCTTTGGAGAAGCGAGTTACACCCGATGAGGCCGACCTTGGCATCGACGTTGCTAAAAGTTTGCCCGCCATGTCTGCCGCCACGTTTTCGAATCACCTCGCGACTGCCGCCGTGCTGGAGCACGCGTCGGTTCCGGTCGAGGCGATGGCACCGGCTTGGATGGCGTCGTCGTCGCTCTCGGCGAGCGAAGCGACCGGCACGGCGCATCGCGCCGTCGAAGCCGTGCTCACGGCCGTCGAGCGCTTCAGCTCCGGCGATCAGCATGCGGTGAATCTCCAATTTTCCGTCGGCGGAGCCGACTTGAACGTGCGCGTCGAAATGCGCGCCGACGAAGTCCGCACGATGTTTCGCACCGATTCTCCCGAGTTGCGCGCCGCCCTGGCGCAGGAATGGCAGACGGTGAATTCCGGCGCCGCCGATCGCACGCTCCGCCTCGCGTCGCCGGTGTTTTCCGCGGCCGACCATTCGAATCTCGCCGCGTTTTCCGGCGACAGCGCCCCGCGCCAGCGCGACTCCGGCGCCCGCCGCGCCGCGGACGAAACTTTCGCCAGTGTCGCCGGGCCCGCCCGGCCCGCCCGTTTCACGCCGCCGGTGCTGGACGAAGTCGCGGCCGCGGCTTCCCGCCTGATTCCGTCTCCCTCGGTGCTGCACCTCCACGCGCTCGCCTAAGATTTTATGTCGACCATCGCCCCTGTTTCACCCGCGAGCACTTCGGCGCTCGATCCCTCCGGCACGACGACGCCGACGACCACCCTTCCGTCGCAGTCGCTCGGTGTTAACGATTTCATGAAGCTGCTCGCCACCCAGTTTGCGCAGCAGGATCCGCTGAAGCCGATGGACGACACCGCGTTCATCGCCCAGACGGCGCAGTTCACGTCGTTGCAGCAGACCCAGACCCTCGTGCAACAGATGACCCAGCTCAGCGCCGCGCAAACTCAGGCGACGGCCAATTCATATCTCGGTCTCCAGGTCACCGTTAATACCAGCAACGGGCAGACCGACACGGGCAACGTCACCGCGGTCGATGCGAGCGGGAGCGCGCCGCAGATCATCGTCAACGGTCAGTCCTATCCGCTTTCCGCGGTGATCAACGTGCAGCCGCCCAGCTTGGTTTCCCCCGCGCCGGCTCCGACCACGCCGGTCACCCCCGCTTCCTAACCGGCCTTCGCCGGCCATTCTAAAACCTCAATCCCAATACCACTACCATGCCACTCATCGGAACAATGGACAGCGGCGTCAGCGCACTGCGGACGTTTCAAAAAGGCCTCGAAGTCATCGGCAACAACATCGCCAACGTGAACACCACCGGCTTCAAGGCCGCCTCGGCGAAGTTCTCCGACAGTTTCAGCAACATCCTCCAGCAGTCCTCGCCCGCGCCGGCTTCCGGCAACGGCTCGAACACGCCCACCACGGCCGTCGGCACCGGCGTCAACCTCGCCGGCATCTCCACCAACTACAGCCAGGGCTCGCTGTCCAGCACGGGCAACATCACCGACCTCGGCATCGCGGGCAACGGCTACTTTATCGTGCGGAATTCCGTCACGGGCGCCAGCTACGCGACGCGCGCCGGCGACTTCCGCGTGGACTCGCAGGGCTACATCACGACCCAGGCCGGTTACCGGCTGCAGGGTCTCACCGGCGGCGTCGCCGCCATTCCCGCCAGCGCCGGTCCCCCGGCCGTGGCCGCGGTCGCCGCCGTGCCGCCCACGACCGTCGGTGACATCAAACTCAGCACGCCGCCCGCTGGCACGCAGCTCCAGTCCTACAGCATCGACGGCAGCGGCAATCTCGTGGAATTTTATTCCAACGGCACCTCGGGCATCACCAACCAGGTGCTCCTGCAGAATTTCAACGACCAGTCCGCGCTCTCCAGTGTCGGCAACGGCCTCTTCACCGGCATGGTCTCGGCCGGCCCCGTCAGCGGCTCCGTCACGTTGAGCTCGGCCAACAATACTCCTGGCGCCAGCGGCGTCGGCGAGATCCGGTCCGGCACGCTCGAACTCTCGAACGTCGACCTCACGCAGCAATTCTCCGACCTTATCACCGTCCAGCGCAGCTTCGAGGCCGCGTCGCACCTGATCACGGTGTCCGACACCGTGCTCGGCGACATCGTCGACCTCAAGACCCGCTGAGCCACCCGCCATGGCCGTCGCCAAAGCCGAAGCTCCTCCCGCCGCCGCCGCGAAGGGCGAGGCGCCCGCCCCGCCCGCCGCCGGCAAAACCGAGGCCGCCGCGCCCAAGCCCTCCGGCGGGCTTATGGCCTGGCTGCCGGCGATCGCCGCCATCCTGCTCGCGCCCGTGGCCACGTGGTCGATGGTCGAATTCGTTCTGCTGCCGCGCCTGCAGAAGAAACTCGCCGCCACCCCCGCGGCGGACAGCGCCGTCGTCGCGCCCGCCGCCGAAAGCGCCGACGGCCACGCCAAGATTGGCAAGGACGGCAAGGAGATCGTCGCCGCCAGCTACGAATTTCAAAACGTCGTCGTGAATCTCGCCGGCACGATGGGCACCCGCTACCTCAAGACCAGTTTTCTCGTGACCGGCTCCGATCCCAACATGAAGGCGGCGTTCGACGAGGCCAAGCCGCGCCTCACCGACGTCACGCTCAACGTCCTCGGGTCGCTCTCGCTCTCCGACCTCGAGGAGCCCGGGGCGAAAAACGTCATCCGCGAAAAACTCGTCGCCGCTTACAACCAGGCGCTCGGCCGCAAGGTCGCCGAGCAGGTTTACTTCTCCGACTTCGTCATCCAGTAATCGCGATGGCCGAGGAACCGCAAAAACCCACGACGGATTTTCTCGATCAATCGGAGATCGACCGGCTGCTCGCGGCCACGGTCGAGGCCTCGACGCCCAAGCCACTGCTCGTCGGCGCGAAGGACGTCGTGCTCACCGGCGCCAAGATCGACGCCTACGATTTTCGCAACCCCGCTTTCCTTTCCGAGGTCGAACTCCGCCGCCTGCGGCTGCTGCACGAGGATTTCATCCGCTACCTCAGCGCGCGCCTCTCGCTCTATCTCCGCATGGAGTTCGGCCTGAAGATGGCGAAACTCACGACCGTCTCCTACGCGAAGTTCACCGACTCGCTGCCGAATCCCACGCACCTGAGCCTCTTCAAGGTCGAGCCGCTCGTCGGCGTCGGCATCCTCGACATCAACCCCCGTCTCGCCCTCACCATCGCCGACCGCCTCCTCGGCGGCCGCGGCCACTCGGTGAAGGCCGAGCGCTATCTGACCGAGATCGAGGTCGCGCTGATCGAGGACGTCGTCCTCATTCTCCTCGAGGAATGGTGCGCCCAGTGGAAGACCGAGCAGGAACTGCACCCGCTCATCATCGGCCACGAGAACAACGGCCGCTTCCTGCAAACCTCGCCCAAGGATGCCATCGTGCTCGCGCTCACGCTCGAGTGCAATTTCGGCGACTGCTCCGAGCAGATCCAGATCGGCGTGCCCTATTACACGATCGAGCCCGTCGTGAAAACGATGCAGGCCCGCCGCCAGAAGGACAACGCCGTCTCGCAGACGGTGAAACGCGCCGAGTGGCAGCCCGCCTACGGCCGCATCACGATGCCGGTCCGCGCGGAATGGCAGGCGTTCGAGCTCACCCTCCGCGAAATCTCCAGCCTGCGTGTCGGCGACGTGATCGAGATGTCGCCCTCGATCTGCAGCGAGACCCGCGTGCTCCTCAACGGTCTCCCAAAATTTGTCGGCACGGTCGGTCTCGATACCGACCGCGTCGCGGTCCAGCTCACCCGTAAACTTCCCATGGAGGAATCTTCCTATGCCAAATCTGATGGACGAAAAGTCCCTTGATATCGTGCTCGACGTAAGGGTCAAAGTCACCGTGCAGCTCGGCTCGGTCCAGCTCCCCATGCGGGAGGTGCTCGAGCTCTCGCCCGGCTCCATCGTGCAGCTCACGCAGCACGCGAGCGACCCCGTCGGCCTGTTCGTCAACGACAAGCTCGTCGCCTACGGCGAGGTCGTCGTCGTCGAGGACAACTTCGGGATCAAGATCACCGAGCTTGTCGGCGGCGCCAAGCCATGACCGTCGGACCACCGGTCGCCGAAATCGCGGGATTTCGGCTCCTCCGCCGGGCCGCGCGCCGTCCAGCCCTTCCGCGGCTGGCGGCCCGACCCGTTCGTCTGGCCCTCGCGCTGGCGGCCTTCGCATGCGCGAGTGCGGTGGCCACGGCCGCGGTCGACGACACCAAGATCATTTTTCCCGGTGCCTCCGCCCCGGCGGGCGCACCGGCCGCGGGCTCCGGTGGCAGCGTCGGCTCCGTCACCCTCGTCCTGGGGCTCGCCCTCGCCGCCGCCGGCGGCTGGTTCGTCTGGCGCGGGCGCCGCGCCGCGCCCGTCGGGCGGGCCGCCCAGCTCGTGATCAGCGAAACCCGCGGTCTCGGCAACCGGCAGTATCTCGTCGTCGCGTCCTACGAAAATAAAAAATTCCTGCTCGGCGTCTGCCCGGGCCGGATCGACCTGCTCGCGCCGCTCCACGAGCCGTCCACCCCGGGTCAACCACGCGCATGACCGGCCGGCGTTTTCTTTTCCTGACGGTGCTCGCGCTCGCTCCGCTCGGCGGGTTCGTCACAGCCGCGCGCGCCCAGTCCAATCCCACCGGCATCGTGGCTCCGTCGGCGTCGCCGACGACTCCAGCCGCCGTCACCCCGTCGCCCGCACCCGCGGCGGCGCCCGCGAAAGCCGCCGATCCCCTGCGGCTCAACATCGCCCTCGAAGGTTCGAGCCAGACCGGCGAGGTGAGCGTGGCCGTGCAAATCGTCATCATCATGACGCTGTTGTCCGTCGCGCCCTCGATCGTCCTGCTGATGACGAGCTTCACGCGGATCGTGATCGTGCTCGGCTTCGTCCGCACCGCGCTCGGCACGCCCAGCGCGCCCTCGAACCAGATCATCGTCGGTCTCTCGCTCTTTCTGACGTTTTTCCTGATGGGTCCGGTCGTCGACCGCGTGAACAACGAGGCGCTGCGCCCGTATCTCGACGGCAAGATCACCTCGCTCGAGGCGATGGACCGGGCGTCGGTCCCGCTGAAGCAATTCATGCTGAAACAAACGCGCACCCGCGACGTGGAGTATTTCCTCGAACTCGGCGGCTTCGGCCCGACCGCGGTGAAGGATCTGCCGATGCGCGTCGTGATTCCGGCGTTCGTGATCAGCGAACTGCAGACGGCGTTCCAGATGGGCTTCCTGTTGTTTCTGCCGTTCCTCGTCATCGATTTCCTCGTGTCGTCGGTGTTGATGGCGCTGGGCATGATGATGATGCCACCGGTCACCATTTCGCTCCCGCTCAAGCTGCTGCTCTTCGTCCTCGTGGACGGCTGGCATCTCGTCGTCCGCTCCCTCGTCCAAAGTTTCGCCACTTGACCCGTCATGAATCCCGATCTCGCCATCGACCTCTTCAAATCCACGGTCATGTTCGCGCTCTACATTGTCGCGCCGTTTCTCGGCGTGATGCTCGTCGTCGGCCTGCTCGCGAGTCTGCTGCAATCCGTCACCAGCATGCAGGAGCAGACGCTCACGTTCGTGCCCAAGCTCATCGCGATGGCCGCGCTCTGCCTCGTGCTGACGCCGTGGCTGCTGCGCGCCCTGTCGGAATTCACCATCACGATCCTCACGCGCATGGGCACGCTCGGGCACTGAACGAGTGCGCTCCGGCCCAGCCGGAGTCACCCTGCGTGGCAGATCTGCGAACGAAACCGCGTCGACTGCGATGAGCCTCGATTTCCTTCTCGCCTGGATGATGATTTTCCTCCGCTCGCTCGGGGTGATCCTCCAGCTCCCCGTGCTCACGGGCCGGCCGATCCCGATCACGGTGCGCATGGGACTCTGCGTCTGTCTGGCCACGCTTTTGGCCGGCATCGTGCCGGCGGCGCCGGTGCCGCTCGACGTGTGGGAACTGGTCGGCGCCGTCACGAGTGAAGTCGTGCTCGGCCTCGCGCTCGGCTTCGTGGCGCGCATGGCGTTTTCCGCGATCGAAATGGCGGGCCGCGTCATTTCGACGGAGATCGGCCTCACCGCCACGCCCGGGTTGGGGGTGCCCGAGCCGTCCACCGAGCCGCTGGCGGCGCTGCTCTCGACGTTTGCGGTCGTGATGTTTTTTTTGCTCGGCGGGCACCACGCGGTGCTGACCGCGTTCGCGCGCAGCTTCCAACTCGCCCCCGCGGGCCGGGCGGCGTTCGACTCCGGGGCGGGCCTGGCGCTGGTGCGTTGCACGGCCCGGGTGATCGAGCTGGGCCTGCGGATCGCCGCGCCCTTCATCGCGATGAATTTTCTCATCACGCTGGCCTTTTCCGTCCTCGGGCGGGCGGTGCCGAAGATGAACGTCTTCATGGTGAGCTTTTCCGCGCGTTCGCTGGTGGGGCTGACGCTGCTCAGCGCCGCAGGCTCGCTCGTCGCGCGTTATCTTTACATCGAGTTTGGCGACGCGCCGCTGCAGATGCTGCAGTTGCTGCCGGCGCGCTGAGTTGTCCGGCGCCGCGGCAAATTTTGCCGCGTTTTTTACGCGCGCTGGGGCGAAATTTGAAATCCGAGCCGAACCGTCGCGGAGAAAAGTTTAAGCCATTGGGGACAAGAGGTTAGCGAAGGCGAAAAATCCCTTGGCACCGGCGTTGCTAACTTCAGGTTCCACATGGCTGACGTCGACCAAGACCAAAAAACCGAACAGGCCAGCGAGAAGCGACTCGAGGAAGCGCACGACAAAGGCCAGTTCGCGAAGTCGCACGAGTTGACGGTGATTTTTCCCATCGCGGCGCTGCTCGGGGTCTTTGTGCTCACGGCGCAGACCGTGTCGCGGGACATCGCGGAATACTCCGTGGAAATCTTCACGCGTTTCGCTTCGATTCCCGTCGAGCAGGGCACGGTCATGGTCCAGATCGGGGAGGTGCTGCTCACCGTCGGCCACGCGCTGCTGCCGTTGCTGCTCGGCATCGTCGGCGCCACGTTGCTCGCTGGCGGACTGCAAAGCGGTTTCCGCCTCACGCCGAAGGTCGTGGTTTTCGACATCGAAAAACTCGACATCGCCGCGGGCTTCGGCCGCGTGTTCTCGAAGTCCGTGTTCGCGCGGACCGGCATCGACCTGCTCAAGCTCGGTGCCATCGGCAGTGCGCTCTGGTTCGGCGCCCGCGGCCTGATGTATGACCCGTTGTTCAGCTCGCCGATGGAGGCCGCGTATCTCGGCCAGTTTCTCAGTCACGCCACGCTACTGTTTCTCACCCGCCTGCTGCTCGCGCTCGGCGTGGTCGCGGCCATCAGCTATGGCTACGAAAAATTCAAGACCGCGCGCGAAATGATGATGACGCGCCAGGAGCTCCGGGACGAGGCCAAGAACTCCGAGGGCAACGCCCAGTCGAAGTCCGCGATGCGCCGCATGGCCCGCCGGCTGATGCAAAAGCAGATGCTCTCCGCGGTGAAGACCGCCGACGTCGTCGTCACGAATCCCACCCACTTCGCCGTCGCGCTCAAATACGAGCGCGGCAAGGACCAGGCGCCCGTCGTGCTCGCGAAGGGCGAGAACCGTTTCGCGCAGCGTATCAAGGCGCTCGCCGCCGAGCACGGCGTGCCGACCGTCGAGAACAAACCCGTCGCCCGCCTGCTCTTCGCGATGGGGAAGGTGGGCGAGACGATCCCGGCCGAGCTCTACCAGGCCGTCGCCGCCATTCTCGCCGTCGTCTACCGCACGCACCGTTACTATTTCCACCGCCTGAAGTCGCGCCGCCTGGAGGTCGCCGCCTGATCCGATGAATGCCGCCGCCGCCAGCCCCAGCCCGATCGCCACGCTGCTCAAGCGGGCCGACCTGATTTTCACCGGTGGCCTGTTCCTCACGGTCCTGCTGCTGATCCTGCCGGTGCCGACGCCGCTGCTGGATCTGTTTCTCGCGCTGAACATCGGCCTGTCGCTGCTCGTCCTCCTCGCCATCATCTACGTGAAGGATCCGCCGGAGTTCTCCGGGTTTCCGACGCTGCTGCTCGCGCTCACGCTCTTCCGCCTCGCGCTCAACATCAGTTCGACGCGCCTGGTGCTCACGCAGGGTTACGCGGGCCAGGTGATCGACTCGTTCGGCCACTTCGTCATCCAGGGCAACTATATCGTCGGCGCGGTGGTGTTTCTGATTCTCGTCGTCATCAACTTCGTCGTCATCACCAAGGGCGCGGGCCGCATCGCCGAGGTGAGCGCGCGGTTCACCCTCGATGCGCTGCCCGGCAAACAGATGGCCATCGATGCCGAGCTCAACGCCGGCATCATCGACGAGGTCACCGCCACCGCCCGCCGCGTGAAGGTGCAGAAGGAGGCCGATTTTTACGGCGCGATGGACGGCGCCTCGAAGTTCGTGCGCGGCGACGCCGTCGCCGGCATCATCATCACGCTCGTCAACGTCATCGGCGGCTTCGCCATCGGCGTCCTGCAAATGGGCCTCTCGCTCGGCGAGGCGCTGCAAAAATTCACGCTGCTCTCCATCGGTGACGGCCTCGTCTCGCAGATCCCCGCGCTGATCCTTTCCGTGGGCGCCGGCATTCTCGTCACGCGCGCCTCGGAAAATTCCAATCTCGGCACGCAGCTCGCGAGCCAGCTCTTCCGTTACCCGCGCGCGCTCCGGATCGGCGCCGGCATGATGGCGTGCTTCGGCCTGATGCCCGGCATGCCGATGCTGCCGTTCTTCGGCCTCGCCGGGTTCGCGGCGTTTCTCGGCAAGATCCTCAACGATCAGGAAGTCAAAACCGGCCACGCCCACGGCGCCGAAGCTGCCGCCGCCGCTGCCAAGGCCTCGCCGCCCGCCAAAGGCGCGAAGGCGGGCGACGCCGCGGCCGGCACGACCGCCGCCACCGTCCCCGGCGCGGCCGAGGACGTCCGCAAGCTCATCGAAGTCGACGTCTTTGCCATCGAGATCGGTTACGGTCTGCTCAGCCTGGCCGACTCGAAAAACGGCGGCGAACTGCTCGGCCGCGTGACCGGCGTTCGCAAGTCCCTCGCCCGCGAAAAGGGCATCGTCGTTCCGCCCGTCTCGGTGCGCGACAACCTCGAGCTCGAGCCGAACGACTATCGTTTCCTCCTCCGCGGCAAGCCCGTCGCGCGCGGCCAGCTCATGCCCGGCCGCTGGCTCGCGATGAACGTCGCCGGCAGCAAGATCCGCCTCAAGGGCGTCCCGACGCGCGAGCCCGTCTTCAACCTCGAGGCCACCTGGATCGACGAGGCCGAGAAAAAAACCGCCGAACTCAACGGCTTCACCGTCGTCGATCCGGCCTCGGTGCTCATCACGCATCTCTCGGAAACGCTCAAGCTCAACGCGCACCACCTGCTCGGCCGCCAGGAAGTGCAGCTCCTCGTCGACCATCTCAAGCACACGCAGCCCGCGCTCGTCGCCGAGCTCCTGCCCGATCTCGTCAGCCTCGGCATCATCCAGCGCGTCCTCCAGAATCTGCTCCGCGAGAACGTCGCGATCCTCAACCAGCCGCTCATCCTCGAAGGCATCGCGGACTTCGCCGCGCTCTCGAAAAATCCCGACGACCTCAGCGAACTCGTCCGCCGCCGGCTCGGCCTCTACTTCGTGCCGGAATTCGAGACCCGCCCCGGCGTCGTGCGCGCCGTCACGCTCGACCCGCGCCTCGAGCAGTGGCTCGCCTCCAAAGTCCACCGCTCGCCGAGCGAGGTCGGACTCGCGCTCGATCCCTCCACCGCGCGCCACCTGCTCGACGAAATCAGCCGCCGCACCACCGAGCTCACCGCGCAGGGCCAGCCCGCCGTCATGGTCGTCTCGACGGAAGTCCGCCTGCCGCTCAAGCGCTTCTTCGAGTCGTCCTTCCCCCGCGTCACCGTGCTCGCGTTCCAGGAATTGCCGGCCGCGACCGAGATCGAAAACGCCGGCATCATCACCGCGCCCCCGCACCTCGCCCGCGCCGAGGTGACCCCGCTCAAGGCCGCCGCTTAACCCGCCATGTCCGCCCCCGACCAACGTCTCGCGCCCGGCGCCTACAAGTTCACGGTGAAATCCGCGGACCAGGCCGTCGCGCTCATCCGCGAGAAACTCGGTCCGGCCGCCCGCGTGTTGTCCGTGCGCTCCGTCGAGGCGACCGGGTTGAAAAAATTCTTCACCGCCCCGCGCCTCGAGGTCGTCGCGCAGATCGACGCCCCCGTCGAAACTTCCGCGCCGTCGCTCGCCGCCATTTCCGCGGAGCCGGCCACGCCCGAGCCCGAGGCGGGCGAGCCCGCGCCGAAGTCGCGCCTCGCCAGCTCCCGGCCCCCGGCTTCCCCGCTCGGCCTGACCGGCCTCCTGCGCCGCTCCGGCATCACCGAGACCGCCCTCAACCGCCTGCAGGCCGGCGCGAATTGGGACGAGCTCAACACGCTCCCCCTCCATCGCGCGCTGGCCGAGACCTCGCGCCTGCTGCGCCAGCACGCCGAGACGCGCCCGAGCCGTGCCCCGCTCTCGCGCGCCGCGTTCCTCGGCGCGGCAGGCGTCGGCCGCACGACCGCGCTTTGCAAATGGCTCGCCACGGAAGTGTTTCGCCGCGCGCGCGCCGGCCACGTGGTGAGCGTCGAGTTCGACCGCCCGAATCCGCTCGGGCCGCTGCCCGTGTTCGCCGAGGCGCTCGGCGTGCCGCTCGCCCATTTTCCCTGCGAGACGCAGGCCGCCGTGACGGATGGTTTCGTCTACTTCGATTTGCCGGGCCTGTCGGCGCGCCGCCCCGCGGACAACGCCGCCCTCGCCACCTGGCTCGACCGCGAGGCGATCAACGAGCGCGTGCTCGTGCTCAACGCCGCCTACGACCGCGCCTCGCTCCGCGACGCCTACGCCGCGGGCCGCGATGTCGGCGCGACGCACCTCGTCTTCACGCACCTCGATGAGGTCCCGCAGTGGGGCAAGCTCTGGGACTACCTGTTCGACGAGGATCTCGAGCCGCTCTTCCTCGCCACCGGTCCGTCGCTCACCGGCGACTGCGAGGAGGACGTCCCCGGCGCCATCGTGCGCCGCACCCTGCCCGACGAAAACTGAACCCACCATGAAATATATTTTTCTCGCCGGCGGCTTCGCCGGATTTCTCTCCGCCGGCCTCACCAGTTTCTGGGTGGGCCACCAGTTCGACCGCATCCTGTTCGACGCCGCCGTCGGCTGCCTCGTGGGCGCACTGCTGTTCCGCTGGTTCTGGACCGTGCTCGTGCACGGCATCCGCGAAACCATTTTGCAACGTCACGCCGCCGCCACCGCGGCCAAGCACAAGTAACTGTCCCCTCGCTTCCACATGAATACCGCTACCGCATCGACCCCTGGCACGGAAGCCACGCCCGCCGCCGCCTGGCGCGCGTATCAAGGAGTCACCCCGAGCGCCGTCGATGAAAAGGATTTGATCGAGCGCTATCTGCCCCTCGTCCGCAACGTGGTCGATCGCATCAAGCTCAACGTGCCCGCGCACGTCGACGCCGACGATCTCTACAGCGTGGGCATCACCGGCCTCATCGCCGCCGTCCGCAAGTTCGACCCCCAGCAGGGGAGCACGTTCGCCAGCTACGCCGCGATGCGCATCCGCGGTGCGATCCTCGACGAGCTCCGCCGCATGGACTGGTGCCCGCGCCGCGCGCGCGCCCGCTCCCGCAAGCTCAAGTCCGCCATCAACGACGTGGAGCAGAAGGTCGGCCGCGCCGCGACCGACGAGGAGGTCTCCGCCGCGCTCGGCCTCAACGCGAAGGAATACGCCAAATGGGTCGAGGAGGCGAAGCCGGTGACGTTCATCGCCATCGACCAGCACGCCGACGGCGAGGAAGGCGAGGGCGCCTCGCTCCACGAATTGCTCGCCGACGACGCCGACGTGACCGGCCGCGACAACCTCGAAAAGGCCGAGCTGTTGCAACTTCTCACTCAACGAATCGCCGAATTGCCCGATATACCGAAGAAGATACTTGCCATGTATTACTTCGAAAACATGCGCCTGGCCGAAATCGCCGCCGTCTTCGGTCTGACGGAGTCGCGCATCTGCCAGATCCACGCCCAGACCATCCTCGGCCTGCGGGCCTATCTCTCGCGCGTGCGCAACCGCTGACGCGCGCCGGTCGCCGCCCGCGCTCTCCGCATGCTCATCTTCATCGGAGCTTTCATCGTTCTGGCGTCCACCCTCGGCGGCTTCATGCTGGCGGGCGGGCACCCGTTGGTGTTGCTGCAACTGTCGGAATTCGTGATTATCATCGGCGTCGGCGTCGGCGTGCTGGTCATCGCCAGCCCGGGGCACGTGCTGAAGGAAATCGTCCACAAGGTGAAGGCTTGCATCACGGGCAAGTCGGCCGGCGAGCAGGAATTCGTCGACCTCCTCAAGCTGCTCTACGAAGTCTTCATGGTTGGCCGCCGCAACGGCCTCATCGCACTCGAGGAGCACATCATGGAGCCGAAGAAGAGCGCGATTTTCAAACGCTACCCGTCGGTGACCAACCATCAGGAGCGGCTCGAATTTCTCTGCAACGGCCTCAAGCCCGTCATCGACGGCAAGATCAAGCCCGACCAGCTCGAGGATCTCATGATCGCCGAACTCGAGGCGAAGTCCATCGAGGCGGAGCATCCGGTGCATATTCTCCAGCTCGTCGGCGACTCGCTGCCGGGCGTCGGCATCGTCGCGGCGGTGCTCGGCATCATCAACACCATGGCCTCGATCTCCGAGGGTCCGGAAAAGGTCGGCGAGCACGTCGCCGCCGCGCTGACCGGCACGCTGCTCGGCATCTTTGCCGCCTACGGTTTCGTCAACCCGCTCGCGAATCGCGTGAAGTTCAACAACGCCTCCGACGAGCAGTTTCTCAAATGCATCATGCAGGCCGTCGCCGGCTTCGCCAAGGGCCTCGCGCCGCTGACCGCGGTCGAGGTCGCGCGCCGTTCGCTCGACAGCAACGTGCAGCCCGCCGCGGGTGCGCTCGAGGTCGCGCTCAAGGCCCTCTCGCCCGTCAAGTAGCCCGCTCCACGCCATGGCCAAAAAAGCGGCAGCTCATCACGGCGGGGCCTGGAAAGTCGCCTACGCGGACTTCGTCACCGCGATGATGGCGCTGTTCATGGTGCTGTGGATCTCGGCGCAGGACCAAAAAATCGTTTTGGCCACCTCGAAGTATTTTCAAAATCCGTTCCATTCGCCGATGAACACCTCCTCGGGCGTGCTGCCGTTCAGCAGCAAGAACAGCAACAGCACGGCGAAGGCCGAGGCCAAGGAGCCGGGCACCGACAAGGAGCCGGACAAGAACAAGCAGATCCAGATGACGTTTCTCAATTCGGTCGCCGCCGACGTCTACCGCCTGCTCCACCTCGAGGATAATTACACGACAAAATCCCTCGACCTCGAGGTCACCACCGACGGTCTGCGCGTCACGCTCTTTGACCGCGTGAAACGGCCGCTTTTCCTGAAAGACACGGCGGAGTTCACGGAGTGGGGCAACTTCGTCCTGCAAAATCTCGCCTGGACGATCGACCGCCATCATTTCCGGGTGGAGATCGACGGTCACGCCCAGCCGAGCGCCGACTTCAAACGCGAAAACTACTCGGGCTGGGAACTCTCCGCCGACCGCGCCAACGCGGCGCGCCGGCTGCTCGTGCATTACGCGGTCGAGCCCGGCATGATCGACCGGGTCGTCGGTTTCTCCGACACCAAGCCGCTGCCCGGCGAACCAGTCGGATCCGAGGCCAACCAGCGCATCACGCTCAGCCTGAGCCTGACGGGCAAACCGAAATTCAAGGACAACACACTCGTCGACCGCCCGATTCCGGTGACTGACACCTCCCAGGATTCGAAACCGACCTCATGAAATCGTTTCTCCAGGGCAAGAAGACTTTGTCGGTCGGGGCGTTGCGCCCGCCGCCGAGCGTGGCTTCCCCGCAAGCCCCGACCTGCACCACGTCCCGCGCGCTCGCGGCGGTGGCGCCCGGCGCGTCCAGTGCCACGGTCGAAGTGGTGAAAGAAGGCGACAAAGTCGTCCGCCTGGTCGTCACATGCGTGTGCGGCGAGCGCGTGGAGGTCGAGTGCCTCTATCCCGCCGGCCACTGAGCGCGCTTGACCCTCGATTTCGCCGGCCGATCCGCGACGCGGCCGCGCCGGGTCCCGGCAAAATCTGCCGCTTGCGTGGTCCCCGCCGCCCGGTCCCTTTGGGAAATATTTTCCGACCGGACGGGCGATAAATTTAATCCGCGGACCACGAGTTACTTGAGAGGGTTGCGAGAGGGTCGGCACGCGGTTGGCTTTAAGCCCCGCGACCATGAATGTCGGACTCTACCAAAGTGCCTCTGCCCTCAGTGCGCTGGAGCGTTGGCAGGATGCCGTGTCCCAAAACATCACCTCGAGCCAGAATACCGGCTACCGCGGTCGGGTCGTGAGTTTCTCCACGCAGGCCGCGGGCGAGCTGCAGGCCGATCCGAAGGCGCGCATCGGCAGCGAAGGCTCCATGCCGATGCTTTTTCCGAAGGTGAATTCGACCATCAGCTTTGTCAGCGGCGAAACGCAGCCGACGCGCCGCGATCTCGATGCCGCCATTCAGGGCGACGGGTTTTTCGAGATTCAGCGCGCCGACGGCTCGAAGGTTTACACGCGCAGCGGCGAGTTCCGCATGACGGCTGATCGCACGCTGGTCACCTCGGGTGGCGACCAGGTGATGAGCGATGGCGGTGCGCCGTTTTCCTTTTTGCCCGGTGGCGGCCCGGTCGTGATCAATCGCGACGGCACCATCTTCCAGGGCTCGACCTCCCTCGGGAAAATCTCCGTCCAAAAATTTTCCGACAATTCGCGGCTGATTCCGGTCGCCGGCGGCTACTTCGTGCCCGCGGCCGGCATGGCGCCGACGCCCGTCGAGCAGCCCGAGCTGCTTCAGGGCTATCTCGAGGGCAGCAACGTCACGCCGCTCCGCGAAATGGTGGACCTCGTCCTCATTTCCCGCGCCTACGAGGCCAACCAAAAGATCATCACCACCGTTGATCAACAGATGCAGAAAACGTTCGAGGCGCTCGGCTGAACCTGCGCCGCACCGTTTCCGCCCATGACTTCCCCAGACAGACAACCGCAATCACGACTGCATGGCCGAGCGCGCAATGGGGGCGCGCCGGCCCCTGCAGTCGTCGCGGTCGCCGCATTTAACCACTCCGCTGCATGAATCTTTCGCTATATTCCGCCGCCACCGGCATGGAGGCCCAGCAGCTCAACCTCAACACGATCGCGAACAACCTCGCGAACGTGAACACCCCCGGCTTCAAACGCAGCAAGATCGAGTTTCAGGATCTCCTCTACCAAAAGCCCACGCGCGCCTCCGGCACCGACTCCGGCGGCGGCAACCTCGTCCCCACCGGCATCGAGGTCGGCAACGGTTCGCGCGTCGCCGCGACCTCGAAGGTTTTCACGCAGGGCCAGCTCACGCAGACCGGCGAAAAACTCGACATCGCGATCCAGGGCGACGGTTTCTTCGAGGTGCAGAAACCCGATGGCACGAAGGGCTTCACGCGCGACGGCTCGTTCAAACTCAACGCTCAGGGCCAGGTCGTCACCATCGACGGCCTGCCCATCCTCAGCGGCTTCCAGCCGATTCCGCCCGGCGCCAGTGCCGTCAACGTTTCGGAAAACGGCCAGGTCACCGTCCAGACCGCCAGCGGCACCACCAGTTTCCGCCTCACCCTGACCCGTTTCGCGAACCCCGCCGGACTGCAAAGCATGGGTAGCAATCTCTACGCCGAGACCGCCGCCAGCGGCACGCCCGAGACGGGCCAGCCGTCCGAGCAGGGCTTTGGCAGCACGATCCAAGGCTACACTGAGACCTCCAACGTGAATATCGTCGAGGAAATGGTGAACCTCATCACCGCGCAGCGCGCCTACGAAATCAACTCCAAGTCCATCCAGGCCTCCGACGAGATGCTCCAGAATGTCGCCCAGATGAAACGCTGACGATGCATCGCCTTTCCACAGTCCTCCGCCTCCTCGCTCTCTCGGCCCTGCTCGCCGCCGCGGGACAAATGTTCGCCGCCGACCGTCCCGCCGCGATCGCGGCAAGTTCCGAGGCGCCGGCCCCGTTCACGCACGAGCAACTCATTTCCTCCCTCGCCCGCGACCTCGCCGCCCACTTCAACCTCGACGGCGACCTCCAGCTCGAACTGCTCCGCGCCTGGTCGCCGCCGGCGCGCCTCGCGTCCGCCTGGACGATCGACATCGCCGAATACCCGTCCATCCCGTCGTCCTCGATGCTCGTGCGCTGCCGCGTGCTGGCCGACGCGAAGCCCGTCGCCGACACGACCTTTGTCCTCCGCGCCGCGCTCTGGCGCGATGCGTGGTCGACCCGCCAGCCGCTGACCGTCGGCGCCGTGTTCGATCCCTCGATGCTCGAAGCCCACCGCACGGACATGTTCCGCGACCGCGATGCGCTGCCCGCGGCCGTGGGCGACCGCTCCTACATTTTTGCCCGCGCCGTTTCCGCCGGCCGCCTCCTCACCTGGCACGATATCGCCCGCCGGCCGCTCGTGAAAAAAGGCGAGGTCGTCGAAGTCTCCGCCTCCGACGGCCTGCTCCTCGTCACCATGAAGGCCCTCGCCATGGAAAACGGTTCGCAAGGCGACACCGTCACCGTCCGCAACCCCGAGTCGCAAAAAAATTTCGCCGCCGTCGTCGTCGATGAAAACCGTGTCCAAGTCCGCTTCTAAGTTCGCCTTCGCCGCCACGCTGCTCGCCGCCGGCGCGCACGCCGATTCCCTCTGGCCCGCCGCCGGCCAGGGCTCGCAGGCGAGCATGTTCGCCGACCGCAAGGCCAACGCCACCGGCGACATCCTCACGATCGTCGTGAGCGAATCCGTCGCCGCGCAAAACAGCCAGAGCACCAAGTCCAGCCGCGACTCCTCGATCGCCGACGCCGTCCAAAGTTTCCTCTACCCCGGCCTCGGCACGCACAAGGGTGCGCTGCCCAACCTCTCGCTCGGCGGCAAGGCCGCCTACGACGGCGGCGGCGACATCAGCAACACCCAGAGCCTCTCCGCCCGCGCCGCCGTGCTCGTCACCGACGTGCTGCCCAACGGCAACCTCGTGATCGAGGGCGTCCGCGTCGTCACCTTCTCCGGCGAGACGCAATACGTCGTCCTCCACGGTCTCGTGCGCCGCGACGACATCGCCCCCGACAACAGCGTGCAATCCACGAACATCGCCGACGCCCGCGTCGAGTTCTACGCCGACGGTGCGCTCACCGACGCGCAGAAACGCGGCTGGCTCGCCAAAGTTTACGAAAAACTCCGCCCGATCTGATCGCTGCGAAATCTTCCCCGGACATTGGAACGGACTCCACCGAACATGACGTTCACCCTCCTCAGCCGAATCAGCCGCCGCCCGCTGGCCCGCGTGGTGGCCGCCTGCGTTTTAGCGCAGCTCGGGTGCGCGAGTCTCCGCGCCTCCCGCGTGAAGGACCTCTCCCTCGTCGAAGGCGGCCGCGACAATCAGCTCGTCGGCTACGGCCTCGTCGTCGGTCTCGCCGGTGACGGCGACAGCAACGCCACCTCGACCCTGCGCGCCGTCGCCAACATCCTCCAGCGCTACGGCCTCACGCTCAATCCCACGGACATCAAGACCAAGAACGTCGCCGCGGTCATGCTCACGGCCGACATCGGCGCGTTCCTGAAGCCCGGCTCCAAGATCGACGTCAACGTCGCCTCGATGGGCGACGCCAAGACGCTCCAGGGTGGCGTGCTCCTCCAGACGCCGCTGCTCGGCGCCGACGGCCGCGTCTACGCCGTCGCGCAGGGCCCCGTCGCCATCGGTGGCTTCCTCGGCGGCGCGGGCGGCGCCGGCGGCGCGACCGTCCAAAAAAATCATCCGACCGTCGGCAACATCAGCAACGGCGCGATCGTCGAGCGCGAAATCCCCGCCACGTTCGTGCGCGACAACACCGTCCGCCTCCTCCTGCACAACCCCGATTTCACCTCCGCCTCGCGCATGGCCGACGCGATCAACCTCCAGTGGCCCGGCAGCGCGACGCCCGTCGACGCCGCCACCGTCAGCGTCGCCCTGCCGCCCACCTACCGCGGCCACGATGTCACGTTCCTCGCCGATCTCGGCCAGATCGAATCCGTGCCCGACACCCTCGCGCGCATCGTCATCAACGAGCGCACCGGCACCATCGTCGCCACCTCGACCGTGCGGCTCTCGCAGGTCGCCATCGCGCACGGTTCGCTCACGATCACCGTCACCAACAACCAGGGCGTCAGCCAGCCGAACAGTTTCAGCAGTGCTGGACAGACCACGACCGTGCAGAGCACGCAGACCGCCGTCAACGAAGGCAAGGGCGGCTTCACCGTCCTCAACGAGCCTCCCACCATCGAACGCCTCGCCGCCGCTCTCAACGCCCTCGGCGTCTCCACCCGCGACATGATGGCGATCTTCCAGACGCTCAAGCGCTCCGGCGCACTCCAGGCCGACCTCGTGATCAACTGAGCCATGAACATCGCCGCGATCGCCAATCCCTCCTCGGCCGCCGTCCAGACTGGCTTGGTTAACGATGCTGCCCGCGCCCGCGCCGCGAAACTCCACGGCGCCGCCCTCCGCGCCGCCTCGCCCGCCGAGCAGCGCGCCGCCGTCGCCTCGCAATTCGAAGCCGTCCTCGTCCGCCAGCTCCTCGGCAAGACGATGACGTCCATGCTCGGCTCCGGCTCCGGCGACAGCACCGCCGGCAGCGTCTACGGCGACATGATCACCGACACGCTGGCCCAGCAACTGACCGCCGGTCGCGGCCTCGGTCTCGGCCGCATGATCGAGCAACAACTCACTCCCCGCGGCATTCCCGCCGCGCCCACCGGCGCGCCCGCCGCCGACCCAACCCAAGCCCACCCATGAAAATCAGCTGGGAATACATTGCCGAATGTCTCCGCCAGGAGCTCGCCGACTACGGCGGCCTCCTGCATCTCTTCGAGACACAGCAGCGCAGCCTCTTCGATCGCGACCCCGAGACCGTCCTTCAGCTCGGCATCGAGATCGAGGGGCAGGCCCGCTCGCTTGCCGACTGCCGCGGTCGCCGCGAGCAGGCCGTCGCCGCCTATGCCACCGCCTGCGGCCGGCCCGCGAACACCTCGCTCCGCGCGCTGCTCCCCGACATCGAGCCCGCCGCCCGCCCGCTCGTCGAGGCGCTGATCAACGAAGTCAACGCCCTCCTGCACCGCGTCCGCCGCACCAGCCGCCACAACCACACGCTCCTGTCCCGCGCCGTCGAGGTGCATCAGGAGACGTTGCAGCAGCTCCGCCCGAACGCCTTCACCAAAACCTATTCGCCCGCCGGCCGCCTCTCCGTCGCCACCGCGCAGGGCACCTCCACGCTCCGCGCCGCCGGCTGAGATTTTTCCCCATGTCCGGACTCTTCAGCAGTCTCAGTTCCTCGGTCAGCGCTCTCAGCGCGCAAAGCCGCGCCGTGGAAATTTCGGGAAAAAATCTGGCGAACGTCAACAACCCGGCTTACGCGCGCCAGCGCGTTGTCCTCGGCAGCCTCGGCACCATCCAGACCGCGCAGGGCCCCGAGAGCATGGGCGTCACCGCGCTCGGCGTCGAACAGACGCGCGATTCCCTTCTCGACCAGCAGGTGGCGCGCGAAGCCGCGCTCACCGCTTCCTACACTGCGCAGCAGCAGGCCTACCAGCGCGCGGAGGCCGGTCTCGGCGAGTCGGTCAGCGGCACGCAGAGCTCCGGCACCTCCAGCAGCACCAGCGACAACGGTATTTCCGCCGCGCTCGACGATTTCTTCGGCTCCTTCCAAAGCCTCGCCGCCAATCCGACCGATCCCGGCCAGCGCCAGACCCTGCTCGCCAACACCAGCATTCTGACCGACCGGCTCCAGCTCGCCGACCAGCGCGTCACCCAGGTCACCAGCGATCTCAACACCCAGATTTCGACCGACGTCGACAGCGCCAACCGTCTCCTCCAGACCGTGGCCGACCTCAACGGCCAGATCGCCCGCTTCGAGATCAACAATCCCGGCTCGGCGGTCGATCTCCGCGACCAGCGCCAGGCCGACCTCGAACAGCTCGCGACGAAACTTCCCGTTTCGCTTCAGACTTCCGGGAGCGGTCAGGTTCAGCTCGTCGCGAAAGACGGCAGCGGCGCCAACGTCGTCCTCGTTGACGGCTCGGCGGTGCAGGGCACCGTCGCCTTCACCGGCACGCAAATCACCGCCGGCGTGCCCGCCACCGCGCTCGCGCTGTCCGCCGGTTCCATCCAGGGCGCCCTCGCCGCGCGCGACGGCGGCGTCAAGACCCTCAGCGACAATCTGAATCAGCTCGCCGCGCAGCTCGTCACCTCGGTCAACGCCGCCTACAATCCGACCGGCCTTACCGGAAATTTCTTCGCTCCCGCCGGCGTGACCGCCGGCACCATCGCGCTCGCGGCCGGCGTCACCCCCAACAACCTCAAGGCCAGCGACGGCGGTCCGGCGGGCGACAACACCGTCGCCACCGCCGTCGCGCAACTGGCGACCCAAAGTTTTTCCACCGCCGGCAGCCCGCCCGATCAGATCGACGGCACCTTCGGCGGATTTCTTTCCACCACCACGAGCAACCTCGGCCAGGCGGTGGCCAGCGCCACTGCGCGCGTGCAGGATCAGACGAACATCGAGCAGCTCGTCCGCTCGCAGCGCGACGGCATCAGCGGCGTCTCGCTCGACGAAGAGATGGCCAACCTCCTCCAGTATCAGCGTGCGTTCCAAGCCTCGTCGCGCGTCTTCACCACGATCGACGATTTGATCGATACGGTCGTCAACAAGATGGGTGTCTGAACCAACCCCCGCCCTCCATGCGCATTTCCAGCAACACCGTTTCCGATAGCATTGTCCGCCAGATTCAGCAGCTCAGCAGCCAGCAGGCGAAGTTGCAGAACCAGGTTTCCACCGGCCAGCGCATCAGTCTGCCCGAGGACGATCCCGCCGCAGTCGGCCGCGTCCTCAATCTCGAAAGCGAACGCCGGCAGCTCACGCAATACGGCACCAACACCGCCATCGCCCTCTCCCTCTCGCAGGCCTCCTCCTCCGGCCTGCAGGCCATCAAGAAAATCTCCGACCGCGCCGGCCAGCTGGCCACGCTGGGCACGGGCGAGCTCGGCTCGGCCTCGATGGCCGCCGACGCCACCGAAGTGGACCAGCTCATCGAGCAGGCAGTCCAGACCGCCAACACGCAGTTCAACGGAAACTACATTTACGCCGGCACGGCCGTGGGTGCGCCGCCCGTCGTCGCCGTGCGCGATCCCGCCGGCCACATCACGTCCGTCACCTACAACGGCAACGCCACCCAGGCCGCGATCCCGCTCTCCGATGCCGCGAGCGTGACGCCGTCGACCGATGGCACCACCAACACCGGGATCACGTCTTTCATCACGAACTTGATCAGCCTCCGCGACGCGCTCAACAGCGGCGCGCCCGCCGCGGTCACCGCCACCCAGACCAATCTTACCGGCAGCGAAGACATGCTGGTCTCCGCGATCGCCGACAACGGCGGCGTGCAGACGCGCATCGAAGCCAGCCAGTCCCAGCAATCCGACCGCATGACCAGCCTCGACTCCCTCGTCTCCAGCGAGGTCGACGCCGACATGCCCACGACGATCGTCAAACTCAACCAGACGCAGACGGCCTACCAGGCCGCGTTGGCCTCCGCGGCCAAGATCATGAACATGTCACTCCTCGACTATATCCACTAACCCGCCCGCTCCCACCGCCAGCCTCCCATGAAAGTCCTCCCCGAACTCTACCCGACCGATTTCGACGCGCCACCCGCGAACGAGATCCTGCTGCCGCAAGGCATCATTGGCTTCGGTGCCTACAAGCGTGCCGAATTGCTCTACCTCCCGGACCATCTGCCGTTCCTCTGGATGAATCTCCACGGCACGGAGACGCTCCACTTCATCGTGATCGAGCCCGGCGGGATTGTCCCCGGCTACGAGCCCGAGCTCTTCGACGAGGATGCGTTGCAGCTTGACCTGCGCAGCCCCGCCGAGGCGATGATCCTCAACATCGTTACCCTCAAACGCCAGCAGCCGGTCGA
>Ga0265314_10000994_pt1 | contig 33218 bp, 29 predicted proteins | sample 4126metaG_FD_203106 | JGI IMG/M metagenome (GOLD analysis project Ga0265314, IMG submission 203106) | Rhizosphere microbial communities from Carex aquatilis grown in University of Washington, Seatle, WA, United States - 4-1-26 metaG | ecosystem: Host-associated > Plants > Roots > Rhizosphere >...
AGAAGGGAAAGGAAGAAGTCGTTCATCCCAAGGAATTGGAATTGCGCCGCCTGATCGCCGACGTGCAGAAGCAGCGCGCGGCTCTGGACGAGCGCGAAAAGCCGCTGGCGGCCCGCGAAGCGCAGCTGGAACAGACGCGCAAGTCTCTCGAAGAAATGAAGCAGCAGATCGATGTGGTCGAAGCGCGCGTCAAGAAATCGAATCTAGAAGTCGACGCGAGCGAGCAGAAAAATATCAAGAAGCTGGCGAAGACCTGGAGCCAGATGGAGCCCACCGAAGTCGTCGCGCTGGTGAAAGGCCTCGACATCGACCTGGCGGCGAAAGTGATCTCGAGCATGCAGGAACGCGCGGTCGCTCCGATTCTCGGAGCGATGGCGACGGCGGCCGAGAGTGAAAAACTCGCGCCGGACCTGGTGATGAAGCTGAAACAGATCAAGCAGGCCACCGAGGCAGCGGGAGCCGTAAAGAAGGAGAAGGGTTGATGAGTCTGATGACATCGCCGCTCGCCAGCGCAGCTCCGCAAATTGCACCCGACACGCGCAACACGGCGTCGGACCGGAGTGGAGATAATTCGTTCGCGCAGGTCCTCGATCAGCACCAGGCGAATGCCGATGCGCAACCGTGTTCAACGCGCTCGCCGCAGACGCAACCCCAGGCACAACCGCAAACGACCTCGAACTCGTTACCGAACAACGCATCGAACTCGCCGTCGAACGACACGGCAGGCAATCCATCCTCTTCGACAAACACGAATGATAACGCCTCCAGCGCGCAGGATACTCCGGCCGCACGTCCGGCGGTCAGTGATGCGGATCTGTCGGCGCTGCTGATGCTGCCTGCGCTGGTCGCGACGCCCGCTGACACGTGCGCGACACAAAAAGCAGATGCGGCGAGCGCGGCAGATGGATCTAAAGCAACGACATCGAGCGGCGATGGCAAATCGGATGCTGATACCGACGGCGATGTGAAGCTTGAGCTCGCGGCGAGTTTCGCGGGATTGCTCTTCACTCCGCACCAGCCGGTCCAGACGATGCCAATCGCAACAGGCGGGCAAAATACGAATGAAAATGACGCTGACGGCGCAAATGAAACACAGCCGCAGCTCGCTTCGATTCCGGCGGCAACGATTCCCGCAACGTCCGGCGAACTGGCGATGTTGAACGCTCTCGCGGCTGCCGACGCCCAGCCCGCAGTTGAAAAAACGAAAACCACCGACGCCGCTGACACGCCAAAAGACGTCGTGAACTTTAGCGCGGCGCTGGCGCAGAGTACGAATTCGACGCCTTCGACCGAACCGGCTGCTCAGACTAAGAAACTCAATTTGGACGGCATGACTGCTGTCGCACCGGCTGCAATTTCGCAGAATGACACCGCCGATGCCTCGCGCGCGCAGGTCAAACCGATCGCCGCCAAAGGAAATTCGCGCTTTGGACCTGAAATCATTCGTGCTACGACCGATGATAAAAGTGTAACGCGCACGGGCGGCGCGAAAGCGGCGCCCGGAACTGCGGGTATGTCCGAGGCCGTCGCGGCTGCAGTGAGAGCCTCTCGCGATTCACTCGCAGCGGCGGTCGCGCGGAACAATTTTCCGGTCGACTCATTTTCGTCCGAAGCAGACGCGGCAACAAATGCCGGCGACCGGACCGTCGTGGCCACACAAAATCCGCAGACCTCGTTCGCCTCGCAAATTCCTGATTTTTCTTCGACCCCCTCTGATGTCGCATCCGCGCAGCATCTGATTCGCTCGACGCTCGATGCGATTCCCAAGCCGTTGGCTGCGATGAACATACAGATTCAGCCCGAAGGCTTCGGTCCGATCCAGGTCCGCGTGAGCGCGCCTGTCGCGGGCGCGGCCAACGCGTACCGCGTCGACATTCGCACGGCTGATCCGGCGGCCCGAGCTTTGCTCAATGACAACCTGCGTGAGTTGCAGGGAACTTTGAAGACCGATTCGATCAGCGTGCAGCCCCTGAGCGGCCGCAGCGATACCGGCGGAGCGAACGGAGCAAACGCGGGCGACGAAAAATTTGGCGGCGGACGCGGCCAGCGGCAGAACGCATTCGACCCGAATCGCCAGCAGGGAAAACGCAGCACACAGGAATTGTTCGAGCTCTTCAGCGAGCAGAAATAAGGAGCACATCCATGTCCGTTACAGCGACCAGCAGGAGCACGAATCCCCTGGCGACCAATGCAGGAACGAACTCGACGCAGAGCCAGACGTCGACGGGCCTGGACGCCGCGAGTTTCATGCAGCTGTTTACGACTCAGCTCGCCAATCAGAATCCCATGGAGCCGATGGACAGCGCGTCGTTCCTCAATCAATTCGCGCAGATCACCTCGGTGCAGACGATGAACGGCCTGTCCACGACGATGACCGGCTTGAAAGACAGCATGAACACATTGAAATCCGCGACCCAGTTCACGCAGGCCGAAGGCCTGCTGGGCCGCAACATCAGCTACACAGACTCCACGGGCACGCTGAAGCAGGACAAGGTCGACGCGCTGCGCGTTGGCTCGGATGGCAGCGTGCAGCTTTCGATCAGTGGGGGTTCGCTGGTGGACGTCAGCGCGGTCCGTCAGGTGCTGTAAGCGCCGCGGAAAGAAAAAAGGTGGGCACGCAGCACGCGCGCCCGAACAAGGAGATCTTTCATGTCTATTCCGTCGCTCTATACAGCCGTTACCGGGATGCAGGCGCACCAGCAGTTCATGGACGTCGTCGCGAACAATCTCGCCAACGTGAACACCGTGGGTTTTAAGGGCAGCCGCGCGCTATTCGAGGACGCGCTCTCGCAGACGCTGCATTCGCCGACGGCCCCTTCGGCAACGACGCCGGGCGGCAACGGCGCGCAGATAGGATTGGGTGTGTCGCTCAGCAGTGTGACGCCGCTGTTTTCACAGGGCGCACTGCAGTCGACGGCGCAGCCATCGGATGTCGCGATCGAAGGCGGTGGATTCTTCGTGCTGAAAGATCCGGTGACCAGCGCGCAGTTCTATTCGCGCGCAGGCGCCTTCAACGTCGATCTCAACGGATTCCTGACCACGCCGACCGGCCAGCGCGTGCAGGGCGCGGCAGCTCCCGCGGCGGACGGCGATGCGCTCATCGACATGCAGATTCCGGCGGCGGTCGGAGGCATTCCGGTCACAGGCTTCAACATCGACCAGGGCGGGCGCGTCATTGCATCGCTGCAGGACGGAACGACATCGGTCACGGGACAGATCACGCTCGAGAAATTCAATAATCCCGGCGCTTTGGCGAAAGTGGGCAACAATCTGTACCAGTCCTCGCCGGCCGCCGGTCCGAATTTCAATTCGTACCACACGCCGACGACAGACGGCCTGGGCAGCCTGCGCTCGGGCTACCTGGAATTGTCGAACGTCGACCTCGGCCAGGAATTCGCCGACATGATCCGTGCACAGCGCGGCTTGCAGGCCAATGCGCGCGTGATCACGACTTCCGATCAAATTATGGAAGAGCTTATTAACCTGAAGCGTTAACGACCGATGAGGTAAACGGCAGAAGGGCGCGGCGGAGCTTGGATGGTGCTCCGCCGGATCGTGTCGTGGTGGTCGCGCAGATCATGGAGGAGAAGCGCAGCCGTGGTTATTCCAGGGATTTTAGTTGTTATCGGTGCGATGATCGGTGGATTCTTGATGGCCGGCGGAAACCCGCTGGGCCTGATCCAGCCGGCAGAATTTGTCACCATCGGGGGAATGGCATTCGGCGCGATGGTGATCTCGACGCCGATGAAAATTTTGAAGCGCTGCTTCGCGCTGCTGATCGGCTCCTTCAAAGGCGGTCATATTTCACAGGCCGTGTACGTCGATCTCCTCGTCATGATGTTCCGGCTTTTTTCTCTCGCCCGCAAGAACGGCCTGCTGGCGCTCGAACCGCATATCTCCGATCCGCACAAGAGCGACATCATCAGCAAGTACCCGCGCGTATCGCACAACAAGATCGCCATGGAAATGCTGACCGAAACGCTGCGCCTGATCGTTGACGGCAGCGTGCAGCCCGAAGAAATCGAACCGCTGATGGACAGCATGATCGAGACGCACGAAGCCGAAGGCCACATGCCGGTAAACGTGCTGCGCGCGGTCGGCGACGGATTGCCCGGCATCGGCATCGTCGGCGCGGTGCTCGGCATCATCATCACCATGGGACATATCGACGGAAAGCCCGAAGAAGTCGGTCATCACGTCGCCTCGGCGCTGGTCGGAACGTTCCTCGGCGTGTTCTGCGCGTACGGCGTGCTGAATCCGATCATCTCCTCGATTGCGCAGGGCGAAGCGGAGGAAACCAAATACCTGAGCGTGATTAAAACGGCGATCAGTTCTTACGTGGGCGGCTCCAGCCCCAGCGTCGCGATTGAATTTGCGCGGCGCGCGATCTTCTCCTTCGACCGCCCGTCGGGCGGCGATGTTGAGAAGGCCTGCAAGAGCGCGGGATGATATTGCACTGGAGCCCGCCATGTCCGAAGAAAAAGTCCGAACCATCATTATCTACAAAAAAAAGAAGGGCGAGCACGGCCACCACGGCGGCGCTTGGAAAGTGGCCTTCGCCGATTTCATGACGGCGATGTTCGCGCTCTTCCTGGTGCTGTGGATTTTGACGCAGAGCCAGGATGTGAAATCGGCCATCGCGAGTTACTTCCGGCATCCCACCGACTACGAAGGCAAGCCCGACGCGAATTTTCATGGCAACGATGGCTTGATGGAGAACAAGCAGGGGCGGCTCGACTTGACGCCGAACATGCTCGAGATCAACGCGCAGCCGAAAAACGGCGAAGATCAGGGCGGCTCAAAGGGCCAGGAACCGGAATCGATTTCCGGCGGCTCAGCAAAGTCTTCGGCCGAACCGGGACTGCGGCCGGAACTTGTGGATCGTGTCGAAGACCAGGAAAAAGATGAAGTCCGTTCGTTCCTGAAAATTGCCGACGATCTGTGGGTGAAGATGGGAATGAACAGCGGCTTCAAGAAGTTCAAAGACAACCTGCTCATCGAAGCGATCGAAGACGGCCTGGTGATCCAGCTTGTGGAGCAACCCGGCGCGCCGCTCTTCGAGGACGGCCGTCCGGATTTCAAACCGTCGATTCGCGAATGCTTCGCGGTTCTCGCTCGTGAATTGAGCCATTACACCAACAAGCTGGAAGTCGACGGCCATGGGAACGCGGTGCCGTGGATTATTCCGGCCGAGCAGAAATGGGTGGCGAGCGCGTACATGGCCGACCGGGCACGTGCAGAACTCGAACGCCAGGGCCTGAAACCTGCGCAGATCACCAAAGTTGCCGGCTGCGGCGATACTCGCCCGTTGAATCCGCGCGACCCGAAAGACCCGCTCAACCAGCGCATCTCGATCCTCGTCCGGCCACGCCAGTGGCGACCTGAACGGTTCTAAGAGCTGTGCTTAGCAGTGGGTGGCTTGACCACTGGCAACGAACCGATTCTTTCTCCTCATCAATAATTGCCTACTCGACAATTTGGTATCACGGTTGCGCATCTCTTCACCGGAAACGTGGGAGCGGACGAAACTATGAGCGAACCGGAAAAAGCTGCCGAGCACAAAGAAGGTGCGGCGGCACCCAAGAAAAAGAAACCGATGCTGCTGATTCTCGCCGGCGGACTGATGCTTGGCGGAGCGGGATTGGGAGGATATCTGTTCCTCGGCCATAAGACGGCGGCGGCGGACGATTCGCATGCAACCGCGGGCGAAGAAAAACATGAAAGCGAAAAGAAAGTCGCTGCCGACAAGAAAGCCAAGACCCAGATCGTAACGCTCAAGCCGATCGTGGTGAACCTGCGCAACAGCAAGGGCACGCGCTTTCTGAAAGTCACGATCGGGATGGAAACCACGTCCGAAGCGGTCGCCAGCGAGCTCCAGAAACTGAGCCCACAGCTCTCCGATTTCCTGATCGACAAATTCTGCAACGTCGAAATCACCGACGTGGATAACTCCGTCGGCCGCAACAAGCTCAAGCGCGAGATCCTCGCCGGCACGAATGAACTTCTCGAAAATGGTTACGTCAGCACCGTGTATTTCACCGAGTTCGTCATCCAATAGGTGCATCCGTGGCAAACTTGCTTTCAAAAAATGAAATAGACGTGCTGATGGGCGCGATCAATCGCGGTGAAGTGCCCACGCGCGGCGGCAAACGGCGCAACAACCTGAAAGTCGGCGCGGTTCCGGCGAAGGACGCGAAGGCCTACGACTTCCGCCATCCCGTCCTTTTCCTGAAAGACCAGCTCCGTGCGCTGCAGGCGATTCACGAGGACCTGGGACGGCAACTGACTGGCGCTCTCTCGTCGTATCTGCGTGTCGCCACGCAGGTGAAATGCATGCGGGTCGACCAGATATCCTACGGCGAATTCACGCAATCGATCCCCGATCCCTGCACCGTCGTGAAGATCAAATTGCAGCCATCCGACAGCCGCGTGCTGATGGCGATTCAGCCCACGGTCGCGAGCGGCGCGCTGGACAAAATCACGGGCGGTCCCGGCGTTCCGGACTCGGTGATGCGTCCGTTTACCGAAATTGAACGCGTCGTGATCGAGAATCTCCTCGCCGTCCTGGCGCGAGAGCTCGAACCGGCCTGGATGCGCGCGACGCGCTTGAATTTCGCGCCCGAAGCGGTCGAAAACAGCATCGAATTCTGCCAGATCGCCCGCAAGGAAGAGATGGTCGCGGCCGTCACGCTCGAAGTTCTCTTCGGCGAGACGCAGGGCCTGATCAATCTCTGCTACCCGTTCCGGGCGCTGCAATCGTTCATCGACAAACTGAGCGCCAAAGACTGGGCGCAGGAAGATCAAAAAGCGGTCTCCGCAGCTCCGAAGGGCGGCATGGATGCGGTCGTCGGCGGGGTGCCGTTGCGCGTCTCAGCCCGCCTGGGCGCGGCGCACATCGCCATGCAGGATTTGTTGCAAATCAAGCGCGGCGACGTGCTGATTCTCAATCGCACCATCGACCAGATGATCGACCTCGATGTCGGCGGCAAGACACGCTTTACCGGGCATCTGGGCACGCATCACGGCAAGAAAGCCGTGCTGATTGAAGAACGTTTAGGCTGAAAATTTCAACAAGGAGCTCGACATGTCACAGGTTGCAGACGCAGCGACAGACACGATGAAGGCCCTGGTTCTGGACAGCGATCCGGCGCGCTTGAGCGCGGTTTCTGATGCGATCAGGAACTGCGGTTTCTCCGTCGAGAACGCGACCGATGTCAAAGCCGCGACGCACTGGCTGCAGAGCGAACATTTCGACGTCGTGCTGAGCCATGAGACGCTCACGAGCGGCAGCGGGGTGGAACTTTTGAAACTCGCACAGAAAGAACACCCGGAGATGTCGCTCGTTCTCATGACCGACAACGCGCAGACGCCCGGCGCATCGGACGCGCAGCGCTTCGGCGCCGACGTGTTCTCGACGCCGGGAGACTTCAGCAGCCTCTACCCAAAACTGGCCGCGATTCAGTCCAAAGCCGCCGCGAAAAAGGGCCAGCGCATGACGGCTCATCCGGTTCAGCTGCCCGAATTGCAGGGCGGCGCGCCGCGCGGCGAACGCGCGAACGTCGACATGATCATGGATGTCCCGGTGACGATCAACGCAGTGCTCGGTAACACAAGCGTCCTGATCGCCGATCTGCTGCAGCTCGGACCTGGAAGCGTGGTGGAGCTCAACAAGCGCGCCGGCGAACCGGTGGATCTGTTTGTGAACGATAAACTGGTCGCAGTCGGTGAAGTGGTCGTGGTGAACGACACGTTCGGAATCCGGATCACCGAAGTCGTCGACGCCAAGCAGCGTATCCAGTCGCTGGCGTAAACACCTCACCTGGCACTGCGCTTCGCTCCGTGTCCGCCCTCTCCCGGAGGGAAAGGGAAACAGCCGCGCTTGCCTGCCGTCTGTATTGCACGTGCGCTGAGCGGCCAAAGACGTTTTGCACCCACAGCGGGCGGATGCCCGCGCCCCATAAACTCCGGCAATATCTGCCGAAAAACTCCCTTTCCACTGATTTTAAAACTGGCCTCGAAGTTGCCCTATCGGCATGAGGAAAGGGAACTTTATAATGAAAATCAGAAAAATCCGCGTGGTCGCTGCGTCGCTGCTCCTTGCTCTGCTGGCAGGCTCGACCATGGGCATGGAAGACAGCGAAATGATCCTGCAGCGCGATGGCAAGGCGCTGCGCTTCGAAAGTACTGCCACCAAAGAGCAGCCGGCGCCGTCCGCACCTTCGGACACAGCGTCCGCTCTGCGCGTCGCCGGAATCTGGCTCGTTCTGCTGGGAGCGGTGGGCGGAGCGCTGGTCTACCTTCGCAAGAAGCAGAAACTGGGCGCCGCCGTCGCGGGAACTTCCGCGCGGCTGACGCTGGTTGAACGCCTGCCGCTGGGACCGAACCGCGAGCTGCTGCTGGTGAAAGCCTGCGACCGCCTGCTGGTCGTCTCCTCGCTGGCCAACCAGATGTCGCTGCTCAGCGACCTGCCGACCGAAGACTCCGCCTCGCAGCCCTTCGCCGCCGTGTTGAAAACGCGCGAGCAGAAAGCGGAGACCTCGAGCCGCGAGTTGCGCGAAGCTCCGCCGGCCCGCGTGCAACTGCAGCAGCAATTTGAAGCCGCGCTGCAGCAAACAGAAATGTCCGCGCTCCCTCAGCAGATCAAAGCGGCGATTCAGCCGCGCGAACCGCGCCGCATGGCGCCCCCGGCTCCGCCGGTCGCCGCCGTTCCGGCCTGGCCTGACATGGAAAACGTGCGATGAGATTGCTGCGACGCCCACTTCTATCGCTGATGTTGCTCGCACTGGCGTGGTCGGCCGCGCCGATGAGCGCGCACGCCGAAGAGGCCGGTGGATCCGGTTCGGGCGACGCGCCGTTTGAAATCAAGATGGGCGACGACAAAGGCCCGCGCGTCAGCGGCACGATGGGAATGCTGGTGGCCATGACGGCGCTGGCGTTCATTCCCGCGCTGCTGATTATGACGACCTCGTTCGCGCGCATCATTATTGTGCTCGGCTTCCTGCGTCACGCGCTCTCGACCCAGCAGACGCCGCCGAACATCGTTCTGCTCGGCATGTCGATGTTCCTCACGATTTTCATCATGGCTCCGATCTTCAACCGCATGCAGAAAGACGCGCTGGTGCCGTACATGAACGGCAAACTCGGCAACGAAGAGGCGCTCGAAAAGGGCCTGAAGCCGATGCGCGAGTTCATGGGCCAGCAGACGCGCAAAAAAGATCTCGCCTTGATGCTCGAACTGTCCAACGCGCCCGCTCCGAAGGATCTCGACGATGTGCCGACGACGACGCTGGTTCCGGCGTTCATGCTGAGCGAGCTGCGCACGGCATTCCAGATGGGCTTCCTGATTTTCCTGCCGTTCCTGGTGATCGACCTGGTGGTCGCCGCCGTTTTGATGTCGCTGGGCATGGTGATGCTCCCGCCGTCGATGATCAGCCTGCCGCTCAAGCTGCTTCTCTTTGTCATGGCCGATGGCTGGTACTTGATCGTGCGTTCGCTCGTGGCGTCGTTCGCGGCGGCGGGGTGAGGACACCATGGATTCGTCAACCGTTCTGCAACTGGTCTACATGACGTTCATTCTCGCGGCGAAGATTTCGGCGCCGATGCTGCTGACGGCGCTCGTGATCGGCCTTTTGGTCAGTCTCTTCCAGGCGGTGACGCAGCTGAGCGATTCGACGCTCGGCTTCCTGCCGAAAATGGTCGCTGTTCTCCTGGTGATGTGGATCTCGTGGCCGTGGGTGATGCAGGAAATGATCGCGTACACATCCAATATCTTTCAAATGATGGAGCGTGTTCCCAAATGAACATCTCCACCGGCGCCATTTACACGTTCATGATCGTCTGTGTCCGCCTGAGCGGACTCGCGGTCGTCGCACCGGTTTTTTCGAGCTCCATCGGCAGTCCGCGCGTGAAAGCCGGCATGGTTCTGATTCTCTCCGCGTTTATCGCTTCGACTCTGCCGCACGGTCCGCGCGAAATCGGCAAGGCCGATGTCGTCATTCCCGCGCTGGTCGGCGAATTCCTGATCGGAAATTTCCTCGGCCTTGGTTTCCGCCTGGCCTTAAGCGCCGCGACGATGGCCGGTGAAATCGCCGGACTGCAGATGGGCCTGGGCGCGGCGTCGCTAATTGATCAGAACAGCGGACAGAGCGCGGCGCTGCTCGAAGGCTTCTTCGGCATGATGTTCACGGTGCTCTTCATCTCGCTCGACGGCCACCACCACATGCTGCGCATCTTCCGCGAAAGTTTTCTGTCGATTCCCGCGGCCAGTGCGACGACGCGCCAGCTTCCGGTCGAATCCCTGATCGCGCTGAGCGGCGAAATGATCGGCGTCGGCTGCCGCCTCGCCGCGCCTGTCGTGATTCCGCTGCTTCTGCTCACCGTCGCAATGGCGCTGGTCTCACGCGCCTTTCCGCAGGCCAATGTGTACTCGATCAGCTACGGCATCAGCATGCTGGCGGGAATGAGTTTCCTCGCCGCGGCGACGCCGGGGTTGCGCGATGCCGTGTGGGAATTGATTCGCGGCGCCGACCGCAATGCAATGCGTTTTATTCAGGTCTTAAGCGGAGCGTGAAACAGTGGGGCAGACATTCCTGCCTGCCTTGGGTGAAAAATGGCTGACGACGACCAGGAAAACAAGACAGAGCAGGCATCGCCGCGAAAGCGTGAGGAGTCGCGCAAGAAAGGCATCTTCGCGCACTCGCCCGATCTCGCCGGAGCCGTCGCACTCTCGGCCGGCTTGCTGTCGCTCGCCGCGTTCGGCCCCTGGATCGTCCGCTCGCAGCTCGATTTGATGAAAAGCTGGTTCGCGCATCTCGACGGCCAGCGCTCGGTCGCCGAAATCCTGAACCAGGAATTTCCCGCCGCGGTTCTACCCGTGGCGCTCGCCGTCTGCAGCACGATCGCCGCCGTGATGGTTGCCGGAGTGGTCATTAACGTTCTCCAGGCCGGATTGCACTTCAATCTCGAATGGCTCGCGCCGAAATGGGACCGCGTCGATCCGATGGAAGGTTCGAAGAAATTGTTCTCGCTCAACTCGCTGGTCGGAGCGGGCTTCGGCGTGCTGAAACTCGCGGTCGTCTCCTGGGCCGCCTACCACGTTCTGATCGCCGCCTCGGCGAGCGCACCGATGTGGTGGCAATCGCCGGCGAGCGGCCTGCTTTCACTCTGCAGCCAACTCGTGATGAAACTGAGCTGGTCGGTCGCGACGCCGCTGTTTGTGCTCGCCGCCGGCGACTTCGGCTACAAAAAGTACAAGCACGAAAAAGAATTGATGATGTCGCGCGAAGAACTGAAGGAAGAAAATCGACAGCAGGAAGGCGACCCGCACATCAAGCAGCGCATCCGCCAGATTCAGCGCACGCGCGCGATGAAGCGCATGATGCAGGACGTGCCGAAAGCCACCGTCGTCATCACCAACCCGACCCACGTCGCCGTCGCGCTGCGCTACGAACCCGGCATGGCCGCTCCGATCGTGATTGCCAAAGGCGAGCACCTCGTTGCGCAGCGCATCAAGGCCATCGCGGCGAGCCACGATATTCCCGTGATCGAAGAACCGCCGCTGGCGCGCGCGATGCTGCGCGTCGTCCAGATCGGGCAGGAGATTCCGTTCGACTTCTATCGCGCGGTGGCTGAAATCCTGGCGCTGCTTCATCGGCGCCGGTTCGGCGGGGCGAATCGCATCGCCACCAGGAGGTACGCATGAGCACGGCTGCAGGAACCGCACCCGCTGGTCCGCTGAGCGGACTGATGCGGCACATGGATCTCGGACTCGCCTTCGGCGTGATCGGGATGATTCTTGTGCTCGTCGTGCCGCTGCCCACGTTCGTCCTCGATATTCTGCTCTGCTGCCAGCTCGCGTTGTCGCTCGCTGTTCTGCTCGGAACGCTGCACACGTCCGAGCCGCTCGAATTTTCCGGCTTTCCTCCGCTGCTGTTAATGGTCACCCTCTTCCGCCTCGCGCTGAACGTCGCGTCCGCGCGACTGATTCTGCTGAACGGTGATGCCGGCCACGTGATCGAATCGTTCGGCCAGTTCGTCGTCGGCGGAAACTACTTTGTCGGCATCATCATCTTCCTGATCCTGATCGTGATCCAGTTCGTCGTCATCACCAAAGGCGCCGGCCGCGTGGCCGAAGTCGCCGCGCGTTTCACTTTGGACGCGATGCCCGGCAAACAGATGGCGATCGATGCCGACTTGAATGCCGGCCTGATCGATGAAATGCAGGCGCGCGCGCGACGCCAGAAAATCGAGCGCGAAGCCGGCTTTTACGGAGCGATGGACGGCGCGAGCAAATTCGTTCGCGGCGACGCCATTGCCGCGATCATCATCGCCGGCGTGAATCTGCTCGGCGGACTCGCCATTGGCGTGATTCAACGCGGCATGAGCCCCGGCGACGCGATGAAACAATTCGCGCTGCTCAGCATCGGCGACGGGCTCGTCACTCAAGTTCCCGCGCTGCTGATTTCAACCGCTTCGGGCATTCTGGTCACGCGCGGCGCTTCGGAACTCAGCCTGGGCGAAGATTTCGGCCGCCAGCTCTTCGCGAAACCCAAATCGATGAAAATCACCGCGGCCTTCCTGGCCGTCTGCGCGTTCATCCCCGGCCTGCCGACGATTCCCTTGCTCGCTCTGGCCGCCGGCGCCTGGTCGCTGGCCAGCGTCGTTCAGCGCGCCGAAGCCAAGAATCCTCCTGCGAAAACAGCCCCGGCCGCGGGCGGAAAGAACGCTCCGAACGCCGCGCCCAAACCCGCTCCCGATTCGGCCGAAGCGCAGTTGCGGCTCGACACGCTCGAACTGGAACTCGGCGCCTCGCTGCTCGGCATGGTCGACAAAAACAGCGGCGATCTGCTCGGCCGCATCGCGCAAATCCGCAAGAAACTCGCAAGCGAACTGGGCATCATTGCGCCGTCGGTGCGCGTGAAAGACAACTTGCAGCTTCCCGGCCGCCACTACCGCCTGAAAGTGCGCGGCGCCGTCGTCGCCGAACACGAAGCCTTCCCCGAACGCCTCATGGCGATCAATCCCGGCAGCGCGCGCCCGGGCCTTGAGGGAACCAACACCACCGATCCCGCCTTCGGCCTTCCGGCGCTCTGGATCGCCGCCGGCCAGCGCGGCCGCGCGGAAGCGTACGGCTACACGGTCGTCGAACCCGTCGCGGTCCTCGCCACGCATCTGCAGGAATTGCTGCGGCGCAACGCGGCCGATCTGCTCACGCGCCACGACGTCCAGAAGATGGTCGATCGCGTGAAAGAATCCGATCCGGCGCTGGTGAAAGACGTGGTGCCGAACGTGCTGACTCTGCCCGTGCTGCATCGCGTGCTGCAGGGCCTGCTGCGCGAACGCATCCCCGTCCGCGACTCGGTCACGATTCTCGAAACGCTCGGCGATCACGCGGGCACGCAGAAAAATATCGATGCGCTGATCGAAGAAGTGCGCGTGGCGCTCGCCCCGTCCTTCGTCGGCTCGCTTCTCGATGATGGCGGAAAGCTGCTCTCGATCGCCTGCGAACCGCAGCTCGAATCGAAGCTGCTGCAGAGTCTCGTCCAGGCCGACCGCGGGACGATGCTGGTCCTCACGCCGATCCAGGTGACGAACCTCGTGAAAAAGATCGCCGAGCTCGTCACCGTCGCCGAACGCAAGCGTCAGAAGCCGATCCTTCTCTGCTCCGGCGCGTTGCGCACGCACCTGCGCCGCCTGATCGAGCGGGCTCTGCCGTCGCTGACCGTGCTTTCGTACAACGAAATTCCGCCGCGCGCGACGCTCGAAATCATCGCACAAGTGCCCGACGCCGTGCTCGGCAATGTGACGCCGCGGATGCCGGTCGCCGAACCGGTGAAGGCCTAAACAATATCGGAGCGGCTCGAAACGGGCACGTCGTTCGCGAGGCTGAGTACGGAACCAAGCAATATTTTCGGGGAGAAGATCGTGAGAATTCAAACCTGCCAGGCCGAGAATCTTCCGGAACTGATGGAGAAGATCCGCGTGCGTTTCGGACCGGAAGCGATTCTGATTTCGGTCCGCCGCGTCTCGCCGAGCGCCCCCGAGCTCAGCCATCTGCCATTTGTTGTGGAGGGCAGCGTGAGTTTTAAATCTTCGGAAACCTCGACTCGGCAAGCACTTTCACCCGCGGCAATGCTCTCGAAAGAATACGACAACCGCGCGCCGAACTCAGCCTTGGGCGCGCAACTGGCCGCTGAAATGGACTCGGTCCGCCCCGCCTGGCTGCAGAACGCGGCTCAACAAATCAAGGCCTCCATTCAACCCAAAGCCCCGATTCCGGCGACCGGAATCATCAGCCTCGTCGGACCGATGGGCGCCGGTAAAACGACGACCGCTGCAAAAATTGCCGGGCGCCTCGCGCGCTCAACCCAAAATTCCGTCGGCGTGATTTCAACCGATACTGAACGTCCAGGCGGCTCCGCGCTGCTGATGGCGTACGCCGCTGAGCTCGGCCTTCACGGCACCGAAGCCCCCACTGCCGCCGATTTGCAGGATCGCATCCAGCGCTGGAACGGCCGCGGTCCGCTGGTGATCGACACGCGCGGCTGCGGCCCGCGAGACAGCTGGGGCATCGAGCGCCTCGGCGCGCTGCTCGATATGAGCCGCGCGGGCGATGAACGCTACCTCGTTCTGAGCGCCACGGAGCATCCCGCCATCGCGCGCGAATGCCTGAAAGCCTACGCGACGATCGGCATCAAAGGCGTCGTGCTGACGCGCGTGGATCAGGCCGCCGGAATTGGCCACTGCCTCGATGAAGTGCGCGCCCGAAAGATGAGTGTGAAATTTATCGGAACCGGAGAACGCGTTCCGGAAGATTTAACTGAACCTTCGGCCGAAAACTTGCGCGCAATTGAAATGTCAAAGCCGCTCGTGGCGGCTTACTCAGAAGCAATCTGAACCGGGAGCACGCACACAGACTATGATGCCTTCAAGCCATAACAAATCGAACGTCCGCAAACCGTACACGATCACTGTCGTCAGCGGCAAAGGCGGCGTGGGCAAGACCAACACGGCGTGTAATCTCGCCATCACGCTGGCCTCCTATGGCAAGAAGGTTCTGCTCTTCGATGCCGATCTCGGCCTCGCGAGCGTCGATGTCCTATTCGGAATTCTCCCGCGTTTCACCATCCAGGATTTGATGGAAGGCCGCTGCTCCGCTTCCGACGTGCTGATGGAAGGCCCGGGCGGCATTCGCATTCTGCCCGCGACTTCGGGCGCCGCCGATATGGCCGATTTGACGACCGACGACAACGCGAAAATCTCTGAGCTGCTTCACGAAATCGGCCACGCGTTCGATTTCGTACTGATCGACGCGCCCAGCGGCATCGCCGAGAACATGCAGCGCATGGCCGACATCGCCGACGAAGTGCTGCTCCTCACCACGCCTGAACCGACCGCCATCATGGACGCATACGCGGTGACCAAGATTCTTTCCGCGCGCAATCCGGACCAGCCGCTCAATCTTCTCGTCAACATGATCAGCGAGCACGACACCGGCGAGCGCGTCTCCAGCGGCTTCAACGAAGTCGTCCTCAAATTTCTCGACCGCGAAATCGAAACCGTCGGCCAGGTCCCTTTCGATCCGTGCGTGCCGCTCGCCGTTCGCCGCCAACAGGCGTTTTCGGTCTGCTATCCCGATTGCCCGGCCGCGCGAAGCCTGCGCCTGCTTACGCTGCGCCTGCTCAGCCGTGCCACGCAGGGCGCGCCGAGCGTCGCCGAAAAAAATCCGTGGGCGATGGCCGGGGCGACTGGCGTCAACCGCATCGCAACGTGGCTCGGACCGAAGAAACAGTAAGCAGAAAGCAGAATGCAATACCTTTGATCGAAACATGAGCGAGAAAAGATGAGCGCAACGACTGAAACGGCCCCTACAAGTGCGACGCGATCGGCAGCCGCTCCGACTGCGCCGAAACGTGCGACCAACGCAGCTCCAGCGAATACTGCGGCCGAGAACAAAACGCCAAGCGTCGATCAGGTTGGCCTCGCGATTTGTTTAAAACAGGGAACGTTGCTGATCGCGTTCATGGCCTGCATGGTCGGCATCGGCGCGGCGCGTTTTTCAGAACGTTCGTGGGTCATGGCCGTCTTCTGCGGGTCGCTCGCAGCGTTGGTCAGCGCCTCCATCGCAACGATTCTCTCACGGCTTTTTCTCGAGCAGGTGAAAGCGCAAATCGACGCGTCAGCGGCGACAAAGTAAGGAGACGACGGTGCTTGAATCTGAACAAACTCTAAACGCCGCCGCGACGGCCGAACACAGCGACGACCCCGCGCACAGCGATCGCCTTTCGCCTGACGCCGAGATGCCGGCCACTTCGAACATGACTCCGGCCGCCGCCGCGTTGTGGAAGCGCTTCGCCGCCGACCGCGGCAATCCGGATGTACTCGACGATCTCGTCCGCATGTACCAGCCGCTGGTGCGCTCCGAGCTGCGCCGCGCGCGTTCGCGTTTCCCCAGCCACATCGATGCCGAGGAACTCGAAGCTGCGGGCCTCGAAGCGCTCTTCCTTTCCATTCGCGATTTCAATCCGGCGCTGGGCTGCAGTTTCGAGGGCTATTCCAAAAAGCGCATCTGGGGTTCAATGGTCGATCGCGTCCGCCGCATGGACGGCATCCCGCGCACCGCGTTGCGCGCCGCAAAAACGCTGAACGCCGCGAGCGCCAACTTCCGCCAGAAGCACGGCCGCAATCCCGATATGGATGAGCTGGCCGCCGAAGCCGGCGTCTCGCCGCAGCAATTGGGCAAGCTGGAACGCCAGGCGCAGATCTCGAACAAACTGTCGCTGGATGTCTCGCGAAACGGCGCGAACGAATCCGGCGCCGAGCTCGCCGCGGTCTCGCACCTTCCCGGCCGCGAAGACAACCCGCTGCTCAACATGGCCAATTCTGAAATGCGCGCGCTGCTGGTCGAGGGCCTCAAAGCGCTTCCCGATCGCGAGCGCAGCATTCTCGTGCTCTACTATACCGAAGGCATCATGTTCACCGAAATTGCGGCCGCGATGGAAGTGTCCGAATCGCGCGTCTCGCAAATGCATTCACGCGCATTGGAGCGCCTGAAGCGGTATCTCACCTGTCCTGCGGCGAGGGAAGCGGCCGATGATCGACTCAACGCCGAGCAGGATTGATCTCCACTCGGTTCGCCTGCCGGTCCTGGGTGTGCTCAATCACTCCAGCGCCGAGCAGATCTCGATGCTGCTGGCCGAGGAAGGCTGGACGGTCATCCGCGTCAGCGCGACTGCCGATCTGGCGAAATACAACCCGCGACTGATCCGCTGCATCCTGATCGACAGTTCCCGCACGCCGCTCGCCGAGGAAGTCCTCGAATTCTGCGAACTCTCCGACGCCTGGCGCAACCTGCCGAAAGTCATGATCGCTCCGCCGCGCACCGAATTCACCAACTTGATGCGCATTCCGCCCACCGCCGTGCCGGATCATTTGGTCTCGTACTTGAGAACATCCCAGGTCGACGACGGCTCGCTCTCGACCACATCCGCGACGCCCGTCGATTCGTCCGACCGCCGCCGCCACTACCGTCACCGCTGCAGCACGCACGTGCCGATCCGCCAATTCACCACGATCATCGACATCAGTTCCGGCGGCGCGGCGCTCGAGATGACCTATGGCCTTCCGCCGGGACCGAAATTGCTGGTGCCGGTCTGCGAAACCGAACCGCTGCTGAAACTGATGGAATCCGAAGTGCTCTCGAGCAACCTGCGGCGCAATCATAAATGGGTCGTTCACGTGCGATTTATGAACATCACCCCTTTAGTAGAGCGCGCCATGCAGCGCCATATCCTGAATCTGCAACTGCACAAGAAGGACGCGGTGTGAAGTATCAGTAGGCGGGGCTCTTAGCCCCGCTCTCCCCTGCGATGCGAAGCGAGCAGTCAGCTAGCTTGTCTCTCATTATTACTAATCCGATTAGCCTCGCCATTTTTGGACGCAAATCTCGAAACTATTTTCTTCGGTCTCGACGATTTCATTAAACCCAATATTTCAAGGTATTTACACGCATCGTATTCGCACTTTTTGTTAAATCATTGATCGCTAACCGTTGACCGCTGACCGTTCGCCGTTAAACGACTCCTTTTATCTCTCTCCTTACCCTACTAAGACGATTAGCCTTCGCGTTTGCGCACTCAGATTTTTAAAAACTTACACTCACTTCGTTAAATCTCTTAATTTCAATGACTTGCACACACCACAAACATCGGTTTATTAAACCAGTGATAGCTGGCCGTTAACCGTTCTCCATTTTGCTGTTTGTCCTCGCGAAAACCGCCATCTTGATTTCCCCTCCCCCTCCCTTATCGTAGTTGCCATGGGAAGTGCCGCGCCACTCATCGATCTGCTTCGCCACGGGTTCTTTCCCGGCCAGGAAGCCATCGTCGACCAGTACGGCCGCACCTTCACATACTTGCGCGTCTCGGTCACCGATCTGTGCAACCTGCGCTGCGTCTATTGCATGCCCGAGGAAGGCATGAAGTGGCTGCCACGCGAAGAAGTCCTGTCGTTCGAGGAAATCGTCACCGTCGTCGAAGCCGCAGCCGCATGCGGCGTGTACAAAATTCGCCTGACCGGCGGCGAGCCGCTCGTGCGCAGCGAGATCGCGACGCTGACCGGCATGGTCGCGCGCGTTCCCGGCATCACCGATCTGGCGCTCACGACCAACGGCACGCGCCTGGCCGAGCTCGCCGGCGATCTCGCCCGCGCCGGGCTGAAGCGCATCAATATTTCGCTCGACACGATGAACCCCGAAAAATTCAAGGCCATCGCGCGCCGCCACGAACTTCACGAGGTCCTCGCCGGCATCGAAGCCGCTCACGCCGCGGGCCTGCGTCCGATCAAGATCAACATGGTGGTGCTCGGCGGGCTGAACGACGACGAAGTGGCCGATTTCGCCGCGATGTCGCTCGAGCGCGACATCGACATCCGCTTCATCGAATACATGCCGCTGGAAGAAGCCAAAGGCTGCGCGATGGGCTCGGGAAATTTCGGTTTCGTCTCGAACGACGTCACCAAGCAGCGCATCGCCGCGCGTTTCGGCGCGCTCGAACCGCTCGAAACCGGCGACGGCATGAAGGGCCCCGCCGAAGTCTTCAAAATCCGCGGCGCCTCCGGCCGCCTCGGCTTCATCTCCGCCATGAGCGCCCCGTTCTGCAAAAAATGCGACCGCCTGCGCCTCACCGCGACCGGCGAACTGCGCAGTTGCCTGCTCGACGGCGGCGGCCTGTCGCTCAAACCCATTCTGCGCAGCAGTGAGGATTCTCAGCCACAAACCACGCGCGCCAAAATCATCGCCGCCTTCCGCGAATCCGCCCACCTCAAGCCCGAAGTCCACAAAGACTGGTCCGAAATCCCCCCCGCCAGCATGAGCCGCATCGGCGGCTGACGTAAGTGGAGCAGACATTCCTGTCTGCAGGCCTTCGTCCTCAAAGTGAAACTCCGTTCACAACAAGCTCCGCAAAAACAACTCTTTCGTATTGAGCGTCCCTGACCGCCCGGTGGGCCAGACATTCCTGTCTGCCGGCCTTCGTCTTCAAAGTGAAACACCGATCACAACGAGCTCCGTGCAAAAACAACGATTTCATTTCGAGCGCGAAGTCACTTCTTACGCACCACGACCTTCTGCTTTTCTTTGTCGATATTTAACTCCACGTCGCCGGCTTGGCAGATCCATTTGATTACGACTTCCGCATCTGCGTCGAATATTTCCAGGGTCACGTGTTGAACGTCTGCGGGCGTCAAGTCCGGAGACAACTCGACGGATATTCCGCTGGCGTCCGTGAACTCCTTCAGTGCTCGCTCCAGCGGCACATCTTTAAACTGCAGGGTGATATGCCATTCAAGCCTTTTCGTGAACGGCAGCGCCGATGGACTCAATTTCGACACGTCGGTTGGCGGGATCAATTCGCCCGATTGAATCAATTCCTCATATAGACTGATGCGCGATTTGAGCCTCGATCGCTCCCGCGGCCAACGCTCTTCACATTGGTCCAAAGCCTCACGAGCGAAACGGTAAATCTTGAGTTCTGCGTCGTATGCACTCTGCGCTTTCCCCCCGCGCGTCTGAATTTCTTCGCTCGGATTCTTCGACTTTTCGAGTTCCGTTCGCGCCGCATACGTTTTGCGGTAAACGTCCAGCGTCTCGCGGCTGATCCTTTCCAGCTTTCCCTTGAATTCCTCCAGGAGAGCATCGCCGCCTTTTATCTTCCCTTCTAATTCTTTGCGCGCCTCGTCCAGTGCTTTGCGAGTCAACGCGCGCATAGCGTTGCGCGCGCGCATCTGCACTTCGACGTCCTTGCTTTCGGAAAGCTTCTGCAACTGGGCCCATATTTCCGGACCGCGCCGCTCCAATTTCGCCGACGCCTTTTCGCGCGTTTCAAAATCGTCACTGCCGAGCATATCGATGAGGTGTTGCAGGTCGGAGTTGTCTGCGGCATGCACGTATCCGCCGCAGAATACAGCCACAATCAGAAGAATTGCCGCTGCGAATCGCATGCGCGCCATGCTACTTCTTCTCAATCGCCTTGTGAATCACCACCCGCTGATTCTCTTTATCAATCGTCATTTTCAGCTTCGCCACTCTGGCGATCCACTGCGCGGCCAGGCTTGCATCCATATCGCTGACGCACAGTATGATCACCGGCACGCCGTCGGCGACAGCCTTCTCGCTCAACTCGAATTCTGCGCCGCAGGCATCGCTCATCCAGTCCAGGGCCTCTGTCAGTGACTTGCCCGAGAATTCGAAATCAACCTTGCACTTCAAGCGCTGCTCGAAATTCAGTTTTGCCGGCGTCCACGCTGCGATTTCGGCGGGCAGAATAACATCCCCGGAGTTCTTCAACTGGCGGAACTGCGACAGTCGCGTCTGCAGCGATGCCCGCTCGGCGCCCCATTCGATGTGGCGCTTATTCGCGGCTTCTCGCGCCGCTTTGTGGCGTTCCTGCGCGGCAACACGGGCTTCCTCGGCTTTCTGTTCACGGAACTTGGTTCCATCGGAAGAATGGAGGATGCGTCTTTCGATCGCGATCCGCGCAACGCGGTCGGTCTCGGTGATTGCAGCATCCAGTTTCGCCACGTCCGCGTACGTATCGGTCATGGCTTGTTCGCCCGCGCGAATGTTGTTTTCGAGCTCCTCAATCGCTGCGTTCAGCGCGCGCCGCCCGGCATCTCCCATGGCCCGCCGCGCCAGCGTGCGGATTTCAGAATTCTCGCTCCCGGCCAACTCCTCCAGCCGCGGCCAGATTTTCTCCGCGCGCTTGCCCAGTTCCACCGCGGCGGCCTCGCGTTCATCGAGTTCGTCGCTGCTCAGTTTCTTGATCAGCGCCTCGGTCTCGGCGTCGCTTTCGGCGCAAAGCGCGCAGGGCACCGCCAGGCTGAGGGCCAAAACCGCGGCGAGACATTGAAAGTTGTGCATGTGCTTTCGCATCCCAAGTGATAGACGTTTACGACTAAGCTCAGACACGCCAATCGTTTCAGTTTGATGGCAATGGTCGGCAGACTCCGCGTGTTCAGATTTATATACACGGACCGCCGGCTACTTCTTCACCACCGCATGCAAAAAAACCCGCTGCTTTTCCCTGTCGATCGTGAAATCCAAATCGCACAGCCTCGCGATCCATTCAGCGGCGAGGCTCACTTGCATATCGGTCACGCGTAGATTGATCGATGGCGCGCCGGCCGCCAAAACCTTCTCGTCCACCTCGAACTTCGCGCCGCAACTTTCGCTGACCCAACTGAGCGCGTCGTTCAATGGCATGTCGACGAACTCGAACGTGACTTTGCACGCGAGACGCTGCTCGAACGGCAGCTTCGCCGGAGTCCACGTCGGAATATCGGCCGGAAGTATCGGCTCGCCCGAATTCACCAACTGCCGCAGTTGCAGCAGCCGCGATTGAAGCGCGGCGTTCGACATCCGCCATGCGCTCGTTTTCGTTCGGTACGCCTCTTCCGCTTTCTCGCAACGCTTGCGCGCGTTGATGGTCGCCTCCAACGCCGCTTCTTCTATTTCTTTATTTTCCTTCGAGGAATCGATGATGCGCTTTTCGATCGCGTTCTTCTCAGCCTCGATCGCGGTTTGAACTGCTTTCCGCGCGTTCTGGAGTTCCGCTTCCGTGTCCTTCATCGATTGCTCGCTGGCCGCAACCTTTTTCTCCATCGTTTCAACAAACGGAACCAGCGCCCGCTTCCCCGCCTCGCACATCGCGCGGCGAACCAGCGTCCGCACGTCCGCCTGCTCGCTTTTTGAAAGCTCTTCCAGCCGCGGCCAGATTTTTTCGGCACGCTTGCCCAGCTCCACCGCCGCCGATTCGCGTTCGTCGAATTCCTCGCTGCTCAGCTTCTTGATCAGCGCCTCGGTCTCGGCGTCGCTTTCGGCGCAGATCGCCGCGCCGCAAAACGCCAGAATCACCGCCATTATCCACGGAATTTGCTTAGCATTTCGCACGTCGGCGCGTCCTTAAGAGAGTCGCTCGCACAAGCAGGCGGCTTGTGTAAAGTTTGTACCGGACTATCTGACGAAACTATAACGGAGATGCTGCCAGTGACTTCCAAGAAAAATTCATGCAAGTGCCGTGGCGAACGCAACAAAGGGTGGGGCAGACATTCCTGTCTGCCGGCCCTGAGCATGGTCAGCGCCATGCTTTTCGCCGCGCTATCCAGCATTGCCGCCGAAATCACTGAGCCGAAAGTGCCCGACAGCGTGCTCGCCGCCGTCGCCGCGCTCCCGCCCGAAGCCAAGCCGCAGGAGATCAAGGCCGCGCAGAACGGCGCGATTTACGCGCGACTGGCGAACGGTTGCGAAATCATTGTGAAAGAAAAGCACAGCGCGCCGGTGGTCTCAGTGCAAGCGTGGGTGCGCACCGGTGCGATCGACGAAGGAAAATGGATGGGCGCGGGCCTGAGCCACTTCTGCGAACACATGCTCTTTAAAGGAACCACCAACCGGCCGACCGGAAAAATCGACCAGGACATCCGCGGAGCCGGCGGCGACGACAACGCATACACAACCTCCGAGCGCACCGTCTACCACGTCACCGGCGCGGCCGACGGTTTCGACACCGCCTTCGACGTGATCTCCGACATGGTGATGAATTCAACCTTTCCGCCTGAAGAAGCCGTGAAGGAGCACGCCGTCGTTTATAAGGAGATCGAACGCTACCTCGATAATCCCGACGCCGTTCTCTACGAAGCCTACGAGAAAACGCTCTTCCAAGAACATCCTTACCGCGTGCCCGTTCTCGGCTATCCGGACCGTTTCAAGCGCGTCACGCGCGAGGAAGTCTACGCGTATTACCAGGAGCGCTACACCCCGGACCTGACGACGTTCATTACGGTCGGAGATTTCGACGCCGCGACGGTCCTGCCAAAAATCGCGAAAGTCGCCGCGACGTGGGTGCGAAAAAGTGTCGCGCCGCAGCCGATTCCGCCCGAACCCGAGCAGGTTGCGCCGCGTTTCGTCAGCGTCACGCACCCGCTCTGCGAAGTGCCGAAGCTGGTGATGGGCTGGCCGAGCGTCTCGATTCGCAATCCCGATCTTTACGCTCTGGATCTCCTCGCGAGCATCCTCGGCGACGGCCGCCCCAGCCGCCTGTACCGCACCGTGAAAGACAAGCAGGGCCTGGTGCTCGAAGTCAGCGCCTCGGATTACACGCCGAATTACATGGGGCATTTCGACATCTGGGCGACGGTCGAACCCGACAAGATCGAAGACGCGAAGGCCGCGATTCTGAAAATCATCGAGGAATCCAAGACGCAGAAACCGAGCGATGAGGAACTCGCGCGCGCCAAGCGCAAGGTTTACACCAACCACGTTTTCGCGCAGATGACCAGCGACGGCGAAGCCGGGAATCTCGGCAGCGACTGGTTCAGCGCCGGCGACCTCGATTTTTCCGAGCACTACAGCGAGCACATGCAGCAGGTGACGGCCGACGACATTATTCGCGTCGCCAAAAAGTACCTCGCACCGGAAAAACTGACGATCGGTGTGATGCTTCCCGTTGAGAAGGATGCGAAGAAAATCGTCGCCGCGAAAACAGACGATAAAAAAGCGCAGCAGGACGCGCTGAACGCCGAGCTCGCTTCGCTAAAAGGCGACGGCGGCGTGGCGAAGGCCGATCTGCTCGCCGACAAAGCCGTCTTTGAATTCATGCTGAAGCCTTCGGGCGTGCGCGTCGTAGTCCGCGAAGATCATTCGCTGCCCGTCGTGAACATCGCGCTCGCATCCCTCGGCGGCACGCGCTGGGAACCGGCGGAACTCGCCGGCGCTGGCAATCTGCTCTCGGAGATGCTCGACCGCGGCACCGCCAAGCGCAACAAATTCAAAGTCGCCGAAGAAACCGAAGACCTCGGCGCTTCGCTCAGCACCTTCACCGGCCGCAATTCGTTCGGCCTGGAGATCAAAGGCCTGCGCAACGATCTGCCCAAGCTGATGGACCTGATCAGCGACAGCATGCTGCATCCGGCGTTCGACAAGGAAGAGCTCGAGAAGCTTCGCGCCGACACGCTGCAGCAAATCGCACAGGAAGACGAATCGCTCTTCACGCTGAACACCAAAATCCTGCGCCCAATGTTGTACGGCGATCATCCGTACGCGCGCCAGAATCTCGGCACGCCCGAAACCGTCGCCAAAGTCAGCGTCGACGATTTGAAAAAGTTGCACACGGCCTGGGTGCAGCCCGAAAACCTGGCGCTCAGCTTCGTCGGTGACATCACGGCACTCGACGCGCTGAAGCTCGCGCAGCAGTATCTCGGCCAGTTGAAAACCGGCGCGTTCAAAGCGCCTGCCGTGCCGCCCGTCCCGCAGATCGGCGGCGCGAAGAGCGGCCAAGGCGAGAAGGCCGGCATCACCGGCGCGATTTTGACGCTCGGCTATCGCGGCGTCGGCCTGAAAAGCCCCGAGCGCGAAACGCTGGACCTGATGGTCGGCCTGCTCTCGGGCCTCGGCGGCCGCCTGAACATCGCGCTGCGCGAGAAACAGGGCCTGGCCTATTCGTGCGGCGTGTACAACGATTCGCAGCTCGACGGCGGTGCGCTGGTGTTCTACATCCAGACCGACGCGCAGTCGCTCGACAAGAGCTACGCCGGGATGCTCGACGAGGCCGGCAAGCTTCGCACCGAGCTTGTGCCGAAAAAAGAAATCGACGCGGTGAAGAATTACCTCGTCGGCACCGAAGCGATTGAGCTGCAGAACCAGGGCGAACTCGCCCAGCGCCTGGCGCTCGCGCAGCTCTACGACGAAGGCGCCGCCCACGTCTTCGGCCGCAAAGCGAGACTCGAAAAAGTAACCGCCGAAGACGTCAAAGCCGCCGCGGTGAAGTTTTTGGATGAGAAGAATAACGCGAAGGCGATTTTGAAGCCGAAGTGAGAGTGACAACAGATGCTTCCATTAATCGGAACTTGCTATGGACGAAGCCGATGATGGGTTTTTACATTGGTTGGGAATGCATCACAGCATTCTCGCCGGGCTCGGCGGCACTCTGATTTCGCATGCAATCCCTCTTTTTTTAATCGGTCACTATCGGCAGTGGTACAAGGTCGAGTTGCCGCCCTCGTCTGTGCTCATAACAACCACCGTTTCGGCGTATTTTTTCGGCGTCCTTGGCTTTGCTACGATGAACTGGACCGACGAACGGCAGCGAGCTGAGCTCAAGGTCAGCGGCGGGGCATACGCACACTTTCTGCTTTACGGTCCGTTCATTATTCTGCCGTGGCCCGCTGTCTTCGCCTTCGCTTATCTGAACCCTATGAATCACGACTTAATTATGCTGCTTGGACTTTCGTCTTTACTATTGAGTCGTAATTGGATTCTCTGGCAAGTCCGGCGCTCAAACAATCCTGCCCTCGGATTTTTGCCGCGGTATTCATTGAAGACACTCTTGCTGTGCTCACTGGCGTGCGGAGTAATATTGTTGATCTTCACAGCACGGAAATAGATTGATGCGAAGTTTCTGCCGCCCCTCCGGGGCTTTGACATACCTGCGCGGAATATTCCCACGGCTGACGCCGTGGGCTACATTCTGACGCCGCTCCGCGGCTAAGCGAAGCACAAACATCGCTAATCATGTTCAACGATCTTCTGAGCAAAAAGCTTGTTGTGCGTTATTAGTTTCGCGATTTTCGATGAGAGTTTCGGACGAACGAGCCAGAGAAACGCTAGATACTCTTCGTCGGTCGGTGGAATGCTGTCAGAACAGAACTCCACCGACCCGTTATTCATTCCAATGAGATTGACAAAATAGGCATTAACCAATGCCACGCGGTCATCAATGCTCTCGAACTCAGAAATGTCCTTCCACCTTACTTGATTCGGTAAGCGCCTTGCCTCTGAAATCAATTCAGCCCGACGCGGTTGTTTGGTTTTCATGGACTTGTCTTCATCACACATCCAAATCCGTAATTTCCAACGCATGCTGCTCAATAAATTCCTTGCGCGCGGCGACGCCGTCGCCCATCAGGATCTTGAACATGTCGTCGGCGGCGTAAGCGTCTTCGAGCTGCACGCGCAACAATACGCGCTTGGCCGGATCCATCGTGGTTTCCCACAATTGCTCGGCGTTCATTTCACCCAGTCCTTTATAGCGCTGGATGTCGATGCCGCGCGCGCCCAGTTCGCGCACTTTTTTCAACACCGCGGCCAGGCCGCTCGCGAGATGCTCGGTGCCGTTGTCCTCGATCACTTTGAACTTGTAGCCGGTCTCGGCGCTCGCACCGCCCAGGTAATCCTGCCGCGAAAATCCGCTCAATGTCAATTCGCCGAACGCCTCGGTCAGCGCGGCAGCTTCGGCCAGATGGCGTTTCTCGACGCCCAGCCCGCTTGCCACCAGCGTCGCCTGCCCCGCGGCTTCCTCGCCCGCGCCCACGGCTTCAGCATCGGCGCTGCTCTCGTCGGCGTCGCCGGCCTCGGCTTTCTTGCGCTTGGGCGCCTCGGCTTCTGCCTCAGCGGCGCGGCGCGCCATCAGGGCATCGACCTTGTCCTTGCGGAATTTCTCGGCGTCTTCTTCGCTGAAGAAAAATCCCTCTTCGATGCCGACGACGACGTGCCATTCGGGGAACAAGCCTTCGTCTTCGAGCTTCAAGAAATCCTCGAACGTCACGCCCTTGCGCTTCAACGATCCACGCAGATGCTCCAGGCGTTCCAGGGGTTTCAGCAGGCGCACCAGATCGTCGGCTTCGATCTGCGCGACGCGGCCGGTCACCTCCAGGCGCGTGCCTTTGTTGCCCAGCTTCAGCAGCGTCTCGTTCATTTTCTCGGCGCTGGTCACGTATTCGACCTGCTTGCCGCGCTGCACGCGGAAGAGCGGCGGCTGCGCGCAATAAATGCGGCCAGCCTCGACCAGCTTGGCCATCTGGCGGAAGAAGAAGGTGAGCAGCAACGTGCGGATGTGCGAGCCGTCGACGTCGGCGTCCGTCATAATGATGATCTTGCCGTAGCGCAATTTCGATTCGTTGAACTCTTCACCGATGTTCGCGCCGATGGCTTGAATCAGCGTGAAAATTTCAGCGTTGGCGAGCATCTTATCGGCGCGCGCCTTTTCGACGTTCAGCACTTTGCCGCGCAGAGGCAGAATCGCCTGGTACTTGCGATCGCGGCCGCTTTTGGCGCTGCCACCGGCGGAATCACCCTCGACCAGGTACAGCTCAGTCTCTTCCGGTTCGCGCGACTGGCAGTCCGCCAGTTTTCCCGGCAAACCGCCTCCGGTGAACGCGCCTTTGCGCCGCGCCAGTTCGCGCGCCTTGCGCGCCGCTTCGCGCGCGACGGCGGCGGAGTTGGCTTTTTTGCAGATCGTCGATGCGATCTTGGGCTGTGTTTCGCAGAGCTCTTCGAGCTTCTGTCCGATGAGACTGTTGACGAGACCTTCCACTTCGGCATTGCAGAGCCGGAATTTATTCTGCGAATCGTACTGCGGCTCGCGGATCTTCACCGAGATGATGCCGGTCAGCCCTTCGCGCAAATCTTCGCCGGTGACGGTGACGTCCTTGTCGGTCAGGTCGTGGTCGCGCGCGTATTTGTTGAACACGCGGGTAATCGCGGTCTTGAAACCGGAGAGATGCGTGCCGCCGCCGGGCGTGTTGATGTTGTTGGCAAACGGAAAGATTTTCTCGTCATATCCGTCGTTGTACTGCATGGCGACTTCGACTTCGAGATCCGCCACTTCATCACGCGCCTTGCAATGAATGACTTCTTTATGGATCGGCGTGCGGCCGGCGTTCAAATGTTCGACGAAGGCCTTGATGCCACCCGGATAATCGTACAATTCCGTCTTGCCGTTGCGCTCGTCCGAGATCTGGATCGCGAGGCCGGGATTGAGGAAGGCCATTTCGCGGAAGCGCTTCGAGAGCGTCTCGTATTTCAGGTCCGGCACCGGGAAAATCTGCGGATCAGGCTTGAAGTGCACTTTCGTACCGCGCTTGCTCGAATCGCCGACGCGCCGCACATCAAAATCCTTGACGCCGCGCGTGAATTTCTGCTCCCACATCCCGCCATCGCGCTGGACCGTGACGTGGAACGATTCGCTGAGCGCGTTGGCGCACTTGATGCCCACGCCGTGCAGTCCGCCGGAGACTTTGTAGCCCTTCGTGTCGCCGAATTTTCCGCCGGCGTGCAGGTTGGTGAGCACCACTTCGAGCGTGCTGACTTTTTCGGTCGGATGTTCGGCGACGGGGATGCCGCGGCCGTCGTCTTCGACCGAAATCGAGCCGTCTTTGAAAAGATTGACCTTGATCAGCTTGCAGTGTCCGGCCATCGCTTCGTCGACCGAATTGTCGACAGCTTCGTAGACAAGATGATGCAGGCCGTTTTCGTTCGCGCCGCCCACGTACATGCCGGGGCGCTTGCGGATAGCTTCTGGAAATTCGAGTTTCTTGATATCGCTGGCGTCGTAATTTCCTTCTTCGACCGCCGCTCCGTTTTTCACCAGGACCGCCTCCGCAACGCTCGCAGTTTCGGTCGCGGCTGGGGCGTTTGTGACATCGTTCGGATTGCTCATTTCGGGTCCTCGGTGAACGCAAAAAAGTCGGCCCGTATTAGGATCGCGGAGCCGGGAAAAACAGCCTGGGTGAAGCGCTCTTTTTTCCTATGAAAAGTGTACCAAAATGAAGTCTTCTTGCCACACTAATAAACGACCTTTTCCGAGCACTTTTTCATAGGTCAAAAATGCACTTGCATAACAGAAAAATGAACGTGGAAATCCGCCTGAAAAACCGTCGATTTTTGAGCTATTTCTGCGCCAGCCGAACACGCACCTCCCGCACCTGCAATCCGGCCGCGCGAAACGTGTCGATCAGCTTCTCTTTCTGAAAGCCTTCGAGCTCCTGAAACATCGAGCTTGAGTCCGCCTCGATCGTCACCACGCCGGTTTTGACGCTCGCCACGGAAGCGTGCGGCGAGAGCGGGCCGAGCATCTCGCTGAGCGCCTTCTGCGCCAGGCGCCGTCCGGCGAGCGCTTTTTTCTGCGCGCCGCCCTTGCGGACGATTTTTTTGAGAATGTCGCCCAGATGGAACGGCGAATTGTCGGGTTTGTCCTGCATGCAATGGATCCATCGATTATAGTGAATGGCTTGCCCTGTTGCTTTTGTACGACAAGCAGGGCTCGCCGCGAATGCATTTAGGCACCGGGGAGAAGTATGTCGCTGGCCGAAAAAGTTTCACGCGGAGTCGATGCCGGCGTTCGAAGCCGCGGGCGGGATTACTATGCATGGGGACGCGTGCGCATCCGCTCCGGCTCGCGCACGGATGTCCGCGCCACTGTCACGGGGACCAACCCGTACACTGTCGAGCTGCTTCTCGCAAACAACCGTCTGCGCATCTCATGTACATGTCTGTACTTTCAGGAAAACCATGCGCCCTGCAAACACGTCTGGGCCACGATTCTCGCGTCGGACAAGAAAAACTTTCTTTCGGCCGCGTGGAACCAGACGAGCATCAAGATCGACATCGACGGCGAGGAAATTTACGATCCCGACATCGACGATCTCGGCGACGATGAGATCATCGAAGACAGTTTCGCCGATCTGCCGCGCAAGAACGCGCTCACCGCGAAAAAATCCGCGCCGCCTCCGCAGCCGGCGTGGAAGCAGCATCTAAACCACGTCTATCATTTGTCGCTCACCCAGAGCCCCCCGCCGGTCGCCGCGGCGGCGTCGCAACTGGTCTATCTTCTCGATCCGGCGACGACGAAGCGGCAGGGGCGGCTGGCGCTGCAAATTCACAGCCGCGAGCGGAAAATCACCGGCGAGTGGGGCAAGCTGAAATCCTTTGGACATAACCGGATTGAACTGACCGATGTCAGCGATCCCGCGGACCGGCAGATTCTGTCGTTGCTCGCCGGAGGCCAGGACGCGTACGGCACCACGCGCAGCATCGACACCGAGTACTCGCTCTTGCCCGAGCAGCAGGATTTTCTGCTGCCGTTACTCTGCGCAAGTGGGCGCTGCATGATTCTCAGCGCGGGGGAGCTTGAGCCGCGCGCGCTGCAATGGGAGAGCACACCCTGGGAGTTGTGGCTCGATATTCATCACGCCGAAATCGACAAGCAGTACATCGTAGACGCGTCGCTGCGGCGCGGAGAAGAGCGCATTCCGATTAAGGACCCGGAGATTCTGGTCAGCGGCGGCCTGGTTGTCGTGAATGGCCGCGCGGCGAAACTGAACGATTTCGGCGCGTTTTACTGGGCGGCGATGCTGCGGAATGAAGGCTGCTTGCGCGTGCCGCTCGCCGACCGCGACGCGTTGCTGGAATCCATTCTCGCCTGCCCGCGCCTGCCGCGGCTGAATCTGCCGCCGGACTTGTCGTTCGAGTCCATGAAAATTGCGCCGCGACCGCGACTGGTCGTGAAAGCGTCGACTGATCGCTGGCGCGACGACCGGCTCGACGCGGAGATTTCGTTCGATTATGGCGGAACGTTCGTCGCGGCGGATGCTCCGAGCCAGACCGTATTCCAGAAACAATCACGCCGGCTGCTGGTGCGCGATGCCGCGGCCGAGCGCGCCGCGGCCGAAAAACTCGGCGAGCTGGGCGTCAAGCCGCAGCGTTACGGCGCGAGCGCGTACAAGCTTGAGCTCTCGCCCAAGCACCTGCCGCGCATTGTCGCGACGCTGTTGCACGCAAAATGGCACATCGAAGCCGAAGGCAAATTGTACCGGCAGGCCCAGACCTTCACTATGCATGTGGCGTCGAAAATCGACTGGTTTGAGATTCAGGGCGAAGCCACGTTCGACGGAGCATCGGTGTCGTTTCCGGCGCTGCTGGCGGCGCTCAAACGCGGCGAAAACATGGTCCGCCTCGACGATGGCAGCTTCGGCATGGTTCCCGAAGAATGGCTCAAAAAGATCGGACTCTTTACCTCGCTCGGAAAAACCGATGCTTCGGGTCTGAAGTTCATGCGCAGCCAGGCGGGGCTTCTCGACGCGCTGCTGGCCGCCCAGCCGGAAATTCCGTGCGACGCGTCGTTCACCAAAGTGCGCGAAGAGTTGCGCAGTTTCGAGTCGATCGAACCGAGCGATCCGCCGGCGGGTTTCATCGGGACGTTGCGCGGCTACCAGCGCGACGGTTTGGGCTGGTTCGATTTTCTGCGCCGCTTCAACTTCGGCGGATGCCTCGCCGACGACATGGGCCTCGGCAAAACGGTGCAGGTGCTGGCGCTGCTTGAAGCGCGCCGCCAGATGCGCGGGAAAAAAGGCGATCCGGGCCCGTCGCTGGTTGTGGTGCCGAAGTCGCTCGTGTTCAATTGGAAACAAGAAGCCGAACGCTTCGCGCCGAAGCTGCGCGTGCTCGACCACACCGGAATTTCGCGCGCGAAGGGCACGACGCACTTCGCCGATTACGACATCGTGCTGACGACCTACGGCACGCTGCGCAACGAAGCGGCGGATTTCAAGGATTACGATTTCGACTACCTGATTCTCGACGAAGCGCAGGCCGTGAAGAATGCGACGACCGCGTCGGCCAAAGCGGTGCGATTGCTGCGCGGCAAACACCGTCTGGCGCTCAGCGGCACGCCGATTGAAAACCATATCGGCGAATTGTGGAGCCTCTTCGAGTTTCTCAATCCGGGAATGCTGGGCACCGCGAGCATCTTTCAGACCAGCGGCGCCGGCGGGCGCGACGCGCCTCCGGAAACGCGCGCGATTCTTGCCCGCGCGTTGCGGCCGTTCATTCTTCGCCGCACGAAAGAGCAGGTCGCGAAAGATCTGCCGCAGAAACTCGAGCAGACGATTTACTGCGAACTCGAACCGGCGCAGCGTAAGCTGTACAACGAGCTGCGCGATCATTACCGCGCCTCGCTGCTCAAATCCATCGACACCGACGGCCTGAACAAATCGAAGATTCAGATTCTCGAAGCGCTGCTGCGCCTGCGCCAAGCCGCGTGCCATCCGGGACTGATCGACAAAGCCAACGCCGATCTGCCGAGCGCCAAGCTGGACATGCTGCTGCCACAGCTCGAAGAAGTTCTCGACGAGGGACACAAAGTCCTGGTCTTCTCGCAGTTCACGAGTTTCCTGGCGCTCGTGCGGCGGCATTTAGACCGCGAGAAGGTCGTCTACGAATACCTCGACGGCAAAACGACCGATCGCGCCGCACGCGTGGAACGCTTTCAGACCGATCCGGCGTGCAAACTTTTTCTGATCAGCCTGAAAGCCGGCGGATTGGGGCTGAATCTCACTGCGGCCGAGTACGTCTATCTGCTCGACCCGTGGTGGAACCCCGCCGTCGAAGCGCAAGCGATCGATCGCGCGCACCGCATCGGCCAGACGCAGCAGGTCTTCGCCTGCCGCTTGATCGCGCGGGACACGGTCGAGGAGAAAGTATTAGAACTGCAGCAAAGCAAACGCGACCTCGCCGACGCGATTTTAAACGCCGACAACAGCGTGATTCGGAATTTGAAGCGCGAGGATTTGGAGTTGTTGCTGTCGTAGGGTGAGTGCCTAGTCTTCCTTATGAGCTGTGAAGTATTTCAAAATATACTCGGTCGCATAGTTCAAATTTGACTGGACGACTTCGAAGCCCTCGGGAAACGAATGAGCGTAAAACCCCCGCAAGCTTCGAAGCGCGGCATCACACAACTCAGAAGAGACAATGCATACCGGAAACCCTTTTTCATACTTTTCGACCGGGTATGTGATCGCGTCGGAAATCATGTTTCCCCAAGTATAGCTGAAGCCTGTAAGGTCGAAGATCACTGCATCAACGAACCAAATTTCCAAGCACGCGCAAGTCATTG